>Ga0209130_1000024_pt1 | contig 354212 bp, 322 predicted proteins | sample AraplaMF_Cvi_mLB_FD_184264 | JGI IMG/M metagenome (GOLD analysis project Ga0209130, IMG submission 184264) | Arabidopsis root microbial communities from the University of North Carolina, USA - plate scrape MF_Cvi_mLB (SPAdes) (version 2) | ecosystem: Host-associated > Plants > Roots >... | reverse complement strand
ACCGGCGCGCTGGCGCTGAAGCGCGACATCGAGAAGAAGCTCGCCGCCAACTGAGCGCGGGTTTCCCTCGGGACTGAATGAAGCGGCCGCAAGGCCGCTTTTTTCGTTTACTGCGCCAGCTCGAACTCCAGCAGCACGGTCCGCTGCAGGAAGGTCGAGAAATTGTCGTCCGAGATGAGGGTGACGATCGTCCGCCCGTTCTCCTGATGGACGGCCATTCCCTCCATATTGTCGATCTCCTGGCCGAGATCGGCCTCGATCAGGATCGGCCCGTCTAGCATCGCTCCTGGGCGGATCGTGCCCCCCGCGATACGTCGGATACGCATGCCGACGCCGCGCAGCGGCTTGTACCAGCGCTCCAGCAGCAGCATGTCACCGCCCGGCAGGAAGCCGAGGTCGGTGATGTCGTAGCCGTCGCGGCGAATCACCTGCAGCGTGCCCGGCTGACGCCCGCCGATGATGAAGCCGACGGTGGGCTCGTCCTCGCGGCCAGAGCGTTCGGAGATCGCGATCAGCGCGCCGGCGAGCGCATGCCCGGCCGGCAACACGCCGAGCGCCTCGAAGCCGCGATTGCTCGGCAGGCGCTTCGCCAACGGAGGCACCGGCACGAGCTGCGCCCGCGCCTCGACGCCATGGCGCGCCCAGTCGAAGCGCAGGATGTCATGGGTGCGCTCGACGCCGATGAAGGCGGTGCCGCCCTGGATGACGAGCGATTCGGTGTCGAAATAGCGCGAGCGATGCAGCGGCTTGCCGGAGGCGCCGAGAATCGGCGCGAGTTCCGCCTCCTCCAGCCCGGCGAGCTTGCCCTGGTTGCTGCGCGTGAGCTTCGCCGTCAGCCAGAAGCCATTGTCGGTGATCGCCACGATCCGCCCGCCGTCTGGCGAGCGCCATAGCCCGGAGAAGCCACCGAAGCGGGGATGGCTGCCGGAGAGCTGGAGACCACCACGGAAGATCAGCTGGCCGAAGCGCGTCTTCGTCGGGTTGCCGGGCTCGAAGCTCGCGATCGGCCGGGCCGAGATGCTGACAGGGATACGCCCCGGCTCCAGGCTCTGCGCCCGCACAGGCGCAGCTAGAACCGCCGCGCCAAGGCCGGCGAGGACGCTGCGGCGGCTCGGGCTCATTGCAGGCGGCGCGAGCCCCGCGAGCTTGCCCCGCCCGCATCCTCCTCGAACAGCTCCGCCAGCTTCTCGGTCATCACGCCGCCGAGCTCCTCGGCATCGACGATGGTGACGGCGCGGCGGTAATAGCGGGTGACGTCGTGGCCGATGCCGATCGCGATCAGCTCGACCGGCGAGCGCGTCTCGATCTCGGCGATGACATGGCGCAGATGACGTTCGAGGTAGCTGCCGGCATTGACCGAGAGGGTGGAATCGTCGACCGGCGCACCGTCCGAGATCACCATCAGGATCTTGCGCTGCTCGGAACGGCCGAGCAGGCGCTTATGCGCCCAATCGAGCGCCTCGCCGTCGATGTTCTCCTTGAGCAGCCCCTCGCGCATCATCAGCCCGAGATTCTTGCGGGCTCGCCGCCAGGGAGCGTCCGCGGCCTTGTAGATGATATGCCGGAGATCGTTGAGGCGGCCAGGATTGGCCGGCTTGCCCGATTGCAGCCAGGCCTCGCGCGAGAGCCCGCCCTTCCAGGCGCGCGTCGTGAAGCCGAGCAATTCGACCTTGACGCCGCAGCGCTCCAGCGTGCGAGCCAGGATGTCGGCGCAGGTCGCCGCGACGGTGATCGGCCGGCCGCGCATCGAACCGGAATTGTCGATCAGCAGCGTCACCACCGTGTCGCGGAAATTCGTGTCCGATTCCTGCCGGAAGGAGAGCGGCTGGAACGGGTCGATGATGATGCGCGGCAGGCGCGAGGGGTCGAGCGCGCCCTCCTCGAGGTCGAACTGCCAGGAGCGGTTCTGCTGCGCCATCAGGCGGCGCTGCAAACGGTTCGCGAGGCGCGCGACGACGCCCTGAAGATGCGCCAATTGCTTGTCGAGATAGGCGCGCAGGCGCGTCAGCTCCTCGGCGTCGCAGAGTTCCTCGGCGGTGACGATCTCGTCGAACTTCTGGGTATAGGCCTTGTAGTCGGTCTGCGGCCGGTCATTGGCGCGGCTCTCGCGCGGGCGCGGCGCCTCGCCGGCCTCCTCGGCCTCGGAGCTCTCGTCTTCCTCGTCCCAGTCGCCGGCCGGCGCATCGGCAGCCTCGGAGGCGCCTTCCTGCAATTCTTCAGCGGCGTCCTCGCTGGTCTCGGTCTCCGAGCGCTCGCCCTGGCTCTGCTGTTCCGCCTCGCCCTGTTCCTGCTGCTGGTCGTCGGAGGACTGGTCCTGATCGTCCTCGTCCTCCTCGGCATCGTCGCCCTGGCTCGACTGCTCGGCCATGTCGAGCGAGACGAGCAGGTCGCGCACGGTGCGGGCAAAGGCGCGCTGGTCCTCGATCGACTTCGCCAGCCGGTCGAGATCGTCGCCCGCCTTCTCCTCGATCTGCTCGCGCCAGAGATCGACCAGCTTCTCCGCCGCCTTGGGCGGCTTCAGGCCCGTCAGGCGCTCGCGCACCATCAGGGCGAGCGCGTCCTCGAGCGGCGCATCGGCCCGGTCGGTGATCTCCTCATAGCGGCCGCCGCGATGATAGCGGTCTTCCAGCATCGCCGAGATGTTGCCGGAAACGCCGCTCATTCGGCGCGAGCCGACGCTCTCCACCCGAGCCTGCTCGACCGCATCGAAGACGGCGCGTGCCGCATCGCCCTCGGGCGCGGCGCGACGGTGGACGGCGGCATCGTGGCAGGCGAGGCGCAGCGCCATCGAATCGGCATGGCCGCGCAGGATCGCGACATCGCCTGCGGTGAGCTTGCGCGGCGGCTCCGGCAGGCGGGCGCGCTCGCCGACCAGCGAGGGTTTGTCGGCGGCGAAGACGATCTCCATCTCGGGCTTGCGCGCAATCGCCTTCATCGCGCCCGAGACCGCGCGCTTCAGCGGCTCGGCCGGCGCTTCCTTCTGAGTTCCGGGCTTGCGATTGGAGATGCTCACGACTGATCCTCGACCCGCTGCATGGTCAAAGCGCCTTCCTGAAACGGAACCACGTCATGCCCGCTTCAGGACAGTCTTCGATCTGCCCATACGCAAAATAACCGTGCCTTTTGTAGAAGGCCGGCGCCTGGAACGAAAACGTATCGACGAGGACACCTCTGGCCCCGCGGCTTTTGGCCTCCGTTTCCGCCCGTTTCAGCAACGCTGTGCCGAGCCCGCTTCGGCGGAACTTTTCATCCACCCAGAGAAGGCTGATATGCATCCACTCGCCGATCGCCTCGGCCATCAATCCGCCGCGCACGGCTCCATCAACATTTGCGGTGGCGGCGAATGCTTTGGGTGAGCGGCCCTGCATATGCTCGCGATTGAACCCCTCGAGGCCTGCCGCAATGAATTTCTTTGCAGCGCCATAGGTGGTCTCGATCCGGACGGAAACTGAATCGGACATGACGCGCTGCTCGGCAGGCGCCGTCTTCATCCGCCGCGGCTTGCCATCGGAGATGCTCATAGCAGCTTCATGAAGTGGTGGAAGGTCTGGCCGGCGACCGGATAGCCCTCCATGCGGCCGCATTCGCGATAGCCCATGCGGGGATAGAAGCCCGGCGCCTGGATGCTCATCGTGCCCAGATAGACGCCGCGCGCGCCATAATCGCGTGCCGCCTGCTCGGCCATCGCCAGCAGCGCCTCGCCATGGCCGGCGCCGCGATGAGCCTCGTCGATCCAGAACAGATCGACATAGAGCCACTCCCATTTCAGCTCGCCGACCAAGCCGCCGACCATGGAGCCGCTCTCGTCGCGCAGGCTGAGCGCCAGAGGCTCGGCATTGCGGGGCCCGACCCTGGCCTCGTTATGGGCGGAGAGGCCGCGCACGACAGCTTCCCGCGTCGCGGCAAAATCCGCCTCGCGCTGGATCGTGGCCTGCTTGCTGTCCGCGGCAGTGCTCACTGGCGTGCTCCTCAGCGCGCCCGTCCGTCATACATCGTCGGGCTCAGCTCGGTCGGCTCGACGCCGGCGAGGCAGCGCACATTGATCGCGACCGTCGGCGTGCCGTCGGGTGCGTTGGCGCGCGCGAAGGATTCCATGCCGCAGGTCTCGCAGAACAGATGCTGGATCTTCTGCGTATTGAAGCGGTACTCGGTCAAAGCATCCTCGCCCTTGGTCAGGGTGAAGCTCGTCGCCGGGCTGAAGGCCAGCACCGAGCCGCGGCGCTGGCAATAGGAGCAGTTGCAGGTGATCGTCCGCGAGAGGTCGGCCTCGACCTCATAGGCGACACGCCCGCAGTGACAGGAACCTTCATACCGAGCCATGGCCGGCCTCCTGCTGGTTGAGCACGCTCCGATCGCAAAAGCAGAGCCCGCCTGTGCGGGCCATGCGTCAGCTCAGAACGACGTTGACCGCGCTTTCCGGCAGCTCCTTGCCGAAGGAACGTTGGAAGAACTCCGCCACCAGCGTGCGCTCCATCTCGTCGCACTTGTTGAGGAAGGTGACGCGGAAGGCGAAGCCGACATCGCCGCCGAAGATCGCCGCATTCTCGGCCCAGGTGATGACCGTACGCGGGCTCATCACGGTCGAGAGATCGCCGTTCATGAAGGCGTTGCGGGTGAGATCCGCGACGCGGACCATCTTGTTGACGGTGTCCTTGCCTTCCGGCGAGGTCTGGTAGTGCTTCGACTTGGCGAGCACGATCGCGACCTCGTTATCGTGAGGCAGGTAGTTCAGCGTGGTGACGATCGACCAGCGGTCCATCTGGCCCTGGTTGATCTGCTGCGTGCCGTGATAGAGGCCCGAGGTGTCGCCGAGGCCGACCGTGTTGGCGGTGGCGAACAGGCGGAAGGCGGCGTGCGGACGGATGACGCGCTTCTGGTCGAGCAGCGTCAGCTTGCCGGACTGCTCGAGCACGCGCTGGATCACGAACATCACGTCCGGGCGGCCGGCATCGTACTCGTCGAAGACCAGCGCGATGTTGTTCTGCAGCGCCCAGGGCAGGATGCCGTCCTGGAACTCGGTGATCTGCTTGCCTTCCTTCAGCACGATCGCGTCCTTGCCGACGAGGTCGAGGCGCGAGACGTGACTGTCGAGGTTGACGCGGACGCAGGGCCAGTTCAGCCGGGCGGCGACCTGCTCGATATGGGTCGACTTGCCGGTGCCGTGATAGCCCGAGATCATCACGCGGCGGTTATGGGCGAAGCCGGCGAGGATCGCGATCGTGGTGTCGCGGTCGAAACGGTAATCCGGATCGAAATCCGGCACATGGGCCTCGGGCTGCGAATAGGCCGGCACCTCCATATCGGACTCGATGCCGAAGACCTGACGCACCGACAGTTTCATGTCGGGCATGCCGGGGGCGGAGGCAGTCGTCGTTGTCATCATTCTTCTCCGGGCGCAGGACAGGGGCCGGTAAAGACCCGGTGTCCTCGTGAGCCGACCGAAAGGGAGGCGTGTAGAACCTCCTTAGATCGAAAGCAGCGGAGCGGCAATTCGCAAGAGGCATGCCGTCCCTTCGCCGGCATGCATTCACGCACGGCTTGCGAGCAGCCGGGTGACGGCCGAAACGGTGCCTGCCGCCCCTCCGAGATCGACCTTGGCAGCCGGCGGAGCGCCTTGCGCCAGCGCCGCTTCGATCGCAGCCGCCAGAGCCTGCGGCCCCGCACCAAGTTGGACAACGCGTGCCAGCCCGGCCCGTTCCAGCGCCGCGGCGCGCAAGGCCTGCTCGGTCTCGCTGCCGGCGTCGAAGGGGCTGAGCAACGCCGGTCGCCCGGCCTGCAGCAGGTCGAGCACCGTGTTGTAGCCGGCCTGGCTGATCGACAGCGCGCTGGAAGCGAGCAAGGCCGGAAAATCCGGCCGCGCCCGCTCGACCCTGGCATTGGCCGGAGCCGATTGTCGCAGGGCGGCGAAATCGGCCTCCGCGACCCCGAGGCCGATCAGGAGATGGAAGGACCGCTGCGGCAGCAGCCGCGCCGCGGCGAGCGTGGCCTCGAACAGCGGCAAGGCTGCCGCCGAGCCGCCGCCGGAGACGAGGATCGTGCCCGACGAATCTGCTGGGGTTCCCGGCAATGCGGGTGGTTCCGCCAGATAGCCCGTATAGACCAGCTTCCCGGCGATCTCCGGCGTCACCGGCCAGGAGGCTTCGAGCGGCAGGACGCGCGGATCGCCATGCACCAGCACCGCATCGAACAGCGTCGCGATCCGCTCGGCCGTCTCGGCCAATCGTTCCGGACGTTGCGGCGCAACCAGCACGTCCCGGATCGACGACAGGATGAGCGCGCGCGGATTGGCCTCGCGAGCAGCCGAGATCAGCGCCAGGAATTCCCCGGCGAGCTGGCGCCGGCCGAAGGGGAAATGCTCGCTGATGACGATATCGGGCGAAAGCTCCGCTGCCAGGGCCACCAGTTGCTCGCGCCGCGCCGCAAGTCGCTCATGCGTCGCCGAAACGCCGTTCTCGTCGAGCAGATTGCGGAAATCCGTGCCTTCGGTACGGACCGGCGGCAATTGCACGAAACGATAATCCGCCGCCGCCTTGCCGTCCGGCATGCCGCCGCTGGCGAGGGTGACCTGATGTCCCACCCCGGCCAGCGCCTGCGCCAGTTGCCGCGCCCGCACCAGATGGCCGATCCCCAGCAGATGTGTGACCGCGATCAGGGTGCGCGCGCTCATGGCGCTCCACCATCCCTGCCGGCGACCGCCGCCGTGAGCGCCCGATGCACCCGCTCCAGACCGGCTTGCGCCGAGAACTCGGTTCGGAGCCGGGCAAAGGCGGCAGCCCCCAGCGTCGCGCGCTCCTGCGGATCACGAGCAAGCCGCTCCAGCGCCTTGGTCAAGGCCGTGACGTCACTCGGCCGCAGCAGCAGCCCCTCACGGCCATGCTGCACGAATTCGGGAATGCCGGCGAAATCGGTCGCGACGATCGGCAAGGCCTGACTCGCCGCCTCCATCACCACATTGGGCAGGCCGTCGCGGTCGCCATTCTCCGCCTGCTTCGACGGCAGCACGAAGAGATCGGCCTCGCGCAGTGCTGCGATCACCGCGTCCTGCGCCTGCGGACCGCGCCATTCGATCCGCGCCGCGAGCCCAAGCTTCTCCGCCTGCGCCTTCAAAGCGGCGAGCATCTCGCCGCCGCCGATATGGACGAGCCGCCAGCTCAGCTCCGCCGGCAGGATCGCCAGCGCCGCAAGCAGATCGTCGAAGCCCTTCTTCGCCACTGCCCGCCCGATGGTGATGAACCGCACGGGCTCGGCCGGATCGCAACCGTCGCGTGGCATGCGCGCCTCCGGAGGCGCCGGAAACCGCGCGAGGTCGAGCCCATGATAGAGCAGCGCGACCTTGTCGGACCGTTCGGCGAGACGCTGAAGCTCGGCATGGCCGTCGCGGGTGCAGGTCACGCCCCAGCGAGCATCGGCTATCTTCTCGCGTTTCTCCCAGTCCGGCGTCGTCCAGATGTCCTTGGCATGGGCCGAGAACGACCAGGTCAGGCCCCGACTCAGCGCCGCATAGCGGATCACCGAGGCTGGCGTATGCAGGTAGTGGACATGGAGATGGCGCGTGCTTGCCGGCAGTTCATTGGCCATCACGCAGGCCTGGCCGAAGCGGCGCAGGCGATTGCGCGTCCGGTCGCGGGAAAAGTCACGCAGGAAGACGCCGAGCAGCCTGACGATGCTCGGCCGCGTGCACGCACGCGCAATCCCGCGCAGCACGCGCGGCCAGTCGTCATGGAGATATTCCGGCAGATAGTGCAGCGGCGCCGTGATCTCCTGGTGCATCATGTGCCGCGCGCCATCGGTCGGATGGCGCAGCGACCAGATCGCGAAGGGCAGGCCGAGCCGCTGCAGGCCGAGCAGCTCCTGGGCGATGAAAGTCTCCGACAGGCGCGGATAGCCCTTCATCGCGATCGCGACCGCCGGCCCCTCGGGCTGCTCGGTACTCATCTGCGGCCGATCAGCATGAAGCGGGTGTAGTTCTTGCTCGGCAGCGCTCCGGCGAACCATAGCTCCGACAGCCCGGCCTGAGCCTTGAATGCGCCGAGCGACGGCACGCAGCTGCGATGATCGGGCTCGCGGTAGTAGTCGTTGGATTGCAGCAGCAGCGGCAAGCCAGCCGGCAGGCTGGCGAGCCAGCCGGGCACATCGTCGAGATGCTCGCAGCTGGTGTTGATCACCAGTCCCGGCCGCCCGCCTTCGCCCCGCTCGAAATCGAGGCTCATCATATCGGCCGTCATCGCCCGGAAGCGCCCGGTCGCGACATGGCGATGGTTGAGGATCTCGGCGATCGGCGCGCAGCCCGGATCGATGTCGAGGCTCACCAATTTCGGGATCGCCAGCCGCTCGTCGGCCAGCAGCATCGCTCCGAGCACACCATGCCAGGCGCCGAGCACCCAGACCGGCCCATCAGGCTTCGGCAGGACCTCGGCCAGGGTGTCGACCAGCCAGCGCTTCGAGGCGATCTGCTTGGGATTGAAGGCGATTGATATGTCGGCGCGCACGCCCTTGCCGACCAGCCGGGCGAGATCGGCGACGATCGCGTCGCCCGTCAGCGCTGCGACGCCGCGCAGGATGTCGTGCAGCGCCTCGCGGGAAATCTCGTCGGTCATCGAAACTCAGGTGATCAGGGAGGTCGGAAGCGGCGGGACAATAGGGAGGCGGGCTGGAATTTGCCAGCCGCGCTAGCCGCGATCGGGGCCCGGATCGGCCAGATTGGGCGTCGCGTCCTTCGCGGCCGAAACCCAGCCACCGGCTCCGTCCTTGGGCTGCGTGCCCTGTTCGGCATCCGTGCGGGCCTCGCCGGCCGGCGTGCTGCCGAAACCGTAGACCTGCATCGGCTTGTCACGGCCCTTGACCGCGATCTTGTGCGGGACAGTGTCGCGATAGCTGCGGCCGGTCGCACTCACCGTCTCGGCGGAGACGACGATGTCCGAGAGGAGGCGCCGCGTCGCCGCCTCGAGCTGGCTCGCGATCATCACCGTTTCGCCGACGGTAATCTCGCGGCGCCCCATGCTCTCGTTCTCGACCGCGCCGACGATCGCCTGGCCGCCATGGATGCCGATGCCGATGCGCAGCGGCAAGGGCAAGGCGTTGGCGTATTCGCGGTTGAGCGCCTCGACGGCGCGCACCATGTCGCCGGCCGCCGCGATCGCCGCCGCGCCCGCCCGCGCCGGCGTCGTCTCCAGCCCGAACACCGCCATCAGCCCGTCGCCATAGATCGCCTCGATCCGCCCGCCATGCGCGGCGATCGCCTGGGACATCTCGTCATAGAAGCGGTTGAGCAGGGTCATCAGGTCGTGCGGCAATTGCCGCTCGGAAAGGGCGGTGAAGGCCCTGAGGTCCGCGACCATCACGGTCAGGCCCTTCTTGCCGATCCGGTCATCCGGATCGACGGTCCCGGACGGGCCGGCGCCGCGCTGCTTGGCGGCGAGCAGGATCTGGACCTGGAGGTCGCGCTTCGGCCTGATCTGGCAGGCGAGCCGCACATGGTCGCCGGCCGAGATCCGGCGCAGCAGGCGCGCTTCGGCCGGAGCCGGCGGCGGCAGATCGTCGGCGCCATCGAGCACCAGCACGCGGCAGGTGGCGCAGCGCGCCCGCCCGCCGCAGAGGGCGGCATGCGGGATGCCGAAGCGCCGGAAAATCTCGAGCAGGGTCGGGCCCGGGATGACGCGGCGCACGCCATGGCCGACGAAGCGCACCGCGATGGCGCCGAGCGCCCGCGCCCTGAGCTCGCGCAGCACGACAAAGCCGGCAAAGCCACCGATCAGGCCGAAGAAGGCACGCTTGGCCCAGGTCACATAGTGGTTGAAGGTGTCGATCTGCAGCGCCGTGTAGAGCTCGGGCGGCAGCGCCATCAGCTGCGCCTCGCGCCCGGCGACCGAGAAGCCGATCAAAGCGAGCAGCGGGATCAGGATCGCCGCCAGCAGGAACGGATCGCGCCAGCGGGCATAGGCGTCGCGGGCCCGGAAAGTGAAATGCAGCCCGATCACGCCATGCGTCCAGACCAGGAGGAGCAGCAGGCTCTGAGACAGGGCAAGGTTCGGCCAGAGACGGCGCAGCACGGCATGGTAGCTCTCATCCTGCCCGAACAGGATGCCCTGGACCCTCGTACTGACGATATGATCGATCAGCAGGAGCGGGATCGCCACGCCGAGGACGATCTGGATCACCTCGCGGCCGGGCATGCGGAAGGTGCGCCGCTGCGCCACGCGCAGCAGGGCGAAGACCGGATGGACGAGGAGTGAGCCGTAGAGCGCGACCGTGCCGATCCAGCTGTGCCAGAACCAGTAGCGCCACTCCTGCGCCGCCTCCATCGCCTCGATGCCGAAGATGCCGAGGGAGTGGTTGAGGAAATGCGTGGTCGCGAAGACCATCAGGATGCAGCCGGAGGCAAAGCGTACGTCCCGGCTCCAGGACGACATCTGGTCGAAGCCCGAGGCGACCGGCCTGCTCGGAACTGCAGTCATCGGCGTTCCCAGCCCATCAATGCGTTTTCTCGCCATGCAGCACGGAATCCGCCAGGCGATAGAGCCGCCCGGCGAGGTCACGCGACAGGGCGACCGAGAATTCGGGGATATTGTCGAGCAGCTCGAAGAACAGCGCCCGCGGCAGCCGCAGCGCCACAACGTCGGTCTTGGCGGTGGAGCGGGCCGCAGAAGTCTGGTTGCACAGCATCGGCACGTCGCCGATCAGGCTGCCACTCGCGAGCCGGAAGGTCTTCGGCCGTTCACCGGGTGCATCATGCGAGAGCTCGACCTCGCCCTCCAGCACGCAATAGACCTCTTCCGGCCTCACGCCCTCCTCGGTGATGACGGTGCCGGCCGGGAAATGCAGCCGCTCACCCATCAGCGCGAGCAGCTTCAGCCGTGGGCCGGGCAAGCTCCGGAACAGGGGGATCGACTTCAGGCAACCGATATCGCTTTCGAGTGTCATGTTCTCGCCTCGACCGGAACCACGCGGTTGAGCGGCCGCACCTCGCTCTGCTGTTCGTCCATCTCGTCGACAGGCTCGCTCTCGCCGTTCACCCTGGCCGCGGCCCCGTTGAAAACGACCCTCTCGGGGATATCGGCAGCCAGCCCCTGGTCGGTCAAGAGCAGGAACAACGTCCTGTCGCTGCAATAGTCGCCGATTCGGCGAATCAAGCTGCCGGGATCGGGACAGGTGACGGCGAAGGCATCGAGATCGAGCACCAGGATGTCCGGCCGCTTGATCAGCGCCTGGGCCAGCGGCACCATCAGGCGCAGACGCAGCGGCAAATGGCGCCCGCGCAACCCGACATCGGTACCCAACCCGAGACGGTAGGCGGAGGAATCGAGCCCGGCGCGCGACAGCGCCGTCCTGGCGATCTCCGCAACCTTGCGCCCGGCATCGGGAACACCGAAGCCGATGCGCCCGAACAGCAGGTTGTCGCGTACGCTCGCGCCATGGATCACGTCGGCAGGATCGTAGAACTCGATCTCGTCCGCCTTCTCGCCGGGCAGATAGGTCTTGAAGCTGTGCCGGGCCCGCAGCACCCGCCGCCGCAAGGCGATGTCGAGCAGGTTCAGCCGGTGTTTGGGCTCGACATAGCCGAGCGCGAGCGCCACCAGCTCGCGCTGCACGGTAGGATCGAGCGGGCTGCGCCGGTCGTGCCGCCGCAAAGCTTCCGCGAGCTCGCCGAGCTTCTCCAGATCGACCTCGCCCCCGAAGGCATAGCGCTCGAACAGGACATGTCCCTGCGGCAGGCCGGCGAAGATCTCGACCAGCGTCGAGGCGATGCGCCCGCCGATCTCGGCCAGCGGCTCCTCCAGCGCCTCGGCCTGCAGCACCGAGCGGGCATAAGGATCCTCGAGCAGGAAATCGGCCGGCTGGCGGCCGTTGCGCATGGCGCCGAAGACGAGGTTCTCGGCGATCGTGGCATTGGCGTTGTAGCGATCGAGGTCGAAGGTCTCGATCAGCCCACCGAGCTTGGTCTTGGTCAATTCGGCGGCGACGACCTTGCGCGCCTCGATGATGCGCTCGGCCGCGCCTTCCGGCAGCGGCGCAATCACCTTGGCGTCGAGGCCCAGCTCATAGACCTCGTCGGCGCAGCCGAGCGTGTCGAGCACGGCGAGGAGGCGTTCTTCGAGTGCCTCCTCGCCCTCCAGGCCCACCCCTTCGTAGTCGTTCCAGTCCGCACCGAACGGCAATGGCGTGTTGCCGGCCCGCAGAGCCTCGATGAAGCGGCGATGCTCGTCCTGATCGACGGAACGATCCGGCTTCACCACCGGCCGCCGGCGCTTCAGCGGCAGCAGGATGTTGTCGCGCAACGAGCCGTTGATGATCTCGACCTCGGAGCCGGCATAGCCGATCAGGTGACTGGCCCGCTCGACGCTGATCGCGGACAGGGGCTCGCCGTCGATCAGCACGCGCCCGCCATAGCTCATCGTCTGCCGGCCGAGGATGCGGCCGAGCGTATCGCGACCGCCACCCGCCTGGCCGATCAGCGCGACCTCCCCGGGCCGGCGTAAGCTCAGGCTCAGCGGCGCCAGCAAGGGCTGGCCGCGGTTGTCGACCATCTCGACCTTGTCGAGCCGAATCTCGCCGCGCGGCGCCAGCGGCGCGATCTCGCCCTTCTCCTCCAGCGTAACCACCTCGCTCGGGCTGAACTGGGCGATCACCTGCTCGTATTTGATCGTGACGTCGTTGCGCTGCTGCTCCCAGTCGATCAGCTCCTTGATCGGCGGCGGCAGGTCGCGATAGGCGGCAATCACCGCGACGAGCTGGCCGATGTCGAGCCGGCCCTGCAAGGCGAAGAAGCCGCCGACGGCGTAAAAGAAGAACGGCGTGATCTGCGCCAGCAGGTTGTTCAGGAACTTGACCGCGAATTTGCGCTTGTAGAGCGCATAGCGGATGTCGAACAGCGCCCCCAGCCGGCCGGCGATATCCGACTGGATATAGGAGGTCGCGCCATTGCCCTGGATGGTCGGTCCGGCATCGACGATCTCGCCGATTCGCCCGGCAAGCTGGCGCGAGGCGATCTGGCGCTCGCGGCCGAGGCGCAATTGCTCCTTGCGCAGGATCGGGATGATCACCGCCTGCATCAGCACGATGATCAGCGCGATCGAGCCGAGCCAGACGCTCTGCATCATGATGAAGGCGAGCGCGGTCAGCGCCTGGCTGAGCAGGAAGGCCGGCTGGATGAAGGCATCGCCGACGAAGCCGCCGATCGGCTCGACCTCGTCCTTGATCATGCTCGCGACCTCGGCCGGCTTGACCGAGCGGATTTCCTCTGGCCGGAAGCGCATCAGCTGGCTGAACAGGTCGTAGCGCATGCGCCGGAGCATGCGTTCGCCGAGCACGCCCTTCTGCACGTTGACGACGTATTTGAAGGCGCCGTTGATCAGCACCAGCGCGAGGAAATAGAAGCTCAGCGTCAGCAGCAGGCCGAGCTGATCGACCTTGAAGCCCTCGAAGATCTGAACGCTGCCGCCGCCGAGGATGTCAGGCCAATGCAGCGTCCAGTCGAACACCGTCGCCGTCGTCTTGCCGCCCTTGAAGGCGCCACCCTGGATCGCGTCGTTCACGATGCGCTTGGGCACGTCGAAGGACGCCCAGTTGAACGGGATCGAGACGAAGATCACGAGCAGAACGATGATCTGCTCCCGGCGGCTCTTCTGCCAGACGTAACGGAAGAGGCTTCTCTCCAAGGGGCTTTCCCATCCCGCATCCGGACGAGCGGTAACTCAGCCGGCTCGTCCCCATATGTGGGCAGTTCACGACGCGGCGCAACATGCCGCTGGACTCGACAAGCCCGGCGGTTTCAAGTTCGGTCGAACAAGGCGGCGCGGCCGGGAGCGCCACTCTGTTGCAGGATCGTCATCGAGACGGGACAAGGACGGCGGGGCACGAGGGCGAAGGAGCCGTATCGCTGCGGCAAGGCGGCTTAGGCGGCAAAGGGATCCGGAGGGCGGCGTCGATCGTTAATCCGGCAACACGAACATCAGGGGACGACGGCGTCAGCCGCAGATGAACATTCTCGAGATCAACGACCTCAGGATCGGCTTCACCGTTCACGGCTTCGCTCGCGATGTCGTGAAGGGCGTCGACTTCCGCATTCCGGCCGGCAAGACCGTGGCGCTCGTCGGCGAGTCCGGCTCGGGCAAATCGGTGATCTCGCAGGCGATCATGGGTCTCCTGCCGCGCGCCGGCGCCATCACCGGCGGCAGCATCCTGTTCCGCGATCCGCAGACGCCCGATGCCGTCATCGACATCGCCGCCCTGCCGGCCGAAGGCGAGGAGATCCGTGAGCTGCGCGGCGGGCGGATCGGCATGATCTTCCAGGAGCCGATGTCCTCGCTCTCGCCGGTGCACACGATCGGCAACCAGATCGAGGAAGCGCTGCAACTGCATCGCCCGATGCCGAAGCCTGAGGCGCGCGCGCTGATCGAGGCGATGCTGAAGCGCGTCGGCTTCAAGGACCCGGCCCGAGCCTACAATTTCTACGCCTTCGAGCTCTCCGGCGGCCTGCGCCAGCGCGCCATGCTCGCCATGGCGCTGATCTGCCAGCCGGCGCTGCTGATCGCCGACGAGCCGACGACCGCGCTCGACGTCACCATCCAGGCCCAGGTCCTCGACCTGATGCGCGATCTCCAGGCCGAGATGGGCATGGCGATCCTGCTGATCACCCATGACCTCGGCGTCGTCGCCAACATGGCCGACGAGGTCGTGGTGATCTACCATGGCGAGATCATGGAGAGCGGCCCGGCCGAGGACATCTTCCGCCGCCCGCAGCACTCCTATCTCAAGGCCTTGCTCAAGGCCTCGCCGCATTTCGACATGCAGGAGGGCGAGCGTCTGGTCGCCCTGCGCGAGGCGCGCCCGCGCGCGCCGGCCACGCCGAAGCCCGCTCCGGCATCGGCACCGAAGAACGGCGATCAGCGCGCGCCGCTGCTCTCGGTGCGCCATGTCCGCAAGACCTATACGACCCATTCGAGCCGCTTCTTCGGCAAGGGCACGACCTCGACCGTCACGGCCGTCGACGATGTCAGCTTCGACATCGAGCGCGGCGAATGCCTGGGCCTGGTCGGCGAGAGCGGCTGCGGCAAGACCACGCTCAGCAAGGTGATCATGCGGGCGGTGACGCCCGATGCCGGCGAGGTCCGCTTCGACGACGGCAAGGACTGCGTCGACCTCCTGTCGTTGCAGGGCGAGGACCTCAGGACCTTCCGGCCGAAGCTGCAGATGATCTTCCAGGATCCGGTCTCGTCGCTGTCGCCGCGCATGACCGTGATGAACATCCTGCGCGAGCCGCTCGTCATCCATGAGCGCGGCGACGGTGCCGAGCAGAGGGCGCGGGTCAAGGCACTGATGGACGATGTCGGGCTCGATCAGCGCTTTCTCTCACGCTATCCGCATTCCTTCTCCGGCGGCCAGCGCCAGCGTATCGGCATCGCCCGGGCGCTCGCGCTCGATCCCGAGCTGATCATCTGCGACGAGCCGGTCTCGGCGCTCGACGTCTCGGTCCAGGCGCAGATCCTAAACCTGCTCAAGGACCTGCAGGCCGAGCGGGGCCTGACCTTCCTCTTCATCTCGCACAATCTCGCAGTGGTGAACTACATGGCCGACCGCATCGCGGTGATGGCCAACGGCCGCATCGTCGAGCTCGCGCCGCGCCACACCCTCTTCACAGCGCCGGTCCACCCCTACACCAAGGCGCTGCTGAAATCGGTGCCCTTCGCCGATCTCGACCGCAAGCTCGACTTCAAGCTGGCGGCGCCCGGCGGCGCCTCCGACATGCGTCACTGGCCGGCCTCGTTCAAGCCTGACGCTGGCGGCGAGCCGCTCGCCCATCTCGATCTCGGCGCCGGCCATCTCGTCCTCGCCAAGCCCGGCGCCGATGTCAGGGAGCTCGCCTGATGCGGATCGCACGCAGGAGCTTCCTGATCGGGACTGGCGCAACCCTGCTGGCTCCGCGGCTCGGCCTCGCCGGCGTCGAGACGCTGATCGACAGCCCGGCACTGGCGGCGAAGGCTGCAGCCGGCGAATTGCCTGTTCTCGCCGACCGCCTGCCGAAATCACCGCGCCTGATCGAGGTGGCGGCGATGGGCCGCGCACCCGGCCGGCATGGCGGCACCATGCGCATGCTGATGGGCGACCAGCGCGACATCCGCATGATGACGATCTACGGCTACACCCGCCTCGTCGTCTATGACGAGAAGCTCGAGCTCGCGCCCGATCTGCTGGAAGGCTACGAGGTCGAGCAGGGGCGCATCTTCACGCTGCGGCTGCGGACCGGCCATCGCTGGTCGGACGGCCATCCCTTCACCGCCGAGGATTTCCGCTACTGGTGGGAGGACGTCGCCAACAACAAGCGGCTCTCGCCGGGCGGGCCGCCACAGGCGATGGTGATCTCGGGCCAGCCTTGCCGCTTCGAGGTTCTGGACGAGCGCACCCTGCGCTACAGCTGGGCAGAGCCGAACCCGGTCTTCCTGCCGGCACTCGCGGCGACACAGCCGCTCTATCTCGCCATGCCGGCGCATTACCTGAAGCAGTTCCACGAGCGTTATGCCGACAAGGCGGCACTGGCCGAAAAGGTTCGGACCGTACGCGTCAAGGACTGGGGCTCGCTGCACGAGCGCTTTTCGCGCCAGTATCGGCCGGAGAATCCCGAGCTGCCGACGCTCGATCCCTGGCGCAACACCACCGCGATCCCGGCCGAACGCTTCACTTTCGTCCGCAATCCCTATTTTCACCGGATCGACGAGAACGGCCGGCAGCTGCCCTATGTCGACGAGGTCACGCTGACCATCGGCAGCTCGGCCCTGATCCCGGCCAAGACCGCCGCCGGCGACAGTGACCTGCAGGCGCGCTATCTGGCCTTCGCCGATTATACCTTCCTCAAGGACGCCGCGAAGCGGATGAACTTCCAGGTCCATCTCTGGAAGCGGGCGGAAGGCGCTTCGTTCGCGCTGATGCCCAATCTCAACGCGATCGACCCGGTCTGGCGCGACCTCAACCGCGATGTGCGCTATCGCCGCGCGCTCTCGCTGGCGATCAACCGCCGCGACATCAACCGCGTCATCTTCTTCGGCCTCGCCAAGGAAAGCGGCAACACCGCCCTGCCCGAGAGCCCACTCTATGACGCGGCGCTGGCCGGGCTCTACATGACGCCCGATCTCGCCGAAGCCAATCGCCTGCTCGACGAGATCGGCCTCACCAAGCGCGACGGCGAAGGCATCCGTCATTTTCCGGACGGACGCCGGCTGGAGTTCACCATCGAGACTGCCGGCTCCTCGACCGACGAAACCGACATCCTCGACCTGATCAAGCAGGACTTCAACGCGATCGGCCTCAAGATCCATCCGCGCTCGAGCCAGCTCGACGTCTTCCGCCGCCGTATCCTCTCCGGCCAGACGATCATGTCCGGCTGGACCGGCATGGACAATGCGCTGGTCGCCGCCGAGATGGAGCCGGACGCGCTGGCGCCGACCTCGCCGGCCCAGTTCAACTGGCCGCGCTGGGGCCAGCATTTCGAGAGCAGCGGCCGCGAGGGTGAGGCGCCCGACCTGGCCGAAGCGAAGGAGCTCGTCGCCCTCTACCGGGCCTGGCGGCACTCGACGACGCATCAGGAGCGCCGGGAGATCTGGCAGACGATGCTGAAGATCAACGCCGAGCAGCTCTTCACCATCGGTGTCGTGAACGCCACGCTGCAGCCGGTCGTGGTCGCCAGGACGCTGCGCAACGTGCCGGAAAAAGGCCTCTACAGCTTCGAGCCCGGCGCCTTCTTCGGCCGCTACATGCCGGACACCTTCTGGTTCGAGGGGAAGTAGCCGTGCTGCTGAAGTACATCTTCAAGCGCATCCTGGTGATGATCCCGACGCTGTTCGTCACCAGCGTCCTGATCTTCAGCGTGATCAACCTGCCCGAGGGCGACTATTTCGAGACGATGGTCGCCGAGATGCAGGCCCAGGGCGAGAAGGCGGACATGAGCCGCGTCGAGTTCCTGAAGAAGGAGTACGGCTTCGACAAGCCGCCGGCCGAGCGCTATTTCTGGTGGGTCACCGGCCTGCTGCGCGGCGACATGGGCTATTCCTTCGAGTACCAGCTGCCGGTGCGCGACATCGTCGGCGACCGGCTGCTGCTGACCATGGTGGTCTCGTTCTTCACCATCATCTTCACCTGGATCGTCGCCTTCCCGATCGGCATCTATTCGGCGACGCACCAGTACAGCTGGGGCGATTACGGCCTCACCTTCATCGGCCTGCTCGGGCTTGCCGTGCCGCACTTCCTGCTGGCGCTGATCTTCCTCTATTTCGCCAATGTCTGGTTCGGCACCTCGATCGGCGGCCTGGTCGATCCGCAATATCTCAACCAGCCGATGAGCTGGGCCAAGTTCAAGTCGGTGCTGGAGCACCTCTGGATACCGGTGATCATCATCGGCGCCGGCGGCACCGCCGGCATGATCCGCAAGCTGCGCGCCAACCTGCTCGACGAGCTCCAGAAGCAGTATTACGTCACCGCCCGCGCCAAGGGCCTGCCGCCGGGCAAGGCGCTGCGCAAGTACCCGCTGCGCATGGCGCTCAACTTCTTCATCTCGGATATCGGCGACATCCTGCCCTCGATCGTCTCCGGCGCCGAGATCGTCGCAATCGTGCTCTCGCTGCAGACCACCGGCCCGCTGCTGATCAGGGCGCTGCAGAGCCAGGACATGTATCTCGCCGGCTCCTTCCTGATGTTCCTGTCCTTCCTGACCGTGATCGGCGTGCTGATCTCCGACATCGCGCTCGCCATCCTCGATCCGCGCATCCGCCTGCAGGGGACGGCGACCAAGTGACGACGCCTCCCGCCCCGCCACCGTCCGAGCCGCTGCCACATCGCTGGTCGACCGCGCCCTTCGAGCCCTATGCGGTCGAGAAGATGTCGCCCGAACAGGAGCGCGTCTATCTCGCCCCGCAGTGGAAGCTGATGTGGTGGAAATTCCGCAAGCACAAGCTCGCGGTGATCTCCGGCATCGTCATCCTGCTGATGTATCTGTCGGTCGCGATCTGCGAGTTCCTCGCACCCTATCACTACACGACGCGCAACACCGACTTCATCCGCGCCCCGCGCCAGGAGCTGCATCTCTTCCACGAAGGCAGCTTCGTCGGCCCCTTCGTCTACCCCTATACCCAGCGCCTCAACATGGAGAATTTGAAGCGCGAGTATGATATCGACAGCAGCAAGCCGCAGAAACTCCGCTTCTTCTGCCGGGCCGACAGCTACGAGTTCTGGGGTCTCGTTCCCGGCAACCTGCATCTGGTCTGCCCGCCCGAGGGCGGCACGCTCTATCTGCTCGGCACCGACCGGCTCGGCCGCGACATGCTCTCGCGCATTTTCTATGGCGGGCGGATCTCGCTGACCATCGGCCTGCTCGGCGTCAGCGTCTCCTTCGTGCTCGGCATCATCATCGGCGGCATCGCCGGCTACTACGGCGGCAAGGTCGATCTGATCGTCCAGCGCGTCATCGAGATCGTGCAGTCGCTGCCGCACATTCCGCTCTGGCTGGCTTTGGGCGCGATCATGCCGCCCTCGTGGAGCCCGCTTCTGGTCTATTTCGGCATCACCGTGATCCTCGGCCTGATGGACTGGACCGGGCTCGCCCGCGCCGTGCGCTCGAAGCTGCTGGCGCTGCGCGAGGAGGACTATGTCGTCGCCGCCCAGCTGATGGGCGCCAAGCCCGCCCGCATCATTGGCCTACACCTCGTGCCCGGCTTCATGAGCCATCTCATCGCCGCCGCGACGATCACCATCCCCAAGACCATCCTGGGCGAGACCGCGCTTTCCTTCCTCGGCCTTGGCCTCAGGCCCCCGATCACCAGCTGGGGCGTGATGCTGAACGAGGCGCAGAACATCAACGTGGTCGTGCTCTACCCCTGGCTGCTCTACCCCTGCATTCCGGTGATCGTCATCATCCTCGCCTTCAACTTCCTCGGCGACGGCCTGCGCGACGCGGCCGATCCCTATCGCTGACGCCTCTCCGCACCCTCGCAAGACCCATCGTGAAGATCGCCTTCCATACGCCGCTGAACCGCTATGGCGACGGCGCCCCTTCGGGCGACCGGCTGATGGCGCGCCAGTTGGTGACGCTGCTCGAGGAGCTCGGCCACTCCGTCGCGATCGTCCCGGCCGAGCGCAGCTTCATGCGCGAGCCTGACCCTGCACTGCTCGCCGCGCATCGGGATGCAGCACAAAGCGTGATCGCCGCGCTGAGCGAACGCTGGCAGGCGCTGGAAGCTCGGCCCGACCTGATCTTCACCTATCATTGCCACTATCGCGCGCCCGACCTGATCGGCCCCGGCTTGGCCGAGCGCTTCGACCTGCCCTATCTCGTCGCTGAAGCCAGCGATGCGCAGAAGCGCTTCGAAGGCCCTTGGGCGGAGGCCGCGGCGCTCGCCCGCGCAGCGATCCTGCGCGCCGACCTGCACCTCTGCATGACCGAGCGCGACCGCGAGGGCCTGAACCGGCTCATCCCGGAGCCGGACCGCCTGATCGACCTGCCGCCCTTCCTGCTCGGCGTCGAGGAGGTTCCGGAGCACTCCGCCGCACCTCGCGCAAACAATGAACCCGTCCGGCTGATCGCCGTCGCGATGATGCGGCAGGGCAACAAGACCAATTGCTATCTCTTCCTCGCCCGCACGCTCGCCCGCATCGCCGACCTGCCATGGACGCTGACCCTGATCGGCGGCGGGCCGGAACGCCCCGCCGTCGAGGCCGCCTTTGCCGGTTTTCCACCGGGCCGCATCCATTTCCTGGGGAAGCAGGCGCGCGCCGACATCGTCACCCAGCTCACCACGCACGACCTCTTCGTCTGGCCCGGCCTGAACGAGGCCTATGGCGTGGTCTATCTCGAAGCGCAGGCCGCAGGGCTTGCCGTCGCGGCACTCGACAGCGGCGGCGTGCCTGCCGTCGTCGCCCGCGACCGCACCGCCCTGCTCGCGCCCCATGGTGACGAAGCCGGGCTGGCCGCCACGATCGCCCGGCTGATCAGAGACCCGGCGCTACGCGCTCGCATGGGCGCGGCAGCGCAGCACTTCGCCCGCGAAGAACGCAACGGCGACAGCGCCCGCGCGATCCTCGCCACGGCTCTGGACGCCGCCATCGCCCGGCACCGCCGCAAGGCCATGGAGATCGCACCATGACCGAGGAAGCCGCCTGGTCTGTCCTGTTCGCCGAACTCAACCGCTGGGCGGAAGCCGGCAAACGTGTCGAGCTCTGGCTGCGCGACGACGACGCGACCGTGCCCAGCGCCCAACTCGACCGGCTCGCCGCTCTCGCCGAGCACTTCACGATGCCCGTGCTGCTGGCCTCGATCCCGCTGCTGGCGCAGGAAGCGCTGGCAAGACGGCTCGAAACCGCGCCGCTGCTGCGCCCCTGCCAGCACGGCGCCTGGCATCACAACCATGCGCCGCAAGGCGAGAAGAAGAGCGAGTTCGGCCTGCACCGCCCGCTTGCGGAGATCCTCACCGAGATCGCCGCCGGCCGACAGCGCCTGAGCGAACTGTTCGGAGACACCATCCTGCCGGTCTTCGTGCCGCCATGGAATCGCATCGATCCCGCGGTCGCGGCGGAGCTGCCCGCGCTCGGCTTCGCCGGCCTGTCCTGCTTCCGCAACTTCGCCCTCGGCCCCGCCGGAGGTCCCCGCCTCGTCAACACCGATCTCGACCTGATCGACTGGCATCATGGCCGCGTCGGCCGGCAACCCGGCGACCTACTCGCCGAGATGGTCGAGCTGCTCGCCGCCCGTCGCGTCGCTCTGGAACCGAGCCAGCCCTTCGGCCTGCTGCTACACCATCACGATCACGACAGGACGGCGTGGGATTTCCTCACGAACCTGCTGGCGCGGCTCACCGGTCACGCAGCCGTCGTATTCTCCGGCCCTCATACCAACGTTTGCAATCAAGATGCCATCGTGCAGGCGGCAACCTACTTGGATTGACGCGCCCGCAGGGCTATGGTTTTCGGCAGTTCGGGTGCGTTCTGTGCGTCCCCCGAAGGCCATCTGACCTTCAAGCAGAGGACGCGACGCTCGCATGGGCCTCAGTCTGATCGATGATAGCGGGGTGCGTCGCCCGCCATGCAGCCCGCATGCACCGCGCGTCCTGATCTATAGCCACGACACCTTCGGCCTCGGCCATATCCGCCGCTGCCGAGCGATCGCCAATTCGCTCGTCGCAAGCTATCCTCATATATCAGTGATCATCGTCTCCGGTTCGTCGATGATCTCGAGCTTCCAGTTCGGCGACGGCGTCGACTATGTCCGCATTCCCGGCATCGAGAAGCAGAGCGATGGCCGCTATCTGCCGCACCATCTCAACCTCGAGCTCGCCGACACGATCCGGCTGCGCACCGACCTGATCAAGCAGACGGTGCTCTCCTTCGACCCGGACATCGTCATCGTCGACAAGGAGCCGATCGGCCTGCGCGGCGAGCTCATTCCCGCGCTCGAGATCCTGCGCCGGCGCGGTGCCCGCATCGTGCTGGGTGTGCGCGACGTGCTCGACGAGCCGGCCAAGCTGCATGACGAATGGCGCCAGAGCGGTGCGCTCGACGCGCTCGCTACCATCTATGACGATATCTGGGTCTACGGGCTGGAGAGCATCTACCGGCCGCTCGACGGCCTGCCCAACCAGCCGCTCTTCGCCAGCAAGATCCGCTATACCGGCTATCTCAAGCGCGCCGTGCCCTCGCCGATGCCGCCGAACCGGCATCCGCGCATCACCAAGGGCCCGTTCATCCTGGTGACGCCGGGCGGCGGCGGCGACGGCGCCGGCGTGATCGACTGGGTGATCTCGGCCTATGAGGCCGATCCGACCATCGAGTTGCCGGCGCTGATCGTCTTCGGGCCGTTCATGTCGCGCGAGAAGCGCAAGGAATTCACCGAGCGCATCGCCAAGCTGCCCAAGCTGGAGAGCATCGGCTTCGAGCCGCGTCTCGAACTGCTGATGAACCGTGCCCACTGCGTCGTCGCAATGGGCGGCTACAACACCTTCTGCGAAATCCTCTCCTTCGATAAGCCGGCGCTGATCGTGCCACGCGTCCGCCCGCGCCTGGAGCAGGCGATCCGGGCCGAGCGCGCCGACAGCCTGCGCCTGATCGACGTGCTGTTCGACCCGACCCAGACCGGTGCGAGCACGCGCGATCCTTTGCAGATGGCCAAGGCGCTGCATGCGTTGCCCAAGCGGCTGCCGCCCTCGCAGGCCTTCCTGCCGGACCTGCTCGACGGCCTGCCGGCGATCAACCGGGCGCTGGCAGACGATCTCTCGCTGCCGGTCCGCGGCCGGGCCCTCGCGCAGAACGCCGCCGCCGGCTGATCAAAAAAGGCGACCCCGCCGCATCATTGCGCGTAAGGCGCGATGGACATGGCTTGCGAAGCTCATAATATATCAGGAGCTTTGCCGGAGACGCCGCCATGACGCAGGTCCTGTTCCGCAATTTTGCGATGCTGGAGCCCGATCACGGCGAGCTGCGCAAGGGGCACGAACTGCTCGTCGAAGGCGAGCTGATCCGCGAGGTCTCCGACAAGCCGATCAAGGCCGACAAGGCCACCGTGATCGACTGCGGCGGACGCACCCTGATGCCCGGCCTGATCGACAGCCACGTCCACGTCATGCTGTCGGAAGTGTCGATCCCGCTGCTGGAAAAGGTGCCGCTGACGCTGGCAACCGCCCGCGCCGCGAGGCTGATGAAGGGCATGATCGACCGCGGCTTCACCTCCGTCCGCGACACCGGCGGCGCCGATTGGGGCATCAAGGAAGCGGTCGAGAAGGGCGACGTTCCCGGCCCGCGCCTGTTCATCGCCGGCGCCGCGATCGGCCCGACCGGTGGTCACAGCGATCCGCGCCGGCGGACCGATTTCGGCGCGCGCTGCCATTGCTGCAACGCCATGGCCTATACGATGAACGTCTCCGACGGCGTCTCCTCCGTGATCAAGTCGACGCGCGAGCAGATGCGGCTCGGCGCCGACCACATCAAGATCATGATGTCCGGCGGCGTCGCCTCGCCTTACGATCCGCTCGACTCCATGCAGTTCACGGTCGAGGAGGTCACCGCGGCCGTCACCGAGGCAAAAGCCTTCGGCCGCTATGTCTGCGCCCATGCCTATACGCCAGAAGCCATCACCCGCGCCGCGCAATGCGGCGTGCGCGCGATCGAGCACGGCAACCTGATCGACGACGCCTCGGCCAGGCTGATGGCCGAGAACAACATGTTCCTGACCGCCAACCTCGTCGCCTACTATGCGATGCGCGAGCGCGCCGCAGAGTTCGGCATGAACGCCGACATGCTGGCCAAGAACGACCTCGTCATCGATGGCGGACTGAAATCCCTCGAGATCTGCAAGCGCGCCGGCGTGCCGGTTGCCTATGGCTCGGACCTCCTCGGCCAGCTCCAGGTCGACCAGTCGCGCGAATTCCTGCTGCGCCGCGAGGTGCTTTCGCCGATCGAGATCATCCGCTCTGCCACCACGATCGGCGCTCAGCTGCTGCGCATGGAAGGCAAGCTCGGCACGCTGCGTGCAGGGGCTTATGCGGATATCATCCTGGTCGACGGCGATCCGCTGAAGAGCCTGGAGCTGTTCCAGGACCAGGGCGCGAAGCTGCCTGTGATCATGAAGGGCGGCGCGTTCCACAAGAACACGCTGCACTAAAAAGCGGGCATAAGGCGATGATGAGGGCAGCGATTTGAACGCCGCGCGAGTGAGCCTGGGACGTTTCGCGCTGAACGGCGCCGCCACGCTCTCGCTCGGCTTCATCCTGATGCCGCTGTTCTTCGTCGTCTGGCTCGCCTTCTTCCGCCAGGAAATTCCCTCCTTCCCGCCGGAAGGCTATTCGCTGAAATGGTTCCAGGCCGCGGCGAACAACAAGCCCTTCGTCGACGGCTTCATTCTCAGCCTGCAGGTCGGGGTGCTGGCGACCCTGATCGGGCTCCTGCTCGGCGTGCCCGCCAGCCTTGCCCTGATGCGCCATCGCATCGCGCTCGGCCCCGCCATCAACACGCTGCTGCTGCTGCCGCTGGTGATGCCCGGCATCGTGCTCGGCACCTCGCTCTACGTCTTTCAGATCGAGACCGAGATCAATACCGGCCTGCCGGTGCTGGGCTCGGCTGGCGGCCTCGTCGCCGCCCATAGCCTCGTCGTCATCCCCTGGGTGGTGAAACTCGTCACCGCGAGCCTTGCCGGCTTCGACCGCACCATCGAGGAAGCCGCACAGAATCTCGGCGCGGGGCCCTGGACGACCTTTCGCCGCGTCACCTTGCCGAGCATCCGGCCGGGCCTCGTCGCGGGCTCGCTGTTCGGCTTCGTCACTTCCTTCGGCAATCTTGAGATGAGCCTGTTCCTGGTCGGGCCAGGCCGGACGACCTTGCCGATCGCGATCCTGCAATATCTCGAATGGAAGATCGATCCGACGGTCGCGGCCGCCTCGGTCATCCAGATCGTCCTGATCGGAGCGGCGATGATCGTCACCGACCGTTACGTCAAGCTGAGCCGGGTGGTCTGATGGCGAGGCTCTCGATCGAGCATCTGCGCAAGGTCTATGGCGAGTTCACCGCCGTCGACGATTGCAGCATCGACATCGCCGAAGGCGAGTTCCTCGTCCTGCTCGGCCCCTCCGGCTGCGGCAAGACCACGACCCTGCGCATGGTCGCCGGCTTCATCCAGCCCACGGCCGGCAAGATCGCCATCGGTGAGCGTGACGTCACCAGCCTGCCGCCCTGGAAGCGCAATTGTGGCCTGGTCTTCCAGTCCTATGCCCTCTTCCCGCATATGACGGTCGCCGAGAACGTCGCCTTCGGCCTGGAGATGCGCAAGATCGCCCCGGCGGATCGCGCGCCCAAGGTCACCGAGGCCTTGCGGCTCGTCCGCCTGAGCGGTCTCGACGAGCGCTATCCGCGCCAGCTCTCCGGCGGCCAGCAGCAGCGCGTCGCGCTGGCGCGCGCGCTCGCCGTGGAGCCCGACGTCCTGCTGCTCGACGAGCCGCTCTCCAATCTCGACGCCAAACTGCGCCAGGAGGTCCGCGTCGAGATCCGCGACCTGCAGCGCAAGCTCGGCCTGACCACGATCATGGTCACACACGACCAGGAGGAGGCGCTCACCATGGCCGACCGGCTGGTGGTGATGGAGAAGGGCAAGGTCCGCCAGATCGGCACCCAGCGGGAGCTCTACGAGAAGCCGGCCGACCGCTTCGTCGCCGGATTCATCGGCCGCAGCGCCTTCCTCGACGGTGCAATGGCCGAGGCTGGCCGCTTCCGCAGCGGCGGCGGCCTCGACATCCGTTGCACAGCGCCCGCCGCCGGCCCTGCGACGCTGGCGCTTCGGCCGGAGCGTCTTGCGATCGGAGCTGAAGCCGAAAGTTGCGCCAACCGCTTCCCGGCCCGGGTCGAGCACGTTTCCTATCTCGGTGCGCTGCTAGACATCGATGTCCGGCTGAGCGAGCAGGACCGCATCCTGCTGCAGGTGCCCAACCGCCCGGGCGCGGCCGAGCCGAAGCCGGGCGACATGATCACGATAGGCTGGGCCGAAGACGCCGGGCTCGTCTATCCGCGCGAGCCTTGAAACCGCTCGACGGGCGTCCAACAGGGGAACGAACATGAAAAAGATCGACAGACGCGACGTCCTGAAGGGCCTGGCCGCTGGTGCCGGCGCCGCGGTCGCCATGCCCGCGCTCGGCGGGCGGGCGCAGGCGCAATCCGGCGGCAAAGTCGTGGTCGGCACCTGGGGCGGCGACTATGCCCGCCTGCTGACCAAGAACATCGAGGACCCGCTGCTCAAGCCCAAGGGTATCGAGGTGCTGCAAGCCCAGGAGGGTGACGCGCCGCGTCGCGCCAAGATGCTGGCCGAGCGCCGCCTGCCGCGCGGCACGGTCGACATCCAGGGCTTCTCGGCCGCCAACATGTTCGAGATGAACGAGGCCGGCGCGACGGAGCAGCTCGACTACTCCAAGATCCCGAACGCCAAGAACCTCCTGCCGACGATGAAGTACCCGTACGGCATCGGGCACATCTATTCCGGCAACGTCGTCATCTACAATCCCAAGCTGATCAGCCCCGCCCCGACCGGCTTCAAGGACTGGCTCGATCCGAAATGGGGCTCGAAGATCGGCTTCATCGACATCCAGTACCAGGCGATCATGGCGGCCGCGTCGCTGGCGGCCACGGGCGGCGCCACCATGAACGACCTCGACAAGGCCAAGGAGGCCCTGCTCGCCGTCAAGAAGGCGGGCGGGCGCGTCTACCCGACCAACGAGGCTTTCGCCCAGGCGATGAAGAACGAGGAGGTCGGCATCAGCGCGATCTGGAAGGCGCGCGTCGTGCAATGGCAGAATGCCGGCATCCCCTGCGAGGCGGTCGCGCCGATCGAGGGCATCCCGGCCTATGTCTCGGGCTTCGTCATCGCCAAGAACGCCCCGAACAAGGACAACGCCTACGCTTATATGAACGCCATGCTGGCCAAGGAGCCGCAGGAGGCCTTCGCGGTCGACATGGGCTATAACGGCACGGTCTCCGGCCTCTCCGTCGCGCCCGATCTGCAGAAGCGCATCGGCTTCACGCCCGAGGAGGAGAAGCGCCTCAAGGACCTCGACTACGCCTTCCTCGCCAAGAACGACTCGGCGATGAAGGAATGGTGGGACAAGGTGTTCAAGGGGTGAGTCTCGCCCCCGAGCCAGTCGCGGGCGCCCGCACCAGTCTCGCCGGGATGCTCGTCGTCCCGGCGACGATCTTCGTCGCGATCGGGCTCATCGGCCCGATCGCGATCCTGTTCCGCTACTCGCTCAACCAGTTCATCCCCGGCCAGTTCATGGTCGACGGGCTGACGATCGAGAACTACGTCAAGTTCTTCACCGACACCTTCTACCTCAACGTGCTCTGGCGCACGGTCCGCGTCGCCGTGGTCTGCACGATCGCCTGCCTGATCATGGGCTTCCCGCTCGCCTATGTGCTGGCGCGCACGCAGAGCCGCTTCAAGAACCTGCTGATCATGCTGGTGGTCCTGCCGCTCTTCGTCGGCAACGCCGTGCGCTCCGCCGGCTGGATGACCGCCTTCGGCAGCAAGGGCGCGCTGAACGCCTCGCTGATGGGCCTGGGCCTGATCGACCAGCCGATCGAGATCATGTTCACCGAGCCCGCCGTGATCATCGGCATCATCGCGGTCAACCTGCCCTTCATGGTGCTGACGCTGCAGAGCGTGATCGAGGGCATCAACCGCAATGTCGAGGAAGCAGCCTTCAGCCTGGGCGCCGGCCCGGTGGCGATGTTCGCCCGCGTGCTCTGGCCGCTCGCCATGCCCGGCATCCTCGCCGGCACGATCCTGACCTTCATCCTGGCGATGAACGCCTATGCCACGCCTGTCCTGCTCGGTGGCCCGAAATTCCAGACCATGGGCCCGCTGGTCTACGGCCAGTTCGCCCAGCAGAACAACTGGCCCTTCGGCGGCGCGATCTCGTTCATCCTGATGACGGCGACGCTGCTGCTCACCATCGCCGCCAACCTGATCGTGCAGAGGCGCTACCGGTAGGCGGCATGTTCTCCACGGCTGTGGCGCTTCGCCGCCATGGCCGCGCTGGCCAAGTATCCTTGCGGAGATTAAAGCACGGCGATGAACGTCTCCTCCGCCCTCGTTCCGATCGCTGTCGGCGCCGTCGCCGTCGTGCTGCTGCTCGGCCTGGTCAACATGCTGCGCGGCGGCAGCGCCAACACCTCGCAAAGGCTGATGCGACTGCGCGTGGTGCTGCAATTCGTCGCGATCCTGGTCATCCTCGGGGTGCTCTGGTGGCGCGCCGGCTGATGGTTCCGCGGTGGGCAAAGGCGACGTCGTCACATTGCGGCCACCACTCTCTGCGCTTTTCTAATCTTTAAAAGCTCCGCTGAAAGCCCATTCGCCTGCCATGGTTCGCGTCGCGTCGCTGTTCGCTGTTCTCTCGGTCCTGTCTGTGCCCGCGCTGGCGCAGGGCGACCGCAGCGGCACTCGCGCGCTCGGCTATGCCCCGGCGACGGAAGCGCCCGCCCCGGCCTGGGAGGCGCGCTTTGGGTTGGGCGCCGCCAATCCCGGCGGACGCGAGAGCGGTCTCCTGAACGTCGGTGGCGAGCTCCTGACTCCGCGCATCGCGACGCTGAACGACCGCTTCGCCAACGCCTTCGTGCCGCGCTTCCATCTCGGCTCCAGCCTCAACGTCAACGGCACGCAATACGCCTATGCCGGCGCGACCTGGACCTTCGACGTCTCGCAATCGGTCTTCCTCGAGGCGAGCCTCGGCGCCGCCCTCAACAACGGAAAGACCGGCGCCGTCATCCCTGAGAACCGCCTGAATGTCGGCTGCAATACCGGCGCCCGGGGCGCCGCCGCCCTCGGCTTCCGCCTCAGCGATCGCTGGAGCCTGATCGCAACGCTGGAGCATTTCAGCACCACCGGCTGCTCCGACAATCCCGTTGCCAACGCCGGCAATCCGCGCGGCCCCTCGAATTTCGGCGCCCGCCTCGGCTATACCTTCTGAAGCCGGCCAGTTTGAGCCGGCCCCATAGGGAGGCGGCATCATGAAGCTGCACGGCTATTTCCGCAGTTCGGCCGCTTGGCGCACGCGCATCGCGCTCAACCTCAAGGGCCTCGACGTCGAGCACGTCTCGCACCATCTGCGCCATGGCGAGCAGCGCGATCCTGCCTATCTCGCCCTCAACCCGCAGGGGCTGGTGCCGGCGCTGGAGCTCGACGACGGCACGGTGCTGACCCAGTCGCTCGCCATCATCGAATGGCTCGACGAGACTCATCCAGAACCGGTGCTGCTGCCCAAGGCTCCACTCGAGCGGGCCAAGGTCCGCGCCTTCGCCCAGGCGATCGCCTGCGACACCCACCCCGTGCAGAACCTCAAAGTGCTGAACCGGCTGCGCGAACTCGGCCATGATGGCGACGCGGCCCTGGCCTGGGCGGCAACCGTCAATATCGACGGGCTCTCCGCCTGCGAGCAGCTCGCAGCCAACAATCCCGGCCCCTTCTGCTTCGGCACGCAGCCCGGCCTCGCTGACATCTGCCTCGTGCCGCAGCTCGGCAACGCCAGGCGCTTCAAGGTCGATGTCACCCAGTTCCCGCACCTGCTGCGGGCGGAAGCGGCCGCGATGGAGCTCGCCGCCTTCCGCGATGCGACGCCTGACCGCCAGGCCGACGCTGAATAGAGGCTCACCAGCGCCGATAAGGCCATGGCCCCCAATACGGTCCGTAGAAGCCGGACGCCTCCAGCCGCGCCCGCCGCGAGGCCGAGCGGTCGAGATCGACCTCCATCAGGCAGTTGGCGAAGCCTTCGGCCCCCTTGCGGAAACCATAGGACCGGCAGCGCTCCTCATCGAGCGTGCGCTGCTCGGCAGCGGTCACGCAGCCGCCGAGCGTGGCCGCCAGTCCCAATGCGATGAGCCATGTCGCACGCATCGTCAGATCCTCCAGGCCGTGCGGATTCGTAGAGATCATGCCATGAAAGCGGCGCTTTGACGTCTCTTTTCGAAATCTCCTGACGAACCCCTGCCGTTTCCGGGGATTTTTCAGCAGTTCACAGCGAAGTCGCCAGCCGGCCGACCTCCGCCAAAACCGCCTCGCGTTCCGGCAAGGATGCCCGCGACTCCGTATAATAGGCGGTGACGACCAGTGGCGCCCGGCCGGGCGGCCAGATCACCCCGACATCATTGGTTGCGTTGTTGTTCCCGGTTCCGGTCTTCTCGCCGATGCGCCAGCCCTTCGGCACGCCGACCCGCAGGCGTTTGTCACCGGTCTTGTTGGCGACGAGCCAGGCCGTCAATTGCTGGCGCGATGCCGGCGACAACGCACCGCCGAGCAGCGTCTGGCGCAGCAGGCCGGCCATGGCGACCGGCGTCGTCGTATCGCGCGGATCGCCGGGCTTCGCTTCGTTGAGGTCCGGCTCGCGCCGGTCGAGCCGCGATGCCTCGTCGCCGAGCGAGCGCATGTACTCGGTCAATCCCTTCGGGCCACCGAAGGAATCAAGCAGCAGATTACCGGCGGTGTTGTCGCTCAACGTGACCGCCGCATCGCAAAGCTCGGCCACGGTCAAACCCTTCTCGACATGCTTCTCGGTCACCGGCGAATAGGTGATGAGATCGGCCTTGCCGTAACTCACGCGTCGTTCGAGCTCCTCCTCGCCGCGGTCGACCCGCGCCAGCGCAAAAGCCGCAGCGACGAACTTGAACGTGCTGCACATGGCGAAGCGCTCCTCGCCGCGATGGGCGACGATACGGCCGCTGCCACTGTCGAGGATGGCGACGCCGAGCCGCCCGCCATGCTTGCGGTCGAGCGCGAACAGGGCCTCGCGTACCTCGTCTTCCCGCCCTTGCCCAAAGACGGGTGAGGCAGCCAGCAGCGGCGCGGTCATCAGGGAGCCGATCAGCAGCTCTCGGCGTCGGATCATCGGTTGTCTCCATGCGCGAGCCATCGCGTCCGGGCGGAATGCCGGCTCGTAAGGCAGAAATCGGTTCTGGGGAGGACGCCGCGTTCGACGCGGCGGGGCAGTGCCCGCCGCCGTTTTCGCCGCGAGCTTGCCCAATCGCAAACGATGATATCTCTACAGAGCCATTAGATTTCCTAAGGCTCAACCATGCTCCGCCCGCAGCTCCCCTTGAACGCCTTGCGCGCCTTCGAGGCCTCGGCCCGCCATCTCAGCTTCACCAAGGCTGCGATCGAGCTCTGCGTCACCCAGGCCGCGATCAGCCATCAGGTCAAGGGGCTGGAGGAGCGGCTCGGTGTCGAGCTCTTCCGCCGCCTGCCGCGCGGCCTTGCCCTGACCGATGAAGGCCGCAGCCTGTTGCCGACATTGAGCGAGAGCTTCGACCGGATCGCCGGCATGCTCGAGCGCTTCGAGACCGGGCGCCCTGTCGAGGTGCTGAATGTCGGCGCGGTCGGCACTTTCGCGCTCGGCTGGCTGCTGCCGCGCCTTGCCGGCTTCCGCCAGGCCCATCCGCAGGTCGACCTCAGGCTGACCACCAACAACAACCGGGTCGATCTCGCAGCCGAGGGGCTGGACTACGCCTTGCGCTTCGGCGGTGGCGCCTGGCACGGCACGGCGGCGCTGCGGCTGTTCGAGGCGCCGATGACGCCGGTCTGTGCCGCCGCCGTAGCCGGAGCGCTGCAGCACCCCGGCGATCTCGCGAAGCAGGTCCTGCTGCGCTCCTATCGCGCCGACGAGTGGAAGCTGTGGAGCGAGGCGGCCGGGATCGAGCCGCTGGCGGCGCGCGGGCCGGTCTTTGACAGCTCGATCGCGCTTGCCGAGGTCGCTGCGGCCGGCGAAGGCGTGGCGCTGGTGCCGGCGTTGCTGTTCTCGCGCTATTTCGAGGGCGGCAGGCTGGTCCGCCCCTTCCCGATCGAGGTTTCGCTCGGCAGCTACTGGTTGACCTGGCTGCAATCGCGCTCGCTCACGCCAGCCATGCTCGCCTTTCGTGACTGGATTGCGGGCGAAAGCCGCAAGCAGACCGCCTCGCGCGCCAGCTGAACCGCCAAAGCAAAACGGCCGCCCTGGTGGGGCGGCCGTCTGTCCCTGGATCCAGGGAGAAAATGGTGGGCGCGACAGGGATCGAACCTGTGACCCCTACGATGTCAACGTAGTGCTCTCCCGCTGAGCTACGCGCCCGTTTCGCCCGAAAGCGTCCGGAACGACACCGGCCCGAAGGCGATGTCGCTGCGAGGTGGAGGGGCTATAGCGGAGGCTTGCGCGCCTTGCAAGGCGCTTCGTCGGCTTCTTTGCAAGAAGCCGACATGCATGCGCTCACGCCGCCAGCAGCTTCTCGACCTCGTTGACCAGTTCGCGCAGGTGGAAGGGCTTGGACAGCACCTTGGCATCCTTCGGCGTCTGCGAATCCGGGTTGAGCGCCACGGCCGCGAAACCGGTGATGAACATCACCTTGATGTCGGGATCGAGCTCTGTGGCGCGGCGCGCCAGCTCGATTCCGTCCATTTCCGGCATGACGATGTCGGTCAGGAGCAATTCGAACGGCTCCTCGCGCAGTCGGTTATAGGCCGATAGCCCATTGTCGAACGAGGCGACGTCATAGCCTGCATTCTGCAGCGCCTTCACCAGGAAGCGGCGCATGTCGTTGTCGTCTTCGGCCAGGAGGATCTTGGTCATGGCGCCTTGCTTCATCCGTGATGTTGCACCGAGCCCACGCCGCCCTGCCCGCTGGCCGGAAGCCGATTCGCTCGCTCGTCGTCCCTCGTATCCGGGTGGCCGTCCCTGCCATTCCGGACTTCGCCGGTCCAGCCCGGCGCGCGCGAACTCACCGCTCGCACACACCCTGATGGATCAGCCAGTTCTATTTGGCGACATTACGGTAAACAACCAGTGAAGCCGGGCGAGCCGAATGACGAAAGGTCAGGCCCTTCAACCCGCACCGGCTTTGTGCTTGAGTCCGTCGACATGACGCTGCCAGCCGGATTTGTCTTTCCCCGCCCGGACGACGTGATCGCCGAGATCGAGCGGCCGTTCACGCTCCATCAGCCTGCGCTGCAGGTCGTTCCCGTCATCGTCGACGTGCCCCATGCAGGGCGTCGCTATCCGCGCGCCTTCGTCGAGGGCTCTCGCTTGCCGCTGCGGGCGCTGCGTCGCTCGGAAGACGCCTATGTCGACCTGCTATTCGCCCATGCGGTCGCGCTCGGCGCGCCCCTGCTCGTGGCCGAGTTCCCGCGCGCTTTCCTCGACGCGAATCGCGAGCCCTATGAGCTCGATCCGCGCATGTTCGAGGGCCGGCTGCCCGGCTTCGCCAATACCCGCTCGCTGCGCGTCGCCGGCGGGCTCGGCACGATCCCGCGCATCGTCGGCGAGTCCTACGAGATCTATTCCGGCCGCATTCCGGTCGAAAGTGCGCTGGACCGCATCGAGGCGCTCTACCGGCCCTATCATGCGGGCCTGCGCCATCTGGTGAACCGCACGCAGGCCAGTTTCGGCAGCTGCATTCTGGTCGACGCCCATTCCATGCCCTCGACCGGGCTCGACCGCGACGGCATCGCCAAGGCCGACATCATCCTCGGCGACCGCTTCGGCACCAGCGCCGCGAGCTTCGTGGTCGATGCGGCGGAAGCGGCATTCGCGCGCGCCGGGCTCACCGTGACCCGCAACCGGCCCTATGCCGGCGGCTTCATCACCGAACATTACGGCGCGCCTGGTTCCGGCGTGCATGCCTTGCAGATCGAGGTCAGCCGCGGCCTCTACATGAATGAGGTGACGCTCGAGCCGAGCAGCGGCTTTACGGCGCTCCAGCAGGTTATCAGCGCCGCCATGGCCGAATGCTTCGCGCGCTGGAGCGGCTGGAGCGACGACTGGCGCCAGGCGGCGGAATAAGCCGCCAATCCCTTGCGATCAAAAAGAAAGAGGGCCGCGCACTTTCGTGGCGGCCCAAGTCTAGGGAGGAAACGCCCAAGGAGGGCAACGAAGGTTTGAGATCATCTCCCCTTCGCAGTGCACAATAGCGCATTGCGCTGCAAAAACACAAGTCGAAACGCAGACCAAGCCATGCAGAAAACGCATGACGAGCCACGTGATCGTCATGAGCTGGCCGATTTCGCCGGACCGACTGAGGCTGAACTGTCCTGAGCTGATCTGTCTCTTCCGGGACAGCGCTTGTCATCCCCCGCGTCGCACAGCATGAAGGCGGCAGGCGGTGGGAGCCAAGGGAACCCTGATGAGCGCGGTCGATTTCACGGAGTTCGTCGCCCAGCTGGCGACCCTGTCGGGTCAGGCGATCCTGCCTTTCTTCCGCGCCCGGCATACCACGGAGGACAAGTCCGGCGGCGGCGTCTTCGATCCCGTCACCGAGGGGGATCGCGCCGGCGAGGACGTGATGCGCAACCTGATCAAGCGCACCTTCCCGGCCCATGGCATCCTCGGCGAGGAGTTCGGCGTCGAGAATCCCGATGCCGACTATGTCTGGGTGCTCGACCCGATCGACGGCACCCGCGCCTTCATCTCCGGCATTCCGGTCTGGGGCACGCTGATCGGGCTGACCCGCAAGGGCGTTCCGGTCTACGGCATGATGAACCAGCCCTTCACCGGCGAGCGCTTCTCCGGCGACGGCCGCAAGGCGCGCTATGAAGGGCCGAACGGACCGCGCACCTTGCATACCCGCCCGGTGACGAGCCTCGCCGAGGCGACGCTGATGACCACGAGCCCGAACCTTTTCGTCGACGGCCAGAAGGCCGCGTATGGCCGCGTCGAGAGCGCCGTGCGCCTCGCCCGCTATGGCTGCGACTGCTACGCCTACTGCATGCTCGCCGCCGGCCATGTCGATCTCGTCATCGAGAGCGGGCTGAAGCCCTATGACATCGTCGCGCTGATCCCGATCATCGAGGGCGCCGGCGGCATCGTCACCTCATGGGACGGTGGTAGCGCCGCCCAGGGCGGCACCATCCTCGCCGCCGGCAACAAGACCCTGCACCAGGCCGCCCTCGCCTTGCTGAACGGCTGACGGCGCCGCCACAGGCGTCTCATCCGGCACATCCTCGCCGGGAATGAAGGCGTCGAAAGCCGCCCAGAACTGCGCGCGGATCGCGTCGCTCTCCATCAGAATCTCGTGGCGCGACGTCGGCAGCACCAGCGCCGAGCCGGTCTTGAGCCTTGCGGCGAAACGCTCGATCGCCGGCGTCGACACGACGGGATCCTGCCCGGCGGCGACGATCAGGGTGGGCACGCGCACTTCGAGCGGCGCACGCGGCCGCGCCAGCCGGTCCATCAACTGGAAGGCGGCATGGATCCAGCCGACGCTGGGGTCGCCGATGGCGAGATCACGCGCCGCCGCCGACAGAGCGGCGTTGCGGGCATAGCGGACCGGGTCCGAGCTCAGCCGGTTGCCTTCGAACGGCTTGGTGCCGATCGCAGTATCGCCGCCGCCGGGCACGAAGGCCTTGCCGAAGCCGAGCCAATACAGCACCCGTGCCAGCCAGCGCGCGCCGCGCGGATTCTCGATCATGGCGATGCCGAGCATCGGCGCGATCGCGACGAGGCGCGCCACCGGCAATGCCTCGCGCCGGGCCGCATCGAGGCAGAGCGCTGCGCCCATCGAATGGGCCAGCACGAAATAGGGCGGCGGAAAGCGCTCCTGCATCTGCGCCATCACCAAGGCAAGGTCGCGCTCGTACTGCACGAGCCGGCCGACATGGCCGCGACGTTGCCGACTAGTGAAGCGCTGCGAGCCGCCCTGCCCGCGCCAGTCGAAGGTCAGGACATGGAAGCCGCGCCGGCGCAGTTCGGCGATCGTCTCGCTATAGCGCTCGATGAACTCGGCCCGACCCTGCACGACCAGGACCGTGCCTCTCTCCCGCCGCACGCTCGGGCGCCAGCTCGCCAGGCGCAGGCGCGCCTTGTCGCTGGTCTCAGTGAACCAGACCTTGCCGTGGCCGGGCACTGGATAATCCGGCTGGTGGAAGAACTCGGCCTCGGTCATCGGCGCTCCGGCGGACTTGATCGCCTCGTTATGCCCGCCGGGCCCGGCTCTTGAAAAGCCGGAAATGCCACCCAGATCATGGTGGCGCAGGCCGTCAAGCGGCTGCGCGAAACCAAACCTGGCCCGCGCTCACGAGGAGGCGGGCTGACACGAATGTCGCTTCCCCTGGAGGACAATCATGCGTTCCTACGATCTTTCCCCGCTCTATCGCTCGACCGTCGGCTTCGACCGCCTGTTCTCGCTGCTCGACCAGGCCACCAATGTCGAGAACGCGCCGAGCTATCCGCCCTACAACATCGAGCGCACCGCCGAGAATGCCTATCGCATCTCGATCGCGGTCGCCGGTTTCGGTGACGCCGACCTCTCGATCGAAAGCAAGGAGAACGCGCTGACCGTCCGCGGCGAGAAGAAAGCCACCGATGACGCCGACAAGCGCGAGATCCTGCATCAGGGTATCGCCGCCCGCGCCTTCGAGCGCCGCTTCCAGCTCGCCGACTATGTCCAGGTCACCGGTGCCAGCCTCGAGAACGGCCTGCTCCATATCGACCTCGTCCGCGAGATCCCCGAGACCAAGAAGCCGCGCCTGATCCCGATCGGCGGCGGCGCCCCCAAGGTGATCGAGGCCAAGAAGGCCGCCTAACCTTCGGTCGCAAGTCCCTGTCGCGGATCTGAAACAGGAGAGCCTTCCCGGGAGACCGGGAAGGCTCTTTCTTTATCTAGGTGACGTGGCACCTCAGTTCGGCGGATTGACAGGTGCGATCGGCGTCTCCGGTTTCGGCTGCGCCGTCTTCATCTCCTCGATCTGCACCGGCGGCAGGGTCGTATCCGGCACGGGGATGCCGCTCGGATTCGCCCGCGCCAAAGGCGGCAGGCGGTCGGGCCCGTCGATCCCGCGGACATCCTGCGGATTGACCAGTTTCGGCTTGCCTATGTCGCTCGGCGCGACCGAAGGCACCGCGACCGGCTTCGTCGCGGGCGCATCGGGCTTGGGGGCAGCCGGCGATGGAGGCGGAACGGTCGCCGGCGCGCTCGCCTCGGCCGGCGGTTGGGCCGGCTTCAGCGCCGCGGGACGCTCGGGCGGACGCGGCGTCAGCTTCTTCGGGGCCGGCGCGCGCTCCTCCTCGCGCGGATCGAGCCTGACGGTCCGCGGCGCCGGCTGCAGCACGATCCGGTCAATCAACTCGCCATTGAAGCGGTCGATGACCAGCCGCACCCGCGATCCGTTCGCCGCCAGGCCGTCGACGATGAGGGCCGAGCGCGTGCGCACCGTCCGCTGCACCTCGCGCAGACCGAACTCCTGGGCCGCGCCCCGATCGAGAGATCGCGGCGGGATCGGCGCCGCCCGGCGTGGCGCATAATCGTAGCGCGGGCCGTAGCCATAGCCGTCATCATAGTCGTAGCCATAGCCGTAACGGGTATAGCCGCCGCCATAGTCGTCGAGCTGCGCCAGTGCCGGGCCGCTCGCACCGGCCATCACGGCCAGGACCGCAAAACCAGCCAGCCGGCGGCGCAAAGGGTGCGGCGCGGTGGCTGGCGTAACCAAGACTGCCATGGTCTGTCCTCTGTCAGACGAAATTCGCAGTCTTCAGTTCTCGGTAAGGATTGCGGCACGCTTGCGGCGCGATTTCGCTGCGAAACAGGCGTTTTTCGACACTCAGACGGTGGCCAGCACGGCAACGAGCCGGTCGACCTCCTCGGCCTGCGTCGCGAAGGATGAAACGAAGCGCCCCACGACCTCGCCGGACTGAAGCTTCACCCCGCCCGGCAGCGCCGCATCTGACCAGACGATGTACTGCGCGCCCTCGTTTGCCAGCACAGCCTGCGCCCGCGGCGGCAGCACCAGGAAGACCTCGTTCGCCTCGCAGGCCCAGGCCAGACGGAGCTTGCCTACAGCGGTGACGGCACTGGCGAGGCGCGCCGCCATCACATTGGCGTGGCGGGCGAGGTCGAGCCAATGGCCATCGGCCAGCAGCCCCTCGAACTGCGCGCCGATGAGCCGGCCCTTCGACAGGGTGTGCCCGGCGCGCTTGCGCCGCCACGGCATCTCGGCAGCACCGGCCGGATCGAAGACGATCACCGCCTCGGCGGCGAAGGCACCGTTCTTGGTGCCACCGAAGGAGAGCACGTCGACGCCCGCCTTCCAGGTGATCTCGGCAGGCGAGCAGCCCAATGCCACGACCGCGTTGGCGAAGCGGGCGCCGTCCATATGCAGCTTCAGTCCGCGCGGGGCGATCGCCTGCTTCAGCGCCGCGATCTCGGCCGGCTGATAGACCAGCCCGCACTCGGTCGCCTGCGTGATCGAGAGCATCTGCGGCTGGACCTGGTGAACCGCGCTCGCTCGCATGCGCGCGAGCTGATCGGTGACCACCTCCGGTTCCAACTTGCAGCCATCGCCCGGCAGGCCGACGATCTTCGCCCCGCCGGTGAAGAATTCAGGGGCGCCGCATTCATCGGCGGCGATATGCGCCTCGTGATGGCAGAGCACCGCCCCCCAGGGCTGGACCAGGCTCGCCAGCGCCAATGAATTCGCCGCCGTGCCCGATGTCACCAGGAAGACCGCGACCTCGCGCTCGAACAATTCGGCGAACAGGGCTTCGACCCGCTTGGTCCAGGCGTCGTTGCCATAAGCGGCGGCAAAGCCGTCATTGGCCGCCGCCATCGCCCGCATTACCGGCGCGCTCGCCCCGGCCAGATTGTCGCTGATGAAGTTCATGAAGCTGGCATCCGGCGGGCGCTGAGAGGGTCTCGATCGATAAGCACGCTCCTGCCGCAGCGCAATTGACGCTGGAGCCCGTTCCGATCTGCTTGAAGCGCAAGCCGATCGGAAAAACGACCTCCAAGCCAGAGGTGAGAGACGGCTTCACTGGTCAGGTCGATCCAACCTGACGAGATTCGGCTCTTGCGCAGGCCAGGCCCGATTCCGGCGATCGACAACTTCCGGCTTGGCTTGCGGGCCACCGTGATGTGAAAATGTCCAGGAGAGGAGTGAGATCGCAACAAAATGTCGCCGCAGTGCAAAATCGGCGCTTGTGCCCAGATTGGAATTCTGGCAAGGTCAAGGCAATAGGACAGCTATACTGTCCCATTTTCAGAGCGGGCCTCGCCGAGGCCCCGGCGCAGGCGGATGGAGCGGATGATGACGGGAGGTACGGCAAACAAAGCCAAAGCCAACCGTACGACGCGCGCCGCCCGCAAAACGGCGGCGTGACCAGGCGCGGCAGGGCTGAATAAAGCCCGAGGCGCCTGCGGAGGACGCGGGCGCAAGACCAGACCGGCGCAAGCAACCTTCGCAAACCGAGAATAAAGCCGAACCGGCCCGATCCTTGCTGGACAAGGTGGAAGCCGGAGCGGCGGTGGACTTTGGCTGGCTCCCGAGCCGATGCTGCGGGACCGATGCGGGCGGAGGTGACGATGAGCGAGGGCAGGAAGGCGAGCGCGATGGGCAAAACCACCACGACGACGACCGCTTTCGAGCGTTTCCCCGAGGTGCGCGATCCGGCCATGCCGGCCCGCCAGGGCCTCTACGATCCCTCCTATGAGAAGGACTCCTGCGGCGTCGGCTTCATCGCCGACATGAAGAACCGCAAGAGCCATGCGATCGTCGCGCAGGGCCTGCAGATCCTGCACAATATCGACCATCGCGGCGCGGTCGGCGCCGATCCCAAGCTCGGCGACGGCTGCGGCATCCTCACCCAGATCCCGCATCGCTTCTTCAAGGACGAATGCGCCAAGATCGGCATCGAGCTGCCCGAGCCGGGCCACTACGCCATCGGCCAGTTCTTCATGCCGCAGGAGGCCGACAACCGCGCCGTCTGCGAGGAGATCGTCGCCCAGACCGTCGAGGAGGAAGGCCTGATCTTCCTCGGCTGGCGCGACGTGCCGGTCGACAACAGCGACCTCGGCGAGGCCGTCAAGGAGACCGAGCCCTGCCATCGCCAGATCTTCGTCGGCCGCCCCGCCGGGCTGGTCAGCGAGGACGAGTTCGAGCGCCGGGTCTATGTCCTCAGAAAGTCGGTCTCGAACAAGGTCTACAAGCGCCACGACCGGGCGACCGCGACCTATTACCCGGTCTCCTTCTCCTGCCGGACCATCGTCTACAAGGGCATGGTGCTGGTCACCCAGCTCGGCGCCTATTTCAAGGACTTGACCGACGAGCGCTTCGAGAGCGCGCTCGCCCTCGTCCACCAGCGCTTCGCCACCAATACCTTCCCGTCCTGGCGCCTCGCCCACCCCTACCGGATGGTCGCCCACAACGGCGAGATCAACACGCTGCGCGGCAACGTCAACTGGATGGCGGCGCGGCAGGCCTCGGTCGACTCCGAGCTCTTCGGCGCCGACATCTCCAAGCTCTGGCCGATCTCCTATGAGGGCCAGTCGGACACCGCCTGCTTCGACAACGCCCTCGAATTCCTGGTCCAGGGCGGCTATTCGCTCGCCCACGCCATGATGATGCTGGTGCCAGAAGCCTGGGCCGGCAACCCGCTGATGGATGAGAGCCGGCGCGCCTTCTACGAGTACCACGCCGCGCTGATGGAGCCGTGGGACGGCCCCGCCGCCATCGCCTTCACCGACGGCCGCCAGATCGGCGCGACGCTCGACCGCAACGGCCTCAGGCCCGCACGCTATCTCGTCACCGATGACGGGCTCGTCGTGCTCGCGTCGGAGTTCGGCGTGCTGCCGATCCCGGAGGAGAAGATCGTCCAGAAGTGGCGGCTCCAGCCCGGCAAGATGCTGCTGATCGATCTCGAAGAAGGCCGCATCATCGGCGACGACGAGATCAAGAGCACGCTCTGCCTCGCCAACCCCTATAAGGACTGGCTGAAGCGCACCCAGATCGTGCTGGAGGACCTGCCGCCGGTCGAGGCGCGCGCCGCGCGCACCGACGTCGCCCTGCTCGATCGCCAGCAATCCTTCGGCTACAGCCAGGAAGACACCAAGATCCTGATGGCGCCGATGGCGGTAACTGGCCAGGAAGCCGTCGGCTCGATGGGCACGGATACGCCGATCTCGGCGCTCTCCTCGAAGTCGAAGCTGCTTTACACCTATTTCAAGCAGAACTTCGCCCAGGTCACCAACCCGGCGATCGACCCGATCCGCGAGGAGCTCGTGATGAGCCTCCTCTCCTTCATCGGGCCGCGGCCGAACATCCTCGACCTCGAGGGCACCTCGCGCCGCAAGCGCCTGGAAGTGCGCCAGCCGATCCTGACCAATGACGATCTCGAGAAGATCCGCTGCATCGGTCACTATGAGGATCGCTTCGACACCAAGACGCTCGACATCACCTATCCGACGCGCGAAGGCGCGGCCGGCATGGAGGGCGCGATCGAGCGCCTGTGCGAGCGCGCCGAGGCGGCCGTCCATGGCGGTTACAACATCATCATCCTCTCCGACCGCCAGGTCGGGCCGGACCGCATCCCGATCCCGGCGCTGCTGGCGACGGCAGCCGTCCATCATCACCTGATCCGCAAGGGCCTGCGCACCTCGGTCGGTCTCGTGCTCGAATCGGGCGAGCCGCGCGAAATCCATCACTTCGCCCTCCTCGCTGGCTTCGGCGCCGAGGCGATCAACCCCTATCTCGCCTTCGAGACCATGGAGGCGCTGCTTGAGGCCGGCGAGTTCCCGCCGGAGGTCGACCGCTACGAGGTGGTCAAGCGCTTCATCAAGTCGATCGGCAAAGGCCTGCTCAAGGTCATGTCGAAGATGGGCATCTCGACCTACCAGTCCTATTGCGGCGCCCAGATCTTCGATGCCGTCGGCCTGCGCACCGAGTTCATCGACAAGTACTTCACCGGCACCATCTCCTCGATCGAAGGCGTCGGCCTCGCCGAGATCGCCGAGGAGAGCGTGCGCCGTCATCGCGACGCATTCGGCGACTCGCCTGTCTACCGCGACGCGCTCGACATCGGCGGCGAATACGCCTTCCGCCTGCGCGGCGAGGCGCATGCCTGGACGCCGGAGAACATCGCGCTGCTCCAGCACGCCGTGCGCGGCAATGCCCGCGACAAGTTCAAGGCCTATTCCGACCTGGTCAACGATCAGAGCGAGAAGCTCTCGACCATTCGCGGCCTGTTCCACGTCAAGATGGCCGAAGAGCTCGGCCGCCAGCCGATCTCGCTCGACGAGGTCGAGAGCGCGGCCTCGATCGTCAAGCGCTTCTCGACCGGCGCCATGTCCTTCGGCTCGATCAGCCATGAGGCGCATTCGACGCTGGCGCTGGCGATGAACGCGATCGGCGGCAAGTCGAACACCGGCGAGGGCGGCGAGGAGCCGGAGCGCTTCAAGCCACTGCCGGATGGCCGCTCGATGCGCTCGGCGATCAAGCAGGTCGCTTCCGGCCGCTTCGGCGTCACCACCGAATATCTCGTCAATTCGCAGATGATGCAGATCAAGGTCTCGCAGGGCGCCAAGCCCGGTGAGGGCGGCCAGTTGCCCGGTCACAAAGTCGACGCCCGCATCGCCAAGGTCCGGCACTCGACCCCGGGCGTCGGCCTGATCTCGCCGCCGCCGCATCACGACATCTATTCGATCGAGGATCTCGCCCAGCTGATCTTCGACCTGAAGAACGTCAACCCGGCCGCGGACGTCTCGGTCAAGCTCGTCTCCGAGCTCGGCGTCGGCACCGTCGCCGCCGGCGTCGCCAAGGCGCGCGCCGACCACATCACCATCGCCGGGTACGAGGGCGGCACCGGCGCCTCGCCGCTGACCTCGATCAAGCACGCCGGCTCGCCCTGGGAGATCGGCCTCGCCGAGACTCACCAGATCCTGGTGATGAACAAGCTGCGCGGCCGCATCGCCCTGCAGGTCGACGGTGGCCTGCGCACTGGCCGCGACATCGTCGTCGGCGCGCTGCTCGGCGCCGACGAGTTCGGCTTCGCCACCGCGCCGCTGATCGCGGCGGGCTGCATCATGATGCGCAAGTGCCATCTCAACACCTGCCCGGTCGGCGTCGCCACCCAGGACCCGGTGCTGCGCAAGCGCTTCAAGGGCCAGCCCGAGCACGTCATCAACTTCTTCTTCTTCCTCGCAGAGGACGTGCGCGAGATCATGGCGGAGATGGGCGTCAAGAGCTTCGACGAGCTCGTCGGCCGCTCCGACTGGCTCGACAAGAAGGAAGCGATCGATCACTGGAAGGCCAAGGGGCTCGACTTCGCCCGCATCTTCCACAAGCCGGAGCCCGGCAAGGGCGTTGCCATCCGCAATGTCGAGCGCCAGGTCCACCCGATCGAGTCGGTGCTCGATCGCACGCTGATCGCCAAGGCCGGCGCCTCGCTCGATACGGCTGCGCCGGTAGTGATCGAGAGCACGATCCGCAATGTCGACCGCTCGACCGGCGCGATGCTCTCGGGCGAGATCGCCAAGCGCCACGGCTCGATCGGCCTGCCTGAGGACACCATCACGGTGAAGCTCACCGGCACCGCCGGCCAGAGCTTCGGCGCCTGGGTCGCCGGCGGCCTGACGCTCGACCTGACCGGCCAGGCCAACGACTATGTCGGCAAGGGCCTGTCGGGCGGCAAGCTGATCATCCGCCCCGATCCGAAGTCGCGCGCGCTCGCCGAAGAGGCGATCATCGTCGGCAATACCGTGCTCTACGGCGCGATCTCCGGCGAGTGCTACTTCCGTGGCGTCGCCGGCGAGCGCTTCGCCGTGCGCAATTCCGGCGCGATCGCGGTGGTCGAGGGCACCGGCGACCATGGCTGCGAATACATGACCGGCGGCGTCGTCGTCGTGCTCGGCCAGACCGGGCGCAACTTCGCGGCCGGCATGTCCGGCGGCATCGCCTATGTGCTGGACGAGGACAGGAGCTTCGCCAAGCGCTGCAACCTCTCCATGGTCGATCTCGAGCCGGTGCCGGAGGAGGAGGAGCTGACCCAGCGGCTCTACCACCATGGTGGCGACCTCGAGTTCAAGGGCCGCATCGACGTCATGGCCAACATGTCCGGCTACGACGCCGAGCGCCTGCACCAGCTCATCGCCAACCACCTGAAATACACCGGGTCGGCGCGGGCGCAGGCGATCCTGGAGAACTGGGCGGACTACCTGCCCAAATTCGTCAAGGTGATGCCGGTCGAGTACCGGCGCGCACTACTGGAAATCGAGCGGGCCCAGGCCGGCGTCTCGGTTGCGGCCGAGTAATCGAACAGGCGGATGAGACGATGGGCAAGGTAACCGGTTTTCTCGAGATCGACCGCCGCGACCGGAAGTATCTTCCGGCCTCGGACCGGATCCGCAATTACAAGGAATTCGTGATCCCGCTCGGCCGGGAGGCGACCCGTGACCAGGCGGCGCGCTGCATGAATTGCGGCATCCCGTATTGTCACAACGGCTGCCCGGTCAACAACCAGATCCCGGACTGGAACGACCTCGTCTACAATGACAAGTGGCAGGAGGCGCTGACCAACCTGCACTCGACCAACAACTTCCCGGAGTTCACCGGCCGCGTCTGCCCCGCCCCGTGCGAGGCGTCCTGCACGCTGAACCTCGAGGACACCCCGGTCACCATCAAGTCGATCGAATGCGCGATCGTCGACAAGGGCTGGCAGGAAGGCTGGATCAAGCCCGAGCCGGCTTCGACGAAGACGGGCAAGAAAATCGCCATCATCGGCTCCGGCCCGGCTGGCCTCGCCGCCGCACAGCAGCTCGCCCGCGCCGGCCATGAGGTCCATGTCTATGAGCGCCAGGGCCGCGCCGGCGGCCTGCTGCGCTATGGCATCCCCGACTTCAAGATGGAGAAGTCGCATGTCGACCGGCGCGTCGCCCAGATGGAGGCCGAAGGTGTCGTCTTCCATTACGGCGTCAACGTCGGCATCGATATCGACCCGCAGGAGCTGCTGTCGCAATACGACGCGATCGGCCTGACCGGTGGCGCCGAGAAGCCGCGCGACCTGCCGATCGAGGGCCGCGACCTCGACGGCGTCCAGTTCGCCATGGACTTCCTGCCGCAGCAGAACCGCCGCAATGGCGGCGAGCCCGACACGACGGGGAATGCCCGCCCGATCCTCGCCGGCGGCAAGCATGTCGTCGTCATCGGCGGCGGCGACACCGGCTCCGACTGCATCGGCACCTCGGTGCGCCAGGGCGCGCTCTCGGTCACCCAGCTCGAGATCATGCCGCAGCCGCCGGAAAAGGAGAACAAGCAGCTGACCTGGCCGAACTGGCCGCTGAAGCTGCGGACGTCCTCCAGCCATGAGGAAGGCGCCGAGCGCGACTTCGCCGTCGGCACCGTCAAGTTCACCGGCGAGAACGGCAAGGTGAAGACGCTGCACTGCGCCAAGGTCGACGCCCAGTTCAAGCCGATCGAGGGTAGCGAGTTCCAGCTCAAGGCCGATCTCGTCCTGCTCGCCATGGGCTTCGTCTCGCCGGTGCATGACGGGCTGCTCGCCAAGCTCGGCGTCAAGCTGGACGGGCGCGGCAATGTCGAGGCCAACATGCTGGCCTACAAGACCACGGTCGAGAAAGTGTTCGCCGCCGGCGACATGCGCCGCGGCCAGTCGCTGGTGGTCTGGGCGATCCGCGAGGGCCGCCAGATGGCCCATTCGATCGACAAGCACCTGATGGGCGAGACCATCCTGCCGCGCTGAGCGGCAGGAGCTTCAGCTTCACGAGAACCTCGACGTCATGCTCGCCCTTGTGGCGAGCATCCACGCCTTGAACGCCACGCTCGATTAACGAAGCCAAGACGTGGATGGTCGGGACAAGCCCGACCATGACGGAAACGGCGTCGGTCGCGGCCGCTCACGCGCCCAGCAGATCGACCAGCGGCGGGATCAGCGGCTCGTCCGCCGGCGGCATGGCGAGGTCGCGCAGCTTGCCGGGGCGGACCCATTTCAGCGCCTGCCCCTCGCTCGAGCTGACCGTGCCCTCCCAGCGCCGGCAGATATAGAGCGGCATCAGGAGGTGGAACTCGGGATAGGCGTAGCTGGCGAAGGTCAGCGGCGCGAGACAGGCTTCCTTGACCTCGATGCCGAGTTCCTCGGACAGCTCGCGGATCAGCGCCGGCTCCGGCCGCTCTCCCGCCTCGAGCTTGCCGCCGGGAAATTCCCAGAGGCCCGCCAGGGCCTTGCCTTCGGGACGTTGGGTGACGAGGACGCGATTATCGGAATCGATCAGCGCGCAGGCGACGACGAGCAGCAGTTTCACGAAAGGCTAATGTCCCGAGAGAATGACCTCGACCGGCTCGGTTTCCTTGCCGGTCAGCGTGACCTCGTCATAGACCGTCCCGCCCTCGCGGAAAATCGCATCCTCCTCGCCCCAGATCACCTGCGTCGCGACGAAGTAGGTCCCGGGCGCGACATTGTCGAAGCTGAAGCGCCCCCGCGCCGTCGTCTTGGTCGTCCGGGTGAACTGTGCGTAGAGCGGATCGATCTGACCGTTCGGATAGCGCCAGTGCGGCAGGTACTTCGTCTTCTGGAAGATGCTGCTGAAGCGCTCGCGGGCATAGGCCGTCGCCGGGATCAGCCTGACGACCTCGCCGGCGGCGTTCACGACCTGCCCCTTGGAGCGCGTCCGGAAGGCATGGCCGACGATGACGCCGGTCCCCGTCTTGCGGATGAACGCTGCCTCCTCCGCCGAAAAGGAAGAGGTCGTCGGCGGCTGCGCGACACAAGCCCCCGACAGGGCCGCAAGGCCCAGCACGCATGCGATCTTGATCATCTGGCACGTCCCCCCGCAGGCGCCGTCGATACAAGAAAGACGCCTGCGAGGATGATGCAACCTCCGATAATCTGCCGCAACTCCAGCGTTTCACCGAGCACGAGCACACCCATGACGGCAGCGACCGCCGGCACGAGATAGCCGGTCACCGCCGCGCGCGTCGGCCCGGCGGCGCGGATCAATCGCATGAAGAACGTCACTGGCAGCGCCGTCGCGAGCACGCCGAGCGCCAGCGCGGCCTGCCAGTGCGGCGCAAGGGCCAGGAGCGCCCCCCAGCCAGAGAAGATCAGCGTCAGCAGCAGCGCTCCCGAGCCGGAGACCATCTGCTGGCCGAGCGCCAGTCGGATCGGGTCGCCCGCCCGTGGCGGCACCGCGCGCGTATAGAGATTGGCGCAGGCATAGGACAGCGTGGCGCCGACCATGGCGAGGAGGCTGAGCGCCGTGCCGCCGCCCTCGGCCAGGCGTGGCCCGATCAGGATGGCGACGCCGGCCATGCCGAGCAGGATGCCGCCGAGGCGGCGCCGGCTCAGATGCTCCTCCGAGAACAGGAAATGCGCGAACAGCGCCGTGACCAGCGGCCCCGCCGCCTGGATCATCGCCGCCGGGCCGCTGGCGAGCTGGATCAGCGCGTAGGCGACAAGCACGTTCGGCAGCCAGCCATTGAATGTGCCGAGCATCAGCCAATGGCGGATCTCATGGCGTCGCGGCAGCGGGCTCTGGCCGCGCACCGCGACGAAGAGCGCGAGCGTGGCCGCGCCGAGCAGGCCGCGGCAGGCGGCGATCGCCCAGGGGGCGACGTCACCAGCCATCAGCTTGATGAACAGGTAGCTGCAGCCCCAGAAGAACGAGCAGGCGGCGAGATTGCCGACGATGAACGTCTTGCTGGGGCCGGCCGGCTCAGGAACGGTAGTCGCCGTTGATCTCGACATAGGCCTTGGTCAGGTCGCAGGTCCAGACGGTGGACTTGCCGCGGCCGAGGCCGAGATCGGCGGTGACGACGATGTGCTCGCCCTTCATGTAGTCGGAGACGGCGGCTTCATCATAGGAGCCCGCCCGCGCACCTGCTTCCGCGACCTTGATCGCGCCGAAGGAGATGTCGAGCCTGTCCCGGTCGGCCGGCTCGCCGGCCTTGCCGACCGCCATGACGATGCGGCCCCAATTGGCGTCCTCGCCGGCGACCGCGGTCTTGACCAGCGGCGAATTGGCGATCGAGAGCGCCACCTTCTTGGCCGAGCGCGCCGACTGCGCCCCGACGACGCGGACCTCGACGAATTTGCGGGCGCCCTCACCGTCCTTGCAGACCAGATGCGAGAGCTCTAGCAGCAGCGCATTCAGCGCCCGCTTGAAGCCGGAGAGTCGGGCATCGCCGGGATCGGTGATCTCCGGCACGCCGCGGGCCTTGGCCTTGCCGGTCGAGAACAGCATCAGCGTGTCGGAGGTCGAGGTGTCGCTGTCGACCGTGATCGCGTTGAACGAGCCCTTGACGCCTTTCGAGAGCAGGGCCTGCAGCACGGGAGCCGCAATCGGCGCATCGGTGAAGACGAAGGAGAGCATCGTCGCCATGTCGGGCGCGATCATGCCGGCGCCCTTGGCGATGCCGGCGATCGTGACCTCGTGGCCGTCGATCTTGGACTTGCGTGAGACCGCCTTGGGGAAGGTGTCGGTGGTCATGATCGCCTTGGCGGCATCGAGCCAGGGGCCGTCGGCAGCGCGCTTGGCGCAATCGGCCAGCACGCCCTCGAACTTGCTGGCGTCGAGCGGCTCGCCGATCACGCCGGTCGAGGCGATGAAGACTTCCTCCGCCTTGCAGCCCGCGGCCTTGGCCGCGATCTTCGCGGTCAGTGCCACCGAGTCGCGGCCCTTCAGACCGGTGAAGGCATTGGCATTGCCGGAATTGACGACGATGGCGCGCGCCTTGCCCTGCGCCAGGTTCTCGCGGCACCAGTCGACCGGCGCCGACGGGCATTTCGAGCGGGTGAAGACGCCGGCGACCTGCGAGCCCTCGTCGAGCAGGACGAGCAGCACGTCGGTGCGGCCCTTGTAGCGGATGCCGGCCTCGGCAGTCGCGAAGCGCACGCCCGGCACGGCCGGGACCTTGGGCTGGCGCTTCGGCGCGAGCGGAGAAACGGGAACATCCTTGCCGGCCATCATGCGCCTCCTCGTATGGTTGGCCCGATGTGCCGCAGCAACGGGGCGAAGACAAGAGTCTCACACCCTCCAAAAGCAAACGCCCGGGCATGGCCCGGGCGCATCACGACGATACGATGAAAATCGCGGCCCGGTCAGGGCTTCTTCGGCTCGGCCGGAGCCGGGGTGGCCGGTGCAGGCGTCGCCGGGGCGGCCGGCTTGTCGAGACGCTCGACCTTGGCCTTCTCGCGCAGCGCGACGATGATGTCCTGCTGCGCCTTGCGGACCAGGTACTGGTCGATCTGCGGCTTGACCTCGTCGAAGCTCGGCAGCGGCTTGGCGCGCTTGTCCTCGAGCTTGATGACATGCCAGCCGAACTGGCTCTTCACCGGCTCGGAGAGCTGGCCCTTCTCGAGCTTGAAGGCCGCTTCCGCAAATTCCGGCACCATCCGGTCCTTGGCGAACCAGCCGAGATCGCCGCCCTCCTTGCCCGAGCCCGGATCCTTGGAGAGCTCGGCCGCGACCTTGGCGAAGTCCTCGCCCTTCTTCAACCGGTCCAGCGCCGCCTTGGCCTGCGCCTCCTCGGGCACCAGGATGTGGCGGGCATGGACCTCTTCCTCGGGCTTCATCGCCTTGACGGTATCATCGAACAGCTTCTTGGCCGCTTCCGGCGTCGCCGCCTTCTTGGCCTCGGCCGTCAGGTACTCGTCGAGCAGCAGCTTGTCGCGGTTATAGGCGAGGCGCTTGGCGAATTCCGGTCCCTCACCGACCTTGGCGGCGGCCGCGGCCTTGGCGCCGAGCTTCAGGTCGACCAGATAATTGATCACCTCTTCGCGCTTGCGGTCTTCCGGCATCTGCGCGGTGCGCTCGCCGAGATCCTCTTCGGCGAGCTTGAGATCGCCCTCGGTGATGGTGATGCCGTCGACCTTGGCGACGGGCTTGTCCTGCTGTGCGAGGGCCGGCGCTGCGGCCAGCACGAAGCCAAGCGACAGCATGGCGAGACGGGAGGACAACATCGGTGCGGCCTTTCGACTGGACGGCGCGGAAATCGATCTCGCCGGCTGAGTGCCAGCAGAACGCGACCTTGGCAAGGCGGGCCTTGCACATCAACGCGAGCCGGCATGGCTGGTTCAATCCGCCGCAGCCCGCGCGGCGGCCGCCCTCGCCTCTTGGAACCCGCCTCCGCGGACCCCACATCCGCGCGGATGAGCGCGTGCTGGACCACGCGCCCGCGCCCGTCTAAACACGCGCGTGAAATTCTAAGGTATCGCTTCGGTCGCGCCTGTTGGTGCTGGCTGAATTCGCCATTGAAAGGCCAGACATGCTTGGCGCGCTTGCAAAGAAACTCTTCGGCTCGTCGAACGATCGGCGGGTGAAGGGCTACCAACCCCGCGTCGCGGCGATCAACGCGCTCGAAGCCGAGGTGTCCCAGCTCTCCGACGAGGCTCTTCGCGCCCGTACCGAAACCTTCAAGCAACAGGTCGCCGACGGAGCCAAGCTCGACGACCTGCTCGTCCCGGCCTTCGCCACCGTGCGCGAGGCGGCCAAGCGCGTGCTCGGCCAGCGTCCCTACGACGTCCAGCTGATCGGCGGCATGGTGCTGCACGAGGGCTCGATCGCCGAGATGAAGACCGGCGAAGGCAAGACCCTGGTCGCCACGCTCCCGGTCTATCTCAACGCGCTCGCCGGCAAGGGCGTCCATGTCGTCACCGTCAACGACTACCTCGCCCGGCGCGACGCCGAGTGGATGGGCAAGATCTACAATTTCCTCGGCCTGACCGTCGGCATCATCGTCCACGGCCTCGACGACGAGGAGCGCCAGCGCTCCTATGCCTGCGATATCACCTACGGCACGAACAACGAGTTCGGCTTCGACTATCTGCGCGACAACATGAAGTACGAGGTCGCGCAGATGAGCCAGCGCGGCCATCATTTCGCGATCGTCGACGAGGTCGACTCGATCCTGATCGACGAAGCCCGCACGCCGCTGATCATCTCCGGCCCGCTCGACGACAAGTCGGACCTCTATGTCGCGATCGACAAGGTCCTGCCCGGGCTGGTCAAGGGCGATTACGAGGTCGACGAGAAGCAGCGTACCGTCGCTCTGACCGAAGCCGGCAACGAGCATATCGAGGAGTTGCTGCGCGCCGCCGACCTGCTCAAGGAAGGCGATCTCTACGATTCCGCCAACGTCACCCTCGTCCACCACGTCAACCAGGCGCTGCGCGCCCACACCCTGTTCACGCGCGACAAGGACTACATCGTCCGCAATGACGAGGTGGTGATCATCGACGAGTTCACCGGCCGCATGATGCCGGGCCGGCGCTATTCGGAAGGCCTGCACCAGGCGCTCGAGGCCAAGGAGCACGTCACCGTCCAGCCCGAGAATGCGACGCTCGCCTCGATCACCTTCCAGAACTATTTCCGCCTCTACAAGAAGCTCGCCGGCATGACCGGCACGGCCGGCACCGAGGCCGACGAGTTCGAGCAGATCTACAAGCTCGAAGTGGTCGAGATCCCGACCAATGTCCCGGTCGCCCGTATCGACGACGACGACGAGGTCTATCGCAGCTTCCCGGAGAAGGTGAAGTCGATCATCAAGGAGCTGGAGCGCGCCAGCGAGCGCCTGCAGCCGGTGCTGGTCGGCACCGCGTCGATCGAGAAGTCCGAGCAGATCGCCGAGATGCTGGTCGCCGCCGGCTTCAAGCAGATCGACTTCAGCCAGTCCGGCGCGCTCGACAGCCTTTATGCCGCTGCCCGCACCGGCAAGAGCACCAAGCAGTTCGCCGTGCTGAACGCACGCTTCCACGAGCAGGAGGCCTTCATCGTCGCCGAGGCCGGCGTGCCCGGCGCGATCACCATCGCCACCAACATGGCCGGCCGCGGCACCGACATCAAACTCGGCGGCAATGTCGAGATGCGCGTCGCCATCGAGACGGCGGGGATGGAGGACGGGCCGGAGAAGCAGGCCAGGATCAAGGAGATCGAGGAGGAGGTCGCCCGCTTCAAGGAGATCGTCCTCAACGCCTCCGAGACGATCGAGCTCGAGCCGGCCAAGGGCTCGCGCCCGGCCAAGACCATGACGCGCCCCGGCGGCCTCTACATCATCGGCACCGAGCGCCATGAGAGCCGGCGCATCGACAACCAGCTGCGCGGCCGCGGCGGCCGCCAGGGCGACCCCGGCCGCTCGAAGTTCTTCCTGTCGCTGCAGGACGACCTGATGCGCATCTTCGGCTCCGACCGGATGGACGGCATGCTGCAGAAGCTCGGCCTGCAGGAGGACGAGGCCATCGTCCATCCCTGGATCAACAAGGCGGTCGAGAAGGCGCAGGGCAAGGTCGAGGCGCGCAACTTCGACATCCGCAAGAACATCCTGAAATACGACGACGTCATGAACGACCAACGCAAGGTCGTGTTCGAGCAGCGCCGCGACTTCATGCGCGAGGCCAGCGTGCGCGAGACCATCGACGACATGCGCCACGGCGTCGTCGAGGACACCGTCTCGCGCCGCATCCCAGAGGATGCCTACCCCGAGCAATGGGATGCCGCCGGCCTGCGCCAGGACGTCGTCACCTATCTCAACCTCGATCTGCCGATCGAGGATTGGGCCAAGGAAGAGGGCATCGCCGATGTCGAGCTGCGCGAGCGCATCCGCAAGATCGCCGACGAGGACTACACGGCCCGCATCGAGCGCAACACCGATGAGGTGATGACCTATATCGAGAAACAGGTGCTGCTGCAGACGCTCGACAATCTCTGGCGCGAGCATCTGGTCACGCTCGACCATCTGCGCCAGGTCATCGGCTGGCGCGGCTATGCCCAGCGCGATCCGCTGAACGAGTACAAGCAGGAAGCCTTCGAGCTCTTCGACGGGCTGATCGGCCGTCTGCGCGAGCAGGTCACCGGCAATCTGATGCGCGTCGAGGTCCGCTTCGAGCAGCCGCCGGAAGACGGCCAGGTGATCGACCAGGGTGGCAATGACGCCCTGCCGCCGCCGCCCGCCGGCTTCTTCGCCAGCCAGCCGCAATTCGCCGCGCCCGATGGCGATGTCGCCGTCGCCGAGCGCAATCCGACCGATCCCGCGAGCTGGGGCAAGGTCGGCCGCAACGAGCTCTGCCCCTGCGGCTCCGGCAAGAAGTTCAAGCACTGCCACGGCCAGTTCGTCTGACCGCTGCGCCAGAGCAATCCTCCGGCGCTAGATCACCGCGCGTCTGACAGGACGCGATAACGGTGATCTATCTCATTGTCATAGCATCGGACCGAAAAGTGGATTCCACTTTTCGGTCCGATGCTTTGGCCTCAGGCGAAGCTGGCCTCGACCGCACCGAGCGCGTCGATCTCGATCCGGACATTCGCGCCGGCGCTGAGCCATCGCGTCCGGACGAGGCTGCCGAGCAGGACGATCTCGCCGGCCCGCAGCGGCATTCCGCGCGCGCAAGTATGCTCCGCCAGCCAGGCCAGCGCGGCATAGGGATGGCCGAGCACATCGGCGCCGATGCCGGCACCGGCCTCAGCCCCGTCGATCAGGACCCGTCCGTGCAAGGTCGCGAGGTCGGGCAATGCCGTCGGGTCATGCTCGCCACCGAGCACCGCGCCGGCGGCGAAGAAATCGTCGGCGACCAGCATCGGCGTGCCCGTGCTCTGCCAGTCGACATAACGATCGTCGACGATCTCGATCGCCGCCATCACGGCGCCGACCGCGCCCTTCACGGTCTCCGGCGTGAACGGCCCCTCCGGCAGATCGCTCGTCAGCCGCACCGCGATCTCGCATTCGACGCCGACCCTGATGAAGTCGCCGTGCCGGAGCGTTGCATCGCCGCGATGGGTGGTGCCGGCGAAGAGCCCGGCCGCACAAGGATGGGCGATGCCGAGATAGGCCTGCATCACCGGCGTGGTGCAGCCGATCTTCCAGCCGACCCGCGCGCCGAAACGGCTTTCGGCAAGGCGCGCATGGACCGCATCGCGCACCGCATAGGCTTCCGCCAGATCGCACGGCGCGGCTCCGGCGAGCGGCGGCGCCAGGGGCGTCAGGCTCAGCCGTGCAGCGCAGATCTGCTCGGCTGCATCGGCGATGGCTGTTTCGGACAAGGCAAGGCTCCGGGCGTCGGGAAGCCGCAACCTGCCATGCGGCAGCCTCGACTGGCCAGATCAGCTTCGCTGGAAGAAACGCAGCAGATTGGCGTAGCCCCGGGCGTCGTCGATCGCGCGATGGGTGTGCGCCACCGATCCCAGCCATTCGGCCGGATAGCGATCGACATCGCATTCCCACTGTCCGCGTCCGGTCCTGCCGGCGACGAAGGACATCAGGCAAAGCGGCGCATGCCGGAAGATGCGATCGGCGATCCACGGCCCTTCAAGCAGCGGCCGCCCGATGAAGCGTCGCAGGTAATAGTCGAACCAAGGCCCATCGACCGCCAGCGGATGAGTCGCGAAGATCGGCTCGCCCTCGATCGCGCCGATCCAGTCGACGAAGCGCCGCATCACCTGCGCGGGAGCGTCCGGATTCTCCGTCGCGGCGGCCCAGGCCTGCGGATGGCGCGCCCAGAACGCCATGGTGACATCGTCACGCAAGGCGCCGTCGAGCGGCGCCAGCACCGCCTCGAATTCTCCGAGGATGTCTCCATTCGCCGCGACAGCGACGGAACCGAAGGAGAGCATCGAATTGACGCCCGGTGTCGGCCCGTCGAATTCGCAATCCGTCACGACGTAGAATGGCGACATGCGGCTCCGTCGATCCTCTCAGCTATGCGCTGCGCCGCGGCAGCCTCGGCAGCAGGATCGTCAGCAGCCCCAGCAGCGGCAGGTAGGAACAGACCTTGTAGACGAAGGTGATGCCATAGGCATCGGCGAAGCCGCCGAGGAAGGCGGCGCCGAGCCCGCCGGCGCCGAAGGCGAAGCCGAAGAACATGCCGGCGATCAGGCCGACGCGGCCCGGCACCAGCTCCTGCGCGAACACCACGATCGCCGAGAAGGCGGAAGCGAAGACCAGCCCGATCATCACGCTGAGCACCCCCGTCCAGAACAGGTTGGCGTAGGGCAGCAGCAGCGCGAAGGGGATGACGCCCAGGATCGAGAACCAGATCACGAAGCGCGCGCCGAAACGGTCGCCGATCGGGCCGCCGGCAAAGGTGCCGACCGCAGCCGCGCCGAGGAACAGGAACAGCATCAATTGCGCGTCGCGGAAGCCGAGCTGGAACTGTTCGATGACGTAGAAGGTGAAGTAGCTGGAGATGCTCGCCATGTAGACGTTCTTGGTCGCGGTCAGCAGCACCAGGACGAACAAGGCGAAGGCGACGCGCCCGCCCGGCAGCGGCAGGGCACGACTCGCCGGCGGACGGCCGGCCTGCGCCCGGCGATGGGCGGCATACCAGGCCCCGACCCGGGTCAGGACGGCGACACCCGCCATGGCGATGACCGATAGCCAGGCGACACTGCCCTGGCCGAAGGGCAGGACGATGAAGGCGGCCAGCAGCGGCCCCAAGGCCGAGCCGAGATTGCCGCCAACCTGGAACAGCGACTGCGCCAGGCCATGCCGCCCGCCCGAGGCAAGCCGGGCCACGCGAGACGCCTCCGGATGGAAGATCGCCGAGCCCAGGCCGATCAGGCAGGCCGCGACGATCAACACCGCGAAATTATGAGCGTTGCCGAGCAGGATCAGGCCGCCGAAGGTCGAGGCCATGCCCACCGGCGCCGAATAGGGCATCGGCCAGCGATCGGTCATCATGCCGACGACCGGCTGCAGCAGCGAGGCCGTGACCTGGAAGGCCATGGTCAAGAGGCCGATCTGGACGAAATCCAGCGCGTAATTGGCCTTGAACAGCGGATAGAGCGAGGCCAGCAGCGACTGCATGACGTCGTTGAGCAGATGGCAGAAGCTGACCGCCAGCAGGACGGAGATCGTCGTCTTCTCGAAGCGGGGGCGGCTCCCCTCGATCGTTGCAACCATGGCGGTATCCCTGTGCACGAACCTTGACCGGCGCTCCTTCTACAGGGCTTGCTGGTGACCTGCTTTCGTGTTTCGGTCTAATTCTTTTGTGTTTGGGCCAAACAATGAGAAGGCTGCCACAGCAACAGGTCGAGGCCCTCCATTCCGGCCATCGACATATTCACGGGTCGGTTGGCGACGCCGATGGCGACGTCCTGGTCCGCATATCCGACAACCCGGCCGGCTATACGATTCCCCCGCATAGCCATCGCCAGATCCAGCTGCTCTGCGCCTTCTCCGGCGTGGTCCAGATCAACACCGAGCGCGGCAGCTGGATGATCCCGCCTGGCCACGGCCTGCTGATTCCGGCCCAGCTGCAGCATTCGGTCGAGATGCTCAGCGATGTCAGCATCAAGTCGGTCTATCTCCTCAGCGGGCACGACGACCTGGCGCAGCGCATGCTGCAGGTGCTCAGCGTCACCGATCTGGCGCATGTGCTGATCACCGAGGCGATCCGCCTGAGCGACGCCCCGCCGGACAACCGCAAGCTTGCGCTCGTCCTGGAATTGCTGACGGCGGAGATCGCCGCGCTGCCGATCCAGCCGCTCGGCCTGCCCATCCCGGCCGACAGGCGCCTGGCCGCCCTCTGCCGTGCCTATATGGTCGCTCCCTCCGTCAGTGAGCGCCTCGATGACTGGGCCGCAAAGCTGGCGATGAGCCGGCGGACCTTCACCCGGCTTTTCCAGCGCGAGACGGGCTTGAGCTTCGTCGCCTGGCGCCAGCAGGCCAGCCTCTTTGCCTGCCTGCCCCGGCTGGCGGAGGGCGTGCCGGTGACGCAGGTCGCCATGCTGGCGGGCTACGACAATGTCGCAGCGTTCACGACCATGTTCAGGCGACGGCTGGGCACCGCACCGCGCAACTATATGAAGGTTTCACTGGCGCGGTAGCCTCGTCTCACCCGGCAACAGAAAAGGCCGCTCTCACGAGCGGCCTTTGACACAGCCTCCGAGTGGCCGGAACCCTTACTTTGGCGCGAAGATGCCGACGCTGCTGGCGGTGATGTCGAAGGAAAGTGTCGCCACCACTGTCGGGTTGCACCATTTCGAACGGCCCGAGCCCGAGGTGACACCGCGCGGATCGGCCGTCAGCGCGAAGCATTCGGTCTTCGACAGATTGGTGTCGTGATAGCGCAGATCCGCCGTCAGGTTCTTCCAGGTGTAGGAGACGCCGGCGTTCCAATAGGTGTAGTTCGGCAGGTTGGTCGGCGGGTTGGTCGACCAGATCGCGAGATTGGTCGTGCCGAGCCAGTAATGGCCGAGCTCGCCGGAAACCGACAGGCCCTCGAGGAAGGGCAAGTTGTACTTGGCCGTCACCGAAGCGTAGGTACCGCTGGCGCCGGTGCCGAGCCAGTCCCAGGCGTAGAAGACGTTGGCGCCGAGGGTGAGCTTGTCCTCGAAATTATAGCTGACCTTGCCGTAGACCTCGGTGTAGTCGGTGTTCCGCGGCGTCCAGTAGACGCCGGCCGTGTCGATGAACTGCTTCTCGCTCGGATAGTAGTACTGCCAGACGCCGACATCGACGGTGACGGGGCCAAATTTCGGGCGGATACCGGCGTAGAAGTCGATCTCGGCCGGCGGGCGCGTCGCCAGGTCGACATTCGAGGCGTAAACGCCGGCATAGACCAGGTTGTCGTAGAATTGCAGCTCGGCGCCACCCTGGATCGCAGGCTTGCGATCGGTCTGCGAGATACCGCGGAAATTATAGTCCGTCATGCCTTTCACGCTGACGGCGATGTCGAACCAGGTGATGCTCGGCGCCACCGGCACGGGCGGCGCGCCCTTCTTGCTCGGCAGGTCGGAGGCGAGTGCTGCGCCCGAAACCGTCAACGCCATCGAAAGCGCAAAGCCCGTCAGCAAGCCGGAAGTGTTCAAGGCAGCCATGGCGAACTCCATCAAGGTTTCTGCACGATTCTCGTCATGCATTCGCCATGATTAGGCCGTCGCAGTCGCAATATCGGCAAGGCGAGGTTTTTTGCAACTTGCCCGCGCAATGAGCAATCCAGGCGGATTTCGCTGCCTACACGCCTAGAAAAGCGCCTGCGGTCATTACTGACCGCAGGCGTGACTTTTTTACATCAACGAATTGTCGGGTCGCTCAGCGAACAGCGGGCTGGCTCGCATAGGACGCGGCAGGCTGCTCCAGCTGCGACGTCCGCAGGGTCGAGGCCCGGCGCGGCGGCAGCGGCGCGGTCACCGTCTGCGGACTCTCAGGCACGGTCGAGGCGATCGGCGCCTGCTCCTTCGGCTCTGAGGACGAGGAGCCGCCGAGCAGCGGCACGAAGCTCAGCGCCCGCTGATAGAAGGAAGGCTGTGTCGGCTCGGCCGCAGCCGTCTGGATCGGCTCCGGCGTCGCGGCGCCAGCCGTCGCCTTGGCGACCTGCGTCGCCGCATTGCTCGCCGGCTTGGCGGCGGGCTGGACAGCTGCAGGCTTGGCCGGCGCGGCGGCGACCGCGGCCGCGGGCTTGGCCTCGGCTTCCGGCTGCGCGCTGCTGATCGCGGCGAGGACGGCATCGTTCTCGGCCGATTCGGCCCGGACGGTCGCCTTGGTGCGGCCCTTGTCGTCGAGCACGACGACGCGCGGGCCGATCAGCGAATCGACGCGGCTGATGCCGACATCGCGCGAGCCCCAGGCCACCGACCGGTTCATCGAATCGGCGCCGGATTGGGCCAGCTGGCGCTTGAACGAGGAGTGCTGGTCGCCGTCGTCATAGACCAGCTTGATCGCCGGCGTGCCCTTCGAGACCAGCGCCGCGACCTGAATCTCATCCTGCTGGCGCTTCTCGGTGAGCGCCTGCGTCAGCGACGGATCGAGTTGGACGCCGTCGCGGTTGAAAGCATAGCGCCCGCCAACCACGGAGACCGAAGGCTCATCCTTGGCCACTTCGAAGAAATCAGAGCCTTCCTTCAGATTCTTCCAGAAGGCGATGTTCGGGTCGAGCCGATGCTTGGCGAGGTTCTCCGCCGTCATCCGGAAGGGAAAGGCCTGCATCTGCACGGCGCGCTGCCCGCCATTCTGGGCTTCGCGCACCAGCGCATAGATCTCACCGATCTGATCGTCGGTCATCGAGTAGCAGCCGGCCGAAGAGCAGGCGCCATGCACCATCAGATGCGCGCCGGTGCGGCCATGCGCCCGGTCATAGGCATTGGGATAGCCCATGTTGAACGAGACGTAGTAGGACGAGTTCGGGTTCATCTGCGCCGGGCTGATGGCGTAGAAGCCCTCCGGTGCCATGCGATCGCCCTCGCGCACCTTCGGGCCGAGCTGGCCCGACCAGCGGCACATCGGGAAGGTCTTGAGCAGGGCGTATTTGCCGTCGGCGCGCTTCTTCCAGACCTCGAGCTCCGACTCCTTCTTGTAGGAGCGAATCACGATGGGCTGGCTCTTGCTCATGCCCTTCTCGGACATCAGCGTGTAGGTCGCCGACGGAATCGGGATGTTGTGACGCGCGGAGCCGCGATAGCGCTCCTCTTCGCAGGCTGCCAAAGTGAGGCCAAGGAGCGCCGCCAGCGCGAAATGTCTCACAGCCACGTCGTCAATCCCATCTCGCGCAGGCGCGTCAGACCCGACAATGCGTTGCACAACGCGGCCGAATTATGCCCGTTGTCCGGTTGTAGAACCGTTAGCCTTGACCGTTCCTTACCACAGGGCCAGCGCAGATGGCCATATGGTGAAGCTGCGGTAAAGCGCCTGCTCGGGACAAGCGCGCGGTTGCGCACAAATCCCGGTCAGAGCGCCCGGCCGATCGCCAGATATTTCTGCGCCCGCCGGTCGACGATCTCGTCGGCGCCGAGGCCGGCGAGCTCGGAGAGCGCCGCCTCGATCGCCGCGCCGGCCCGCTCGATCGCGGCCTGCGGATCGCGATGAGCACCGCCGGTCGGCTCGGCGACGATCCTGTCGATCACGCCGAAGCGCAGCAAGTCCTGGGCCGTGATCTTCATGCCGGTTGCGGCATCCTGCGCGCGCGCCGTGTCGCGCCAGAGGATCGAGGCCGCCCCTTCCGGCGAGATCACCGAATAGATCGCATGCTCCAGCATCAGCACCTTGCTGGCAGCGGCGATGGCGATGGCACCGCCCGAGCCGCCCTCGCCGATCACCAGCGCGACGCTCGGCGCGCGCAGCGCAAGGCAGGTCTCGGTCGAGCGCGCAATCGCCTCGGCCTGGCCGCGTTCTTCCGCCTCGATGCCGGGATAGGCACCGGCGGTGTCGATGAAGCTCAGCACCGGCAGGCCGAACCGATCGGCGAGCTCCATCAGGCGCACGGCCTTGCGGTAGCCTTCGGGCTTGGGCATGCCGAAATTATGCTTGATGCGGGTCTCGGTCGAGTTGCCCTTCTCCTGGCCCATCACGCAGACCGGCTCGCCGCGGAAACGGCCGAAGCCACCGACGATCGCCTCGTCCTCGCCGAAGGCGCGGTCGCCCGCCATCGGCGTGAATTCGTCGATCAGGGCCGAGCAATAGTCGAGGAAATGCGGGCGCTGCGGATGGCGCGCCACCAGCGTCTTCTGCCAGGGCGTCAGCGTGCCATAGAGGTCCTTCAGCGCCTGCGAGGCCTTGGCCTCGAGCTTGCCGATCTCTTCGGCGAGCGAATAGCCGTCGCCCTTGCCGTCGAGCGCGCGCAGTTCATCCGCCTTCGCCTCCAATTCGGCAACCGGCTTTTCGAAATCGAGATAGCTTCGCATCGACATCCAGATCAGGTCCCGCTTCCCGGGGGAAAAACGCGCCGGCCCGAGGCCGCGGTGACGGAACGGTCAAAAAAGGCGGCGGACCTTGGTCGCGCCCCGGCGAAATTGTCAACCCGCCGGGCCCTCATCCATCATCCTGCCGCGGCAGGTGCGAGGAGGAGTGGGCCTGCGGCAGCAGCACCGGCCGGAACGCGAAGCTGCGCCGCGTCGCGCGCAAAGGCGCGCGCCGATAGAACTGCTTGGTCGCGTCGATGACGTAGACACCGGCGAAGGGCAGCGACAGGCCGGCGCCGACCTTCTCCCAGGCCATGGCCGAGCGCATGAACAGGCGCCGGCGCAGCGGCGGCACATAGAGCGCCTCGGCCCAATGCTCGGGCGAAAACATGGCGCGGCGCATCAGGGCCTCGATCTGCGAACGGCTGAACGGCCGGCCATGTCCGAAGGGCGTCGTGTCCATCCGCGCCCATAGGCCGCGCCGGTTCGGCACCACGACGATCAGGCGCCCGCCCGGGCTCAGCACCCGCGAAATCTCCTCGAGCAGATCCTCCGGGCTCTCGGTCTCCTCCAGCGCATGCACCAGCAGCACGCGATCGATAGAGGCCGTCGGCAAGGGCAGCAGGGTCGGCTCGACCAGAGCGGAGGCGGAGAGCCCGGGCGATGGCCAGTTCACCACGCCCTGCGCCGCCGGCATGAAGGCGAGCACGCGCTCGGCCTCGCCGCCGAGCAGCGGCAGATAGGGCGTCGCGAAGCCCAAGCCGAGCAGGCGCTGGCGCCGGCAGTCCGGCCAGAGCCTCAGCATCACCTTGCCGACGACCCGGCGCGCCACATGCCCCAGCGGGCTGGCATAGAAGCTGCGCAGGTCGACGACGTCCAAGGCCATGTCGACGGAGATGGCGCAGCAGCATCCCCAGCGCAAGGGAGGGCGGCCAAGACAACGGCAAGGGGAGCAGATTGTCTTGCCCCCGACGCCGGCTTGGGCCAAGCAGGCGTCTCGACCGCCGATTGCCGGAGCTTCCCATGCCGCTCGACATCCATGTCTTCCGCACGCTCAGCGACAATGCCGGCGCACTGCTGCGCGACCCCGGTACCGGCGCCTGCGCCACCGTCGACGTTCCCGATGCCGACGAGGTGCTCGCCGCGGCCAAGGCCAAGGGCTGGACGATCAGCCAGGTGCTTGTGACGCATGAGCATGCCGACCATGTCCAGGGCATCGCCGCGCTGAAGCAGGCGACCGGCGCCAAGGTCTTCGCTCCGCAAGCCGCGCGCGCCGGCGCACCGGTCGACGTGATCCTCCGCGAAGGCGACCACGTCTCGGTCGGCGGCTACGACTTCGAGACCTGGGCGACGCCCGGCCATGCCGAGGGTCATGTCAGCCTCGTCGGCCGGAAAGCGAAGCTCGCCCTCGTCGGCGACGTCGTCTTCGTCATGGGCTGCGGCCGCGTCATGCCCGGCCGGATGGAAGCGATGTGGACCTCGCTGTCGCGGATCATGACGCTACCGGATGCGACCACGCTGATCACCGGCCATGACTACACGCTCTCGAATGCCCGCTTCGCCGCAGCCATGGACCCGAGCAACGCCGCGGTCGCCGCCCGCCTCGCCGAGGCCGAAGCGGCGAAGGCCGAGGGACGTTTCTGGGCCGTGACGACGGTCGGCGAGGAGCGAGCGACCAATCCCTTCTTCCGCTCTGACGAACCGGCGCTCGCTGCCACGCTCGGCATCGTCGGCAAGCCGGCCGGCGAGGTCTTCGCCGCGCTGCGCGAGGCCAAGAACAGGTTCTGAACCACAATGAACACGCTGAGCGGCCTCAGCGCCGCCGAAGTCATCCGCCTGCTCGAGCTGAAGCCCCATCCCGAGGGCGGGCATTATCGCGAGACCTTCCGCGACCCCGCCGGGCCGGAGGGGCGCGGCTTCTCGACCGCGATCTACTATCTGCTCGATGTCGGCGAGACCTCGGAATGGCATCGCGTCGATGCCGCCGAGATCTGGCACCACTATGCCGGCGCGCCGATGGTGATCACGCTCTCGCCGAACGGGCATGACGCCTCGGCCCATCATCTCGGCGAGGACCTAGCTGCCGGCCAGCGGCCGCAGATCGTCGTGCCGGCCGGGCACTGGCAGAGCGCGACCTCGCTCGGCGCCTGGACCCTGGTCGGCTGCACGGTCGCGCCGGGGTTCGCCTTCTCCGGCTTCGAGCTGGCGCCGCCGGACTGGCGGCCGACGCCGCGCCCGGCCGGAGGCTGAGCATGGACAAGCCCGTCATCGATATGGCGCTGGTCAGCGCCTGCGAGACCCGCATCGTCAACGCCTGGCCGGCACCGACCACGCTCGTCGTCGACCAGTGGGTGGTGCGCTTCGCCAATGGCTATTCCGGCCGTGCCAATTCGGCCTCCTCGCTGCGCGAGGGCGGCGACATGGACGAGGCGACGCTGGCCTTCGTCGAGGGCCTCTATCGCCAGGCCGGCCTGCCGCCGCGCATCCGCTTCACCCCGCTGGTCGCCGAGGCGGCCCGCCAGCGCTTTGCCGAACGCGGCTACCGGATCGAGACCGCCTCCTTCGGCATGGTCGCCGAGCTCGATCCCGGTCTGCACCAGTCCATTCCCGGCATGATCGCGACCGCGCAGGCGGACGATGCCTGGATCGACGGCGTCTGCAGCCACCAGACCGGCAACAAGCGCAACCGCGATCATCTCGCTGCGATCGTCTCCGGTGTGCGCGTTCCCGCTGCCTTCGCCACGCTGCTGCATGAGGGCCGTCCGGCCGCCTATGCGATGAGCGTCGCCGAACGTGGCATGGCCGAGATCGGCGCGGTAATCGTCGACGAGGGCCTGCGCGGCAAGGGCCTCGGCAAGCAAATGATGCTGGGATTGATGGGTTGGGCCGCGGCGCAGGGCTGCACCCAGGCCTATCTCCAGGTCGACCAGAGCAACGGCCTCGCCTTCGAGATGTACAAGCGGCTCGGCTTCCGCACGGTCTACGCCTACGAGACGCGGATTCTCGACGTCTGAGTAGCCTTCGGCTCAGCGCCCCGTCCCGCAGGACCGAAGCTCGCGACCAGCGCGCCGACGACGATCAGTACGCAGGAGACGGCCAATAGCCAGCTCGCCGGCGCATAGCCGGCGATGACCAGGATCACGGTCGCGAGCACCGGTGCAGCATAGGAGGCGACGCCCAGGAAGGCGACGTCGCCCTGCTTCATGCCGATGTCCCAGCAGATGAAAGCGAGCCCGATCGAGCCGAGGCCAAGGCCGAGCACTCCGCCCCATTCGACCGCGCTCAGCGCCCACAAGGTCGTCTCGAAGGCGAGGTGGCAGGCAAAGGCGGGGATGGCGCAGCCGAGCATGGTAATGGCGAGGCTTTCCGACGGCACCCCGGCTAGGCGCCGCGACAGCACTGAGTAGCTCGCCCAGACGAAGGCGCCGAGCGCCGCCAGCACATGGCCGAGCTGGATGCTGGCGCCGCCGGAGCCGAGGCTGCCCGAGATCAGCATCGCCGTCGCGACGAGGCCGATCAGCGCCCCGACGAGATGGCGAGCCTTGAGCCCCCCACCCGGCAGCAGCGCCGCGAACAGCACGATCAGCAGCGGCCAGAGAGAATGGATCAGGTTGGCCTCGGCCGCCGGCGCCGTCTTCACCGCGGCGTAATAGAGCGCGGTGTCGCCGAACAGCCCGTAGAGCCCGAGCAGGAAGGAGGCCGTCGTCGGCCGCGCCAGATGCAGCCGCCCTCGCACGGCCGCGATCGCCAGCACGAACACGCCGCCGATGACGAAGGTCATGCCGACCAGCTGGAACGGCGGCACCCGCCCGGACATGGCAGTGAACAGCGCCAGGGTCGACCAGAGCAGGATGGCGACGGAACCGGTCGCGGTAGCGGTACGGGAGGTCATGGCGGGTATGCTCGAACGACGCCGCCCGGTTAGCAGACCCGGGCCCTCCTGCCCAACTCGAAAATCCTTGCTAGTTCGCCAGCGCAAGCCGCAGGTAGTTCTCGCCGAGGATGCCACGGATGTCCTGCGGCCCGAAGCCCTCGGCCGCCAGGGCGAGAACAAGATCACCGAACTGCTCCGGCTGGAAGAAATCCCAGGGTGGCTCGGGATAACCGCGCGGCCAACGACCTTTGGCGGCATGATAGAAGCCGTAGTCGCTGCCTTCGAGGAACATGAAGTCGAGCCCGAGGCCGACCCGATCCGCCCCCGCCAACGCGGCGATATGGGCGAGATGGCGCGCCATCGCCTGGGGAATCAGCGGACCGGCCACACCGAGGAACATGCCGACGCCGTTGACGCCGATATAGCCGCCGCGAGCCGCGCAGGCCCTGATCTGGTCGTCGCTGATGTTTCGCTCGTGGTCGAACAGCGCCCGTGCGTTGGAATGGGAGAAGAGCGGCGGCGAACGCAGATCCGCCTCCAGCGCATCGAAGCTCGTTCGCGCGCCGCAATGGCTGAGGTCGACACGCATGCCGCAGGTGTCCATGCGTGCGATCAGCCGCCGTCCCAGCGCCGACAACCCGCCATTGCGCGGCTCGTGGCAGCCATCGGCGAAGGGATTGGCCTCGTTATAGGCGAGGATGGCGCGCTCGATTCCCGCGGCGCGGAACGCATCGACCAGATCGAGGTCAGGTGAGAACGGGGTCGCCGACTGGAAATGGAAGGAGACCGACAGACGCCCCTCCGCCTTCGCCTGCCGGATCGACGCTGCATCGGCGGCAATCACCAGCCAGTCGCCGGCTGCCACGATCTCGCGATGCAGGAAGCCGAGTCGCGCCAGCGCCTCGACGGGCCCGTCAGCACCGGCCGCAGCGGTGAGCGAGATATGATTGCAGCCTTCGGCATGGAAACGCGCCAGTTGCTCGCCGAGCCTTGCACCGTCAGGCAGGAAGCTCTTCGCCCATGGCAACAGGCCGTCGCAAACGATCGCATCCGCGAGGTCCGGCCTCGTCTTGCGCCATTGCGCCATCGTCTTGCTCCTCATAGCCCGAGTGCGGCACGAACCCGCCCGCCGAGCCCGCGCAAGCGCTCGACCGGCTCATTGGCATAGACGAAGCGGATATACTGCGCGCCATGGCTCTCGCCCCAGCCGGCCATGGTGGTGGCGCAGACGCCCTGCTCCAGCAGCCGCTCCGACATCGCTGCGCCGTCCAGGCCGAAATCCGAGACGCGCAGCAGCAGCGACCAGCCGCCGCCGGGGACGCCGACCGGCAGGCCACGCAACTCCTGGAGCACGCTATCGCGCCGCGCCTGCAGCTCATCGACATAAGGCGCCAGCGTCGTCGCGGAATTCTCCAGTGCGGTCGCGACCGCGTCCTGCCCGATCCCGACCGGCACGACCACATTGGCAAGCGAGACGGCGACGAGATCGGGCATGAACGCCTCCGGCGCCACGGTCCAGCCGACGCGCCAGCCGATCATCCGTAGCTCCTTGGCCGAGGAGCCGACCGTGATCGTCCGCTCCGCCATGCCGGGCAGACCGGCCGGATGCAGCACCGGCCTGCCGTCGAAGACCAGCCGTTCCATCGCCGTGTCGACGATCAGCAGCAGGTCATGCACGACGCAGAGCTCGGCGACGAGCAGCCAGTCACCGGCATCCAGGCAACCGCCCGAGGGCATCGAAGGCGACATCAGCAGCATCGCCGTGGTCTTCGGCCCGATGCTGGCGCGCAGCGCCTCGCGGTCGAGCCGCCATTCGCCGCCCGGCTCGAAGCTGAACGGTGTAAAGCGCGGCACGCCGCCGGCGAGCCTGATGCGGTTGATCAGCCCGGCATAGGTCGGATCGGTGACGATCACCTCGTCGCCGACCTCGATCGTCGCCAGCAGCACGTTGAGGATGCCTGAAAGCCCCCCGGCCGAGATCACGCAATTGCGCCCGCCGCTATAGCTGACTCCCGACAGCGCCGAGACATGCCGTGCCGCGACCTCGCGCAACCGCGCCTGACCGATGAAGGGCAGATAGCTGTTGTCGGCATCTTTGCTCGCGGCCCGGATGGTGCGCGCGATCGCCGCCGGATCGGGAGGGATGTCGGTGTCGAGGTTTTCCAGCCGCAGGAAATCCTTGCCGGAGGCGTCGGCGATTGATCCCATGCGGTCGACGCCGATTCCGGCGATATGGCGCAAGCGGGCTGGACGAGAGCGTGACATCGTGACACCTCATTTAATATATTATCTATGAAATCACACAGGCCATGAGCTTTCAAGACGAGACCGAGGCCGGCGCCTCACTGACCAGCCGCATCGCGAAAAGCCTGGCGCAGCGCATCCTCACCGGGACGCTGGCGCCGGGGGCGGCCGTACGGCAGGACCATGTCGCGGCCGAGTTCGGCGCCAGCCATGTGCCGGTGCGCGAAGCCTTCCGCACGCTGGAGGCGCAAGGCCTGCTCGTCAGCGAGCCGCGCCGGGGCGTCCGGGTCGCACCGCTTGAGCCCGGGCTGGTGCTGGAGGTGACGGCGATGCGCGCCGCGCTGGAGGTCCTCGCCTTGCGCCGCGGCTTCCCGAGGCTCGTCGCCGCCGACCTGGAGGAAGCGGCGGCAGCGATCGCCGAATCCGAGGCTAGCAAGGCAGTCCTGGTCTGGGAGGCGGCCAATCGCCGTTTCCATCACGCGATCACGGCTCCTTGCGGCATGCAGCGCCTGCTCGCGACGATCGCGGACCTACAGCGGACGAGCGCGCGCTTCCTGTTCGCGACCTGGCAGGAACTCGACTGGCAGCCGCGCTCGGAAGCGGAACATCGGCAGATCCTCGCGGAACTCCAGGCCGGCCGGATCGAGCTCGCTGCCCTGGCACTCGAGACGCATATCCTCGAGGCGGGCGAGGCGCTGGCAGCAAAGCTGCTGGGGTCGCGCTGACACGCTGTCGGCGCGCGCGGGCGCGATGGCGGCCATGCAACCTGCGCGCCGTGCGGCGATTGACCGCGCTCGCGCGCAGGCGCATGCGTGCGCCATGACCACGATCCCCCTGCCGACCGCCGCCCGCCCGCTGATGCCGGTCCTGGCGGCCCTCAGCGTCGCCCATCTCCTCAACGACCTGATCCAGTCGATGATCCCGGCAGTCTACCCGCTGATCAAGGAGACCTATCAGCTCGACTTCGTGCAGATCGGCCTGATCACGCTGGCCTTCCAGGTCACTTCATCGCTGCTGCAGCCGCTGCTCGGCTATGTCACTGACAAGAAGCCCTGGCCCTATGCGATGGTCGCCGGCATGGGCGCGACGCTGGCCGGCCTGCTCTCGCTCGCCTTCGCCCATAGCTACCCGATGGTGCTGGTCGCCGCCGCGCTGGTGGGCACCGGCTCGGCCGTCTTCCATCCCGAGGCGACGCGCATGGCCCGTCATGCCGCCGCCGGCCGGCAGGGGCTGGCGCAGGGCGTCTTCCAGGTCGGCGGCCATGCCGGCTATGCGATCGGCCCGCTGCTCGCCGCCGCCGTGGTCGTGCCGAACGGCCAGCAGAGCCTGTCCTGGTTCTCCGGCATCGTGCTGGTCGCCATGCTGCTGATGGCCTGGATCGGCTCGCGCTATACAGCCTTCCGCCGCCAGCAGGTCGCCTCGAAGGCGCATGCCGACGACATCGCCTCGCATGGCATGACGCGCGGCAAGGTGCTGCTCGCCATGGCGGTGCTGATCGTCATCCTGTTCTCGAAGAACGCCTATACGGCCTCCTTCACCTCCTACTACACCTTCTACCTGATCGAGCGCTTCCAGGTCTCGCTGCAGCTCTCGCAGATCCTGCTCTTCCTCTATCTCGTCGTCGGCGCCGTCGGCGTGATCATCGGCGGCATGATCGGCGACCGCATCGGGCGCCATCGCGTGATCTGGCTCTCGATCCTCGGCTGCCTGCCTTTCGCGCTCGCCTTGCCCTATGCCGACCTGCTCTGGACCGCCATCCTCAGCGTGATCATCAGCTTCATCATGGCGAGCGCATTCTCGGCGATCCTAATCTACGCCATCGATCTGGTGCCGCACCGCATCGGGCTGGTCGGCGGGCTGTTCTACGGCCTCGCCTTCGGCCTCGGTGGCCTGGCCGCGGCCGGTCTCGGCGCGCTCGCCGACAAGATCGGCATCGTCCAGGTCTTCTCGCTCTGCGCCTGGCTGCCGGCCTTCGGCCTCCTCACCTTCCTGCTGCCGAAGGCCGCACGCAGCTGAGCTGCGCGGAAGCGACGACAACGAAAAAGGGCGGAGCCTGCCGGCTCCGCCCTTCGCATGTCAGCCTATGAGCGGCGTCAGGCCATGAACTGGCCGCCATTGGCGGAAAGCGTCGAGCCGGTGATGAAGCCGGCCTCGTCGCTGGCCAGGAACACCACGGCGCGCGCGATCTCGTCGGGCTCGCCGAGACGCCCGACCGGGATATGCGGCAGGATCGACTTCTCGATCACGGCCGGGTCGATCGCCTTGACCATCTCGGTCGCGATATAGCCGGGGCAGATCGCATTCACCGTGATGCCGGCCCGCGCGCCTTCCTGCGCCAGCGCCTTGACGAAGCCGATGTCACCCGCCTTGGCGGCGGAGTAGTTGACCTGGCCCATCTGGCCCTTCTGGCCGTTGATCGAGGAGATGCAGATGACGCGGCCGAATTTGCGGGCGCGCATGCCCTCCCAGACCGGGCGGGTCATATTGAAGAGCGAGTTGAGGTTGGTGTTGATGACCGCGTCCCACTGCTCCTTGGTCATCTTGTGGAACATGCCGTCGCGGGTGATGCCGGCATTGTTGACGAGCACGTCGACCGGCCCGAGCTCCGCCTCGACCTTGGCGATGCCGGCGACGCAGGACTCATAGTTCGAGACGTCCCATTTATAGGTCTTGATGCCGGTCTCGTTGGTGAACTTGGCCGCGGCCTCGTCATTGCCGGCATAGCTCGCCGCCACGTTGTAGCCGGCGGCCTTCAGGCCTTTCGAGATCGCCTCGCCTATGCCGCGGGACCCGCCCGTCACCAGTGCAACCTTAGCCATCGTCGTCTTCTCCCCTCTAGGACGCGGCTATGAGGGCCGCGCTATTCTTTGCTGAGATCGAGACCGGGCTCGTATGCCCGGTCGACATCCTTGATGATCGCCTGCCCGCAGATCACGCGACCCGTCTTCTCGTCATAGGTCAGGGTCGGGTGCCCATAGAGCACCCAGCCCCGGCTCAGCGCCTCCGAGACCCGATGACAGAACGAAGCGTCATCGGGGCCGGTGAGATAGCGATAGAGCGTCGTCTGCTTCGGCATGGCGGAGAGCTGCTCAGCGCTCCACGGCCAGGGCGATGCCCATGCCGCCGCCGATGCAGAGCGTGGCGAGGCCCTTCTTGGCATCGCGCCTGGCCATCTCGTGCAGCAGCGTCACCAGCACGCGCGCGCCGGAAGCGCCGATCGGGTGCCCGATCGCGATCGCGCCGCCATTGACGTTGACGATGTCCGGGTTCCAGCCGAGATCCTTGTTCACCGCCAGCGCCTGCGCCGCGAAGGCCTCGTTCGCCTCGACGAGGTCGAGATCGCCGATCTTCCAGCCCGCCTTCTCCAGCGCCTTGCGGCTCGCCGGGATCGGGCCGGAGCCCATGATCGCCGGATCGACGCCGGCCGTCGCCCAGGAGGCGATGCGGGCGAGCGGGGAGAGGCCGCGCTTGCTTGCTTCCTTCGCCGTCATCAGCACCAGCGCCGCGGCGCCGTCATTGATGCCCGAGGCGTTGCCGGCGGTCACCGTGCCGTCCTTCGAGAAGGCCGGCCGGAGCTTGGCCATCGCCTCCAGCGTCGCGCCGTCGCGGATATATTCGTCGGTGTCGACGACGATGTCGCCCTTGCGCGTAGAGATTGTGATCGGCGCGATCTCGTCCTTGAAACGGCCGGCCTTGCGGGCGGCTTCGGCCTTGTTCTGCGAGCTGACGGCGAAGCGATCCTGCTCCTCGCGGCTGATCTGCCATTTGGTCGCGACGTTCTCCGCCGTCGTACCCATGTGGTAGCCGTGGAAGATGTCCCAGAGGCCGTCCTTGATCATCGTGTCGATGAACTTGACGTCGCCCATCTTGGTGCCGGCTCGCATATGCGAGGCGTGCGCCGAGAGCGACATCGATTCCTGACCGCCGGCGACGATGATGTCGGCGTCGCCATTGGCGATCTGCTGCATGCCGATCGCCACCGCGCGCAGGCCCGAGCCGCAGACCTGGTTGAGGCCCCATGCCGTCGCGCCCTGCGGCACGCCGGCATCGACAGCCGCCTTGCGGGCCGGGTTCTGGCCCTGGGCCGCGGTCAGCACCTGGCCGAGGATGACCTCGTCGACTTCGCTGGCGTCGACCTTGGCGCGCTTCAGCACCTCCTTGATCACCGCCGAGCCGAGATCGTGAGCCGGCGTGTTGGCGAAGGCCCCGTTGAAGGAGCCGACCGCCGTGCGCGCTGCGCCGACGATCACGATGTCATTCTCAGCCATGGGGCTCATCCTCCGGTTCTCTCGCCGGCCACGCGGCGCAGCGGCTTGTCCTGCCCACCTTCGAAGCGCAAAACGACGCCGTCAAGACGGCTAAGCGGCCAAGCTCATCTTCGAGGCAGACTTGGCGCGTTCACGCCTTGCGCTCAAAAAACTTGCAGCAGGCAGCCGAAGAGTTATCGTTCCTTTCGGGACCGTTCTCCGGCCTGCCCGATCCCTCGGGCTTGGCCGCAACTAGCCGTGTGGGTGTCGATGGCCAGCGACAAAGAACCGACTGTCATCAAGAAATACGCCAATCGCCGGCTATACCATACGGGTACAAGCTCCTACGTCACGCTGGAGGATCTGGCCAGCCTGGTCCGTAAGGGCGAGGATTTCGTCGTCTACGACGCCAAGAGCGGCGAGGACATCACCCGTTCGGTGCTGGCCCAGATCATCTTCGAGGAAGAGAGCAAGGACGGGCAGAACCTGCTGCCGATCGCCTTCCTGCGCCAGCTGATCCGCTTCTATGGCGACAGCATGCAGGCTTTGGTGCCGCGCTATCTCGAATTCTCGATGGATAATCTGACTCAGGACCAGAACAAGTTCCGCGAGCAGATGAGCAAGGCTTTCGGGACCGGGGCGATCGACGCACTCCAGGCCCAGACGCGCGCCAACATGCAGATGTTCACCGAGGCGTTCCGGCTGTTCAACCCGTTCGCGGCGGCAGCGGCGACGAAGGCCCGGGGGGAGGCTTCAACCCCGGCCCAGGGCGAAAGCGGCGAGCTCGGCGACCTCAAGCGCGAGCTCAACGAGATGCGTGAGCGGCTCGACAGGCTCGCCAAGGAAAAATGATCCGGCGACGCCTGCTCCGGCCGGAGCAGGCGAGCCCGGCGCAAGCCGATCAGGCAGCGGCTCAGCCCGTCGCCTGCAGCGGCGCCGCGTCTGCGGCCGTGTCCTGCGGCAGCAGCTCGGCCTTGCCGACCATGTGACCCTGCAGATAGGTCACGCCCCAGTCGCACAGCATCGAGGCCTGCAGCTCGTCGTCGACCCATTCGGCGACGGTCTCGACGCCGAGATGATGTGCGAGTTCCAGCAAGGTGCGCACGAAGAAGCGGTCATCGGTCGAGCGCCGCAGGTTCTGCGTGAAGGCGCCGTCGAGCTTGAGGATGTCGATCGGGAAGGCGCGCAGGTGCTTCAGCGAGGTGTGCCCGGCGCCGAAATCGTCGATCGCGACACGGGCGCCACGCTGCTTGATCCGCATCAGCAGCTTCGCCATCCCGGCAGGATCCGCGATCGTCGCCGTCTCCGTGACTTCGACGATGAGGCGCTTGACCACCGCCGGATTGGCCCTGGCCAGGGCCTCGAAGCCTTCGATCCAGTTCGCCTCCGCCAGCGAATGCGGCGAGACATTGATCGACAGCACCGCCTCCGGCCGCTCCGCCAGATGCGTGACGGCGAGTTCGAGCACGCGGTGGTCGAACAGATTGACCAGGCCACGCCGCTCGAGCATGGGCACCAGCTCGGCCGCGGCGAGGAAGCCGCCTTGCGGGCGCTCCACCCGCAGCAGCGCCTCGTGGAAGGTGAGTGTCCGATTCTTGGCCGAGACCACCGGCTGAAACGCCAGCCTCACCTTGCGCTCGTTGAGCGCGGCGACCGCTTCGACATCGAGCCGCGGCGCGGCAGCGCCGGCCTCGACCGCAACCGGGCGGCGCGCGATCACGGCTGTATCGAGCGCCATCGCCTCGGCCCCGGCGAGCGCGCTCTCGGCGGCCTTGACCAGCACGGCGCCATGGCGGGACAGATCCGGGGCGATCACGGCCCCGACACGCAGACGCGCCAGGGCGATCCCACGCGAGGTCTCGACGGCCGCGCGCGCCACCGCCATGATGAAGCGCTGCGCTGCCGCCTCGATCTGGTTCGCCGGGCAATTGCTGAGCAGGATGGCGAAGCGATTGCCGGAATAGTGCATCAGCTGGTCGCGCCGACGCATCACCGAGTGCAGACGCTGGCGAACCTCTTCGATGATCTCTTCGGTGCCCTCATGGCCGAAATCGCCGTTGAGGCGTGAAAGCTCGCCGATAGCCGCGATCAGCAGGACGACGGAGCGCTCCGCCGGCAGATGCTCGGCCAGGGCCTCGTCGACGCGCTCGACCAGCATGTTGCGGTCGCAGAGATCGGTATCGGTCGTCACGAGCTCTTCCGGGCGCACCGCGCGCTCCAACCTGAGCACGCCGCGCGCCCGCGCCGGGCGACCGTCAATGCCGGCGAACCAGCGCCCGGCATCTTCGATCCACATCTTGCGGCCGGCAAGGTCGGCGGCATAGCGCGTGCGATAGACCGCGCCGTCGCCGAAATCATGACCGCCCGAGGAGAAGATCGCATCGTAGCGGCTACGCCCGCTGCCGGGTTCGACCAGCCCGGCGAAGGAGAGGCCCCGCTGCAGCACCGCAGCCGGCACCGGCCCCAGCACCTCCGCTGCATTCGGCCCCCAGCTGAGCGTGTCGCTACCGATGTCCCAGCGATAGGCGACTTCGCCGATCGAGGAGAGCAGGCTGCGCGGCTCGACGATCCTCTCGTCGCGGGAACCGAACAGGGACGGCGCAGACATGGTGCGGCTGCCTCGGACGACAGAGTAGGGAACCGTCCCGTTCTGGAGACGGATGGCAAGGAACTGTCCCGAAACGATGCGTATACTTGCGTGAATGAACGGTTAAGATCGGCACGACGATTGCTGCGACTGCGCTCGAAACCCCTGGTTTTTCGGAGCGGTACGATGATCGAGGCGAAATCGCCGGCTGAAGCCGACTTCACCGATGGGGAAGAGCGCACGCCGCGCGTCCCCGCCGCCTTCCTCGTGCAGCTTGCCGCGAGCCAGGCCGGAATCGGTCCTTTTGCCGGCCGTGACCGTGAGACACCGTTCGTCGGCGCCCGCCGTTATTATGAAGGGCTCGCGGAGCGCCGCCTGCCGCGCCGGCTCCTGCGCTCGGCCTGACGCTCAAACGCAAAAAGGCCGGCCTTTCGGCCGGCGCTCTTCGATCTTGAAGACCAGGCCCCGAAGGGCCCCGCCACATCAGGCCTCGGTCTTGGCCTTCAGCACCTGACGGCCACGGTACATGCCGGACTTCAGGTCGATATGGTGCGGACGGCGCAGCTCGCCCGAATTCTTGTCTTCGATATAGGTGGGCTGCTTCAGCGCGTCGGCCGAGCGGCGCATGCCGCGCTTCGACGGCGAAGTCTTTCTCTTCGGAACGGCCATCGGTACTCTCCATCATGCCTTCGCGCGAGGCGGGGCATTTCACCCGCACCACTGTCGCGACGACGTCACATTCGTGATGAGGGGTGGCCTTTACACGCTCGCGCGCTCTCTGGCTAGACCATGCTGCGGAAAAAGTGGTGGCTGCGCAGCTAGGCGGCGGGCAGTGCACAGTTGCCGAGCGGGCCGAGCTGGTTCATCCGCCGCTGCACTCGCCCGGCCGCCGACTGCAGGGCCCGGCTCGGGCGCGAGGGATCGCGCAGGATCGGGTTCGGCAGCGCCCCTGCCAGCCTTGCCGCCTCAGCCGGTGTCAGGCGCGCGGCCGGCTTGCCGAAATGGCGCTGGGCCGCCGCTTCCGCCCCGAAGATGCCGTCGCCCCATTCAGCGATGTTGAGATAGACCTCGATCACCCGCCGCTTCGGCCAGGCCAGATCGATCGCCAGCGCCATCGGCAGTTCCAGCCCCTTGCGCAGATAGGAGCGGCTTGGCCAGAGGAAGAGATTCTTGGCGGTCTGCATGGTCAGCGTCGAGGCGCCGCGGCTCGGTCCGTCCTCGTCCTGCAGCACCGCATTGAGTTCGCCCCAGTCGACGCCGTTATGCGAGCAGAAGCGCTGGTCTTCCGAGGCGATCACGGCCCGGATCAGATGCGGCGAGATCTGGGACAGCGGCACCCAGTCGCGCTCCACCGCACGGAAGGTCAGCCAGCGACCCAGCATCAGCGTCGAAGGCGCCGGGACGAAACGGTAAAGCAGCAGCAGGGCGGCGAAGACGAGCGCCAGCACCACCACCAGCCGGACCAGCATGCGGACAATCCGTCCCACGAGACTCCCGCGTCGCGGAGCCGGATTGTCTGCCATCTGCGTCATGCCCCCACGCTTGACGATTGCAGCCGCCTCCGGCAAGCCCCGCGCGCCAAACTTCGGCCAGCCAACGCGAGAGACGATGATGAGTTCCGCGGAACGGACCGCCCCCGCCCCGGCTCTGGCCGACGCGCTGTCACAGACGGCGGCCGCCATCGAAGCCTTGCTCGACACGCTGCTGCAGGATGGCCCCGAGCCCGGCGAGCTCCATCGCCCTGCCCGGCTGCTCGCGGCCATGCGCCATGGCGCGCTCGGCGGCGGCAAGCGCCTGCGGCCCTTCCTCGTCGTCGAGACCGCCAGGCTGTTCGGCGTGCCGCCCGAGCAGGCCCTGCGCGCCGGCGCCGCCGTCGAGCTCGCCCATTGCTATTCGCTCGTTCATGACGACCTGCCGGCGATGGACGACGACGACACCCGCCGCGGCCGCCCGACCGTGCACAAGGCCTATGACGAGGCGACCGCGATCCTCGCCGGCGACGGCCTGCTGACGCTCGCCTTCGACGTGATCGCCGATCCGAGGACGCATCCCGATGGCGAGACCCGCGCCGCGGTCGTCCTGCTCTTTTCCCGTGCCCTCGGCCTCGGCGGCATGGTCGGTGGCCAGATGCTCGATCTCGCCGCCGAGGGACGCTTTGCCGCCGACGGCGCGGCGGAGAAGCTCGACGAAGCGCAGATCCGCCGCATGCAGGCGATGAAGACCGGCGCGCTGCTCGCCGGCAGCGTCCTGATCGGTGCGCGCCTCGGCCAGGCCGACGCAACGCAGACGGCAGCGCTGGAGCGCTATGGCAAGGCGCTGGGCGCCGCCTTCCAGGTCGCCGACGACATCCTCGACATCGAGGCGAGCCCGGAGCAGATGGGCAAGGCGACCGCCAAGGACGATGCCAAAGGCAAGGCGACGCTCGTCGCCGCGCTCGGGCTCGACGCAGCCAAGCGCGAGCGCGACCGGCTGAGCGAGGCGGCGAGCGCGGCCCTCGCCGGTTTCGGGCCGGAAGCAGCGCTGCTGCGCGCGGCAGCTGAGTTCACCGCACAGCGCAAGAGCTGATGCTTCAGACCGTGACCTGTGTGCCGACCTCGACGACGCGGCCGGTCGGGATCTGGAAGAAGTTGGTGGCGTCGGTCGCGCTCTTGGTCAGGCCGATATAGAGATTGTCCTGCCAGATCGGCATGCCCGATTGCGGCGAGGCCTTGATCGAGCGGCGCGACAGGAAGAACGAGGTCGACATGATGTCGAACTTGAATCCCTGCTTGCGCAGAATGGCCAGGCCCTTCGGCACGTTCGGGCTCTCCATGTAGCCGTAGACCATCTCGACGCGCCAGAAATCGTCGGTGATGCGCGAAAGCCTGACGCGCTCGCTTTCGGCGACGCGCGGCGTGTCGGCCGAGCGCACGGTCAGGATGACGTTGCGCTCGTGCAGCACCTTGTTGTGCTTGAGGTTGTGCAGCAGCGAGGCCGGCGCCGTCTCCGGGTCGCTGGTCAGGAACACCGCCATGCCCTTGACCCGGTAGGGCGGGCTCTTGGTCAGCATGCCGACCAGTTCGAGCAGCGGCACGTCGGTCTTGCGGGTCTTGTCGAACAGGATCTTGGTGCCGCGCACCCAGGTCCACATCAGCACGATCAGGGCGAAGGCGAACAGCACCGGCACATAGCCGCCACTGAGCAGCTTCAGCAGGTTCGCCGAGAAGAAGGCGACGTCGATGACGAGGAAGGGCAGGATCACCGCCGCTGCGGTCGCCACGCCCCAGCGCCAGCCCTTCCAGATCACGATGAAGGCGAGCAGCGAATCGACCAGCATCGCCCCGAACACCGAGATGCCATAGGCATGCGACAGGTTGGACGAGGTCTTGAAGGTCCAGACCAGCAGCAGCACCGTGAACAACAGCAGGACGTTGATGCGCGGGATGTAGATCTGGCCCGAGGTGTGCTCTGAGGTGTGGCGGATCTCGAGGCGCGGCAGGAGGCCGAGCTGGATCGCCTGGCGCGTCAGCGAATAGGCGCCGGTGATCACCGCCTGGCTGGCGATGATGGTCGCGAGCGTCGCCATGATCACGAGCGGCAGGATCAGCGCCGGCGGCGCGAGCTTGTAGAACGGATTGTCGATCGCGGTCGGGTCGGCGAGGATCAGCGCGCCCTGACCGAGATAGTTGAGCCAGAGCGCCGGAAAGACCAGGAAGATCCAGGCGCTGCGGATCGGCCCGCGGCCGAAATGGCCCATATCGGCATAGAGCGCCTCGGCCCCGGTCACTGCGAGACAGACGCTGCCGAGCACGGCGAGCGACAGATGCGGGTGGTCGAAGAAGAAGCGGATCCCGTAATAGGGATTGATCGAGGCAAAGACGCCGAGATCGTCGGCGATATGGTAGATGCCGAGCCCGCCCAGCGTCAGGAACCAGATCGTCATGATCGGGCCGAAGAAATTGGCGACCTTGCCGGTGCCGCGGCTCTGCACCAGGAACAAGGCGATCAGGATCACCGACGCGATGGTGATGACGTAGTCGTCGAGCACGGGCGTCACCAGCTTCAGGCCCTCGACCGCCGAGAGCACCGAGATCGCCGGGGTGATCACCGCATCGCCGTAGAACAGCGCCGCGCCGGCCATGCCGAGGAAGAGCACGATGCCACCGCGCGTGCGCCCGAGCGCGCGCTGCGCCAGCGCCACCAGCGTCAGCGTGCCGCCCTCGCCGTTGTTGTCGGCCCGCAGCAGCAAGACGACATATTTCAGCGTCACCACGACGACGAGCGACCACAGGATCAGCGAGAGCACCCCGATCACCGCCGCGCGCGGCAGTGGGCCGCTCAGGACGACTTCGGCGCCGCCGCCATGTCCACCGGACGCAGCACCGGTCGCGGCCAGGATCGTCTCGCGCAACGCATAGAGCGGGCTGGTGCCGATGTCGCCATAGACGACGCCGAGCGCCCCGAGTGCCAACGCGGCGTAGCTCTGCGTGGAGTGGCCGTTGCCGGCCGGCTCTTCGAGCCCGAAGCGATCCCCATCCGGCTTGGTAGCCGGCGGGTGCTGCTGGTCATGACCCATCAGGGCGCTCCGCGGGTGCTGCAATGCAGCGAAAGGCCGGGGCCTCTAGCACGGCATGTCTGTCCAGGCAAAGACGCTAGAGCATGTTCCGGCAGCATGGCAGCCACTTTCACGCGGCACGCGCTGGGATTCGCTTCAAACGATTGAATAATCGCCAGCGGCTATTCGGCCGCGGCAGCGCGGGCACCGTAGCGCCGCTCGACATAGTCCTCGACCATCGTCTTGAACTCGGCGGCGATGGCGGGGCCGCGCAAGGTCGCGACCTTCTTGCCGTCGACGAAGACCGGCGCAGTCGGCGCCTCACCCGTGCCCGGCAGCGAGATGCCGATATCGGCGTGCTTGGACTCGCCGGGGCCGTTGACGATGCAGCCCATCACCGCGACGTTGAGCGCCTCGATGCCGGGATAGCGCGTCTTCCACTCCGGCATGGAGGTGGAGATCCAGCTCTGGATGTCCATCGCCAGCTCCTGGAACACCGTCGAGGTCGTCCGCCCGCAGCCCGGGCAGGCCGCGACCAGCGGCACGAAGGCCCGAAAGCCCATCGTCTGCAGGAGTTCCTGCGAGGCCTTGACCTCGAGCGTGCGGTCGCCGCCCGGCTCCGGCGTCAGCGAAAAGCGGATCGTGTCGCCGATGCCGTCCTGCAGCAGCACGCCGAGCGCAGCCGAGGAGGCCACGAGCCCCTTCGAGCCCATGCCGGCCTCGGTCAGGCCGAGATGGATTGCATAGTCGCCGCGCTCCGCCAGCATGCGGTAGACCGCGATCAGGTCCTGCACGCCCGAGACCTTGGCCGAGAGGATGATCTTGTCCTTGCCGAGGCCGATCTCCTCGGCGCGCTCGGCCGAAAGCAGGGCCGACTGCACCATCGCCTCGCGCATCACCGCGCGCGCGTCGAGCGGCTTGGCTGCGGCAGCGTTGATGTCCATCAGCGAGGTCAGCAGTTCCTGGTCGAGCGAGCCCCAGTTGGCGCCGATCCGCACGCTCTTGCCGTGCTTGATCGCGAGCTCGACGATCTGGCCGAACTGCCTGTCCTTCTTGTCCTTGAAGCCGACATTGCCGGGGTTGATCCGGTATTTCGCCAAGGCTTCGGCGCAGGCCGGATGGTCGGTCAGCAGCTTGTGGCCGATATAGTGGAAATCGCCGACCAGCGGCACGTCGATGCCGAGAATGTCGAGCCGTTCGCGGATATGCGGCACGGCGGCGGCGGCCTCGTCGCGGTCGACGGTGATGCGCACCAGCTCCGAGCCCGCCCGCGCCAGCGCCGCGACCTGCCCGACCGTCGCCGGAATGTCGGCGGTGTCGGTATTGGTCATCGACTGCACGACGATCGGCGCGCCACCACCGACCTGCACATGGCCGACCATGACTGGCACGGTGCGCTTGCGCGGCGCCGGCGCGGCGTCGGGCCCTTCGGGCAGGCAGGTCAGCGGCTGGTCGCTCATGGAATGATCCGGATCCTTTGCCGGCAGCGGCTCGTCGCGGCTGCACTGCGCCCTTGCAGGATGGTCGTCAAGCCGCGGCGGCGTCGCGGCAATGCTCGCAGCGCCCGACGATCTCGACGACCTGATAGGAGGTCTGGAAGCGCCTGCCGTCGGCCATGCCCCTGATCGCCTGGCGCATCGCCGGCGAGGCGTCCTCGTCGACGCCGCCGCAGATTTCGCAGATCAGGAAGGCGACCGCCTCATTGGCGCCATGACCATGAGGGCAGGCGATGAAGGCGTTGCGCGAGCTCAGACGGTGCACGAAACCCTGCTCGACCAGGAAGTCGAGCGCCCGGTAGATCGAGATCGGCGCGAGCCGGCGCCCGCCAGGTGGCGAGATCCGGTCGGCGAGGTCATAGGCGCCGACGGGCTTGTGGTCGGCATAGAGCGCCTCCAGCGCCTTGCGCCGGATCGGTGTCAGCCGCAGGCCACGCTCGCGGCAGACCTTCTCGGCCCGCGCCAGACCGGCCGCGGCATGGCGCGAATGGTCGTGCGCGTGCTGGCACAGACCATGCTCGTGATCGTGATGGTGAGCGTCGCTCGCAGGCTGCATTTTCGTCATGTTGCGTTGCAATAGCACATCGGGCACCGTCCTGGTGACCGACGCTCCCTCGCTGGCGCGATGCCAGCCTTCGCCGGTAAGTTAAGCGTTCTCAGGCCAAATGTCAGGAGCCGCCCCATGTTCCTCAAAGATCGCACCGCCCTCGTCACCGGCTCCACCTCCGGCATCGGCCTCGCCTACGCCCGCGCGCTCGCGGCCGAGGGTGCCAATGTCGTGATCAACGGCTTCGGCGAGGCTGACGCGATCGAGAAGGAGCGCGCCGGCATCGAGAAGGACTTCGGCGTGAAGGCGCGCTACTCCGCCGCCAACATGATGAAGCCGGACGAGATCGCCGCCATGGTCGCCGAGGCCGAGACGGAGTTCGGGGCGATCGACATCCTCGTCAACAATGCCGGCATCCAGCATGTCGCCCCGGTCGACGAGTTCCCGATCGAGAAATGGGACCAGATCATCGCGATCAACCTGTCCTCGGCCTTCCACGCCACGCGCGCCGCCCTGCCGAAGATGAAGGCGAAGGGCTGGGGCCGCATCATCAACACGGCGTCCGCCCACGCCTTCGTCGCCTCGCCGTTCAAATCGGCCTATGTCGCCGCCAAGCACGGCATCGCCGGCTTCACCAAGACCGTAGCGCTCGAAGTCGCGACCAAGGGCATCACCGTCAACGCGATCGCGCCGGGCTATGTCTGGACGCCGCTGGTCGAGAAGCAGATCCCCGACACGATGAAGGCACGCAACATGACCAAGGAGCAGGTCATCAACGACGTGCTGCTGCTGGCGCAGCCGACCAAGGAGTTCGTCACCGTCGAGCAGGTCGCGGCGCTCGCCGTCTTCCTCTGCACCGACGCCGCCAAGTCGATCACCGGCACGACCCTGCCGATGGATGGCGGCTGGACCGCCGCGTGACCGGCCGCAAGCAGCGCAAGGTCCCGCAGGTCAAGGGCCTGGCGGGGCCGAAGGCCGAGAAATCGGTCAACCTCGCGCTCCAGGGCGGGGGCGCGCACGGCGCCTTCACCTGGGGCGTACTCGACGCCATCCTCGCCGACGGCCGCATCGCCATCGAGGCGATCACCGGGGCCAGCGCCGGCGCGATGAACGCGGTGGTGCTGACCGAGGGCTGGCTCGACGGCGGCATCGACGGCGCCCGCACGGCGCTGGAGAATTTCTGGCGCCGGATCAGCGTCGACGGAAAGTATGGCGGCTCGGAGCGCTCGCTGCTCGACACCATGCTCGGCGCCTGGACGGATGGGCGCCCGCCGGGCCTGATCTGGTTCGAGCTGCTGTCGAAGGTAGCGAGCCCCTATGACGTCAACCCGCTCAACATCAACCCGCTGCGCGGGGTGATCGCCGACCTGATCGACTTCGGCAAGGTCAATGGCTGCGTCGATGTGAATCTCTTCATCTCGGCGACCAATGTCCGCACCGGCAAGATCAAGATCTTCACGCGCCAGGAGCTGACCGCCGACCACCTGATGGCCTCGGCCTGCCTGCCGATGCTGTTCCAGGCGGTCGAGATATCAGGCGAGGCCTATTGGGACGGCGGCTATATGGGCAATCCGCCGCTCTTCCCGCTGTTCTACGAGGCGAGCGGCGACGACATCCTGCTGGTGCAGATCAACCCGCTGGAACGGCGCGAATTGCCGACCAATGCCCGCGCCATCCAGGACCGGCTCAACGAGATCACCTTCAACGCCTCGCTGCTGCGCGAATTGCGCGCCATCGACTTCGTCAACCGGCTGCTCGACGACGGCAAGCTCTCGACCGGCGACTACAAGCGCGTGCTGATGCACCGGATCGACGGCGGCCTGCCGCTGGCCCAGCTGACCTCCTCCTCGCGCCTCAACTCCGAATGGAATTTCCTGCTCAGCCTGCGCGATCTCGGCCGCACCGCGGCGAAACGCTGGCTGAAGCGGAATTACGAAGCGATCGGCGTGCAGGGGACGTTGGATTTGAAGGAGGCGATTTCGTAAGCGGAACAAAAACGAGACTGCTTCCGACACTTAACGGACTTTTGCCGAGCTACAGATATAGCGCCGTCAAAGCGGGGCATCGGCGCGTATGAAAGTCATTGCGGAGAACAGGGTCGTATACGATCTTTGGTTCAAGAGAGAATACTCATATCGAGATGACACCGAACTCCATATCGGCGTCTACGCGACCAAATCCGATGCGAAAGCAGCCATCAAGACCCTGAAAAGCAAACCCGGGTTCTGCGAGTTTCCCGAAGGCTTTAGCATCGAAGAGCGCAGGCTGGGTGTGACCAGCTGGCAGTTTGGGTTCATAACCAAATTCGAGCCGAGAAGTGCGGCGGACTATCGGTCTATCCCCTTCGATCTACCAGCGTTCGATGTGTTTATGGCTCCCGATGAGCCTCCTGCGAACGACTGCTAGTGACCCGTTGCGGTCAATCGCGTAAAAGAAGCTGGCCGTCTACCACCCTTTCCGCCAGCCGCTGCATCGAGCTTCTAGATCTCGGCATCCTCCAGCGCCCGCGCCACCGACACCGATAGACCGAATAGTCACGCCTGCCGCTATCGTCGGGCTGCAGATCGCTTTTGCGGCAACCTGCGCCCGGGCGTATTGTGAGCCAGGCAGCCCTTTGAGGTGAGGGGCACCTGATCTTCCAATCGGGAGGATGCCATGGGACGCAAATTCATCGACTGCCGTGAATTTCCCAGCGAGATGAACTGCTCGATCGCGATCGGTGCCGATAGCGAGGGCGAATTGCTGGAAGCGGCCGTCCAGCATGCCGTCAAGGTTCACGGGCATCAGGATACGCCTGAATTGCGGGATCTCCTCAGGAGCGTCATCAAGGACGGCATTCCGCCGGAAAAGGCGCCGGCACAGGCCGCCTGAGGGAAATCCGCCGTCTACCGCCCCTCGCCGGCCAGCCGCCAGACCGAGCTCTTCTTGATCTCGGCGTCCTCCAGCGCCCGCGTCACTGGGACCTGATAGGTCGCGACTTCGCTGAGCCTGTCCTGGGGCAGATAGCTGCGGCCGGGGTCGCCGATCAGGACGGTCGCGCCACGCTGCGACAGGCCCGAGAGCCAGTCGATCACCCGCCCCGCCAACTCGCGCTCATAGCAGATGTCGCCGGCGAGGATGACGTCCCAGCCCTGGTCGAGGCCGAGGAGATCGTCGAGGCGCGCCTCGATCGAAACGCAGTTAGCCTCGGCGTTGAGGCCGATCGCAGCTCCGGCGAAGGCATCGATATCGGCCGCGATCACCGCTGCCGCGCCCGCCTTCGCTGCAGCGATGGCGACGAGGCCGGAGCCGCTGGCGAAATCGAGCACACGCCGACCGCGCACCACCTCCGGATGGTCGAGGATATAGCGCGCCAGCGCCTGCCCGCCGGCCCAGGCAAAGGCCCAGAACGGCGGCGGCAGGCCGATCGTCGCCAGCTCCTCCTCGGTCTTCTGCCAGAGCTCGGTCGCCTCCTCGGCGACATGCAGCGAGATTTCCGGTGCATGCGGCACCGGCAGAAGCCGTGTATGGGCGCGGATGAAGGAGAGCCGGTCCAGCGTCGCGTCCACCGCGCTCACGCGACCAGATCCGCCTGGCGCTGGCCGAGCAGCGCGCGATAGAGCGCCTTCACCCGGTCCATCACGTCGCGCTCGGTATAGCCGGCGAGCAGTCGCTCCCGCGCGCTCACGCCCATGCGCTCGACCTGGCCGGGTGATGCCGCCAGCGTCACCAGCGCCTGCGCCAGTGCGGCGATGTCGTTGGCCGGCACGACGAAACCGTCCTGGCCGGTGCGGACGAAGGAGCGGCAGCCCGGCACATCGGTCGTCAGCAGCGCCCGCCCGCAGGCGGCGCCTTCCAGCAAGGTCCGCGGCAGGCCCTCGCCGCCGCGCGAGGGCAGGCAGCAGACATGGTGTTTGCGCCAGACATCCTCGATGTCGCGCGTCGGGCCGGCCCAGGTGATCCCCGGCTGCGCCGACCATTCGCGCAGGGTCGCCTCAGGCACCGCCTTGGGATTGGACGGGTCGGGCGCGCCATGCAGCGTCAGCTCGACACGCGCACCCTGCTTGCGCGCCAGGCTCACCGCCTCGACAGCAAGGTCGACGCCCTTCGACCAGAGCATGCGGGCGACGAGCGCGACCTTGAGCGGCGGCTGCGGCGGCATCGGCTCGGGCATAAGGATCAGCGGGTCGACGCCGGCGCCACCGACGATCGCGACCTTGCCGGCATCGGCCGGATCGAGCCCAAGCGTCAGCGGATCATCGGGATTCTCGAACAGGAAGCGCACCTGCGGCCCGTCGACCGCCTCGCGCAGCCAGAATTTCGCCGCCAGCCGCGCCGCATCGGCACCGACTCCATCGCGCGCGCCGAGAAAGCCTAGCCCGGTCAGCGCATACACCCGCCGCTCGATCCCGGCGAGCCGCCCGGCAAGGCCGGCGAGCGCGATCGGCTTCAGTGCGATGCAGTGCAGGATGTCGGGCTTCTCGCGCTCGATCAGGCGCTTCAGCGCCAGGACCTGCTTGATGAGCGCCACCGGCGAGAGCGAGCGCCGCTCCGCCTCGAGCGGGATCAGCCTTGCGCCGGTCGCCTCGATTGCCTTGCGGTGATTACGCTCCCTGGCAATCACGGCGACATCGAGCCCCATCTCCGCCGCGGCGCGCGCCATCGGCAGGAAATGCGAGGCGAAGAACCAGTCCTCGGTGGCGACGAACAACAGCTTCTGGCGGGCCATGGCGCGCATCAGGCCGATGCGGCGCCGAAAAGCAAGCGCATATGAAAGCCATGAGGCAGGGCCGCCATGCCCCACGGTTGCTGGACGCGTCCCGCCGCGCTTGCGAAAAGGAGGCGAGGCTTCCCTCTCCAGCGAGACAAGACATGGACAATCGCAACGACCTCTGGCGTCACGTCGACGCCAGCAAAGAGCGCTTCATCGAACTCAGCGACCGGGTCTGGGCCATCCCCGAGGTCTGCTACACCGAGAAGCGCTCGGTCGCCGAGCATGTCGCCGAGCTCGAGCACCAGGGCTTCCGGATCACTGAGAACGTCGCCGACATCCCGACCGCGGTGATCGGCGAGGCCGGCGAAGGCGGCCCGGTCATCGCCTTCCTCGGCGAGTACGACGCGCTCCCGGGCCTCAGCCAGGAATCCGGTGTCGCCAAGCACAGCGAGATCGAGACCGGCGGCCACGGCCATGGCTGCGGCCACAACCTACTCGGCTCGGCCGCGCTGCTGGCCGCAACCGCGATGAAGAACTGGCTCGCCGAGAACAAGCTGCCCGGCCGCGTCCGCTATTATGGCTGCCCGGCCGAGGAAGGCGGCGCCGCCAAGGCCTTCATGGTCCGCGCCGGCGCCTTCAAGGATGCCGACATCGCCATCTCCTGGCATCCGAGCAGCTTCTGGGAGGTCACCCCGCCGCTCTCGCTCGCCAACACCCGCGCCGATTTCATCTTCACCGGCCGCGCCTCGCACGCCGCTGCCTCGCCAGAGCTCGGCCGCAGCGCCCTCGACGCCGTCGAGCTGATGAGCGTCGGCGTCAACTATATGCGCGAGCACATGCCGAGCGATGCGCGCGTCCATTACGCCCTGCTCGACACCGGCGGCATCGCCCCCAACGTCGTGCAGGCCCATGCCCGCGTGCGCTATTCGATCCGCGCCCGCGACCTGCCGGGGATGCTGGAGCTGGTCGGCCGGGTCAAGAAGATCGCCGAGGGCGCAGCCCTGATGACCGAGACGACGATGGAGATGAAGATTGTCTCCGCCGTCTCCAACGTCGTCGGCAACGGCCCGCTGGAGCAGGCGCTGCAGGGCATCATGGAAGATCTCGGCCCGCCGCATTTCGACGACGCCGACAAGGACTTCGCCCGCCAGATCCGCGCGACCCTGTCGCAGAAGGACATCGACGCGGTCTGGCGCGCGATCGGCGTGTCGAAGACCGATGCCGAGCTCGCCGACTTTACCGTGCCGCTCGATTCGCCGCGCAATCCGGCGATCGGCTCGACCGATGTCGGCGATGTCAGCTGGGTCGTCCCGACCGTGCAGGCGCATGCGCCGACCGTCGCGATCGGCACGCCCTTCCACACCTGGCAGGTGGTGGCGCAGGGCAAGATGCCGGCCGCCCACAAGGCGATGGTCCAGGTCGCCAAGGCGATGGCCGCGACCGGTGCCGCCGTGCTGACCGATCCCGCGCTGATGGCCGCCGCCAAGGCCGATTTCCAGAAGCGCGTCGCCGCCGATGGCGGCTACACCTCGCCGGTGCCTGCCGAGGTGAAGCCGCCGCTGACCATGTCGACCGGCGGTTGAGAAGGCTTCGGACGTGAAAAAGGCCCGCCGGACGAACCGGCGGGCCAGGATGTCGGGCCGGGGAGGAGGGCCCTGGGAGAAACTCAGTAGTAGGTGCGGCAGACGCGGCGGGTGCCGATGACCTCGCCATAGTAGTTGACGCGGTCGACGAGGTGGCAGCGGCGAGCCGGGCCATAGGCATAGGCCGGGGCATAGCCATCATCATAATAGCCGTAGGCCGGACCGCTGGCCGCGCCGGCGGCGAGGGCGCCGAGGGCCAAAGCCCCGACGACGCCGGCACCGATCGCGGCGCCACGATAATAGCGCGGGCGTGCCTCTGCATCGGCAGCGAAGACGGACGCGCCCAGGGCAAGGGCGGCAAGGGCGGCGGCGAAGCTCTTCTTGGTGCGGGTCATGTTCGTTCTCCGATCTGGTAGCCGGGTGGCGAACTGTTCGCCATGCACGAGCCTTGTCCCTCGCAGGACCGGAATCGCGCGGTTCCCCTAAAAAATTCCCGAAATGCTGTCAGGTTCCCGCTGGCGCCCGTAAGTGGCGGCTTGCAGGCCGCAGCCGGATGTCGTCGGATCGGCGCTCTCGGAGCGGAGAACCTGCGCCATGACGCTCGGACGGCTTGCTCTCGCTATCGGCTTCGCGACCGTGCTGGCAACCCCGCTGCGGGCGGAGCAGTGGGCGAGCAGTTATACCACCTACGCCTACGCCAAATGCCGCAAGGACAAGGGCAATGGCGACCCAGTCGCAGTGCATCGCTGCCCCGGCAGGGCCGGCATCAGCGTGATCTGGACCGCCGACGACGATTCTTCCGTGGTCGAATTCGGCGCCAAGCCGCTGCAGGAGACGATCTCCGCCAAGGCCGCTTTCTTCGAAGCCGGCAGGACGATCGAATGGCTCGGGCCGAAGGGCGGGCGGCCACAGGCCGCGATCCTGCGCTATGCCACCGGCCAGAGCATCGGCAAGCTCGACGGCAGCCGGCTGATCGTCTACCGACTCGCGAGCGACGGCGCCTCCTGCATCATCGGCAGCACTGATGCCCGCAAGCCCGGCGCCAATGCCGCGGCCCGCCTCCTCGCCGAAGAGAAGGCTCCGAACTTCCGCTGCGGTCAGGACAGCCGCACGGATCGTTGAGCCGCCGTACCTGCGGATCAGCTCGCAATCACCCGCACAAACGAAAAGCGCCGCGGAGTTCCGCGGCGCTTTTCCTGAATAGGATGGGAGCTTCGCAGGCGCTCAGCGGCGCTTACCGGCGACCCGCATCTCCATGTACTGGACGGCCTCGAGCAGAACGCGGCGCGGACGCTCGGCATCGCGCTTGGCCTGCTCGGCCTTGCGCAGCGCCTCGCGCTCGGCCTCGGCCTGACGCTCCGCCTCCTCGCGCGCGGCGCGCTCGATGGCCGCGATACGCTCGGCCTCCAGGCGCTCGGCTTCCTTCTTGGCGTCGCGCTCGGCCCGCGCAGCGGCGATCGCCTCGCGCTCGGCCCGACGCTGCACCATCACCGGATCGTCCGGCCCGGGGCGCTTCTTGAAGCGCTCGAGCAGGGCCTTCTTCGCGTTGGCGGAGTTGGCCTGGCGATCAGTGAAATGGCGGTCGTTCGGGTTCTTCAAGGTTGGCCTTCAGGAGTTGCTCGGGCGAGAATGCCGCCCGCGCGCTGCAAATAGGGCAGCCCGCGGGAGTTTTGTAGTGAAATCAGCGCGGGGCGGCTGCGCTGGCAGCGCGGGGCTTCATCACCTTCGGCTTCGGCGCGGCGATCAAGCCTTCGCGCTGAGCCTGCTTGCGGGCGAGCTTGCGGGCGCGGCGAACAGCCTCGGCCTTCTCGCGAGCGCGCTGCTCGGACGGCTTCTCATAGGAAGCGCGACGCTTCATCTCGCGGAACACGCCTTCGCGCTGCAATTTCTTCTTCAGAACGCGAATGGCCTGATCGACATTGTTGTCGCGCACGAGAACCTGCATCCGTGTCTCCAGCTGGCAGGATGGAAGGAAAAAGGGTCAGGCAACGCCCGACCCTTGGGATTTGTGCGCCGCGGTAACAGAAATCGACGGGGAGCGCCACCCCTAATCGTATCCCGCGCGGTGCATAGCAGCCCCCGCCGTGCGCCGAGCTCTTGGCACAGACCGGCCCGCCATGCACCTTGAGCCAGTTTTTCGATCGCATTGGACGTCATGGACCCGCAAGCCGCCAACGAGATCTTCCCCCATATCCGCATCGTCATCGGCATGGTGGTCGGTCTCGGCATCACGCGGCTGCTGACGGGCATCGCCCGGCTGATCCAGCACCCCAAGCGCCATCGCCTCTCGGTGATCCATCTGCTCTGGGTCTTCTCGCTGCTCGCAGAGCTCGCTCTGTTCTGGTGGTGGGAATTCGCCCTGTCCCGGTTGCCGAGCCTGACCTTCGCAACCTTCCTGTTCCTGATCGTCTACGCGCTGGTGCTCTTCCTGCTCTGCGCCCTGCTGTTTCCGGACGATCTCGACGAATATGCCGACTACGAAGACTACTTCCTCAACCGGCGGCGCTGGTTCTTCGGGCTCTTCGCGCTGATCTTCGTCCTCGACGTCGTCGACACCGCCCTCAAGGGACCGGCGCGCTGGAGTCACTACAGCGCCGACTATCTCATCCAGGTTCCGCTCGGCCTCGGGCTCTGCCTGCTCGCCTCGATCTTCGCCAACAAGCGCCTGCAGCTCGCAATGGCGCTGCTCCACATCACCTATCAGGTCTACTGGACGGCCCGGGTGCTCACCGCACCGCTCTAGAAGACGCCGCGTCGGCACAACAGCATTGCGCCGACGCTGCTTTACAATGCCGGCAATTTAGCCAAGGAACGGCGGCGGGCGCGATCCCGCCCATTGAAGCCCGGTCCAGCCCGTGAACCTGCCTGCCCTCGACCAGTTCCGCCGCATCGTCGTCAAGGTCGGCTCGTCGCTGCTCGTCGACCGGGCACAGGGGCGCCTGCGCCATGCCTGGCTCGCTGCGCTCGCCGAGGATCTCGCCGAATTGCACGCTCGCGGCGCCGATGTGCTCGTCGTCTCTTCGGGGGCGATCGCGCTCGGCCGCACCGTGCTGAAACTGCCGGCCGGCCCGCTCCGGCTCGAGGAAAGCCAGGCCTCCGCCGCAGTCGGCCAGATCGCGCTGGCGCGCAACTGGTCGGAAGCGCTCGGCCATCACGGCCTCAATGCCGGCCAGATCCTGCTGACCCTCGCCGACACCGAGGAGCGCCGGCGCTATCTCAATGCCCGCGCGACGCTGGGGCGCCTGCTCGATCTTCGCGCCGTCCCCGTCATCAACGAGAACGACACCGTCGCCACCTCCGAGATCCGCTATGGCGACAATGACCGGCTCGCCGCCCGCGTCGCCACCATGGCCGGCGCCGACCTCCTGGTCCTCTTTTCCGATATCGACGGGCTCTACACCGCTCCGCCTTTGTCCAGCCCCGATGCCAAGCACATCCCGGTCATCCCGGCGATCTCGCCGGCGATCGAGGCGATGGCGGGCGGCGCCGCCTCCGAACTCTCGCGCGGCGGCATGCGGACCAAGATCGAGGCCGGCAAGATCGCGACCGCCGGCGGCGCCCATATGCTGATCGCCGACGGTCGGGCCAAGAACCCGCTGCGCGCCGTCACGCAAGGCGCGCGCTGCTCCTGGTTCCTCAGCGCCTCGACGCCCGCCACGGCCCGCAAGACCTGGATCGCCGGCTCGCTCGAGCCGCGCGGCACGCTGCATGTCGACGACGGCGCAGCCCGCGCGCTGCGCGGCGGCGCCAGCCTGCTGCCGGTCGGCGTCACCCGGATCGAGGGGGCCTTCAGCCGCGGCGACGCCGTGATGATCCGAGCCGGCGACGGCAGCGAGCTCGGCCGTGGCCTCGTCGCCTATGACGCGGACGAGGCGGTGCGCGTGCTCGGCAAGGCCTCCCGCGATATCGAGGCGGTGCTTGGTTATCCCGGCCGCGCTGAGATGATTCACCGGGACGACATGGCGCTGCGCCTCGGCTACGATCCGGGCGAGTGAGGAAACACCAGGCCTGTGATGACCAGCGAAAGCGCAAGGCGCGTCCCCGCGCCCGACAATGAGAACGGCGACATCGCCGCGCTGATGCACGGGCTTGGCCAAGGCGCTCGCGCCGCGGCGCGCCAGGTCGGTACCGCCTCGGCAGAGCAGCGGAGCCGTGCCCTCGCCGCGATGGCGACTTCGCTGCGCGAGCGCGCTCCGGCGATCCTCGCCGCCAATCAGCAGGATCTCGCCGACGCCGGCGCCGCTGGCCTCGCCCCTTCGTTCATCGATCGCCTCGCTTTGGACGAGGCCCGCCTCGAAGCCATCGCCCAGGCGGTCGCCGACATCGCCGCCCTGCCCGATCCGGTCGGCAAGGTGCTGGCCAGCTGGACTCAAGCCAACGGCCTCGTCTTCGAGCGCGTCGCAACCCCGCTGGGCGTCGTCGCCGTGATCTTCGAGAGCCGCCCCAATGTCACCGCCGATGCCGGCGCGCTCTGCCTGAAGAGCGGCAATGTCGCGATCCTGCGCGCCGGTTCCGATAGTTTCCGCAGCTCCAGCGAGATCGCCGCCGCCATGCAGGATGGGCTCGCCGCCGCCGGCCTGCCGCGCGAGGCGATCCAGCTGGTGCCGAGCCGCGACCGCGCTGCCGTCGGCGAAATCCTCAAGGGGCTGGACGGTGCGGTCGACGTGGTCGTGCCGCGCGGCGGCAAGAGCCTGGTGGCGCGCGTCCAGCAGGAAGCGCGTGTGCCCGTCTTCGCCCATCTCGACGGCAACAACCATGTCTATGTCCATGGCGACGCCGATCTCGCCATGGCCCGCGCGATCCTGCTCAACGCCAAATTGCGCCGCACCGGCGTCTGCGGCGCCGCCGAGACGCTGCTGGTCGACGAGGCCTGCGCCGGAACGCATCTGACACCGCTTGTCACTGCCCTGCTCGACGAAGGCTGCGCCGTGCGCGGCGACCAGGCGACGCTGGCCGTCGACCCGCGCGTCACGCCCGCGAATGACGAGGATTGGCGCACGGAATATCTCGACCGCATCATCGCAGTGAAGCTCGTGCCCGGTCTCGACGCCGCGATCGCGCATATCGAGACCTACGGCTCACATCATACCGATGCGATCGTGACGGCCGATGATATCGCCGCCACCCGCTTCCTCGCCGAGGTCGATTCGGCGATCGTTCTGCACAACGCCTCGACGCAGTTCGCCGATGGCGGCGAGTTCGGCTTCGGCGCCGAGATCGGCATTGCGACCGGTCGCATGCATGCGCGCGGCCCGGTCGGCGTCGAGCAGCTCTGCTCCTTCAAATACCGGGTCCATGGCCAGGGTCAGGTCCGTCCGTGAGCGCCGAAGAGCTGCGCCTGCCACCGCACGCCCCCGGTCTGCGCATCGGGCTGTTCGGCGGCACTTTCAACCCGGCCCATGACGGGCATCGCATGGCGAGCCTGACGGCACTGCGCCGGCTCCAGCTCGACCGCGTCTGGTGGCTGGTCACGCCTGGCAACCCGCTGAAGGACAATCACGCTCTGCCGCCGCTGGCAGAGCGTATCGCCCAGTCCCGCGCTCTGGCCGACCATGGCCACATCAACGTCACCGGCATCGAGGCGACGCTGCGCACCCGCTACACCGCCGACACGCTGCGCCAGCTCAAGCGCCGCTGCCCCGGCGTGCGCTTCGTCTGGATCATGGGCTCGGACAACCTCGCGAATTTCCACCGCTGGAACGAATGGCGCGCCATCGCCCGGATGATGCCGATCGCGGTGATCGACCGTCCCGGCTCGACCCATCGCTCGATCGCCTCGCCCGCTGCGAACTGGATGGCGCGCTGGCGCCTGTCGGAGAATCAGGGCGCCGCCTTGCCGGTGCGGACCCCGCCCGCCTGGATCTTCCTGCATGGCCGGCGCTCCGACCTGTCCTCGACCTATCTGCGCGAACTCGCCGAAAGCAATTGAACTCGCCCCTTCCGGCGCTTAAATTAGGCTGTCGCGCCGTGAGCGCGTCGTCACGTGAGGATACGGCTCTGAACCGTCAATCGATCGGCGAAGCTGGCACAGAGCCGCTTCCCCCGGCTGCCCTGACCGACAACCCGGCGGCGTCCGGCATCGCGCTCGCCCTGCAGGTCCTGGACGACATGAAGGCCGAGGACGCCACCGTGATCGATCTTGTCGGCAAGACCTCGCTGGCCGACGCCATGATCATCGCCTCCGGCCGGGTCAATCGCCATGTCGCCTCGATCTCCGACAGCCTCGTCGAAGCTTTCAAGAAGGCCGGCCATGAGACGCCGAAGGTCGAGGGCTTCCCCGCCTGCGACTGGGTGCTGATCGACACCGGCGACCTGATCATCCACATCTTCCGCCCGGAAGTGCGCCAGTTCTACAATCTCGAAAAGATGTGGGGCGCCGACCGGCCGCGCGAGCGCCTCGACGGCTGAGTCCCGATTCTCGTGCGCCTGTCGGTCATCGCGGTCGGCCGCCTCAAGGACGGGCCGGAGCGTGATCTCTGCGCCCGTTACCAGGAACGCGCGCAAGGGCTGGCCCGCGGGCTCGGCCTGAGCGGACCCGAGGTCATCGAGCTCGCCGAGGGTCGTGGTCGCCGGACCGAGGAGCGCCGCCGCGAGGAAGCGAAGCTGATCGGCGAGCGCCTGCCGCCCTCAGGTCTCGTCATCGCGCTGGACGAACGCGGCCGGAGCCTCGACAGCGACGGCTTCGCCAATCGCCTCGTCGCCGCGCGCGATGCCGGAACGCCCGCGGCGACCCTGCTGATCGGCGGTGCCGACGGGCTCGATGCCGAGCTGCGCGAGCGTGCCGCGCTGGTGCTCTGCTTCGGTGCCCTGACCATCCCGCACCAGATCGTGCGTGCGCTCGTGCTCGAACAGCTCTATCGAGCGATGACGATCATGGCCGGACATCCCTATCATCGCGCATGACCCGCCGCTCCCGGCTGATTCGACTCGCACGCGCGCTCCGGCTCTGGCCGGCACTGCTTTGCGCCTGCCTGTCAGCTGGCCTTGCCGTGGCTCAAGACGCTTCCGCTCCTGAATCAGAACAGGCTGCCCGCGAAACCGAGCAGAAGCGCGAGGAGAAGCGTGCCCGCGAGGCCGAGCTCAAGGCGATCGAGGAGCGGCTCGCCGGCAATGCCGAGGCCCGCGCCAAGCTCGAAGCCGAGATCGCCGGCATCCGCGCCGACCGGACCAAGCTCAACCAGGCCCTGCTCGACACAACTGCCCGCACGCAAGGAGCCGAGGGCCGCATCGCCGGGCTCGAGCAGCGCCTCTCGCTGCTGCAGACCAGCGAGACCGCGATCCGGCGTTCGCTGGAAAGCCGCCGCGGCCTGATCGGCGAGGTGCTGGCGGCGCTCCAGCGCATCGGCCGCCGGCCGCCGCCTGCGGTGCTGGTCCGGCCGGAGGACATTCTCGAAGCGGTGCGGGCCTCGATGCTGCTCGGAGCCGTCGTTCCCGATCTGCGCCAGGAGATCACCATCCTCGGCACCGATCTCGCCGAGTTGGTGCGCCTGCGCGAGCGCATCGGTGAGGAGCGCAAGAGCATCGCCGGCGAAATGGAAGGGCTCGCGGGCGAGCGCCGGCGGCTCGCCTCGCTGATCGAAGCGAGACGTGCCCGCGAGGCGAGCGCTGCCCAGGACATCGAGACTCAGCGCACCGCCGGCGGCGAGCTCGCAGCGCAGGCGAAAACCCTGCGCGACCTCGTCGAGCGCATCGAGAAGGACATCTCCACAGCCAATCGTGCCGCCGAGGCCGCCCGCCGCGCCCTCGAGGCGGAGACGCAGGAACAGCGCCAGCGCATGGCCCAGCTCGCCTTCCGCGATCCCGCCCGGCTCGCGCCCAAGGCAGCTTTCCAGGAGCTGCGCGGCATGTTGCCCCTGCCGGTCGCCGGTTCACAATTGCGTGGATTTGGCGCGACCGACGAGGTTGGCGCTCCAACCCGTGGAATTTCGCTGTCGACCCGGCATAATGCCGTGGTTTCGTCACCTTCCGATGGCTGGGTGGTATATGCGGGGCCGTTCCGCTCCTTTGGCCAACTCTTGATCCTCAATGCCGGCAATGGTTACTATATTCTTCTGGCGGGCATGCAGCGCATCGACGTGTCGTTGAACCAATTTGTGCTGGCCGGCGAGCCGGTTGCGGTGATGGGCGAGACCGCGGAAGCGGCCGCGACGAATGTGGGAGCGGGAACCGGCGAGCCGGTTCTCTATGTCGAATTCAGGAAAGACGGCGTCTCGATCGATCCGACGCCGTGGTGGACGAAATCGCAAGGCGAAAAGGTTCGCGGATGATGCGCAAGGTTTCTCTCGTTCTGGCCGGCGCCATCGCCGGCGCGGGCCTCACTGGTGTCGCCACGCAGACGAGGCTGTTCTCCTCGACCAGCGCGGTCGCAGCCTCGGCCGAGGTCTATCGCAGCCTCAACCTCTTCGGCGACATCTTCGAGAAGATCCGCACCGACTATGTCGAGAAGCCGGACGAGCAGAAGCTGATCGAGGCCGCCATCAACGGCATGGTCTCCTCGCTCGACCCGCACTCGTCCTATCTGGATGCCAAGAGCTTCCGCGACATGGACATCGACATGCGCGGCCAGTTCGGCGGCCTCGGCATCGAGGTGACGATGGAGAACGAGGTTCTCAAAGTCGCCAAGCCGATTCGCGACACGCCTGCCGCCAAGGCCGGTATCCTGGCTGGCGACATCATCCGCAAGATCGACAATGACGAGGTCAAGGGCCTCAGCCTGAACCAGGCCGTCGAGAAGATGCGCGGCATCATCAACACGCAGGTCAAGCTGACGATCGAGCGCACCGGCAAGACCGAGCCGCTGGAGTTCACCCTGACCCGGTCCAACATCGTGGTTCCGGCGGTGGAGGAGCGCATCGAGGGCGATGTCGGCTATATCCGCATCGGCACGTTCAGCGAGCAGACCTATGAGGGCCTGCGCAAGGCGCTCGACAAGATCAATGCCGAGGTCGGCTTCGACAAGGTCAAGGGCTACATCATCGACCTGCGCAATAATCGTGGTGGCCGCCTCGATCAGTCGGTGCTGGTCTCCGACGCGTTCCTCGAGCGTGGCAAGATCGTCTCGACCCGCGGCCGCAACGCCGAGGAGACCCAGGTCTTCAACGCCAAGTCCGGCGACCTGACCAAGGGCAAGCCGATCGTCGTGCTGATCAACGGGTCCTCGGCCTCGGCCGCCGAGATCGTCGCCGGCGCCCTGCAGGACCACAAGCGCGCCACCGTCATGGGGTCGCGTTCCTTCGGCAAGGGCTCGGTCCAGACCGTCATCCGCCTCGGCGACAATGGCGGCCTCAGGCTGACCACGGCGCGCTACTACACCCCGTCCGGCAACTCGATTCAGGCCAAGGGCATCACGCCCGACATCGAGATCATCCAGGACGTGCCGGCCGAACTGAAGGACAAGGTCGAGAACAAGGGCGAGGCCTCGCTCAAGGGCCATCTGCGCAATGGCGACGGCAAGGAGGAGCAGGCCGGCTCGCCGTCCTATGTTCCGATCGATCCGGCCAAGGACACCCAGCTCGCCGCGGCGCTCAACCTGCTGCGCGGCAAGAAGGACGTGGCCCTGCCCGCCACGCCGGCGCCCGCCCCGGAGGCCGGCAAGTCCGACGCCGACAAAAAGTCCGAGTGAGCCACGGGCTCTGTCCGGCCCAGCTATTCGGCACTTGTGCAACGGCCGCAGGGGATTGTTTTCCCTGCGGTCGATTGACGATTGATTCCAGCCCGAATCATCCGACTCTAGCGCTGCGAACTGATTCGCATGCGTTATGACGTCGAAGAGGACGGCGCTTCTTGGCCGGATTGCCGCTCAGCGAACTCGACCAGCCGCTCGGGCAGGCAAAGCCCAAGCGCGCGCCGAGGCCGTATGGGCGCTGGCTCTGGCGCGGGCTGACCGGTGGACTGGCGGCCCTCTTTGCCGGACTGATCCTCTACGCCGCGCTGAAACGCGACCCCAATGGCGGCGAGCCGATCGCGACCGCGATGATCCGCGAGCGCCCTGCTGCGCCCGACATCGCCAAGGCTCCGCCCGAACCGACCGCTAGCGAGGAACGGCGCGGTCCGGCCAGCGCCAGCCAGCTCGAGACCGAATCCGGCGTCACCGTCGTCCGGCCCGGTTCGGAAGCGCCTGGCGCGATCATCATCACCGTGCCCGATGACGGTGCGGTCAAGCTCGCGCCGGCGCCGGACAAGCGCCTGATCGAGCGCACGCGGCATGGCCTCCTGCCGAAGACCGGTCCCGATGGCGCGACGCCGGCGCAGGTCTATGCCCGACCACTCGGCCCCGCTCCGAACACCAAACCAGCGGGCCGGATCGCCATCCTCGTCGGCGGCCTCGGCATCAGCCAGAGCTCGACCAGCGAGGCGATCGCACGCCTGCCCGGCCCCGTCTCACTCGCCTTCGCCCCCTATGGCGCCGAGCTGGAGAAGACAGTGCAGCGCGCCCGCGGCGAAGGCCACGAGGTCTTTCTGCAGGTGCCGATGGAGCCGTTCGACTATCCTGACAACGATCCGGGCCCGCACACCCTGCTCACCGGCCCGAGGAGCGGCGAGAATCTCGACCGGCTGCAATGGGTGCTCGGCCGCTTCACCGGCTATGTCGGCATCGTCAACTTCCTCGGCGGCCGCCTGACAGCGGACGACATGGCCCTGACGCCGCTGCTGCGCGAGCTTGCCGGGCGTGGTTTGATGGTCGTCGACGACGGCTCCTCGCCGCGCAGCCTGCTCGCTTCGGCCGCCGCCAAGGCGCAGATCCCGGCTCTCAAGGCCGATCTTTCGCTCGACGCCGTGCCGCGGCCCGAGAGCATCGACAAGGAATTGCAGCGGCTGGAGACGCTCGCCCGCGACAAGGGAGCCGTCGTCGCCACTGCCAGCGCCCTGCCTGTCACGATCGAGCGCATCACCCGCTGGGCCCGCACGCTCGAGGGCAAGAACCTGGTGATCGTCCCGGTCAGCGCCGCCCGCGGCTTCCGCAACCCCTCGACCACCGGTTCGCTGCGATGATGACACCTCCCGCCGGCTACCGCCCCTGCGTCGGGCTCGCTCTCTTCAACCCGGCCGGCCTCGTCTTCATCGGGCGCAGAGCCAATCGCAGCCAGCGCGAGCATGTCGCGCCCGGCCATGAATGGCAGATGCCGCAGGGCGGCATCGATGCCGGCGAGCGGCCGATCGAGGCCGCCTATCGCGAGCTGCGCGAGGAAACCAATGTCTCGTCGGCGTCCCTGCTCGCCGAGGCGCCGGACTGGCTGAGCTACGACCTGCCGCGCGACATCGGCAAGGAAGCCTGGCGCGGCCGCTATCGCGGCCAGTCGCAGAAATGGTTCGCCTTCCGCTTCGACGGCGACGAGAGCGAGATCGACATCCTCAATCCGGGCGGGGGCCACAAGCCGGAATTCGACGCCTGGCGCTGGGTTCCGCTCGCGCAGACGGTCGACCTGATCATCCCGTTCAAGCGCGATGTCTACCGCGAAGTCGCCCGCCTGTTCGAAGGAGTCGCGCGATGAGTGCCCGGCGCAGGCGGCGGGAGCGTCACGAAACCCTTACATGGCGCCCCGATTCTGTGCCAATGACCGATTCGGTGCAGAGACTCTACGCCGCCGTGCTGTCGGCGCGCAGCCGCGATCCGGCCCGCTCGCGAACCGCCAAGCTGCTCCGCGAAGGCGCGCCGAAAATGGCGAAGAAGCTCGGCGAGGAAGCAGTCGAGGTCGGCATCGAGGCGGTGCAGAACAATCGCCCGGCCGTGGTCCGTGAAAGCGCCGACCTGATCTACAATCTCGTCGTGCTGTGGAGCGAGCTCGGCATTACGCCCGGCGAGATCTGGCGCGAGATGGACCGGCGCGAGGAGCTCTACGGCATTGCCGAGAAGCTGCCGAAATCCAGGCACGCCAGCCGGCGCCCGGCGGCACCGGAAAGCGGAACAGCCGAAGACGGATCGCGGCAGGACGCCGTGGCGCCGCTCCTGCTGCAGGGCAAGCACGGCTGATGGTCTCATTGCCGCCCCGCGACAAAGGCTGATCAGAAAGCGAAGGAAGTCGGCAAATCGGGGCTTGCCAAGCGCGGCGCGAGCCGTTAAGTCCGCATCCGTCAGCCGCTGGCGGCCTTCAAACCGCTTCGCTGTCACGCGCCCGTAGCTCAGCTGGATAGAGCATCAGACTACGAATCTGAGGGTCAGAGGTTCGAATCCTTTCGGGCGCGCCATTTTCCTTCCAAGACTTAGAGACTAGACGCCAGGCAGCTACGCACGTTGCCGGCGATCTGCCGTCTCCTTCCGTCTAGGGACCCCAGCAAGCTGCAACGACAGCCCACCAGGAGCAACGATCAGGGCGACGGCGCCCGCTCTCCGCGCACGAAATCGACGAAGGCCCGCAAGGTCGCGGGCATCTGCCGGCGGCTCGGATAGTACAGGTGAAAGCCCGGATAATACGGGCACCACTCCTCCAGCACCCGCACGAGCCGCTCCTCTTTGAGATGCTGCTCGACCTGCATCTCGAAGAGATAAGCGACGCCCGCGCTGGCGAGCGCCGCCTGCAGGATATGGCCCTGGTCGCCGAGGATGAGCGGCCCCTGCACCGCGACCTGGAACTCGATCCCGCCGCGCTCGAACTCCCAGTCATAGAGCCGGCCGCTGGCGAAGCGCAGCTGCAGGCAGGGCAGCTCCCGCAACTCCTCCGGTGCCGATGGCGCGCCATGCCGGGCGAGGAAGTCCGGCGTCGCGACCACGGCCGAGCGCTGGCGCGGGCCGATCGGCACGGCGATCATGTCCTGCGCCACGATCTCGCCGAAGCGCACCCCCGCATCGAAGCCCTCCGAGACCATGTCGACCAGGGCGTTGTCCGAGACGATCTCGAGCCTCACCTGCGGATGCTGCCGCATGAAGCGCAGCGCCAGCGGCAGCAGCACCATCTGCGTCGCAAGATGGGCGGCGTTGATCCGCAGGGCCCCGATCGGCTGGTCGCGATAGGTGTTGAGGTCGTCGAGCGCGTCGGTGATGTCCCGAAAAGCCGGCTCGATCCGGCCATGGAGGCGCTGGCCGGCCTCGGTCAGCGCGACGCTGCGGGTGGTGCGGTTGAGCAGGCGAATCTGCAGGCGTTCCTCCAGCGTCCGCATGCTGTGGCTGAGCGCAGAGGGCGTGCATCCGAGCTCATCCGCCGCGCGCCGGAAGCTACGGTGCCGCGCCACCGCCAGGAATATCGACAGGGAGGCGGGATCGCCTTTCATTACTGAAATTATCTCAACAAGCCAGTGATGACTGAATGGATACTCTCAGCAGAGATCGCTGACTACCCTCTGATCATCGGCAGCGAAGCCGAGGATCGAAAGGAAAAGCCCATGTCTGTCTGGTTCATCACCGGCGCCTCCCGCGGCTTCGGCGCACAGGTCGCCAAGCTCGCTCTCGCCAAGGGCAATGCGGTCGTCGCCACGGCGCGCGATCCCAGGAGCGTGACCGCCTCGCTCGGCGAGCATCCCAACCTCATGCCCGTCGCCCTCGACGTCACCGACGAGGCCCAGGCCCATGTCGCCGCCGGCGAGGCGATCCGCCGCTTCGGCAAGATCGACATCCTCCTGAACAATGCCGGCTTCGGCCTGCTCGGTGCCGTGGAGGAGGCGACCGCCGCCGAGGTGGAAGCGCTCTACCGGACCAACGTCTTCGGCGTGCTCAATGTCGTCCGGGCCGTGCTGCCGCATATGCGCCGCGCCCACAGCGGCCATGTCCTGAACGTCTCCTCGATCGGCGGCTATCGCAGCGCCGCGGGCTTCGGCGTCTACTGCTCGACCAAGTTCGCGGTCGAGGGCCTGACCGAGGCGCTGGCCGACGAGCTCGCTCCCCTCGGGATCAAGGCGACGATCATCGAGCCCGGCTATTTCCGCACCGACTTCCTCGATGCGCGCTCGCTCAGCGTCAGCCATGCCCGCATCGACGACTATGCCGATACGGCAGGCGCCGTCCGCGCCCATGCGGCCGACCTCAACCACCGCCAGCCCGGCGACCCGGCCAAGCTCGCCGCCGCGATCGTCGCGCTCGGCGGCAGCCCGGACGCCCCGCTGCGGATGCCCTATGGCAGCGATACCGTCGCCGCGATCGAAGCCAAGAATGCCTTCGTCGCCGAGGAGCTCGCCATCTGGCGTAAGGTGTCGGCGAGCACCGACTTCAGCGACGACAGCGCAGCGGCCTGAAGCGCGGCTCCGGCAGGCGCATCCGCCAGTCGCCTCCCACTGCAGCCCAGCTGGCCTTTCGCTTGCGGATGTCCCTGACGAGTTTCCAAGCCCGAGCTGCCCGCCGACCGGCACTGGCGGAGCCTAGTCCAGGCGATCCCAATAGGGCGGATCTCCGAAGCTCCGCCTCAGGCTTTCGGCCAGAGCGCGGATCTTCGCCGAAGCGCCATGGTCGCGGGCATAGGTCAGGAAGAGCTCGGCCCCCTCGCTCTCGGCACCGACATCGAGCGGGACCAGGGCGCCGCCCCTGAGGCTCTCGTGGATGAAGAAGGTCGGCAGCAGGGTGATCCCCAGACCCGCGATCGCCGCATCCCGCATGACGACGCCGTTGTTGACCCGCAGCGCCGCTTTCGGCCGGACGACCGACCAGCCGTTTTGCGTCGAGAAGCGCCAGTCGCCCTCGCGGTTGGCGTAGAGGATGCCGCGATGCTGGGCGAGCTCGGTCAGCGAGCGCGGCGTGCCGTGCTCCTTGAGATAGGCGGGCGAGGCGACCAGCAGCCGCCGGCTCACTGCCAGCCGCCTGGCGATCTGCCGGGTGTCGCCGACCACGCCGTGCCTGAGCACCGCGTCGAAGCCTTCGGCAGCCGCATCGACAAAGCGATCGTCTAGCTCGAGCGAGACGTCGACCTCCCGGTTCTCCTTGAGGAATTGGCTCAGCGCGGGCGCCAGATGCAGGATGCCAAAGCCGACAGGAGCCGACAGTCGTAGCGGGCCGACCAGTCTCCCACTGTTCGCTGCGAGCTCGGCCGAGGCCTCCTCGGCCTCACGCATGATCCGTTGCGCGCGCGGCAGGAACATGCGGCCGTTTTCCGTCAGGGCGAGTTTGCGGGTCGTCCGTTGGATCAGCCGCGTGCCGAGTGTGCGCTCCAGTTCGGCGAGGCGCTCGCTGACCACGGATTTGGCGAGATCCAGGCGCCTAGACGCGGCGCTGATCGATCCGGCTTCGGCGGTGGCGACGAAGGCGGCGATCCCGTCGAGCTTCATCATCGTTCGGTAATTCCGGCGACCGATTTCGGAGTTATCCGGCTAGTTCGAACAATGCCTGAAGCGCATCTTCCGGTCCAGAAGGCACGCCAGGAGGCGGTGCCATATCACTGGAGACGAAAGTCATGACTGACTTCAGCGGGAGGAATGTGCTGGTTCTCGGCGGAAGCCGCGGGATCGGCGCAGCCATCGTAAGGCGGTTCGCCAAGGGCGGCGGCAAGATCGCCTTCACCTATGCCGGCTCGAAGGACGCAGCCGCTGCGCTGGCGGCCGAGACCGGTGCCGAGGCGATCCGGACCGACAGCGCCGATCGGGACGAGCTGACCGCGACGGTCGCCGGTCGTGGCGCGCTGGACGTGATCGTCATCAATGCCGGGACACTGGTGCTGGGCGATCCTCTGACCCTCGATGCCGGCGAGGTCGACCGGATGATCGATGTCAATGTCCGCGCGCCCTATCACGCTTCGGTCGAGGCGGCGCGGCGCATGAACGAGAACGGCCGGATCATCGTGATCGGATCGGTCAACGCCGACCGGATGCCGTTCGCTGGCGGCGCTGCCTATGCCCTGACCAAGTCGGCGATGCAGGGAATGGTGCGTGGCCTCGCCCGCGACTTCGGCGACCGGGGCATCACCGTGAACAGCATCCAGCCCGGCCCGACCGACAGCGACATGAATCCGGCGGAAGGACCGATGGCCGCGACGATGCATGGCTTCATGGCGATCAAGCGCCACGCCCGCGCCGAAGAGATCGCCGAGCTCGCGGCCTATATCGCCGGCCCTCACGGCGCCATGATCACCGGCTCGATGCAGACCATCGATGGCGGCTTCGGAGCCTGATAGGCGGAGCAAGACCGAGCCGGCGATCGGTGCGCCTCACTCGGGCAACCCCGCCAATCGCAATCCCTGCGCGAACCGCGCCATATCGTCCGGACGATGGATCGGCAGCCAGTCCCTGAGATTGGCCACGCGCGCCGATGGGTCGAGCGCGAGCAGGCGCTCCATCGCCTGCCTCGCTTCGTCGTCGCGTCCGGCGAGCGCGTGGCTGGCAGCGGTCACGCCGGAGGCGACGAGAAGGCTGGGGAGGTTCCCGGTGGCTTTTTCCGCCCAGGCCACGGCGGCATCGTAGTTTTCCGCGAAGAAGTAGGCCAGCGCCATCCCGACCTGCACCCTGAACATCTCGGGGTCGAGCGGGCTCAAGCGAACGGCGTGCGCGAAATGTTCGAGAGCAGGAGCGGTCTCGCCATTGAGCGCACGCAGGAAGCCGCCGAGGAACCAGGCGGAGGCGAGATTGGGATTGAGCAGCTTCGCCCGGTCGATCAGCGCAATGCCGCCATCGAGATCGCCGGTGAAATGGCCGAGTGCATGCCCGGCCCGGGTCAGGGCGACCGCATCATCGCGGCCGAGCTCGACCGCCAGCCGCGCCAGCCGCGCGCCCTCGGCGATCTCCTGCGAGCGATCGATCATCCAGCCGTTCACCTTGCGCCAGAGATGGCACCAGGCCGCCATGCCATAGGCTGACGCGAATTCGGGATCGAGTTCGGTGGCCTTGTGGAAGAGCGGCAGCGCCGCCTCGACGGCTTCCCGGGTTCCAGAGTGCAGCTTCGCCGTGCCGCGCAGATAATAGTCGTAGGCGTCCAGGCTTCCCGTCGGTTTGCGTTTGGCGCGCTCGATCTCGGCCCGTTCGAGCTGCGGCGCAATCGCGCCGACGACGCTTTCGGCGATCCGGTCCTGCAGCTCGAAAATGTCGTCGAGCATACCTTCGAAGCGTTCCGCCCAGAGATGCGCCCCGGTCGTGGCATCGATGAGCTGGCCGGTGATGCGCACCTTGCTCCCGGACTTGCGAACGCTGCCTTCCAATACGTAGCGCACGCCGAGTTCCTGCCCGATCTCCTTCACATCCGCCGCGCGGCCTTTGAAGGCGAAGCTCGAATTGCGGGCGATGACGAACAACCAGCGAATCCGGGACAGCGCGGCGATGATGTCCTCGACCACGCCATCGGCGAAATAGTCTTGCTCCGGATCACCGCTCAGGTTCTGAAAGGGCAGGACGGTGATGGCGGGCTTGTCTGGCGGAAGCGCTCGAAGCGGCAGCTCAGCCGCTTGGCTCGCGGCCCGTTCGACGGCGCTTGCTTCAGCCGGCTGCCCCACTTCTCCGACCCGGCCGGTCTCGACTGCGCCGACGAAGCGGAAGCCCTTGCGGGCGATGGTCCGGACGAGGCGTTGTTCGTCGCCATTGTCGCCAACGGCCTTCCGGACCGCGTTGATGTGGCTGGTGATGGTCGATTCCGAGACGATCCGGCCCGCCCAAACCGCCTGCAGCAGTTCGTCCTTGCTGACGACCCGGTCGCAATTCCTGACCAGATGCAACAGCAGGTCGAACACCTGCGGTCCGACGGTCACGACCTTCGCCCGCAGGGTCAGCTCCCGGCGCTCAGGGTCGAGAACATAATCTCCAAACGCGAATTGCACGTCGGTCGTCCCTTGGCCAGATGCCGTCGTTTCGCTGACCGAGAAGAACCCGGGATCGGCAGCACCTGGCTCGTCCTTCTGCCGCAAGGCGACCTCTTGGACAAGAATCCAAGCGTCTCCAAAGCACAATTCAAGCCCGTCGCAAGGACTCACCGCCGGCGCCCGGGCATCCTCCGATCACGTCGACCGCAGGGGTTGCGGCCGAAAGAAACGGAGAAAGCCATGAAGATCGTCGTCATCGGCGGCACCGGCCTCATCGGATCGCAGCTCGTGCGCAATCTCGCCGCACGCGGCCACGAAGCGCTCCCCGCCTCCCCCAACACCGGCGTCAACACCATCACCCGCGAGGGGCTGGCCGCGGCCCTCGACGGTGCCGACGTCGTCGTCGACGTCGCGAACGCACCGGTCTGGGAAGACCAGGCCGTCCTCGACTTCTTCCAGACATCGGGCCGCAACCTGCTGGCTGCCGAAGCCGCCGCCGGCGTACGCCATCATGTCGCCCTCTCGATCGTCGGCAGCGAACGCCTGCCCGACAACGGCTATTTCCGGGCCAAGGTCGCCCAGGAAGCCCTGATCAAGGCATCCAGCATCCCCTATACCATCGTGCGCGCCACGCAGTTCTTCGAATTCGTCGGCGGGATCGCCCAGTCGGCCACGGTCGGTGACGAGATCCGCCTGTCCCCGGCCCTGATCCAGCCGATGGCGTCGAGCGACGTCGCGGCGGCACTGACGGATGCCGCGCTAGCGGCACCGGTGAACGGCACGGTCGAGATCGCCGGGCCCGAGGCCATGCCGCTCGACGAGCTGGTCCGGCGCTTCCTGCGGGCGACACAGGACCCGCGCAAGGTCGTACCCGACATCCATGCCCGCTATTACGGCGGCATTCTCTCCGATCGCTCGCTCACGCCCGGCGAGAAGCCGTGGCTCGGCGCGATCCGTTTCGAGGACTGGCTCGCCCAGCCGAAGGCCCCGCAGGCTAGCCGCTGAACCAAAGCCCTCGCCGACCGATCCGCGTTCCCCGGACTCGCCGGGGACGCACGGCATCGGCATTCAACGGGAATGGGACAATGGACGACCCGGCAGAGAAGAACGCAGCCGTTACCGGCAACGACCTTGGAAGCGACGCCCCTCCAGCGCGGTCCAGGAAGAGGAAGGTGATCGGGTTGCTGCTGTGCCTCGGCGCCGTGGCGGCCGTCGCCGCCGGATGGGCCAATACCCGCTCAGGCGGCGAGGCGACCGACAACGCCTATATCCGCGGTGACGTGACCTCGCTCGCGCCGAAGGTTGCGGGCTATGTCACGGCTGTCGAGATCGAGGACAACCAGACGATCCGGGCCGGAGACATCCTGTTCCGGATCGACGATTCCGATTATCGCGCGAAGCTCGCCCAGGCCGTGGCCAATATCGAGGCCGCGCAGGCGCGCGTCACCAATGTCGACGCCGAAACCAGGCTCCAGCACACCTTGGTCCGGCAGGCCGAAGCCCAGAAGCAGGCCGCTATCGCCGAACTGACCCTGGCGAGCCGAGCGCAGAGCCGGCGCCGCGAGCTCATCCGCAGCAATGCGGTGAGCCAGGCCCTGCTCGACGAAAGCGATGCGGCGCGCTCGCGCGCCGAGGCGAATCTGTCGGCGGCCACGGCGGCGATCGAAGCGCAGCAGCAGCGCATCGCCGTCCTTACCACGCAGCGCGAGGCCGCCATCGCCGCGGTGGCGCAGACGCAGGCCGCACGCGACCTCGCCCAGATCGATCTCGACAACACGATCGTGCGGGCGCCGGTCGGCGGCGTCGTCGGCAACCGGCAGGTCCGCGTCGGCCGGCTGGTCGCGCCCGGAACCGCCCTGCTCGACATCGTCCCGGTCGACGATGTCTGGATCGTCGCGAACTTCAAGGAAACCCAGCTCGAGGAGATCCGGCCCGGCCAGCACGTCCGCATCGCCGTCGACGGCTATCCGAACCAGGCGCTGCAAGGCGTGGTCGACAGCTTCGCCCCCGGCAGCGGCTCGGCCTTCAGCCTGCTCCCGGCCGACAATGCGACGGGCAATTTCGTCCGCGTCGTCCAGCGTGTTCCGGTCAAGATCCGGCTTGCGAACAACCCGTTGCCCGGTCGCCTCGTGCCCGGCCTCTCCGCCCGGGTCGAGATCGCCGTCGGAGGCGGGTCATGACCATAGCCGCCTCCACGGCGCGGAGTCGCGACGGCTCCGCGGACGGCGCCCTGCTCATCCTGGGCATCGTGCTCGCCACGCTGACGGAAGCGATCGCCGGCACCGTCCTGTCGCTCGGACGCAGCGACATCATCGGCGACACCTCCGCCACGCCCGACGAATTCGCTTGGCTGGACATCGGCTACACCACGTTCAAGCTGATCGGCTTCGTGACCAGCCCTTGGCTGATGAGCCGGTTCGACCCGCGCAGCCTGGTCGTCGCCACGACCCTCGCCATGGGCCTTGCTTCCGGCATCGCCGCGATGACGGCCCGGCTCGACCTGCTGATCGCACTTCGCGTCGTCCAGGGCTTCTGCGGCGGCGCCCTACTCGTCGCCGGCCAGGCGCTGGTCTTCCTGCGCTACCCGCGTGCTCATCAGCCGCTGCTCCAGGCGCTGTTCGCGCTGGGCGCCGTCGTCGCGCCCGCGACGATCGCGCCGGCGCTGCAGGGCTGGCTGGTCGACAGCCACTCCTGGACCTGGATCTTCTACACCGTCGTGCCGCTGGCACTGGCGGCAGCCGGGCTCATGCTGATCGCAGACGGCCCGGAGCTCGCCAGGGAGGTGCCGCGCCCCTTCGACTGGCTCGGCTTCCCGCTGATCTCGATCACGTTTTTCTGCGCCAGCTATGTCCTCTCGCAGGGCAGCCGCTGGGATTGGCTCGAGGAGCCTCGCATCCTCTGGCTGACGCTGCTCGGCACGGCCGCGCTGCTAGGCTTCCTCGGCCGGCAGGTCATGGCCAGGGGCCGGGGCTTGCTCGACTTCGGCGTATTCGGGCCGAACGATTTCACCTTCGCCTTCATCGTCAGCTTCGTCGCCGGCGCTGCCCTGTCCGGCAGCGGCTTCCTGCTCCCGTCCTTTGCGGTCTCCGTTCTCGCCTTCACGCCGACGGATGCGGGGCTGCTCCTGCTGCCGAGCGGAGCTGCTTTCATCGGCACGCTGCTGCTCGCTGCCTGTCTCATCCAGTTCCGCCACCTGCCGCCCTTCGCCACGGTGCCCCTCGGCCTCCTGATCTTCATGATCGCGATGTGGCTGCTGTCCGGCTCGAGCAGCGAGAGCGGGGCGCCCGACATGATGGCGGCGGTCCTGCTGCGCGGCCTCGGTCTCGGCTTCCTGTTCCTGTCGATCTCGCTGATCGCATTCAGCAATCTCGGCAGCCGCAGCCTCGCCAGCGGGATCGGCCTGTTCAACATGGGCCGCCAGCTCGGCGGACTCATGGGGATCGCTGCCCTCCAGACGCTGATCGACCATCACACCGTCGCCAATGTCGCAGTCCTCGGCACCAACCTCGCCGCAGGGAGGCCGGCAGTCATGGAGCGGCTGGCCACCATGACCGCGATGTTGGCGGCAAAGGGAATGGACGTAAGCGCCGCCGGCCGGGCGGCGGCCGGCCTTCTCGGCCGGCTCGTGACGGGTCAGTCGGCCGTGATCGCCTTCGACACCGCCTTCAACGCCATCGCCCTGCTCTTCGTCGTCGCCGCGCCCCTGTTGGTCGTCATCAAGATCGGCCTCGCCCGGTATGCCAAGGCGCGCAGCGCCGCGGCCCCATGACGAGGGAAATTCCTCATGAAGCGGCAAAGAAGCAGGGCAATATCACCGGACGATCGGCAATAGCCGCCGTCGGGGCTTCGCGCCGATGTCGGCTACGGCCGTGTCTTGTCCGGAGACTGGTCCATGATCTGCCTGCAAAGCCCGGCAATAGATCAATCTTGGATGGCACCTAAACGTGAGCAAGCACCCCCGCAGCACCGCCAAGGGCCTGCGCCAGTTTCTCGACCTCGAGCAGCAGCGCGATTGGATCGAAGGCAGGACCGAGTTGCGTGACGCCGACGAGCGCTCGGAGTCGCCGGAGCTGCGGTTCAAATACGTCCCGCGGTTTCAGAAGCTGCTCCGCCGCCCGCAGGCGCAGGACGTTTTGGAGATCTTGCGGCTCTACGGCCAAAGCTGCATTCCGATCCCACGCCGGAGCGAGCGTCACTACTGGTCGGTGTCCTGCCTGCCGTCGACCTCCGACAAGCCGCTCACCCGCGTCAATGCCAGCTGGATGGAGCTTTTCACGCTCTATGCCGATGGAGAGGGCATCCGTGCGCGATTCCTGCTGCATCTCTCGGATTTCACCGCGGACCATTCGCCCGCGCAGGGCCATGTCGACGAAGCACTTCTGGAGCACTGCGTCGCGACGCCGGAGGATGTCAGCTATTTCTTCCCGCGCGGCGCGGACATGTTCGGCATCAACGTGCGCAGCCCTGCCTCGATCCGGAGCTTCCTCGCAGCGCCGCGCATCCTGGCCGCCATTCGGACCTTCAACCTGACGCATATGAACCGCGGCCGGAACGCCTACCAGGCGAGCCATTGCTACAGCCTGGCGGATCACATGCTGGCGGACTGAGCCATAACCACCGAGAATACTCTATCCTCGATTTCGACTTGGACAGACTGGGTTGGCCGTCCCCACTATCGCTTCAACAAGGAACGAGGGGATGAAGCGATGAAGATGCACGCCGCCGGGCTTGCGGGCCTGATGCTGGTTGCGGTCCCGCAGGGACAGGCCTCGGCGGAGGAAATCGTCCTCCGGGTCAGCTCGGGTGCCAGCAATGTCTCGACGCTCGACGCCCATCGCGCCAGCGCGACCGACGACAAGGCTCTGGTCGGCTGGCTCTATAACGGTCTCGTCCGCTTCAAGCCCGGTAGCGCCGATCCGAAGGACCTCGAGCCCGACCTCGCCGAGCGCTGGGAGACCTCGCCGGACGGCAAGGCCTGGACCTTCCATCTGCGCAAGGGCGTCAAGTTCCATGGCGACTGGGGCACGCTCGATGCAGACGATGTCGTCTATTCGCTGCAGCGCTCCGCCGATCCGAAGCGCTCGACCTTCTCCTCGGATTTCTCGGCCATCGACAAGGTCGAGAAGGTCGACGACCTCACCGTCCGCGTCACGCTGAAATACCCGGACGTCAACTTCCTCGGCCGCGTCTCGAACTACCATGGCGGCAACATCGTCAGCCGCAAGGCCGGCGAGGAACTGGGCGACCGCTATGGCGCCAAGCCCGTCGGCACCGGCCCCTTCACCTTCGTCGAGCAGGTGACCCAGCAATATGTGAAGCTCGCCGCCAACCCCGATTATTTCCGCGGCAAGCCCAAGATCGACACGATCATGATGCGCGCCATCCCCTCGGACAGCGCGCGCGAGCTCGCCTTCACCTCCGGCGAACTCGACCTGTTCTACGCCAAGCGCGAGCAGCGCTGGGTCGACGCGGCCCGCAAGCGTCCCGGCTTCAATGTCGAGATCTTCCAGCCCGGCGAATACCGCCTGCTGCATATCAACCGCAGCCAGCCGCCGCTCGACGACATCCGCGTGCGCCGCGCCATCGCCGCCGCCGTCAATGTCGACGATCTCGTGCGCTTCGTCGGCAAGGATGTCGGCCCCAAGGGTTGCTCGATCGTGCCGCCCGGCTATCTCGGCGAGGATTGCACGGTGCGCTACGGCTTCGACCTCGCCAAGGCCAAGGCCCTGCTGGCCGAGGCCGGCCACAAGGACGGCATCACCATCAAGGCGATCGTCTCCAACATCTCGGCGCAGCAGCCCTTCATGGAGATCATCCAGGCACAGCTCGCCAAGGCCGGGATCAAGCTGGAGATGCAGGTCGTCGACCACGCGACCTATCAGAGCCAGAGCCGCAAGGACCTGAGCGGGCTCGTCTTCTACGGGGCGGCGCGCTTTCCGATCGCCGACACCTATCTCAGCGAGTTCTTCCACTCGCGCGCGACCGTCAACACCCCGACCGCCGCAACGAACTTCTCGCACTGCGCCATCGCCGACAAGGAGATCGAGGAAGCGCGGGTCGTAGCCAACGCCGACGCCCAGAAGGCGCTGTGGAAGGAAGCGCAGCGCAAGATCATGGACGATGTCTGCGCGATTCCGCTGTTCGAGCTGCGCCAGGTCTGGGCCCGCAGCGACAAGCTCGATTTCGGCTACGAGCTGAAGGGCGCGCTCAACCTCGCCCCGCCGATCACCGAGAAGACCACGCTGAAGCCGCGCTGATCACTGGCTAAGGGGCCGCTCGTGGAAATCGTCCGCCGGCTCGCCACCTATATTGCCGGCGCACGCAAAGAAGCGCTGGCGGATGATCTGCGGGAGGCTGCCTGCCGCGCCGTCCTAGACCTCGTCGCGGCGGCGCTGCCCGGCATCGATGCACCGGGACCGCGTGCGGTCCGCCGCGTGGCGGCCACGACGACGGCGAGCGGTACCTTGCCGATCTGGTTCACCGGGCAGCGCGCCGGCCTCGCTGGCGCGATCTGGTGCAATACCTCCGCCGCTGCGGCGCTCGATCTCGACGACGGCCACCGCATCGCCCGCGGCCATCCCGGCGCGGCGATCATCCCGGCGGCTTTCGCGGCAGCCGAGGAGATCGGTGCGACGACGGACGAGCTGCTGCAGGCGATCGTGGTCGGCTACGAGGTGGGCGTCGCCGTCGGCGCAGCGCGGCGCTTCTACGCCAATACCGGGATGTGGTCGGGCTATGGCGTCGTCGCAGCTTTGGGCACACTCAGGCGAACGCCGCCGGACGTGCTGGCCCACGCCTTCGCCATCGCCGGCATCAGCGCGCCGAACCAGCTGCATGCCGGCGCCGGCCCGCTCTTCCCCGCCCAGGAAGGCAACGACGTCAAGGAAGGCATCGCCTGGTCGAGCTTGACCGCGGTCAACGCCCTGCTCCTAGCCGAAGCCGGACATGGCGGGCCGCTCGCACTGCTCGACCAGCCCGAGCACTTCCGGCTGGAGGGGCTCGCAGACGGCCTCGGCCAGCAGCGCTACGTTGCCCGCAACTACATGAAGTTCCACGCCTGCTGCCGGCATGTGCATGCGCCGGTCGAGGCCTTGCTCGGCCTCGTTGCGGAACACCGGCTTGCGGCCGAGAATATCGAAGCGATCGAGGTCGCGACCTATGCCGGTGCGCTGCGCATCGCCAACCGGCCGGAGCCCAGCGGCTTCACCGATATCCAGTTCAGCATCCCCTATTGCCTGGCACTGGTCGCGATCGACGGTCCGGACGCCTTGCTGCCATTGACGTCGTCGGCGATGCATCGCCCGGACGTCGTCGCACTAGCGCGGAGGGTTTCGCTGCGCCTCGATCCCGAACTCGATGCCCGTTTCCCAGCAGAGACGCTGTCGCGCGTCACTGTCCGCAGCGGTGATCGGGTCGTGACCTCACCCGTAACCGCACCACGCGGCGAAGCGAGCGCGCCGCCCTCCTGGGCTGATCTCGAAGGCAAATTGCGTCACGCGAGCCGCTTCGCTGCGACGCCAGCCCAGCAGAACGAGCTGATCGCCGCCTGCAACCATCTGCGCGACGGCGATCATGCACAGCTGCTCGAGGCGCTCGCGACGATCAGGCTGGATTCGGCATCAGGATAGTCCGTGAGATCTCCACCGCCGCCTCGCGCGCGCTTTCGAGGAAAGCCGCGACCAGTCGGGCATTGCGGCTGTCGCGGTTTCGGCAGAGCTGGAAGTCGAGCTGGAACTCCGGCTCGAAGCGGCGGATCGCGATCTTGTCGCGCAGGCCGCCGACGATCAGCGGATGCACCAGCGAGACGCCGACGCCGGCCGCGACGAACTCGCAGAGGGTCGGCGAGACGTTCGCGATCATCACCACCTCCGGCGTGACGCCATGGCCTTCGAGCACCCGGCTGATGCTGCGATGGGTATGGCTCTCCGGATCGAAGGAGATGAAGGGGACGCCGGCGAGATCGCGCGGGGTGATCACGTCCTTTTCCGTCAGCTTATGGCCGAGCGGCAGGATGCAGACGACCGGATGGCCCATCATCGGCTCGGCGGCGACATAGGGATTGTCGACCGGAGCGATGATCAGCCCGACATCGAGCCGGTGCGTGACCAGCGCATCGGAAATCCATTGCGAGCTGCGCGACTGCACCGAGCAGAACACGCCTGGCTGCCTGGCGAGGAAGCGCGAAGTCGCCTCCTGGATGAAGGAGCCGGAGAGCGCCGGCATGACGCCGATCAACAGGCGGCTCTGTTCGTCGCGGCGGATCGCCTCGACCGCGTTCTCGACCTGCCGGACACCGGCAAAGATCCGGTCGATCTCCTCATAGAGGCGCATGCCGCGCCGGGTCGCCACCAGCCGGCCCTTGACCCGGTCGAACAGGCGCAAGGCCGTATCCTCTTCGAGATGGGCGATCAGCTTGCTCATCGCCGGCTGCGAGACGTTCATCATCTCGGCCGCGCGGCTGACGGTGCCGTACTCGATCACCGCCTTGAAGGCTTCGACCTGGCGCAGGTTGAGCCGTCTCACCATGGCATAACCCCTGGGAATGGAGTGCAGAGAAAAACGACTTTGACGAAATACAATGTCCCTCCCTAACGTCAAAGGGCGAGAGGGAATTTCATGCGGCCGGACATCGTCGTCATCGGGGGAGGAACGGTCGGCGCCGCCATCGCCTATGGCCTCGCTTGCAGGCAGGAAAAGGTGCTGCTGCTCGACGGCGACGATGGCGATTTCCGCGCGGCGCGGGCGAATTTCGGGCTGGTCTGGCTGCAGGGCAAGGGCCTGGGCATGCCGGCCTATCAGGCCCTGACCCGCGACAGCATCGCGCTCTGGCGCGGCTTCACCGACCAGCTCGAAGCCGAGACGGCGATCGATCTGACCTATGAGCAGAATGGCGGCCTCGCCTTCTGCCTGGGCGAAGAAGGCTATGAGAAGCGCAAGCTCGACCTCCTGCGCCTCCATAACCAGCGCGGCGATGGCGAGCCGGATTGGGAGATGCTCGACCGCCCGGCGCTGCAGCGACTGCTGCCGAAGGTCACCCTCGGCCCTGACGTCGCTGGCGCCAGCTTCGGCCGCCGCGACGGGCACGCCAATCCCTTGCGATTGCTCGCGGCGCTGCATGCCGGCATCCTCCGCCATGGCGGCGCGCTGCGCCACCGCGCCAAGGTCCATCGGATCGAGCGTGCAGGCAGCGATTTCAGGCTATTGCTCGATGGCGAGGCGCTGGTGGCGCCGCGGATCGTCATCGCCGCCGGGCTCGGCTCGCCGGAACTGGCGCGCCAGGTCGGGCTCGACGTCCCCTTGCGGCCGGAGCGCGGCCAGGTGCTGGTCACCGAGCGGCTCGCACCTTTCCTGCCGCTGCCGGCGAGCGGTCTGCGCCAGACCGGCGAGGGCACGGTGATGATCGGCGCGACCAAGGACGATCCCGGCTACGACGTCTCGACCACCGGCGAGGCGGCAGCGCGGCTCAGCCGCAAGACCGTGCAGATCGTCCCTGCCTTGGCCAAGGTCGGCCTCGTCAGGCAATGGGCCGGGCTGCGCATCATGACGCCCGACAGCTACCCGATCTATGCGCAGTCGCAGAGCCATCCCGGCGCCTTCGTCGCGCTTTGCCATTCCGGCGTGACGCTCGCCGCCCTCCATGCCGAGGACTTCGCCTCGGCTATCGCAGCGGGGGCGCTGCCCGAGCGCTTTTCTCCCTTCCACCAGAGTCGGTTCGATGTTCCGCAAGCTGCATGATCCGGGGCCGCAGGCGGTCACCATCTTCATCGACGGGCGCCCCGTCACGGCCGAGCTCGGCGAGAGCGTCGCCGCGGTGCTGCTGCGCCAGCAGGAAGGCTGGAGCCGGACCACGCCGGTCTCGCAGAGCCCGCGCGCGCCCTATTGCATGATGGGCGTCTGCTTCGAATGCCTGGTCGAGATCGACGGACAGGGCTCGGTCCAGAGCTGCCTGACGCCGGTCGCGGGCGGCATGCGCATCGCCCGCCAGCAGGGCCGCAGGAGCCTGTCGGCATGAGCGATCACACCGATCTCCTGATCGTCGGCGCCGGCCCGGCCGGCATGGCCGCCGCCATCACCGCCCGCCGCCACGGCCTCTCGGTCCGCGTCGTCGACGATCAGCCGGCACCCGGCGGCCAGATCTGGCGGGGAATCGAGACCGTCTCCGCGACGCCGCGCGCCAAGCGCCTCGGCGAGAGCTATCTCTCCGGTGCCGCGCGCGCCGCGGCCTTCCGCGCCTGCGGCGCGCTCTACGAGCCGGAAAGCCAGCTCTGGCAGATCGAGCCGGGCTTCCGCGCCTTCGTCACGCGCGGCGGCAAGGCCCGCATCGTGACGGCGCAGGCGATCATCCTCGCCACCGGCGCGCAGGAACGGCCCGTGCCTTTCCCGGGCTGGACGCTGCCGGGCGTGCTCACGGTCGGCGCCGCGCAGATCCTGCTGAAAACAGCCGATTCCGTGCCGGAGAAGCCGGTCTGGATCGCCGGCTGTGGGCCGCTGCCGCTGCTCTACATGACTCAGCTCCTGGCCGCGGGCGGCCGCATCGCCGGCTTCCTCGACACGACCCCGCGCGGGCGTATCGGAGCGGCGCTGCGCCACCTGCCGCAGGGACTCGGCCGCCTCGGCGATCTCATCAAGGGCTTGTCCTGGTCGCTCGCCTTGCGCCGGGTGGGTTTTCCGATCGTCCGCCATGTCACCGAGCTGCGCGCCGAGGGCGATGGTCGGCTGCAACACCTGCGCTACCGCACGGAAGACGGCCGCGAGGCCGAGATTCCCGCCGAAGTGCTGCTCGTCCATGAAGGCGTGGTGCCGAACATTCATGCGCCGCTGGCACTCGGCTGCGCCGTGGGCTGGCATGCCGGCCAGCAGTGCTATGTCCCGGTGCTCGATGCCTGGGGCGAGAGCTCGCAGGCCAACATCTTCGTCGCCGGTGACGGCGCCGGCATCGGCGGGGCCGAGGCGGCGGAACCGCGTGGACGGCTCGCGGCCCTATGTGTCGCGGCGAAGCTCGGCCGTCTCGATGACGGCGCTGCCGAAACGGCCGCAGCCCCGGAGCGCGCCGCCCTCTCCAGCGCGCTCGCTTTGCGGGCCTTCCTCGATGCGCTCTACACCCCGCGCCCGCAGCTCTATGCCCCGCCGGACGAGACGCTGGTCTGCCGCTGCGAGGAGGTGACGGCCGGCGAACTGCGCGCCCGCGCCGTCGAAGGGCGCCCCGGCCCCAACCAGCTCAAGGCTTTCACCCGCGCCGGCATGGGCCCCTGCCAGGGCCGGCAGTGCGGCTACTCCATGGCCCATATCGTCGCGACGGCGCAGGGTCGCTCGGTCGAGGAAGTCGGCTTCTACCGGATCAGGCCGCCGCTGAAGCCGGTGACGCTCGGCGAGCTCGCCAGCCTCGACGAGCAGGAGCCGGCGGCATGAGCGAGGCCGCATTCGACGTCATCGTGGTCGGCGGCGGCCTGCACGGCCTCTCCGCCGCGCTGCACCTGGCACGCGCCGGCCGCAAGGTCGCCCTGGTCGAGCGACGCTGGACCGGCCGTCACGCCTCCGGCGCCACCGCGGCGGGCGTGCGCACCCTCGGCCGCGACATCGCCGAAATCCCGATCTCGCTCGAAGCGATGGAGATGTGGCACCGGATCGAGACGATCGTCGGCGATAACTGCGGCTTCCACGCCCATGGCCAATTGCGGGTCGCGGAGAAAAACGAGCACATGCCGGCCCTGATCGAGCGGCAGGCCCGCACCAGCGCTCTCGGCTACAGCCATGAGGAGCTGATCGACGCCGCCGAGCTGCGCCGCCTGGTGCCGGCGCTGAGCCCGCATTGCGTCGGCGCGCTGGTGGCGCGGCGCGACGGCGCCGCCGACCCGCACCGCACCATCGCCGCCTTCCGCCGATGCTGCGAGGCCGAGGGCGTCGTCATCGCCGAGGGTTGCGGCGTCGAAGCGGTCGACCGGCAAGGCGGCGACTGGCTGCTGATCTGCGGCGAGCGCCGCTTCCGCTCGCCGCAGATCGTCAACGCCGCCGGGGCCTGGGCCGGGAGGCTCGCCGCCCTGTTCGGCGATGCCATTCCGCTCGGCGTCCGCGCCTCGATGATGATCGTCACAGAGCGGCTTGCGCCCTTGCTCGATCCGGTCGTCAGCGTCGTCGGCCGCGCACTCTCCTTCAAGCAATCGGACCAGGGCACGCTGGTGGTCGGCGGCGGCCTGCAGGGCTCGGCCGATCTCGAGCGCGAGCGCAGCACGGTCGATTTCCGTCAGCTCGCCCGGGGTGCCCGCGCCGCCAGCGACCTCTTCCCTGCCGTGCGCGGCGTGCGCATCGCCCGCTGCTGGACCGGCATCGAGGCGGAGACATCAGACCACATCCCGGTGATCGGCCTCTCACCGAACGCGCCCGGCCTCGTCCAGGCCTTCGGCTTCTCCGGACACGGCTTCCAGCTCGTCCCGGTCGTCGGCGCGATCCTGGCCGAGCTCGTCTGTGAGGGCCGGACGCGCCGCGAGATCGCCGCCTTCGCTCCCGGGCGGCTGATGCAGGAAAGGGCGGTGGCATGATCGGCTATCTGGTCCGGCGCATAGTGCTCGCCATTCCCACCTTGTTCGTGATGCTGACCGCGATCTTCGTGCTGGTCCGCCTGGTGCCGGGCGATGCCGCCTCGGTCATCCTCGGTGACCAGGCCAGCGCCGCCTCGCTCGCCGCGCTCCGGGAAAAGCTCGGCCTCGACCAGCCCGTCCACGTCCAGTACCTCGCCTTCCTCGGCAAGATCCTCACCGGCGATTTCGGGGAGTCGCTGTCGAGCGGGCGCAGCGTCATCCGCGAAGTGCTGCTCGTCCTGCCCTCGACGATCGAATTGACTGTCGCCGCCATCACGATCGGACTTCTTTTCGGCCTGCCGCTCGGCGTCGCCGCCGCGCTCAGCCGCAATGGCTGGGTCGACTATGTCTCGCGCGTCGTCTCGCTGGTCGGCCTGTCCTTCCCAGCCTTCGTCTCCGGCATCCTGATGCTGATCGTCTTCGCGATCCAGCTGAACTGGTTCCCGGTGCTCGGCAACACCAGCGGCGCCGGCAGCTTCGCCGAGCGGATGCGGGCGCTGGCCCTGCCCGCGCTCAACCTCGGCATCATCATGATCGCCTATGTGATGCGGGTGACCCGTGCCGCCATGCTCGGCGTGCTGACCGAGGATTATATCCGCACCGCCCGCGCCAAGGGCGTCGGCCCGGCCCAGCTCGTCGTCACCCATGCCCTGCGCAACGGGCTGATCCCGATCATCACCGTGGTCGGGCTCTATTTCGGCACGCTGATCGGCAATTCCGTGCTGACCGAGATCATCTTCAACCGCCCCGGCCTCGGCAAGCTGATCATCGGCGCGCTCAACGCCCGCGACTACACGCTGCTGCAGGGGCTGATGATCATCTTCGCGATCTGCGTGATCGTCGTGAACACGCTGACCGATCTCGCCTACGGCCTCGTCGATCCCAGGGTGAAATACTCATGAGCGCCGCCGACACTCCCGTCGCGATCCAGCCCGGCGGCCTCTGGCTCGCCTTCACGCAGAACCGGCTCGCCTGGGTCGGGCTCGTGCTGCTGGCGTTGATCGTCCTCGTCGCGCTGCTTGCGCCCTGGCTCGCCCCGCATGACCCGCTCGAGCAGAACATCGTGGCGCGGCTGGAGCCACCCTCGGCTGAATTCTGGCTCGGCACCGATTCCTATGGCCGCGACGTGCTTTCGCGCCTGATCTACGGTGCCCGCATCTCGCTCTTCGTCGGCTTCGTCGCCATCCTGATCGCCATGCTGGTCGGCACCGCGATCGGCGTGCTCGCCGGCTATGTCGGCGGCGTCTTCGACCAGCTCGTCATGGGCGTGCTCGACGTGCTGCTCGCCTTCCCGACCCTGCTGCTCGGCCTGATGATCGCCGCCATGCTCGGCGCCAGCCTGGAGAACCTGATCATCGCGATCGCGGTGACCGAGGTCGCGCCCTTCGCCCGCGTCGCCCGCGCCCCGACGATCACGCTGCGCCAGCGCGATTTCGTCGAGGCGAGCCGCTCCTATGGCTGCGGCCCGTTCCGGATCATGACCCGCCACATCCTGCCGAACATGATCTCGGACGTGGTGGTGATGAGTTCGCTCTGGCTGGCCTCGGCGATCCGCACCGAGGCCTCGCTCAGCTTCATCGGCCTCGGCGTGCCGCCGCCGGCACCGACCTGGGGCGGTATGATCCGCGAGGGCTTCGAGAACATCCTCGACGCCTGGTGGCTCGCGGTCTTCCCGAGCCTCGCCATCCTGATCACGGTGCTGGCGCTCAACCTGCTCGGCGATGCCCTGCGCGACGCTTCGGATCCTCGTTCGCGATCGAGATGACGGAGCAGGCTCGGTACGCTCCCGTACGGAAACCTCCACCAGCACGAGAACGTTGAATTCGCATTGGAAATGGCAGGGACCCGGCGCCGGGCGAGCAAGGCGTCGGCCCGTTTGCCGAGGAGGATCCGATGCGACGATTGATCTTGATTGCAGCGTTCTGCGCAGCGCTGCCCGCGGGCGCCATGGCGCAGACCTCGACGACCGCCCCGACACCGTCGCCCGGCGCGCCGGCAGATAAGAACGCACCCCTCCCGGGCGCCAACAGCTTCACCGAAGCCCAGGCCAAGAGCCGGCTCGAGGCGAACGGCTACTCCAATGTCGGCGCACTCAAGAAGGACGACAACGGCGTCTGGCGCGGCACTGCGACCCATTCGGGCGCACAGGTCACTGTCGGCCTCGATTATCGCGGCAACATCACGCGCAACTGACCCGTCCGGAATTCAGGAGGCAAGAGACATGGCACGCATGATCACACGCACCTATGAGGACTATGAGACGGCGCGCGGGGTGGTGAACGCCCTCGAAGCCGCCGGTGTCGCCAGCGCCGACATCAGCCTGGTCGGCCGTCACAAGGACGTCGACGACAGCAATGCCGGCGAAGGCGCGGGGATCGGCGCGACTCTCGGCGGCGCGGCCGGCCTGCTCGCCGGCCTGGGCTTGATGGCGATCCCCGGGATCGGTCCCGTCGTGGCGGCCGGCTGGATCGCGACGACGCTTGCCGGAGCCGCCGCGGGCGGTGTGGCGGGCGGGGTCGTCGGTGCGCTTACCAGCGCCGGCGAGGATCAGGAAAGCGCCCACTACTATGCGGAATCGGTAAGGCGTGGCGCGTCGCTGGTCTCGGTGCGCGCAACGGAGGAGCAGGCTCCCGCGGTCGAGGCGATCATGGACGGCGCCACGCCGATCGATCGCACCAGCCGCCTCGCCGAATATCGCCAGGCGGGTTGGAGCCGGTTCGACGACACCGCCGCCCCCTATCGCTCCGGCTACATGTGAGCGCCCTCTAGCAGAGTGCCCTGCGAAGGGTATGACTAATCCATGTTAATGCGCGTTTTCCGGGCGCGTCCGACATGGTTGTCATGCCCTTCTCGTCTCTCAGCGACCCAGTTGAAATAACTCGAGCCCAGGCCGCCCTGGAGCTGGTCTGGGCCGAGATCGAACGGCTTGGCATTCACTATCACGGCACATCCGATGGCGAGCGGACCAGGGCAGCCCACATCGTCGTCGGCCTGCTGGCGCAATCGGCCTCCGATGAGGATCTCGTCCGGCTGGCGGTCGCCCGTTTCGTCGAGCGGAACGGCTGAGGGGCGGCGTCCATCCTTCCCCTACCCGACATCGACGTGCTGTTGCGGATGCTGTCGCGCCGCGACGAGCTCACGCCGGAGGAAATCAAGCTCCTGACGGCTCTGCCGAGACGGCGCCGTTCGTTCGCCCGCGGCGAGACGATCATTCCCTCGCATGCCGAGCCAACCGAATGCGGATTGCTCGTCGAAGGCTTCGCCGGCCGCGAGATCATGGTCGGGGAAGGCGGCCGGCAACTGACCGCGATCAGGGTGCCCGGCGACTTCCTCGATCTCTGCACGCTGCTGATGCGGGTCACGGACCATGCCGTGGTCGCGCTCACATCCTGCGTCGTGACCTTCGTCTCTCATCGCGACCTGCTGCAACTCGTCGAGCGCAGCCTGCATTTGGGCCGGCTGCTCTGGCTCACCACCACGCTGGATGGCGCCATCCAGCGCAACATGTCGGTGAGCGTCGGCCGCCGGGACGCGCTCACGCGCATGGCCAACCTGATCTGCGACCTGTACCTCCGGCTCGAGACCGTCGGGCTCGCCAAACACCATACGATGCGCATACCGCTCAGCCAGGCGACCTTGGGGGATCTGCTCGGCATCTCCGCGGTCCACGTCAACCGCACGCTCCAGACCTTGCGGCGACGCAAGGTCGTGAGCTGGAACACGTCGGGTGACGTCGTGATCCGCGACCATGACAGACTGGCCGCGATCGCTGGTTTCGACCCTGCCTATCTCAATCTGGTCAAGCTGCCGCGCTAAACGGCAGCTCACCCGCGTGCGTGGTTGCAAGGGGTGGCCGATCGGCAGAGGATGATGCCGGGTTGATCGTTGGGCCCAGTCTCAGCAGGGAGCGGAGCGATGCCAGCGGTCGAACTTCTCGTGCGGATGCTGTCGCGTCGAGACACCGTATCGGAAGCCGAGCGCCAGCGAATCCATGCTCTCCCGTTCAGGGAGAAGCTCTTCGCCAAGGGCGAATCGATCGTGGTCTCCCATTCCGAGCCCCATGAGAGTTGCCTTCTCCTCTCGGGGATCGCCGGCCGCGAGATCATCCTCGAAAACGGTGGACGACAGATCACGGCCCTGCAGGTCGCCGGCGACTTCGTCGACCTGCACGGGCTGGTGCTGAAACGCATGGACCATGGCGTCCTGGCGCTCACCGACTGCCAGGTCGCGAACGTCGCGCATGGGGAACTGATCAAGCTGGGCGAAGAGATGCCCCATCTGATGCGCCTGTTCTGGCTGTCGACGCTGATCGACGGCGCGGTCCAGCGCAACTGGACTGCCAGCATGGGACGCAGGAATGCGATCAGCCAGCTCGCGCATCTCATCTGCGAGCTCTATCTGCGTCTCGAAGTGGTGGGGCTGGCGAAGGACGGCCACATGCAGCTGCATTTGTCGCAACCGGTGCTCGCCGATGTCCTCGGGCTTTCCGCCGTCCATGTGAACCGGACCCTGCAGGCCTTGCGGCGAAAGGGTCTGGTCGAGTGGCTCGGCAGCGACGTCAGGATTCGGGATTTCGACAAGCTGGTCGAATTGTCCGATTTCGACCAAACCTATTTGAACCTGATCCGCCTGCCGCGCTGAGCTATCCTGATAGCGCAGGAGGTCGCCATGGTCCGCTACTTCTTCGACACCTCGACGGGAGCTGCCAGCCTTGCCGACGATATCGGGCTCGAGCTTCCGGATCTGGAGACTGCCAAGCACCACGCCTTGGCCGGGCTCGCCGATCTCGTCCGCGAGGAGATCGGCAAGGGCGTGACCGGCTTTGCGGTCTCGGTGCGCGATGGGGCCGGAACCGAGATCTATCTGGCGAGCCTGACGTTCTCGGAGCGCCGCTCGGCAGGCCAGCCGCGCGACTCGTCTCTGGGGCGGTAGCGCTCGATCAGGCGCCCTCGGGCGATCGACGCGGGCGTCGGTGCTTGAAGAAACCGAACCCCACCCCAAATCCGGGTCGAAGGGTGCAATCGCCTCATGTGCAACGGAGCTCGCCATGTACCATGAGAGGTTGAAGCAGTTTCAAAGGCAGTCGATCGAGAAGGCCTTGCGCGCCGGGCTTCCCGCCTATTTCATCGATGAGTGCCGGGGTAGTGGCGTGATCCGCGTAAAGCCTGACGGTGCAGCCGAGCGGATCACCGTCCAGCAGGGTCGGACCCAGGTCGAACCGGTCGTCTGCCGAGCCTGCTGACAGGCCGAGCCCCGCCTGCGAAGGCGGGGCTTTTCATCTGTGCCGACAAGCAAGTGTACCCGGCTCCGTGGCTCGCAGCCGGCTAATAGCCGCCGACGATCGGCAGGATCTCGCCGGTGATGTAGCTGGAGCACTGCGGCGAGGCCAGGAAGACATAGGCCGGCGCGATCTCCTCGGGCTGCGCCGGCCGCTTCATCGGCGTCTGCGCGCCGAACGAGACGATGGCTTCCGCGGTTCGGTCGGAGGGGTTGAGCGGAGTCCAGACCGGGCCCGGCGCCACCGCGTTGACGCGGATGCCACGCGGCACCAGATGCGCCGCGAGGGAACGGGTGAAGGCGTGGATGCCGCCCTTGGTCGTCGCGTAGTCGATCAGCTCCTTGCTGCCGTCGAGACCGGTGACCGAGCCCGTGTTCACGATCGCCCCGCCCGCCTTCATATGCTTCAGCGCAGCCTGGGCCATGTGGAAATAGCCGTAGAGATTGGTCTTCAGCGTCGTGTCGAAATGCTCCTCGGTGATGTCCTCGAACCGCGGCGCATGCACCTGGAAGGCGGCGTTGTTGACGAGGATATCGACCGCGCCGAACGCCTTCGCCACGCTGTCCACGGCCCGGCGGCAGAAGGCTGCGTCGCGCAGGTCGCCCGCGATGGTCATACAGCGCCGGCCCTCGGCCTCCACGGCTTTCTTCGTCTGCCGCGCGTCCTCCGTCTCGGCGAGATGGAAGACGGCGACATTCGCGCCCTCGCGCGCGAAGAGGACCGCGACCGCCCGGCCGATGCCGGAATCGCCGCCGGTGATGATCGCGACCTTGCCCTCGAGCTTGCCGGAGCCCTTGTAGTAGGGCGCGTCATACAGGGGCGCCGGGTTGAGTTCGGCCTCGCTGCCCGGCTTGGGCTGGTGCTGCTTCTCGAAGGGCGGGGCCGGATAGGTCCGGGCTCCAGCCTGCATGGCCGTGCTTTTCGCCTTCGGCGCCCGCGCATCCGCCCGCGCCACCACGGCCTGGATGGCGCGTTGCTGCCTGGCTGCTGCCTTGGCTGCGCCCTTGGCGGCCTCCTTCCGCTTCTCGGAGAGCTTTGCCACTCCCGTCTCCTTTCAGCTTGCCGGCCCGGCCCGTGGGACGGGAACAAGACGGCTTCGCAGGATCGCTCAGGCCGTGGCTGGATGGCTCGGCATCACCACCCCGGACAGCGCGATCCCGGCGATCTCAGGGCTGTCCTTGAGCGCGCTGTCGGCGAGCGAGATCACGCCGACCAGACGCTTCTCGCGGTTGACCACCGGCAGGCGCCGGACCTGGATGTCGCCCATGTTCTGCAGGACCTGGTCCATGTCCTCGTCCTCGAAGCAGTACTTGACCTCGCGTGTCATGATCTCGCTCACGGCCGTATCGTGACCGCGCCCCTCCGCAACCGCCCGGATCGCGATGTCGCGGTCGGTGATCGTGCCCACGAGCCGGTCATCGTCGCCCACCGGCATGAAGCCGATATCCTCCGCCGCCATGCGGCGGGCGATCTGCTGCAAGGTCTCGTTCGGGCGGGCGATGCTGGCGCCGCGGGTCATTGCATCGGATACCTTCATCGTCTGATCCTCCTGCTTGGGACATTCGCCGGCGCCGTCCTGCACCAGCGAAAGCGTTTGGACGTCGTCCACTCCCGCCGGCCCCGGTGGGACGGTCCAGTCCTCAGCTGCTCTGCTCGGACCAGCGCTGCCTGGCGTCATCAGCGGTCACGAGAAGCTTGACGGTCTCGTTCTCGATGTCGGCGATGAGACCGATATCGAGGAAATGATGGGTACCGCCCGATGCAGGGTCATTTTTCTTCAGCTTGAGCATCTGCCCCGTCAGAGCATCGACGGTGCCGACATGCCCTCCGTCGGAACCGATCACCTTGAGGCCCTCATGGATATCCTGCACATGCATCATCGTGGCGTCTCCGCTATTGATGGTTTGAGAAGGCAACAGAGGGCGCCGGGCGATGTTCCGCGGCATGTGAGTCCCGCCCAGATCGGTACGCCTCCGCACCATGTCGCTCGGCCGCGGTGGCGAGAAACAAGGCGAGCCCGGCACTCCCTGGGAAGCGCCGGGCTCAGATGAAAGTCTCTCGCGCGTACCCAGGCTCAACGCGTGATCTGGCCGATGGTTTCGGTACGCTTCCGAACCGATCGTCGCTGCAAACGACCGAGTCTAACCTCTCACCAGCTCGCGCACGAAGCGCTCACGCGACGCTTGGCTGTCCGCATGCGTATGCAGGGCGAGCCAGGCCCGGTAGTCGGCGGGATGGACGGTCACGATCTCGATCGCCTGTCCCTCGCGCAGCAACACCCCGATCGCCCGCGCGGCCTGAACGCGCCAGCGGTCATAGTCATGCCGCTTTCCGCTCGCCATGCAGATCTCGGCAAAATCGGCGCGATCATACCAGGGCACGACCGTCACATGGCGGCCCATAACGCCCCCGACGTCAGGCATCGACATGAGCTGCCTCCCGGTAAGCGGCGCCGATCGGCCTTCCGCGATCGGCAGGCCGGTCGCACCGTCCGGTCGCGTGCAGCCTGTCGCGATCGAGGACCTGCAGGCGTCCACGCCGCGAGCGGATGATCCGTTCGCCTTCGAGCACATGCAGCGCCACAGTTACCCCCGAGCGGCGCACCCCCAGGAACTCGGCCAGTTCGCGATGAGTGATCGCAAGATCGTCCCGCTGCACGGCTTCGCGATAAAGGGCGATCCAGCGCGCCACTCTCTGCTCGATCATCAGCGCCGCCTGCAGTGCCGCTTCCGCCAGGAAACCGGCAGTGGAGCGGAAGGCATAGCCCAGCAGCCGCTCATGCAGCGACGGATCCGCCTTCATCGCGCGAAGAATCGCTTCGCCCGGCACCCGGATCGCCGCTCCGCCGCGCAGGACAATGGTCTGAACAGGGGGAAAAGCCGGCAGGAGCAACCGGTGGATGCCGACGATGTCGCCCTTGCCGGCAAGGGCGATCTGGAAGCGGGCCTGCTCCCGCTCCATGCTCAAGGCAAGCACGGCATCGAGCGGAAAGACGATGTCGTCCTCGCTCAGCGCCGCGCCGGGAACGAGATTTACCCGCGCTCCGGCGCTGAACAGATGCTCATCTGCTGACTGGAAATGCTCCGCCGCCGAACGGCGATGACTGGTCTCTCCCCCCAACGTGACGGCGTTCATGGAGGGCCTCCAGGTTGGTCAGCCATTACAGCGCGGTTTGGCCGGCCCTGCACTAACCCAGGTTAGCGACGGGTCGGCTTTCCCAGCTGTCATGCCGAACCGTCGAGCGCGAGGCGGGATCGGCGCATGATCTCGGCCAGTCGCGCCACATGGGCCTGCGCGCTTGCCGGCGCGACACGCGAGATGCCGAAGACCAGCCCCGGCCGCGCTGGCCCCAGATGGAAGCGCGACATCGGCTGCATCGCGAAACCATTCGCCTTCAAATGCTCGCTGACAGCCAGGTCATCGACATCAGGGTCGCGGAACCATGTCGCCAGCTGGAGCCCGCCGGAACCGTCGCTGATCTCCAGGATGTCGCCGCAATGCTGGCGCAACGCCGCGACGCTCGCTGCCATCCGCATCGCGTAGAGAGCCTTCATCTTGCGCACATAGCCGCGCAAGCGCCCGTCGCGCATGAAATCGGCCAACGCCGCCTGGATATGAACGGGCACGACGGCACCCTGCAGCTGCAAGGCGGCTGAGACCTCCCTCAGCAACCTCAAGGGGGTGATCGCATAGGCGACACGCACCCCCGGCGCGAAGATCTTGGAGAAGGTGCCGAGATAGGCGACGATGCCGTTGCGGTCGATGCCTTGCAGCGCCGCGATCGGGCGCGAGCTATACTGGAATTCGCTGTCGTAATCGTCCTCGATCACGACCGCGCCACTCGCCTGCGCGACGTCCAGCAAGGCCAGCCGCCGCTGCAGGCTCATCGTGACGCCCGTCGGATATTGATGCGAGGGCGTCACATAGATCAGCCGCGGCGCCGGCCCGGCGGCCTTTGCGACATCGATGCCGGCGCCGTCGCAGGGCACGGGCACGATCCTGGCTCCCGCTCGGCGCAGCAGCGCCTGTGCCGTCGGATAACCCGGCTCTTCCATCCAGGCCACGCTGCCGTCCGCCTCTGCTGGCCGCAGCGACGCATGAGCCAGCAGGTTGATGGCCATCCGGGTCGAAGGCAGGATCAGCACCTGCTCTGGCCGCGCGAAGACGCCCCGCGTCTTCGCGACATGCTCAAGGATCGCCTCGCGCAGTTCCGGCAGGCCATCCGCCTCGCCATAGCCGAGGTCGTGAATCCGCAATGAGCGAGCCCGCGCCCCGAGATAGCGCGCCCAGCTCGCATGCGGGAAATCCGCGAGGTCGGGGACGCCGGGCTCGAACAGCTTGAGCGGCACCGACTGATGAACCGGCTCCTGGCGCTTTGGCGCAGGCTGGAGGGCGAGTGGCAGCGGCCCCGTCCCAATCTCGGCGACCCGCGTCCCCGAACCCGTCTGCGCCTGGAGATAGCCGTCCGCCTTCAGCCGTTCATAGGCCTGGACCACGGTCGAGCGGGCGATACCGAGCGCCGCGCCCAGATGGCGCGAGGATGGCAGACGCTGCCCCACCGGCATGCCTCCGTCGAGGATACGATCCCGTATCCCGCGATAGAGCTGGCCTTCGAGATCGCCTGCCTCTCGGTCGAGCGGCTGCCAGGCCAGGGCCCTTGTCGATACCGTCATGTCTAAAAGTGGTCTGATCAACTTGAATGAAGTGGCAGTGTACAGCACACCATTGGACCAGCCAACGATGGGCCGATGCGGCGCCCGCCGCATATGTGGCCACGCAGGAAAATCAGGGCATCGCCATGGATCTGTCGGATTGGAAGGGCGTTCCTCGCCCCGAACGCATCGTGCTGGACGGACGCTATGCTCGGCTCGAGCCGCTCGATGCCGCGAGGCATGGCGAGGACCTGCTCGCCTCCGCTCGCGAGCCCGGCGCCGATGCGCGCTTCCGCTACCTGTTCGAGGATACGCCGGCCGATATGACTGCGTTGAGCGTCTGGCTCGACAAGGCCACGACCTCCGCCGATCCGCTGTTCTTCGCGGTCGTCGACAAGAAGACCGGGCGGGCGGAAGGGCGGCAGGCGCTGATGCGGATCGATCCCGTGCACGGCGTGATCGAGATCGGCAACATCCTGTGGGGGCCGGCGATCGCGCGCAGCCGCGTCGCGACGGAGGCGCTCTATCTGTTCGCGCGCTACGCCTTCGACACGCTGGGATATCGGCGCTTCGAATGGAAGTGCAACAATCACAACGAACCATCGAAGCGCGCGGCAGAGCGCTTCGGCTTCACGCCGGAGGGCATCTTCCGCCAGCATATGGTGCAGAAGGGCAGGAATCGCGACAGCGCCTGGTTCGCCATGATCGACGCCGACTGGCCGCGCCTGCGCGCAGGCTACGAAGCCTGGCTGGCGCCGGAGAATTTCGACGAGAACGGCCAGCAGCGAGCCAGGCTCAGCTTCGACTGAGCCCGACTGTGAGCCCCGCGGCTTGCTTGACTTCCAGTCGAAGCGCGGTGACGCGTTGATGTCTGCATGATCTCGCTGGTTGCACCGGTCGGCACGCAGGCATCCGCTGCGTCTGGATCCCAGGCCACATCATGCTGAGCGCCTTCCCGCGAGTTGATCTGGCCGGCGGCCCGACGCCGCTCGAACCGATGCGGCGCGTCGGCAGCAAGCTCGGCCATCCGCAGCTCTGGGTGAAGCGCGACGACTGCATGCCGCTGGCCTTCGGTGGCAACAAGGTGAGGAGCCTCGAATTCTGGCTCGGCGAGGCCAGGGCGCTGGGCTGCGACATGCTCCTCGTCGCCGGCGGCCTCGCCTCAAACCAATGCCGGCTCACCGCCGCCGCCGGCGCGAAGATCGGCCTCGACACGGTGGTGCTCTATGCCGGGGATGCCGACGCCCCCCTGTGCGGCAATGCCTTGCTGACTGAGCGCTTCGGCGCCCGGATCCGCCGGCTCGGCCCGGTCGACGAAACGGAGCGCGGACGGCTGGCCCGAGGGGCAGTCGCCGAATTCGAAGCAGCGGGACGACGGCCCTATCTGATCGGCGATCCCATCAGGGGCGCGCTGGGCTACGCCCGTGCCGCGCTGGAGCTGGCCGAACAGGCCTGGTCGGCGAATCTCGACCTGCGCCATCTCGTCCTGCCCGGCTCGATGGGTCCGACCGAGGCGGGCATGATTTATGGCGCCGCCGTTCTCGGCCTGCCCTGGACCTTCCATTTGCCCAGCGTCGAATATCCGGCAGACGTCCTGCAGCGCCGCGTCGAGGAGATCGTCGCCGGCGTCGCCAGGCTCGTCGGCAGGGAGCCGCCGCCCGACTGGCTCGGCCGCGTCCGCATCGATATGCGGCAGCTCGGCGAGGGCTACGGCATCGCAACGCCCGCTTCCCTCAAGGCGGCCAGGCTCTTCGCCGAGCACGAAGCCCTGGTGATCGAGCAGACCTATGTGGCCAAGGCCTTCGCCGGGCTGCTGAGCGCCATCGAGGACGGGACCATCCCGCCTGACGAGGCAGCCTGCATCGTCCATACCGGCGGCACGCCTTCGCTGTTCGAGCAGGACCGACTCCCGCCGGTAGACCCAGGTGACGTCTCGGCACGGTGAGTCCTATTGGCGGGCCATGTCCTCGCCGCACTGGTCCATGCATCGTTCAGCCACCGCATGGGCGCTAATAGCCGTTCCCTCGAGCACCGCTTGAGACCGACCGCCGCTGGAACATTCCGCGTTTCTCCGAATCGCGAAATGCCCTAGCACGTTGTTCCGTCGTATGTTCTTCGCGCGAACCGGTATCCTCTTCGCTCTCGCCAACAAAGCCACGCCGACCCGATGCCGACCTATCCCGATACCTTCTATGCCCGCTCCGTCGCGACCACGCGGGCGCGTGCCTCGTTGCAAGGCCGCGTCGAGGCCGATTGCTGTGTCGTCGGCGGCGGGCTGGCGGGTCTGACCTGCGCTCATGAGCTGGCCAAGGCCGGCCGCTCCGTCGTGCTGCTCGAGGCCGAGGCGGTCGGCTGGGGCGCCTCGGGCCGCAATGGCGGCTTCGTCGGGCCGGGCTATGCGCGCAGCTACAGCTCGATCGCTGGTGCCATCGGCGAGACCCAGGCCAATGAACTCTACGCACTCTCGATCGAGGGCATGGAGATGGTCCGCGAGACCATCCGCGAGCAGGACATCGCCGAGGCGGCGCCGATTCCGGGCAAGATCAGCGTCGTGCGCTATGACAGTGGCGATGCGCTCGAGCGCAATCGCGACAGGCTCGCGCGCCAGCACGGCTACGCGGTCGAGTTCTGGCCGACGGAGCAGGTCCGCGAGGTGCTGCGCTCGCCGAAATATCATCAGGCGCTCTACGACCCCCACTGTTTCCACATCCATCCACTGAACTATGCCCGCGCGCTGGCGGCGGCGATCGAGGCCAAGGGCGGCGTGATCTTCGAGCAATCGCGGGCGGCCGAGGTCGAGCTCTCCGGGGCGCAGAAGCGCATCGCCACGGCATCCGGCGATGTCCGGGCTCGGCATGTCGTCTTCGCCGGCGGCGGCTATACCGACCGGCTGGTGCCGAAGTTGCGGGCCAGTCAGCTGCCGATCGCGACCTATGTCCTGACCACCGAGGTTGCGCCCGAGGCGATCGCGGCGGTGATCCGGACACCTTCCGCCATCAGCGATGATCGCCGGGCTGGCGATTATTACCGGCTGGTCGAGGGCGGCCGGCGCCTGCTCTGGGGCGGGCGCATCACCACCCGCACCAGCGAACCGCGCGACCTCGCCGCGCTGCTGCGGCGTACGATGATCTCGACCTATCCGGAGCTCGCCCCGCTCAAGGTCGAGCTCGCCTGGTCCGGGCTGATGTCCTATGCGCGCCATCTGATGCCGCAGATCGGCGAATTGCAGCCCGGTGCCTGGTATTGCCAGGGTTTCGGCGGCCATGGGCTCAACACCACCGCGATCGGCGGCCGCGTCGTGGCCGAAGCGCTACTCGACAAGGGACGCCGGCACGAGCTCTTCGCCCCCTTCGGCCTTGTTTGGAACGGCGGCCCCTTCGGCACGGTCGCCGTCCAGGGCACCTATTGGCGCTACCAGCTGATGGATTGGTGGCGCAAGCGCTGAAGAACGGGACTACGGCGGTCGTCAGCGCGCATCGTGGAAGATGATGCCGAGCGTATGGCGCATCCCTGAGCGAATACGGCTGACGCCATGGCGCAGATTGACGCGATAACTGCCCTTCGAGCCCTGCACCGGCCGGTTATGGACGGCGAAGGCGACCGCATCGCCCTGGCGGAGCGGCACGACCTCGACGCGGCTCTGCATGCGCGGCCGTTGCTCGGTCAGCGCGAACTCGCCGCCGGTGAAGTCGCGCCCCGGCTCCGAGAGCAGGATCGCGACCTGGATCGGAAAGGCGAGGTCGCCATAGAGATCCTGGTGCAGGCAGTTGAAGTCGCCCGGGACATATTGCAGCAGCAGCGGCGTCGACCGCGTCTGGCCGGCCTCGTGGCATCGCCGCAGGAACGCGGCATGGGCGTCGGGATAGCGCTCATCAATCACCAGGCGGGCGTTCCACGCATTGGCGACGCCGGCAAGACGCGGATAGAGCGCGGTCCTGAGGCCGGCGATGAGGTCCGGGAGCGGATAGCTGAAATAGCGGTACTCGCCCTTGCCGAAGCCGTGCCGCGCCATGACGATATGGCTGCGGAAATGGCTTTCGTCGGAATAGAGCGCCGCGACCCCACGGCACTCCTCCGGCGTCAACAGCTTCGGCAGAACGGCACAGCCGAAGCCGTCGAGCTCGCCGGCGAGCGCCGTCCAGTCATAGGCGGCGATCCGCGCCCCTGCCGAATTACCCGCAGAGGCGCGGGCAACCGTGAGCATCCCGTTCATGCCGTGGCTTCCTCGTTCGGTCGTGCCTGGGATGCCCCAGGCCGCACGCCGAACCCTGCCGACGAGCGCAACGGCCGGCCACCCGATTTCCGGGCTCGCTAACGGCCGGCTCCGCCCAGGAAGAGCCCGATTTCGTCCGCCAGCCAGTCCCTGACCGCCCGGACCTTGGGATGGTCCTGATTGCCTGGGCGATAGACCAGGTCATAGCCACGCTCCGCCTTGAGCTTCAGCTCGGGGAACGGGGCGACGAGACGCCCGGCGGCGAGGTCCTCCGCCACCAGCACGCTGCGCCCGAGCGCCACGCCCTCCCCGCGCAGCGCCGCCTCGATCGCCAGGCTGCCATGGCTGTAGGCCGGGCCGCGACCGCGCACCCTGTCGAGGCCTGCCAGCGCGAACCAGCGATCCCAATTGGCCAGCATGCGGTCCTCATGCAACAGGGTGCTGCGGGCGAGGTTCACCAGCGAGGCGCACTCGCCCGCATAGTCCGGGCTGCAGACCGGCGTGACGGTCTCGTCGAGCAGACGTTCCCCGGCAGCACCCGGATAATGCCCGATCCCGTAGCGGATGGCGGCGTCGACGCGTCCGTCCGCCAGGTCGACATTGATGTCGGTCACGTCGAGATGGACGTCGTAATCGGGAACGCGGCTCATCAGCCGATGCAGGCGCGGCGCCAGCCATTTGCTGGCGAAGGACACGCTGGTGCTGATCGTCAGCCGCGTCGCGGCGCGGAGGCTGCGCAACCGCTCCGCTTCCCGGGTCAGATCCGCGAGCGTGCGGGTGACCACCGGCAGGAATGCCGCCCCCGCATCGGTCAGAACGATCCGCCGGGTCAGGCGTTCGAACAGGGGAACTCCGAGATGCACCTCCAGCGCCTTGACGTGACGGCTGACCGCACCATGCGTGACGTTCAGCTCCTCGGCGGCAAGCGTCATGCTGAGCAGCCGGCCGGCCGCCTCGAAGGCGCGTAGCGTTTGCAGCGGTGGAAGACGGTCGAACATGCCGTGCCATGCGTGAGTGAGAGTCACGCATTATGTGACGACAAATGGTTTGTCGGAAGTGGAAGCCGGGCCTAGTGCTGCGTTCGGCATCCAACGCACAGACCAACGCATGAGTCAGACGGCATCGCTCCCGACCGCCAACCCATCCGTCCGCAGCGTCGCGGCAATGCTGCTGCTCGCGCTGATGTGGGGCGTATCGATCCCGATCACCAAGCTCGGCCTGCTCACCCTGCCGCCGCTGACGCTGACCGCCTTGCGCTTCGCCATCGCCGTGCCGCTGATGTTCATCTTCGTCGTCGGCAAGCAAAGCCTGCCGCGGCGAGCGCTGCCGCGCATCGCCGCGCTCGGCATCCTCGGCATCGGCATCGGTCAGGTCGCGCAGACTTTCGGCGTCGCCGCGACCTCGGCCTCGGTCGGCACGATCATCTCGGCGACGATCCCGATCTTCGTCGTCGTCTTCGCGGCGATGCGGCTGCGGCAATCGGTGTCGAGCCTGCAGATTCTCGGCCTCCTGGCCGCCTTCGCCGGCATCGCCCTGGTCGCATCCGGGCGTGGCGATGCCGCCAGCGCGGCCTCGCAGACCAGCCTGGCCGGCGCCGCGCTGGTGCTGCTCTCGGCGCTGACCATCGCCTTCTACTATGTCTGGAGCGTCGAGCTGACCGAGCAATACGGCACCGCCGTCGTCGCCGCCTGGAGCACCCTCTTCGGCTTCCTCGCACTCCTGCCCTGGGCCGGCTGGGAGATGTCGCATGCGCCGTTCCAGGTGACGCCAGTCGGCGCCGCGGCAGCGGTCTATCTCGGCGTCGTGGTGACGGTGGCCGGGCTGTTCCTGTGGATTCACCTGCTGCGCACCGTGCCGGCGCGCATCGCCGCCGGCATCCAGTATCTCCAGCCGGTCGTCGGTGTCGCCACCGCGGCATTGATGTTCGGCGATCAGCTCGGACTGTTCTTTGCCCTCGGCGTCCTGCTCGTGCTCGGCGGCCTCGCCTTGACCGTCACGCCTCAGCGCAAGGGCTAGTCAGGCGCTTCAGCCCTTCCGCGCCGTCAGCACGAACATCGGCACCTCGCCGGGATAGGGCGAGGCCGGGAACAGATGCTGCCAGCTTCGCGCGCGGCCGAAACCGGCTTCGCCGAGCATCGCCCTGGCATCATCCTCCGTCAGCCCGTCATGGCGCGGCAGGCTGCCGGCGAGCGCATCCGGATAGGTCGAGCGGTATTGCGGCGCGACTGACCAGAGTCCATCCGAAACGAGCACCAGCCCGCCCGGGCGCAGGATGGATCGAGCCTTGCGTAGCGCCCCCATCGGCTCCGGCAGCGTCCAGAGCACATTGCGCAGCGTCACGATGTCGGCGGAATCAGGCGCGAACGACGCGTCCTCGATCAGCGCCTGTTCGAAGGTGACATCGAGCCCGGAGGCCTCGGCCGCCTGTCGGGCCACGGCGAGCATGCCCTCGGAACCGTCGCAGGCCCGGACACGATGCCCCAGCGAGGCGGCGATCAGCGCGCAGGCGCCCGTGCCGGTACCGAGGTCGACGACATCCTTCGGTTCCGGCGCCTCAAAGGCGACAGCGAGGACATCCCGCCAGAGCGCGGCCTGCGCGACATGCGAGGCGACACCGTCGAAGGCCGGCGCGCGCCGGGTCCAGTAGTCGGAAACCTCGGCCTGCGCCTCAGCCGGTTTCATGGCTGCCTCCGTTCGGCTTCGATCAGATATTCGATGTGCCGGCGCCCCGACGCCCCCGTGCGGATCGAGACCGCGACGCCGAAGATGCGCTGGATCGCCTCGGCGGTCAGGACCTCGTCCGGCGTCCCCGCGGCCTGCAGCCGCCCCTCATGCAGCAGCGCGATCTCGTCGCAGAACATCGCTGCGAGGTTGAGGTCGTGCAGCGCCATGATGCAGGTGATACCGAGGCGGCGGACCAGGCTGAGGATCGAGAGCTGGTGCTGGATGTCGAGATGGTTGGTCGGCTCGTCCAGGATGAGCTCGCTCGGCTCTTGGGCGAGCGCGCGGGCGATATGGACGCGCTGGCGCTCGCCGCCCGAAAGCGTGTGCCAGAACTGGTCGTGCCGCTCGCTGAGCCCGACCCTTGCAAGCGCCTCGTTCACCGCCGCCTCGTCGGCGCCGTTCCACGATGCCAGCGCGGCGCGATGCGGCGTGCGGCCCAGACGGACGACATCGCAAACGGAGAGCTGGACCTCGGTCGTCGCCTGCTGCTCGACAAAGGCGAGGCGGCGGGCAAGCTCGCGCCGCGGCACGGCGGCGATGTCGCGTTCGTCGAGCATGACGACGCCGCTCGCGACATTGCGCAGCCGGCAAAGCAGCCTGAGCAGGCTCGACTTGCCCGAGCCGTTCGGGCCGATCAGGCCGAGCACCCGGCCGGGCGCCGCCTGCAGCGTCACGCCGTCGACGATCATCCGGCCGGCGGCGCCCCAGCGCACCTCACGCGTCGCGAGCGTCATACGGAACGCCTCGCCCGATAGAGGATGAGCGCAAAGACCGGCGCGCCGAACAGCGCGGTGACTACACCGATCGGCAGGATCTGCTGCGGGATCAGCACCCGCGACAGGATGTCGGCGAGGATCATGAAGATCGCGCCGATGACGAGACAGGCCGGCAGCAGGCGGGCATGGCCGGAGCCGACGAGGAAACGGGCGGCATGGGGAATGATCAAGCCGACGAAGCCGACCGTGCCGACGATCGAAACCATCACCGCGGTCATCACGGCGGTGGTGGCGAAGAGCACGACCTTGACCCGCGTCACGGCGACGCCGAGCGAGGCGGCGGCATCGACGCCGAAGGCGAAGGCGTCGAGCGCCTTGGCGTGCAGCATGCAGATGCCGAAGCCGATGAAGGCGACAGGCGCGGCGATCCAAAGATCGGGCCAGCGCACGCCGCCGAAATTCCCCAAAAGCCAGAACATCACGCCTCGCGCCTGCTCGGCACTGGCCAAGGTCGTGACGATGGTCGCGGTCGCCGCATTGAAGAGCTGCGAGGTGGCGACGCCGGCGAGGATGACGCGATCGCTCGCCCCGCCCGCCCCCGTCGCCAGCAGCGCGACAACGGCGAGCGCAGCGCAGGAGCCGATGAACGCCCCGGCCGAGACCGTCAGCGCCGTGCCGCCGATGCCGACGCCGAGGATCAACACCGCCACGGCGCCCGTCGAGGCACCGGCGGAGATGCCGAGGACGTAGGGCTCCGCCAGCGGGTTGCGCAACAGCGCTTGCAGGATCGCGCCGGAAAGCGCCAGCGCTCCACCGCAGAGACCCGCCATCAGCGCCCGGCTCAGGCGATAGTCGAAGATCACGCCCTGCTGGATCGCGCTGACCGGCAAATTGAGATCGAACAGCCCATTGCCCAGCGCGCGCAGCGCCGTCGCGAACGGGATGCGCATCTCGCCGATCGTCACCGCCAGCGCCACCGAGACGGTAAGCGCGACGAGCGATGCCAGCGCGATGGCGATCCGCGCCGGCCAGTTCGGGCCGTGAGCAGCGTGGCTCAAGGGGAGAGGCCGAAGCCGGAGATCGCCTTGGCGAGCGTCTCGATGCCGTCGACCGTGTCGAGCCCGGCGCGGGTGGCGCCGACATCCAGGATCACGATGCGGTTGTTCTTCACCGCGTCGAGCTTGCTGGCGACGGGATCGGTCTTGAGGAAATCAAGCTTCTTCTCGATATCGTCGGCCGGAAAGCGGCGTCGATCCATCTTCACCGTGACGATCACCGCGGGGTTGGCGCCGGCGATGCTCTCCCAGCCGACCAGCGGCCATTCCTCATTGGTGGTGATGATGTTGCGGGCGCCGAGCTTCGACAGGATATAGGCGGGCACGCCGTTCTTGCCGGCCATGAAACCGTCACCCTTGATGTCGCGGCTGGAGAACCAGACCACGACCGGCACGTCCCTGGCCTTCAGGCTGGCGACGGCCTGCACCGCCTTGTCCTCGCGCGCCTTGAGTTCTGCGACGAGGGCCTCTGCGCGATCGGAGACATCGAAAATCTGCCCGAACTCGCGGATATTGCGGTAGACCAACTCCATCGTGAACATCTGGGTGCGCACGCCGTCGCCGGCACCGGAATTGTCCTTGCCGACGCAATCTGTCGGCGAGACATAGGTCGGGACCTTCACCCCGGCGAACTGAGCGCGCTTGCCGACGATGCCGTTCGGCCCGACATGCCATTCGAACATCGCGGTGACGAGGTCGGGCTCCTGCGCCAGCACCGCCTCGAAGCTGGGATCGTTGTCGGCGAGGCGCTTCACCTTGGCGTTCACCGCCTCATAGGGCTTGGCGACCGGCGAGAACCAGACGGCGGTGCCGACGACGCGGTCGCCGAGACCGAGTGCGTAGAGGATCTCGGTCTGCGTCTGGCCGATCGCGACGACGCGCTTGGGCGGCGCGGTGAAGGTCACGCTCTCCCGGCAATTCTCCAGGGTCAGCGGGTATTGCGTCGGCACGGCCAAGGCCGAACCAGCGAACAACGTGCCGAGGAGCGCCGCGACGGGCCATCGCAGCAGGCGGGTGACATGGCTGACGGCCGGCACAGTGGAAGCCTCAAATGTAACAATGTTGCATTTCTGATAGGACGAGCTGCGCGCAGCCGTCAAGCTCGCCGCGACGGCGCAGGCCCTGGTCTTCGTGAACATGGATTTCATCGCTCCCCGAGATGACGGGCGGGGAGCTGCGCAGGGGCGTGGATGGATGGGGGCTGCAGGGCCGCCATCGACACACACCTCCGGAACACCCCGTCCGAAAGACGTCTTCAACGACCGGGGCAGGTCTCCTGGCTCGCGGGTCGGTGCCGGTTCCGCCCGGCCTTCCCGGCGCGATCGGCGCCAGTGGACGATGGACGGAGAGCTCGCCGCTTACAGTTGCGGGGGCAGCCTCGGCTTCGGCGCATGGCGCCTCACCGAATTCCCTCTTAGCTCCGGGAGCAACCCGGAGAACCTCGATCGCGGCCACCCTATAAGGCCGGCCCGCGCCGTCAAGCTCCGATCAGGGCCTGGGCACGCTGCGGAACCGCTTGCCGGAGTCCAAGAGCTTTAGCTAGCTCCAGAGCATGACGATCACGGGATCGCTTCGAGGCTCAAGTGTATACGTCATTCCTATTTTTGCTGTTGGCGACAAGCTTTCACTCGATCCAACCCGCCCCACTGCTCGAAGGACTGGCGCCCCTTTGCGATCCAGTCATCCCGCCATTTTTGGGAATCGAGCACAGGCTTGGAGGCGACATCGGGAAACAGCACCACGAGGACATTGTCGGTTATGTTGTTTTTCGCCCGTACCGTGCCGGAGGATTTGGCATAGGGGCTCCCACCAAGTTCCTCATGGAGTTTGACCGAAGCCTCGTTCAGCGAGCCCCCGGTATCTCCAAACACCGCGTAAGCCAATTGACCCGTTTTCGGCCTGTATACAGCAGCGACAGCGCCGTCCTTGATATTGTTGGCTTGCCTGAAAGCCTGCGGTAAAACGATGTACGGGATGACGGTTGCATCTATGTAACGACGCTGAGTACCTTCTGGAGCCTCCGAGATTTCGATCGCCGTCGTCGTGATGAAGGCTTCGCCAGGTAAAGGATCTCCTGCTTTTTGTACAATGGGTTGGTTGGTTTTCGCCTCTTTAGCGAATCCGAAAATCGCAACGTTGCTATAGTTCCCAGTGGCCTGTGCCGCAGCCCACGCTGCTCGGCATTTGGGCTGCCAGTCCTTGTCGTCCAACGTAAGTCGACGGCCATTTTCGATCGCTGCGACCCCATCGCAAGTGTAGGAAAGCCCCTTGCCGTCAACCCGATAGGAATTGGGCGCCCCATCTGCATCGACCTTCAGAATCGGCGTGCTGTAGACGATCACGTCGCCGTTTCGCCAAGCGACGCCTCCCTTGGCATAACGCCGGATTTCATCGCCGGAATTGCAGGTCGCGGCATGGGCGGCACCGATCATGGCCAGCCCTGCGAGAGGAAAAATGAGGCTGCGCATGTGATCTCCCACGAAAGAATCGCAATCTATAATTGCATATGACGCATGGTAATATATACTGGAGAACAGCGTCAACGCATCGGAAGGCGCATTGACGCTCTCGGTGAGAATTGCACCACGCAAGGCGCGGATAATACAAGATTCGATCGAGACAAAACACTGAAGATCCAGCACAAGCAATATAACTGATGAACCATGACTTTAAGTCATAGATCTTTGAGTTCTAGTAAAATTCCATACAAATCAACGCATCTCAGTTCAAATGCTTGGCACCGCCGAATAAGAGCTTCCTTTTCTGAGCAAGTGAGTCGGCATATCGCCGAGACGGCGGAGCGTAACGAAAATGTGAGCCTGCTCCCATCGCGACGGCATTGGAAAGCGCGCCGCGGTGACTAGCTCTCCGAAGGGCGACTTTAAGTTACATCGGAGATTGCCATGCTGTCGCACAAGACCATCGCCATCGCGGCGGCGCTGCTGCTGTCGGGAGCGGGCTCCGTGGCCCATGCCACCGAGCTCGGCGCCGAGAGCATCGTGCACGAGCAGGCCCAGAACCAGCGCGCGCTCGCCGAGCAGGCGCAGTATCTCGCCTATCACGACCACTTCAAGGACGTGGAGGCCCAGCCGGGCCGTGGCGCCGGCGTGCTGCCGCATCACAACTGAGCATCCGGACGATCATCGGGAAGGGGCCGCAACAGCGGCCCCTTTTTGCTGTGTCTATCGGAGAGCACCGGAATCTGGAAAGACTGGAGGGGACGCGCCGCGCGAACCGGAAGCCGGACTGGAGTTGGCGCCTTCGACGGGAACGCGATGCGCTCATGATCATCCGCCAGTTGATCTATCTCGATGCGCTCGCCCGCGAGAAGCACTTCCGCAAGGCGGCGGAGGCCTGCCATGTCTCGCAGCCGACGCTCTCGGCCGCAATCGTCCAGCTCGAAGAAGAGCTTGGCGTGATGATCGTCGAGCGTGGCAGGCGCTTCCAGGGGCTGACCAGGGAGGGCGAGGTCGTGCTCGCCCATGCCCGGCGCATGCTGGCCGAGGCCGACCAGATGAAGGATGCGATCGCGGAGCTGCGCGACGGCGTCAGCGGCAAGATCAGGCTCGGCGCCGTACCGACGGCACTGCCGATGATCGCACATATCACGGCACCGTTCTCGACGCGGTATCCCGGCGCCTCACTGACAGTGCTGTCGCTGACCTCGACCGAGATCCAGGACGGAATCGACAATTTCGAGCTCGATGTCGGCCTGACCTATCTCGACAACGAGCCGCTCGAACGCGTCGTCTCCAAGCCGATCTACCAGGAAGCCTATGTGCTGCTGACGCGCGAGGACGGGCCCCTTGGCGAACGCGAGACCATCACTTGGGCTGAAGCCGCCGCGCTCAAGCTCTGCCTGCTTACCGCCGACATGCAAAATCGACGCATCATCGACGGCATCTTCCGCTCGGTCGGGCATGCGCCCAAACCGGCGATCGAAACCAATTCGATCTTCAACCTGTGCTCCCATGCCGGCATTCAGGGCGTCGCCAGCATCGTCTCCTCGCAATTGCTGGAGTTCTTCGGCGTGCCGCTCGGCACCAAGGCGCTACCGCTGGTCGAGCCCGACGCCAAGCGCACGATCGGCCTGATCATGGCCGACCGCCATCCCGCCGCTCCGCTCGCACGCAACCTGTTGGCGATGTCCGGGGCCATGGCGGATGCCAGCCTGCCGCGGCGCCCGATCGTCAAATAGTTCGTGGCTATCGAAGCCCTCAGGTGCGGCTGCCCCTTGCGCTCGATAAGCGAAGGTTATCGCTGCCGCACATGAGTTCAGCGCGCTACCAGGTCGATTTTTGATAGGCACTGACTATTATCTGGTTGGAACAAACGATTTGAAATCATCCTAAACTTCCTCATCCTCCTTCGAAACGCGCAGGCCGGGCGAACGGCCCGCATGGAGGAGGGACGATGGTCCACTACCCTGCCTGGGATCAGGACGAGGCGCGCTCGATTGTGTCGGGCCTGTCTCATCTCGAAGGAGCGACGCTGCCGATCCTGCACGCGCTGCAGGAGGAGTTCGGCTATGTCGATCCGCAGGCCGTGTCGCTGATCGCCGACGCCCTCAACCTGTCGCGGGCCGATGTGCACGGCACGATTTCCTTCTATCACGACTTCCGTACCGCTCCGCCGCCGCGCAGGATCGTCAAGCTCTGCCGGGCCGAAGCCTGCCAGGCATTGGGCTGCGACACGGTCGTCGCCGAACTGGCGCGTGAGCACGGCATCGTCGTCGATGAGCACGGCGGGCCCGGCAAGGCCGTGGTCGAGACCGTCTATTGCCTGGGCAATTGCGCACTCGGTCCGTCCGCCCTGGTCGAGGGCGAATTGCTCGGCCGCGTCGATGCCGACCGCATCGCTGCGCTGTGCGGAGCGCGGCAATGAGTGAGGCGATCCGCATTTTTGTTCCTATCGACGCCGCCGCCCTCTCGGTCGGGGCGGAAGGCGTGGCGCAGGCCATCGCCAGGGAGGCGCAGGCGCGCGGCGCCGCCGTCGAGATCATCCGGAACGGCTCCCGCGGCATGCTCTGGCTCGAGCCGATGGTCGAGGTCGAGACGCCCGAAGGCCGCATCGCCTATGGCCCGGTCGCGGCCAGGGACGTCGCTGCGCTGTTCGAAGCCGGCTTCCAGACCGGCAACGCACATAAGTTGCGGCTCGGCCCGGTCGACGGGCTCGACTGGCTTAAGCGCCAGCAGCGCCTGACCTTCGAGCGTGTCGGCGTCACCGACCCGCTCTCGCTGAGCGATTATCGCACTTATGATGGATTGAAAGGCCTCGAGAAGGCGCTCTCGCTCACCGGCGCCGAGATCGTCGAGGAAGTGCGGGAGTCCGGTCTGCGCGGCCGCGGCGGCGCCGGCTTCCCGACCGGGATCAAATGGAAGACCGTCCACGACGCCAGGGCAGAGCAGAAATACATCGTCTGCAACGCCGACGAAGGCGATAGCGGCACCTTCGCTGACCGCATGCTGATGGAGGGCGATCCTTTCCTGCTGATCGAGGGCATGACGATCGCCGCGATCGCCGTCGGCGCGACCCGGGGCTACATCTATCTGCGTTCTGAATATCCGCACGCCCACACGGCGTTGCAGCGGGCAATCCTGAAGGCGCGCAATGCCGGCCTGCTCGGCGCCTCCGTGCTCGGCTCGGGCAAGGCGTTCGAGCTCGAGGTCAGGCTCGGGGCCGGCGCCTATATCTGCGGCGAGGAGACCTCGCTGCTGGAAAGCCTGGAAGGCAAGCGCGCCATCGTCCGCGCCAAGCCGCCGATTCCGGCCCTGCAGGGTCTGTTCGGCAAGCCGACCATCGTCAACAACGTACTCTCCTTCGCCGCCGTGCCCTGGATCCTGACCCATGGCGCCAAGGCTTATGCCGATTACGGCATGGGCCGCTCGCGCGGCACGCTGCCGATCCAACTCGGCGGCAACATCAAGCGCGGCGGACTGATCGAGCTCGCCTTCGGCATCTCGCTGCGCGAGATCATCGAGGACATGGGCGGCGGCACGCTGTCGGGTCGGCCGATCCGGGCGGTGCAGGTCGGCGGGCCGCTCGGCGCCTATCTCACGGCAAAGCAGCTCGACACCCCGATGGACTACGAGGCGCTGGCCGGAATCAAGGCAATGCTCGGCCATGGCGGCATCGTCGTCTTCGACGACAGCGTCGACATGGCGAAACAGGCGCGTTTTGCCTTCGAGTTCTGCGCCAAGGAGAGCTGCGGCAAGTGCACGCCTTGCCGCATCGGCGCGACGCGCGGCGTCGAGCTGGTCGACAAGATCATCGCAGGCACCGAGCGGCCGAAGAACCTCGCCGTCCTGCGCGATCTCAACAAGCTGATGACCGACGCCTCGCTCTGCGCCATGGGCGGCCTGACCCCCATGCCGGTGATGAGCGCGCTCAACCATTTCTTCGAGGATTTCGACCGTCCGCCGGCCGAGCGCCTGCCGCTGGCGGCCGAGTGAGGAGACATCGATGAGCCTGATCAAGGAAATCGATTTCGGAACGCCGATCCGGGTCGCCGAGAAGACGGTGACGCTGACCATCGACGGCGAAAGCGTCACGGTCCCGGCCGGCACCTCGGTGATGGCGGCGGCGATGAGCCTGGGCACCAAGATCCCCAAGCTCTGCGCCACCGACTCCCTCGAGCCCTTCGGCTCCTGCCGGCTCTGCCTCGTCGAGATAGAGGGCCGGCGCGGCACACCTGCCTCCTGCACGACGCCGGCGGAAGAGGGCATGGTCGTCCGGACCCAGTCGGAGAACCTCGCCGGCCTGCGCAAGGGCGTGATGGAGCTCTACATCTCCGACCACCCGCTCGACTGCCTGACCTGCTCGGCCAATGGCGATTGCGAACTGCAGGACATGGCCGGCAGCGTCGGCCTGCGCGAGGTCCGCTATGGCTATGACGGCGAGAACCACGTCAAGCCAGTGGCGATGGAAGGCTACGCCAACGAGAACTGGCTGCCCAAGGACACCTCGAACCCCTATTTCACCTACGATCCCAGCAAGTGCATCGTCTGCAATCGCTGCGTGCGCGCCTGCGCCGAGGTGCAGGGTACCTTCGCGCTGACGATCACCGGCCGCGGCTTCGATTCGCGCGTGGCGGCGGGACCGACCGATTTCCTCGGCTCCGAATGCGTCTCCTGCGGCGCCTGCGTGCAGGCCTGCCCGACGGCGACACTGATGGAGAACAAGGTGATCGAGCTCGGCCAGCCCGAGCATTCCAAGGTCACCACCTGCGCCTATTGCGGCGTCGGCTGCTCGTTCAAGGCCGAAATGCAGGGCGACCGCGTCGTGCGCATGGTGCCCTACAAGGACGGCAAAGCGAACGAGGGCCATAGCTGCGTCAAGGGCCGCTTCGCCTGGGGCTATGCGACCCACCAGGACCGCATGACCAAGCCGATGATCCGCGAGAAGATCACCGATCCCTGGCGCGAGGTCTCCTGGGACGAGGCGATCGATTACGCCGCCAGCGAGTTCAAGCGCATCCAGGCCAAATACGGCCGGGAATCGGTCGGCGCGATCACCTCATCGCGCTGCACCAATGAGGAGGTCTATCTCGTCCAGAAGCTGGTGCGCGCCGGCTTCCGCAACAACAATGTCGACACCTGCGCCCGCGTCTGCCACTCGCCGACCGGCTATGGCCTCAAGACCACGCTCGGCACCTCGGCCGGCACGCAGGACTTCAAATCGGTCGAGCAGGCCGACGTCATCCTGGTCATCGGCGCCAACCCGACCGACGGCCACCCGGTCTTCGCCTCCAGGATGAAGAAGCGTATCCGCCAGGGCGCCAAGGTCATCGTCGCCGACCCGCGCCGGATCGACATGGTCAAGTCGCCGCATGTCAAGGCTGAATATCATCTTCAGCTCAAGCCCGGCACCAATGTCGCGCTGGTCAACGCTCTCGCCCATGTCGTCGTCACCGAGGGACTGATCGACGAAAATTACGTCCGCGAGCGCTGCGACCTCGGCGATTTCGAGGTCTGGGCCCGTTTCGTCGCCGAGGAGCGCAATTCGCCGGAGGCGAGCGAGCAGTACACCGGCGTGCCGGCGGCCGACCTGCGCGCCGCGGCCCGGCTCTATGCCACCGGCGGCAATGGCGCGATCTTCTACGGCCTCGGCGTCACCGAGCACAGCCAGGGCTCGACCATGGTGATGGGCATGGCCAACCTTGCCATGGCGACCGGGAATATCGGGCGCGAGGGCGTCGGCGTGAACCCGCTGCGCGGCCAGAACAATGTCCAGGGCTCCTGCGACATGGGCTCTTTCCCGCACGAGTTCACCGGCTATCGCCATGTCTCGGACGACGCCACGCGCGACATCTTCGAGAAGCTCTGGGGCGTTCAGCTCGATTCCGAACAGGGCTTGCGCATTCCCAACATGCTCGACGATGCGGTCGGCGGCAGCTTCAAGGGACTCTACGTCCAGGGCGAGGACATCGCCCAGTCCGATCCGAACACCCAGCACGTCACCGCCGGCCTCGCCGCGATGGAATGCGTCGTCATCCAGGATCTCTTCCTGAACGAGACGGCGAAATACGCCCATGTCTTCCTGCCGGGCTCCTCCTTCCTGGAGAAGGACGGCACCTTCACCAACGCCGAACGCCGCATCAACCGCGTCCGCCAGGTGATGACGCCGCTCTCCGGCAAGGCCGAGTTCCAGGTCACCATCGATCTGGCGCGGGCGCTGGGGCTCGAGATGAGCTACAGCCACCCGAGCGAGATCATGGACGAGATCGCCCTGGTGACCCCGACCTTCGCCGGCGTCAGCTACGCCAAGCTAAAGGAACTCGGCTCGGTGCAGTGGCCCTGCAACGACAAGGCGCCCTTGGGCACGCCGCTGATGCATGTCGACCGCTTCGTGCGCGGCAAGGGCAAGTTCATGATCACGGAATACGTGCCGACGCAGGAGCGGACCGGCCCGCGCTTCCCGCTGATTCTGACCACCGGGCGCATCCTCTCGCAATACAATGTCGGCGCGCAGACCCGGCGGACCGAGAACCAGGCCTGGCACGACGAGGACGTGCTGGAAATCCACCCCTTCGACGCCGAGAGCCGCGGGATCAAGGACGGCGATCTCGTCGCGCTCGCCAGCCGCTCCGGCGACATCTCCCTGCGCGCCGAGATCTCGGAGCGGATGCAGCCCGGCGTGGTCTACACCACCTTCCACCACGCCTCGACCGGCGCCAACGTCATCACCACCGACTATTCCGACTGGGCGACGAACTGCCCGGAATACAAGGTCACGGCAGTCGAGGTCCGGCGGACGAACTATTATTCGCAATGGCAGGAGCGCAATCGCGAGGAGGACATCTCGCTGCGCCTGATCGCAGGACGCCTGCCCGATGCCGCGGAATAGCCCGCCTGCCCAGCCGCCGGCGAGCCACGCGGTCGCCGCCCGGACCGTCAGCTTCGGCCCGGCCGGCCGCACCATGCCGGCGAGCGCCGAGGTCGCGGTCGAGGCACCCGTCAACATCGTCTACGGCAACCTGCCCTATGCGGTGATGATGGCGACGCCGTCGGACATCGAGGATTTCGTCGCCGGCTTCAGCCTGACCGAGGGCATCGTCCGCAGCGTCGACGAGATCAGGTCGATCGTGGTGACGCCGCAGCAGGACGGCATCGTCGTCACCGTCGAGCTGGCGCCGGGCCGCTTCCGCGAGCATCTCGCCCGCCGCCGCAATCTCTCGGGCCGCACCTCCTGCGGGCTCTGCGGTGTCGAGGGGCTCGCCGACCTGCCGACTGCCGAAGCACGGGCGGCCCAGGCGGCGCCGATCGCGCCGGCTGCGGTCGGCACAGCGCTCGGCAGTCTCGAACGCCAGCAACCGCTGCATCGCCTCACCCGTTCGGTCCATGCCGCCGCCTGGTGCGATCGCGATGGGACCATTCTGGCTGTGCGCGAGGATGTCGGCCGCCACAACGCCCTCGACAAGCTGATCGGTGCCCGCCTGCGCGCCGGCCATGACGCCAGCGACGGCTTCGTGCTGGTCACGAGCCGCGCCTCCTTCGAAATGGTCGAGAAGGCGGCGATCTTCGGCGCGGGCACGCTGGTCACGATCTCGGCGCCGACCTCGCTGGCGATCGAGCGGGCGAACGTCCTCGGCTTGACCCTGGTCTGCATCGCACGGCCCGATTCCGCGACCGTCTTCGCCGGGCGCCTCGCCGACACCGTGGAAAGCGTGGTGCGATGAACATAGCCGAGAGCGGAACCGTGACCGAACACCATGCCGGCGGGCATCTCGCCAAGCTCGCCGCGATGGCCAACCAGATCGGCGACTTCTTCAAGTCCTATCCGGATGAGGAGGCGGTCGCCGCGATCGCCGACCACATCAACCAGTTCTGGACGAAGCGCATGCGCGACGACTTCCGCGCCGGCTTCGAGGCGGATGCGTCGGAGTTGTCGCCGCTCGTGCGGCAGGCACGTGCCATGGTCAGACCGGCGCCGGGCGGGTAGACGGCTCCGGCTTGCCGGAGCAAGGGCGCCGCAATCATCATTGGTCGTCCATTTCACGACAAAGCCTCACAAAGCGACCTCGTGCTACGCGATCGGTCGACCGAGCTTCCCTCTCCGGCTATCCTGCGCACGCTGTGATCCGGAGACTTGATGACGTCCTCCCCCGGCCCCAATCTCACCCGGCGCTCGGTCCTGGCCGGCGCCGCGGCAGCCGCTCTGGCGCGCCCTGCGCAGGCTGATATCCGCCCGATCCTCAACGACGCCAGCCTGCTCAATCCGACGCCGGTGGCAAAGCATGTCCGGCCGAAAGCGGGGCCGGCCGAGCCGCTCATCGAGCTGCTGAGGGCCGAGCTCAAGGCCGCGGCGGCCGATAAGCGGCCGGTTGCGGTCGGTGTCGCCCGCCATTCCATGGGCGGGCAGAGCTTGCCGCGCGACGGTGTCGCGGTCACCCTGCCGGGCGGTCCGATCGAGCTCGACAGCAAGGCGCGCACCTACCGCACCGTCGCCGGCACGCGCTGGTGGGACGTGATCAAGGCGCTCGACCCGCAGGGCTTCTCGCCGGCGGTGATGCAGTCGAACAGCGATTTCGGCCTCGGCAGCACCTTCAGCGTCAACGCTCATGGCTGGCCGGTGCCCTACGGCCCCTTCGGCTCGACCGTGCGCTCGCTGCGCCTGCTCACGGCCAATGGCGAGCTCGTCACCTGCTCGCGCCAGGACAATGCCGAACTGTTCGGCCTGGCGATGGGCGGCTACGGCCTGTTCGGGATCATCATCGATCTCGAAGTCGATATGGTCGCGAACGCGCTGATGGCGCCGACCTTCGAGACCATGCCGGCGAACCGCTTCTCCGCCGCCTTCGTCAAGGCGGTACAGGATCCCAAGGTCAACATGGCCTATGGCCGACTCTCGGTCGCCCGCCAGGACCTGTTCGACGAGGCGTTGCTGGTGAGCTACCGCCAAGCGGCCAGCCAGCCAGCGAAGCTGCCTGCCGTGGCGCAATCGGGCAGCATGACCGGCCTCTCCCGCGAGCTCTATCGCGCCCAGACCGGCAGCGAACTGTTCAAATGGGTGCGCTGGACTGCCGAGACCCGGATCGCGCCCAATGTCGCCTCGGCCGTGGCGACGCGCAATTCGCTGATGGCCGAGCCGGTGGTCAACCTCGCCGGGCGCGATGGCCGCCGCACCGACATCCTGCACGAATACTTCATCCCGCCCGACAAGCTCGGCGAGTTCATCGCCGCCTGCCGCGCTTTGATCCCACCGGCCAAGGCCGAGTTCCTCAATGTCACCCTGCGCTATGTCGGGGCCGATCCCGACGCGGTCCTCGCCTTCGCGCCGGCGCCGCGCATCGCCGCGGTGATGTCGTTCTCGCAGGAGATCTCGCCGGCGGGCGAGGTCGACATGATCCAATTGACCGAAGGGCTGATCGAGCGCGTCGTCGGCTTCGGCGGCTCCTTCTATTTGCCCTATCGCCTGCATGCGCGGCGCGACCAGCTCCGCACCGCCTATCCCAAGGTCGAGCAGTTCGTCGCGGCCAAGCGCCGCCACGATCCCAACATCATCTTCCGAAACCAGATGTGGGACACCTATTTCGCTTGAGGGCCGCCATGGATCGCTATCGTCTCGCCGCCATCGCCCTCGGCATAGCCCTGCTGTTCGCGGCCGTGACGAATTATGTGCCAGCTTTCAAGGACGCCGAGGGCCGGGTCTTCGGCCTGTTCTATCTCGACATCTACAAGGACGCGCTCCACGTCGCCTCGGGCGCCTGGGCCCTGATCGCGGCGGTGCTCTCGCGCAACGCTTCGATGCAGTTCCTCAGGATCTTCGGCGTGCTCTATTTCGTCGACGGCCTGGTCGGCGTCACCACCGGCTCGAGCTATCTCGATCTCAGCTTGTTCCTCGAGGGCATCCGCAACACGCCGCTGCTGATCAAATTCCTGTCGAGCATCCCGCATCTGGCGCTCGGCGGCCTCGCCATCCTCGTCGGCTTCTGGCCGGCGCGCGAGCGTGTGACAGCATGAGGCGCCGCACCAAGCTCGTGCTCTGGGCTGGCGGTCTCGTTGCCTTGCTGGTTGCGGCGGTCGCGATCCCCGTCGCCAGCGTCGAATATGGCTGCGTCGCCCCGGCTGCGGCGGCCCGCACCACGGCCCCGCTGGTCGACGCTCCCGATCGGCGCCCACTCGGCGACAGCTACCTGACCTATCCCGAATGGTACATCGTCCACGCCTATGCCGACCTCGCCGGCGTCACCCGGCAATCCTCGGAATCGGCCTATGACTATCTCGCCGGCATCGGCGGCTTCTGGTCGAGCCTATGCCGCGCCACGCAGATCGCCTCGCGCACGGGAACAGGCACCGCCTCGCAGAAGACCACGAACTATGTGATCGGCCTCAGCTTCACCGCCGAGATGCTGCTGCAGGGCGCCTATGAGCGTAGCATCGGCGCCGTGAGCGCCTGGTGGCGCGGTCCGCAGAAGACGGCGGAGGATGAGCTGGCGGTACGGATGCGCGCCGACTACGCCGATTTCCTGCGCCAGACGCCCTGGTATCGCTATCCCTTCGGCAGCGAACTCGAGCGGCTTTGGAACGAGACGCCGTTCGTGTTCTCTCTGCGCGCGCTCGAACGCCGCCTCGCGCTCAGCCTCGAATGGGGCGGCAAATACGCCTATGCCAAGGTCCTGGGCTACGCCGCCGGCTATGACCCTGCGGTTCTTACCCTGCGCAGCGTCGTCGCCGGGCTGGACGAGAGCGACCTGAAGGCCGATCCGCGGATCAAGCGGATCAGGGAGGTCTCGCTGCCGGACGGCCGCACCGCTACCTTGATCGAGACGCCGCGCTACCGCGCCTTCACCGAGATCGCGCGCGGATTGGGAGCCCGGGGCCGCAGCATCGTCGAGATCTCCGGCAACACCGCGATCCTGACGACCATCCTCAAGCCCGAACAGTCTGTGCTGTCTCTGGCCGGCGCGCAGGTGTTCTCGCTGCCGATCCAATCGCGGCCAGGCTGGCGCCGTATCGGTATCGACATGCCCGTCCCGGCGCTCGCCGCGCAGATCGGCGCGGTCGAGCACCAGGGCGCCGAATTCGAGCACGCCTATGACTACTGAAGCACGCAGGCTGCCATTGCTGGCCGGCATGGCGCTCGCGCTGCTCGCCTGGTTCGGCGCCATGGCGGTCGCGGCCTTCGCGGTGGAGATGCCGGCGCTCGTTGCCTTCGGGCCGGCCCGGACCATCACCGAAGCCGCAGCCAGCCAGGGCAGTCTCGTCTCGGTCGGCTCAAGCTTCGTCGTGCTGCGCCCGAGCGAGCCCAGTGCAGTCCGCGCGCTCTATCGCGGCGGCGCCTGGCTCGTCCTGCCCGCGCCCGGCAAGGGCTGCGGCGCCGCGGCCTAGGCCGAACTCACCCGTTCGCGGCGTAGCTCACTCGGTCGATCGCGTTGACGGCGCGGACTTCTCCCGTCGGTGCAGCGCTGGCGCCTGCGCGTGGCCGCAGGCGAACCCGTCGCGGCTCACCCGGCGCGAGATGGAACCAGCTCCGCTCCGGCCGCCAACCGGCGTCGACGATCTCGACCGATTGCGCCAAGCGCTGCGTCGAGAGCACGAGGCTCCAGTCTTCGCCCTCGCGCTCCAGCTGCGCGATGAGCCCACAATGGTGGCGCTCATGGCCGCGCCCTAGCGGGAAGTGGAAGGCTTCCGCCAGCACCGCGCCGCTCGCGGCATCGCGCAGCAAGGCCGAGGTCACGTCATGGCCGGGCGGGCCGAAGCGATAGGCGTAGGCGATGTCGAAGAAGCGGCCGATCAGCTCGAAGGCCGAGAGCGTCGTCGCCGCGCGCGGAGCGAGCGCGATTTCGCGCTTCGCCTGGACGACGGCAACCTCGCCGGCCCGCCAGCAGGTCAGTTCGACTGTGGCGGCCAGCGGCTCCGGGCGCTCGTTCAGGATATGCAGGCCAAGCCCGTTGACGCCCTCATCGGTCAGCCCGAGCTGGACCGGACGGAAGGCGCGGGCGAGACCGTGCCAGGCCGATTTCGGCTCGCCATCAACCGCGATCACGCCCCAGCCGGCTCCGGGTTGCAGATCCTGCAGCAGCCAGACCAGCGCGCCTGATGTCGGCGAGCCCGGCCGGCGCCACTCTGCGAAGGTCTCCTCCATCACCTCGGCAACGGTGGCGCGCGACAAGGCGAAATAGCGCTCGGGATCCTCGCGCCGCAAACGCGCCGGTTCGAGCCCGTAGAGCCGTTCGAGATAGTGGTCGCGCACATCCTCGAAATCCCAGGAAGCGCCGGCATCGCGCGGCACGGCGCGCTTCCAGTCGGGATGATGGGTAATGGCCGGCGGCTTGCCCGTGCGCAGCGAAACCTCCTCCGGCACGTTGGCGAAGGCGAGGCTCTCGGCGGCGAAGCGGACATTGGCGCGGCGGGCATCGTCGAGCCCGCGCATATAGGCGCCGACGCCGTAATAATGCGTCACGCCCTTGTCGGCGACGAAGGGCAGCGGCCCGCCCGAGGGCGAGTTCGGGACATAGGCGATGTCGGGCCGTAAGCGGGCGACGATCTCCGGCAACACCTCGTCGAAGACTGGACCCGACCAGGCCTCGAGCGGTGCGCCCAGCATCGCCGATTGCTGGAAGACCTCGCTGCCGCCGCAGAGCACGGCGAGGCTCGGCGAGCCCTGCGTGCGGCCGAGCAGCGCCTCGACCTCCACCGCGATCGCCGCGCGGAAGCCGGCATCGCCTTGCGGATAGTCGAAATTGGCCAGCATCATCTCCTGCCAGACCATGATGCCGAGCTCGTCGCAGAGCGCGAAGAAATCGTCGTCCTCATAGGTCATCACGCCCGGCAGGCGGATCATGTTCATGCCGGCCTCGCGCGCCAGCCGAAGCCAGGGCTCGTACGCCGCGCGGCCACCGGCCAGCGTGGTGACATCGGCATTGCTCCAGCAGGCACCGCGGCAGAACACTGGCACACCGTTGACGACGAGGCCGAAGCCCTCGCCATCGTCACCGCGATCGACCTCCAACGAGCGGAAGCCGATGCGGCCGAGCTCGATGGTCTCGCCATCGAGCAGGAGAGTGAGATCGTGCAGCGCCGGCTCGCCATGGGTATGCGGGAACCAGGGCGCGATGCCGGGCAAGGATAATGTGCCGGCTAATCGCCTATCGCCATCGGCATGCAAGGCCGCCTCGCCGCCGGCACAGCGCATGATGGCGTTCTCTGGCAGCTGCGAATTCGCGGCAAGCCTCAGACTGAGTGCGACCGCACCGGTCTGCCCATCATAGCTCGTGCGCAGATCGACGGCTTCGATCTGCGCAGCATCCGACTCGCTCTCGATCCGCAGCACGGGCCGATACGGCCCGGTCGGCAGGCCGGGTGGGCACCAGCCCGGCATCGAGCCGAGCGCACTGGTGCGGAACCAGCGCAAGCCATTGGGCTGGATCATCGCTGGGCGCCAGCGGGACCGACGCGGGGCAGCGGCAAGCTTCGGCGCCAGAGCGCGGAAACACAGCGCGATCTCGGTTCCGGCCGGGCAGTTCACGGCAAGCTCGACGGCGGCGAACATCGAGGCGCTCTCGGCCTGCTTGATGCCGCCGACCCAGATCTCGGTGACTGTCGCCAGACCCTCGAAGCGCAGGCGTCCGTTCAGGGCTTCGGTCAGCCGCGTGCGATACCAGTGATCCTGCTGGCCGATCGCATTGGCGCTGGCATCGTCGAGTCGTCCCAGCGAGCGCAACGTCCCGGCAACGGTACCGGGCACTGCAGCTTCCTGCCAATCGCCAGCCTCCGGCAGGTCGGCCGGCGTCCCGGCGGCATCGGCCACAGTCGCCAGCCAGGACCAGCCCGCGAGCGGCTCCACCCGTTCCCCGCTACGCGCGACGATGCGAGCCATGGCTCAGCCGGGGAAGCGCTGCCCGAGCGCCTCGCTGACCTGATCATGCTCGCTGATGAGGCCGGCGAGCGTCGCGTCGAAACGCTCGAAGCGCTTCTGCTTCATCGCCCGCGCCAGGTGGAACTGCCCCACCTTGGCACCTTCGGCGATGCGCAGGGAACCGTCGCGGGCGGCATCCAGCCCGTCCACGCTCTGGCCGAGCCAGGTGAGATGGCTGGCGAGCAATTCGAAATTGGCGCCGAGCTGGCGCAGCGTGTTGAAGGCGTAGTGATGGAAGGCAGCGCCCGGCCGCTCGGCCAGCGCCTCGGCCTGCGCGGTCGCCACAGCCCGGAAGGCCGCGACCGGATTGTCGGTCGGCCGGCGCGCGACATGGCGAGCGAGCAGCGTCAGCGCGGTCGCGCGCAGGGTCGCCTCGTCCGGCCGACGCTGCGGCAAGCGCACCATCTCGGCATAGGGGAAGAGCGTGTCCTCGCGCATCTGACCCGGCTGCAGCCGGAACAGACCGTCGAAGTCCTCGCCTTCGGCGCGATGCAGGCCGTCATTGTGGAAATAGTCGAGCTCGCGGGCGGCGCGATCGAGCCGGTTCACCGCGATCGTCGTCTTGCCGTGGCTGTCGCGATAGGAGACGCCGCGGGTATCGGGCATGTAGAAGGAATCGAGTTCGAGCAGGACGAGGCGGCCGAGCCCGATCTGCTGCTCGATATGGCCGATCAGATCGTCATAGAGCGCCAGTTCCGTCACCTTGAGGCCGTAGAGCGCTTCGAGATCGTCGAGCGGCGGCTTGAAGAAGGTGAACTGGTCGCCCTCGAAATCCTGCGTGATCGTGAAGCCGAAGGCCGCCGCCGGTTCCATCCCCAGCGCATGCAGGATTTCGATCCAGAGATCGGCATAGCAATTGGTCTGCGGCCAATGCCGTTCGCCGGCATGCATGGCATGCCTGTCATAGGCGAGCGGATCGACCGGCAGGAGCCGACCCGCCATAGCGGCGGGCGCGGCGATTGTTTGCTGGGCCGTCATCGTGCTCACGGCCAGAGCACGTTGCGGACCGAAGCCGGCCAGCGCGCGACGTCGTAGCCATGGTGCTTGAACAGGGCGAGCGCGACCCGCTCCATGCCGAAACCGACGCAGGCGGTGTGCGCGGTCTCGCCGGCCGCCGTCTCGATGCCCCAGGTCGTGCCGAAATGATCCTGATGGTAGTTGAAGGAGAGGCACGCGGTCGGCTTCTCCTCGCTCTCGATCGGGATCAGCAGCTCGAACTTCAGGCGCTGGTCGCGCTGATTGTTGGCGAGCATGCGCCCGGCGCGGCCGAAGAACGGATCGTTGGCGACGTCGAGATTCAGCGGCACACCGAGCGAAGCCATCATCTCCTGGCCGCGCTCCAGCCATGTCGCACGGAACTCCGTGACCTGCTCGGGCGTGCCGAAGCGGACATATTCGCGCATCCGGAAGAGCTGCATCCGGGCCGGGTCTTTCGAGGGCTCGTGCCGGAAGCAGTAGGACTGCAGGTCGAACAGCGCGCCTTCCACCTTGAGCGGGCCGCGCTTGGCGACGACCGGATAGAGTGGATAGCAGGCGGCCGGGGTCAGCACGACCTCGGTCGAGATCTGCCCGTCGGTCCAGTCGACCCCGTCAGCCACCTTGTGCAGCAATTCGGCATGGGCGCGCTCGTCGCCGGCAAAGGAATGCACCGTGCCCGCAAGCTGCGGGAAGCTCTTGAGATAGCCGCTCTTCTCGAAATGCTTGCGGCTCATCGCCGGCGGAAAGCGGACGATCTCGGCGCCGTCCTGGCCGCCATGGCGGGTGATCAGGTCGTCGAAGCGGGCGATGACCTCCTCGAACGGGCCGCTGCGGCCATAAAGGCCGTCGACGCCGGTGTCGATCAGCAGGCCGCTATCGATCAGTTCCGCGAGGAAGCCCTGCGGCTGGGGGCAGTTCTGGCACATGCGATCACCTGGAAAGGCTGGGGTCGTGCTTGTAGACCGCCAGCAGGTTGGAGGTGTTGCCGAGGATTCGGTCGTTGTTGATCATGATCGGCGCCGAAAGCGCATCACGCATCAGGCGCGCCAGGCTCGCCGGGCTGTCATTGCGATAGCCCTGGATGCCGCAGATCAGGAAGGCCTGCATCACGATCTCGCCGACGCTCTGCGAGGCCACGACCTTGATGCTGTTCATCGCCACGACGAAGCCCATCGAGGAGAGCTCGTCGGCATCGCCGCGGGCGCGCTCATAGCGATCGAGCCCGGCGACGACCAGCGCCTTGAACTGCTGCAGGCGGGCGAGCAGTTCGGCCAGGCGCAGCGCGCTCGGCGGGGTCGAGCCCGGGCGCTTGCGCGCCTCGCTTCGCACGAAGCCCTCGGCACGGGCGACGGCCTCGGCCGCGATGCCGTACCAGACCGAGGCCCAGAGCAGATGCGCATTGGGCAGCATCGACTGCGCCGCGATCTCGGCGAAGGACACCGGGATGATCTGCTCGGCCGGGGCACGGCCCGAGAAGGTGAAATTGTCGGAGCAGGTGCCGCGCATGCCCATCGTGTCCCAGGCGGCGCTGCGCTCCAGCGTGTACTGGTCCTTGGTCAGCACCGACATGACCTGGTCGGAGGGCGGCGCCTCGGGCGTGCGCCGCGAGGTAATCAGGATGGCGTCGGCCTGTGCCCCGTAGGAGATCAGGCAGCCTTCCTTGTCCAAGGTGAAGTCGTCGCCCTCGCGCACCACGCCGCAGATCGACGAGCGCAGGTCGCCGCCGACGCCGCCACCCTCGGTGGTGGCCGAGGCGAGCAGGAGCTGCTCGCGGGCGATGCGCGCCATGAAGGAGGCATGCCAGGGATCGTCGTTGCAATGCACGACCAGGCTCGACACCTTGATCTGGTGCATCGCGTAGATCATGCCGGTCGAGGCGCAGGCCTGGGCCAGCACCGAGCAGATTTCGGCGATGGTCGCATGGCTCGCTTCCTCGCCGCCATGGGCGGCCGGGATCATGATCCCCAGCAGGCGCTCGCGCTTCAGGGCCTCGAAAGTCTCGTGCGGGAAGCGCGACTTGGCATCGACGTCGCCGGCATGCTCGGCCGCGATCTTGGCGATCTTGCGCGCCTTGGCGATCATCGCCTTCTGTGCCTCGGCGCCGGCGCCCGAGGTCTCGGAGGTGAGCTGGTAGCCGGCTTCGGCGAGGCGGGCGAGCGTCGTCATCAGACGTGCTCGCTCTGGATGGTGCGGATCGCGGTCTCGATCGCGGCGATCGAGGCGAAATTGCGCCGGTTCATCATATTGTCGGGGAATTCGACCTCGAAGGCCTCCTCGAGCGCCATCATCAATTCGACCGTGCCGAAGGAGGTCAGGCCGGCATTGTAGAGATCGGCCTCGTCGGCGAGGGTCGCCACATCGACCGGCAGCTTGCCGGTGGCCTTGAGGATTTCGCGGATCCTGGTCTTCATCTTTCGGTCCTGCCCTGTCTGGTATCGCTGGCGGCCACCGCGTGGCCACGACGCAGCCCCGTCTCGGCACTTGGCGCGGTGCACACGCAATGAACGGCGCACACCTGTCGTCATCGTGCTTCGCTCGGCTGGTTTAACGCCGTGTTCTTCTTGCACAGAACTTAGCGCTCAAATTTTAATGTTGCCTTTCGGTCGCGCTAGAAAACAGGCTGCAATCGCCCGGACCGTCAACGCTTGGACATGTGGTAAACAACGTCTTGCGCGAATACTCGAAAGCATTGTTCGAATCTTGTTTACGATGTTTTAGGATTTGGCTCGCCGCCGCGGCCGGAAGGGTCGATCCTGCGAGCCTGTTTGATTATCCCACCCCCGTGACAGTGCGGGCGGCGCAGCTGTCCCTGGAGACGGCAGATGACGACGTTCGGATCGCGATTGGCCGAGCATAACGGCGTAGGACCGGGCTTCGATGCCATGCGCATCGTGCTCGCGCTCTCCGTGCTGTTCATCCACACCGGCTTGCTCTGGCCGCCGAACCCGGCTGTCCTGGTGGCGCCGATCGTCCCGTTCGCACCGCTCCAGCAATGGGCTTTCGACTTCGCCATCCTGCCGATGTTCTTCGCGTTGAGCGGTTTCCTGGTCGCCGGCAGCGCCGATCGGCTGTCGCTCGGCCAGTTCGTGGTCAATCGCGGGCTGCGCATCCTGCCGGCGCTGGCAGTCGAGATCGGCTTGTCGGCGCTGATCCTGGGGCCGCTGCTGACGGTCTACGGCATCTGGCAATATCTCACCGACCCGCTCTTCGCCCGCTACTTCCTCAACATCGTCGGCGCGATCCAGTACGAACTGCCGGGCGTCTTCCTCAGCAATCCGCAGCCGCACATCGTCAACGGCTCGCTCTGGACGGTGCCGCATGAGGTCACCTGCTATGCCGTGCTGATCCTGTGCATCGCGACGGGCCTGTACCGGCACCGCCTGCTGATGCTGCTGCTGACGCTGGCGCTGTTCGCCACCTCGATCCTGGTCTTCCTTTGCGGCAGGTTCGGCATCGCGCTTCCCGCCCAGGACGCTTTGACCCATCTGTTCGTCACGCGCGGCGCGGCCCGGCTGGTGCCGCTCTTTCTGCTGGGCATCCTGCTCTATCAGTACCGCGACCGCGTCCCCTACCGCTTCGGCTATGCCATGGCGGCGATAGCCGCCTATGTCGCGATCGCTGCCTTCGGCGCGCCGGAGTGGATCACCAATCCGCTCTTCGCCTTCGCCTCGGCCCCGCTCTTCGTCTATGTCGTCGCCTATGCCGGGCTGTCGGAGAAGCTGGTCCTGCCGTTCATCTCGCGCGGCGACTATTCCTACGGCATCTATCTCTACGGCTACCCGCTGCAGCAGGCGATGATCCAGACCATGCCCTGGATCGACAACCGCGCCAGCTTCTTCCTTGCCTCGGTCGTCGCCGCCGGCCTGATGGCGGTGTTCTCCTGGCACATGATCGAAAAGCCGGTGCTGCGCCTGCGCCGCAAGTTCTCGCTGACGGCGCGCATCCACACCGCGCCGCCGGTCGAGGGCGACAAGCGCGAGCCTCGGATCACTCAGCCGGTCGTGGCGGCGGAATAGGCCGGCACGGCTGCGTCCCTGGCAGGTGGCGCCCGATCCGGCTCCGCATTGCCATCGCTGGCGCCGGTCATGAACCAGAGCAGCGCCGCCGTCTTGATCGAGTAGACGGAGTCGCTGACGATCATCAGCAGGCAGATATAGGTCGCGACGCAGACCTTGAAGCGCCAGGCCCTGGGCGAAGTCTCCGGCGCGAAGATAAACAGGCTCCAGAAGCCGAGCGCGCCGAGCAGCCCGATCTGGTTGAGCGAATAGGCATAGCCGGAATCGGACAGGAAGGGCTTGTCCGGCGACAGGCCCCAGACCGCTTCCGGCGACAATGAAGTTACCAGCCGCGCCGTCCAGAGCAGGCGCCCGGCGAAGTTGTTCTGCCAGGTCACCTCGGCGCTGGTGAAACCGTAGATGGTCAGCCCGATCAGCATGACGAAGGGCGCGGTCAACCAGACGAAGCGCGGCGTGATCGGCGCCGCCAGATAGGCGATGGTGGCGACGATGCAGACATTCGCGCCGAAGCGGGAATCGCTGAGCACGATCGCCGTGAGGCCGGTCGCCATGGTCAGCCAGCGCTTCGCCATGCCCGGGCGGTTCAGCGTCCAGATATAGAGGATCGCGCCGAAATTGCCGGTCGAGATCGGCTCGAGGAAGACCGAGGAAGCGCGGTGCGGGCCGAGGAAGGGCAGCAGCGTGCGCGAATCGGGACGCAGGCCGCTGGCGAAGAGCGCGCCGGTCTGGCTGCTGACATCCGTCGGCGCCACGGTACCCCGCGCCACATAATATTTGATGATGTTGAAATAGCTGACATAGACGTCGAGCGCGAGGAACTCGAACAGGCCGAAGGCGACGACGATCAGCCCGCTGATCAGGGCGGCGCGATCAGCCAGGCGCACATCGTTGCAGCTGCGCCCGAGCAGATAGAAGGCGATCGGGATCAGGAAGTCGCGCACCGCCTTGGGGTCGATCAGCGGCCGCATCGCCATCAGCAGGACGGCGTAGGAAAAGAAGATCGCCAGGACGAGATAGGGCGCGGCGTTGCGCCCGAGGCCGAGATAGAGCGCGCAGGCGACCAGCACCACCTCGCTGCCCATCACCATGGTGTCGTTGATGCCTGTGACGTTGGTGTTGATGAAACACAACGCCATGTTGAAGGTCAGCGCGCCGATCAGGAGCGCGACCGGCAAGGTCGGGAGCGGCCCGGCCGGGCCGGAGCCGCCGGCCATGGCCTGCGGCCTGCTCACGCCGCCGCCTGTGCCGGCCGGCGGAGCCAGCGCATCGCCAGCCCGCTGGCACCGGCCTTGCTGGCTTCCGGGACGACGAGCGCGACGATGTGCTCGCCGGCCGGGTCGACCGCCGCCGCCTGGTCGACGAGGCTGCGCGTGGTCTCGCCGGCGAGGGAGGCTGCCAGCACGATCGCATCCGGCCGCGCGCCGGCCTTGCCGTCCGCAGCCGGCGTCTGCCGCATGATGATGAAATTACGCCGGCGACCGGGCCGGGCCGGCGCGGTCGCGGCGGGTTCGATCCGGCGGATGTTCATGTCGCGGCCGGAGCCGTCCTGGCAGAGCAGCACGCTCTCGCCATGCGCCGCCAGGCTGTTGGCGAGGTGCTCGGCGAGCTCCGCCTGCATGGCAGCGTCGACCGGCCCGGCGATCATCACCGAAGCCGGCAGATGCGGGCCGAGCGTCTTCTGCAGCAGCCGCGTTACCGGCACCAGCGCATCCTCGCGGCGCGTGACCGAAGCCGGCAGCGACACCACGGTGCCGACGCCGATCGCCAGGCCGGCCGCCTGCGGCGTCAGCGGTTTCGGTAAGTCCGGCAGGAGCCTGGAGGTCGGCAGCCATTCCAGCAGATAAGCGATGCCGAGTCCGGCGCAGGCGCCGAACAGCAGCGCGGCGGCGAGCACGACCACGGTCGGCGGCTTGGTCGCGAGGGCCGGCGGCACCGCCTCGGACAGCATGCGCGAATTATTGGTCTCGATCCGCTTCTGCTGCTCGAGTTCCTTGGCGCGCTGCAGCGAGGCGCTGTAGACCACCCTGACCGCCTCCGCCTCGCTTTCGAGCTGGCGCAGGCGGATCTGCGCGGCGCCGCTGACCTCCTGCGACTTGGTCAGCTCCGTCGCGCGCTTCTTCAGATTGGCGAGGTTGCCCTCGGCCTGGCGATAGCCGTCCTGCACCGAGGCACGCAGCCGCGACAACTCCCCGGCGAGCAGGCGGCGCGTTTCCGCGATCTCGGCCCTGATCTCGATCAGGCGCGGATGCTGTGGCGCCAGCGTCTGGGCGAGGCTCGCCGCCTCGCGCGAGCTCTGGGCATATTGCGCCCGCAGCGAGGTCATCACCGAGGAGGTCAGCGCCTCCGGCAAGGTGTCGGAGAGCGGGTCGCCATTGCCGTAGCGCTTGAGCTGGTCGCGCCGCGCCTGCTGGCGCGCCAGCTCCGCCTCAGCCTGGCTGATCTGGCTGTAGAGGTCGCGCAATTGCTGCGAAACGATCAGCCCGCCCTCGCCCGTGCTGACCAGGCTGTTCTGGCTGCGGAACTCCTGGACGGCGCGTTCCGCCACCTCGAGCTGCGTCCGCAGGCCCGAAATCTGGCCGATCAGCGTGGCGTTGGCGCGTTCGACGACGGCACGGCGTCCGTCATTGCCCTGCCGGAAGTAGACCTGGGCCAGCCCGTTGGCGATATCGGCGGCCTTCTGCGCCTGCGGATGCGAGACGGTGATGCGGAAGACCAGCGAATTGTCGACGCGCTGGATCACGATTGACTTCTTCAGCGCATCCACCACCTGGGCGAGGCGCTGCTCCGGCGTCGGTTGCACCAGCCGCCCGAGCAGGCGCGAGAGCAGCCCGGGACGCCCGGCTAAAGCGGGATCGTTCTCGAGGTCGAGATCGTCGATGACCTGGCGCAACACGCCGGTGGAGGTCATCACCAGCGCCTGGCTGTCGACATTGGCGAAATCGATCGAGGCCGAGGTATCGGTACGCACGATGTCCTTGCCGACGACCTGCAGAGCCTGCGGGTCGACGAGCAATTCGGCCGTCGCCCGGTAGACCGGCGTCTGCACGGCGAGATAGGCCAGTGCCGGCAGCAGGCAGAGGAACGCGCTCGCGATCACCAGTCGGCGGCGGCGGCGCAGCAAGTCGAGCAACTCGGGCAGGCTGAACGCAGCAGAACGCCGGCCCGGCGCCGACGCGTCGTCTCTCAGACCTGCCTCCTGCGCAGCCGGCACCGCAACTCTCCTCGACCCGGCCCGGTGCGCATCCGCAAGGCCGGACGCGCCGACGAGCTCGGCTGGAATTCCACCGCGCATCCTGGCCAAGCGTGGTTAATATTTCGGTAACATCATAATTACAATTCGATCTAAGTATTCAATCGTCTCTCTCGCCGAAAATTAACTAAACAACCAAAGCGAGGCAAAGGAATATTTTGTTCGGCAGCCAGCAGTGATAGTTCAACATTTACGAAATTTGACGTCATCGAAACGGCCTTTCGATGATGCGCCGGCGATCCACGCGATCTCGTTCATGCCTCGTTTACAACAGCAAGAAATCCCCCGGTCGCGCCAACCTTTGCTTAGCTTGCGCCGGGTATCCCTGTCGTGGGGGCAAGTCGGCTCTGCAAATGCGCGTGACGAGGACAGGTCCAGACCGAATGCGTATCCTGATGGCCTGTGCAGCGTTCCCGCCCTTCATCGACGGCGGCGGGCCGATCTCGGCGATGATCGTCGCCAAGCTGCTGCGCGCGGCCGGCCATGACCTGACTGTCGTCAACGTCTCCGGCGAGGACAAGCACGAGAGCTATGACGGCGTGCCGGTGCATCGCCTGCGCTCCCTCAACATCGACTGGAACTACCGGCTGCCGCGCCCGGCCTGGAAGAAGGCGATCTGGCATACGCTGGAGAATTTCAACCCGCGCGCCTTCTTCGTCATGCGCCGCGAGATCAGGCGCCTGCGCCCCGACATCGTGCTGACCGACTCGATCGAGAACATCAATGTCGCGAGCTGGGCGGCGGCGAAGAGCTGCGACGTGCCGGTCGCGCATATCCTGCGCAGCACCTTCCTGCTCTGCTGGAAGGGCAGCATGTGGCGCGGTGGCGACAATTGCGGGCGTGCCTGCGGCTCCTGCCAGGCGACCTCCTATGGCAAGAAGCTCAATTCGCGCTTCGTCGACGCGGTGATCGGCGAGACCGACTTCATCATCGGCCGCCATACCGAGCACGGCTATTTCCCGAACGCGACCACCCACGCCATTCCCGGCGCGATCACGCCTGTTTCCGGCGCCAGGCCCCGCCCGGTGCCATCGGCGGATCGCCCGCTCCGCATCGGCTTCATCGGCGTCCACGATCCGATCAAGGGCCTCGATACGCTCGCAGCGGCGGCGCACCGCCTGATCGGCGAGCAAGTCGAATTCCTGATCGCCGGCACCGGCCAGAGCGACTATGCCGCGGCCCTGCCCGGGCGCTTCCCGGCGCAGAACACCCGTTTCCTCGGCTGGACCAGACCGGAGGAGTTCCTGCCGCAGGTCGATGTCCTCGCCGTGCCCTCGCTGTTCCGCGAGCCCTTCGGCCGCGTCGTGATCGAGGCCTTCGCCCATGGCGTGCCGGTGATCGGCGCGAAGTCCGGCGGTATCCCCGAGACGATCCAGCCGGGCGTCAATGGCGCCCTGTTCGCCCCCGGCGACGATGCCGCACTCGCCGCGGGGATTCTCGATCTCGCCCGCGATCACCAGCTCGTCGCCAGGCTCTCGGCCGGTGCGCTCGCCGCTGCCGGGCGCTATGCGCCGGAGCGGATCGCGGCCTCCTACGGCGCGGTGTTCGACGCTCTGGTCCGCAAGCCGGCGGCAGGCACCCTCCTCCAGCCGGGGGAGGCGCGCCCGTGAAGGATCTGCTCGAACTGGCACGGAGCGGCGCCGGCCGCTTCCTCTCGGCCTTCTCCTCGCGCTTCAGCAGCACGCTGCTGAGCTTCTTTGTGCTCCTGGTCGCGAGCCATTTCTTGCCGACGCAGGAATACGGGCTCTACGTCTTCCTGTTCTCGATCGGCAGCGCGCTCGGGCTGATCGCCGTGCTCGGCCAGCAGATCCTGGTGGTGAAGCATTATCGCCGCACCGAGGCGAATGCCCACCCGTTCAACCAGGCGCTGGTCGGCGTCAACGCGCGCTGGCTCGCACTCGGCTGCTTCTCCCTGCTGGCGGCGGCGCTGCCACTCGGGCTCTTCGCCGCCGAGCTGCCGCCGACCTATCATTATCTCTGGCTCGCCTTCGTTTTCGCGGCGATCTTTGCCCTCAGCGAATACCTGCAGAACTATTTCCGCATCCATGGCCGCATCAACATGTCGCTGGTGCCGCGCGAGATCATCTGGCGCGGCAGCTCGATCCTGTGCATCGGCGCCGCCGGCCTCGCCAGCGGCCTCACCGGCGGAGCCGGAGCGATGGCGATCGTCACCTTGCTGCTTGGCGCGACCACGCTCTACCAGAGCATCGTCTTCCTGCGCGGCGAAGGCATCGGCTGGCTGCAGGCGAAGCATCATGTACCGGTCGGGACGCATGCCGACTGGCGTCGCGAGAGCGGCTATTTCATCGCCAACAACGTGCTGAATTCGGCCTCGGCTTATCTCGAGACCATCCTGATCGGCGCCCTGCTGGGCCTCAACGAGGCCGGTTTCTATTTCGTCGCGCTGCGTATCGCCATGCTGCTCACCCTGCCGGTCGCGGCGATCGACACCGTCGGCATCCCGATGATCGCCGCCCGCTTCCAGAAATCCGACACAGCTGGCGCCCAGCTGCTGATCGGGCGGCTCTCCTTCGCCAGCTTCGGCATCTCGCTGCTGGGCGCGCTGGCGCTGGCGATCGTCGCACCCTTCATCCTGCACCTGTTCAATCCCGAATTCGTCCAGCATGAGGACGTGCTCACCGCGCTCTGCGTGCTCGCCGTCTCGCAGGCCTTCTTCGGGCCCGGCTCCTGGCTGCTGATGATCGGTGGCGGCGAGCGCTTCTTCCTGATCGCCCGGGCGGTGCTGTTCGTGCTCTATCTCGGCCTGCTCTACGGGCTCGCCCGCGTCGGCGGACTGATGGGCATCGCCATCGCCGGCCTGGTCTTCAGCGCCGCCTCGAACCTCGCCGCCTGGTACTGGATCAAGCAGAAATGGCGGATCGACAACATGGCGACCGCCTTCTTCCGGCCTTTCCTCTTCGGCGGCGCGCCCGAAGCTGAGACGGCAGCATTGCCTGGCGACCGCACCACCGAGGGAGCCAGCCGATGACCGCGGCCGCAGCCTATCGCATGGACCCGCCCGAGGCGGAAAACTTGGCGCCGCCCTCGCGCTTCGGCACGCCAGTGACCTTCGGGCGCAGCATGGGCGTCTTCCATGCCGGCGACGCGCCGGTCGCTGTGCTGATGCTCGGCGCCATCGGCTATGAAGAGCTCTGCCTGCGCGCCACCTGGCGCAGCCTGGCACAGGCCCTGTCGGACAAGGATATCGCCTGCCTGCGCTTCGACTATCCCGGCCAGGGCGACGCGCAGGAAGCCGCGGATCCACAAGGGCTCGACGACTGGTTCGAGGCCGTCCGCGCTGCTGCCGAGCTGCTGCGCCGCGCCAGCGGTTGCGAGCGACTCGTCCTGCTCGGTCAGGGCCTCGGCGGCACGCTGGCGGTCAAGCTTGCCGAGACGCTCGCCCCGATCGCGGCGACTGTGCTGATGGCGCCGGTCGCCAACGGCAAGCGCTATCTGCGCGAGCTCTCGGCCTGGTCGCGCATCGTCTCCGACCGGATCGGCATCGGCACCGACCCTGACGACGACACGCGCTGCGCCGTGGCCGGCCTGCGGATCGCGCCCGGCCGCCTGCCGGCGATCGCGACGCTCGGGCTGGGAGCGATCCCGCAGGCGCCTGCAGCGAAGGCCCTGCTGCTCTCCCGCCCCGGCCATACCGGCGACGCCGCTCTGCTGGAGGCGCTGGTCGGCCTCGGCACTGCCGTGACCCAGCGCGACTATGAGGGCTACGAGACGCTGACCACCGATCCGACCGCCGCACGCCCGCCGCAGGCGATGATCAGGGCGGTCGTCGACTGGATCGCCGAACATGCCGCTGCGCCTGGCACGGCGCCGGCAAAAGCGCGGAAGCCCCAGCTGCCCGGCCCCGCGGAGGGCGCGCTCGGCGACGGCTTCGTCGAGCGTCCGATCCGCTTCGGACCGGAGGGGCGCCTGTTCGGCGTGCTCTGCGAGCCACTCGGGCCGGCGGCGCGCGAGCCGATCATCTTCGTCAATGCCGGCCGCGACTATCATATCGGCTGGGCCCGGGTCAGCGTCAGCCAGGCACGTGCCTTCGCCGCTCGCGGCATCGCCTCGCTGCGCTTCGACGCCAGCAGCGTCGGCGACAGCGGGATCTCTGCCGACGGGCCTGAGGAGATCCTCTATTCGCAGGCGCAGATCGATGATGTCCGTCTCGCCATCGACGCGATGCAGGCGCGCGGCTTCGACGCACCCGTCCTGATCGGGCGCTGCAGCGGCGCCTATGCCGCCTTCCACGCCGCCGTCCAGGACGAGCGGATCCGGCGCCTGGTCATCGTCAACAACGAGCGCTTCGTCTGGGACCCGGACGAGAGCGTCGAGGATGCGATTCGCTACGCCCATCGCAGCGTCGGCGATCTCGGCGCGACGCTGACCCGCAAGAACGGCCTGCGCCGCCTGCTCACCGGCCAGCTCCGCGTCGGACCGGCCGGCCGCTATCTGCTGTTCCGCTGGCGCAAGCAGCTCTCGGTCAATCTCGCTCCCGTGCTCGGGCGCCTGACCAAGCATGGCCGCCTCCACCACCAATGCCATCGTCATTTCGCGACGCTGGCGAAGCGCAAGGTCGCGCTGTCGCTGGTCTATGCCGAAGGCGATGTCGGCATGGCCGAGTTCAAGACCTATTTCGGCGAGGCCGGCGAGCGTCTCGCCAGCTATCCGAACGCCTCGCTGACGATGATTCCGGACGCCGACCACAACTTCACGCATCTCGCCGCCGGGCGCCGGCTGCTCGATACGCTGCTGGGCATCGTCGCGCCGTGAGACCGGTGCTTCTCGCTTTGGCACTGATCGCCGCGATGCCGGCCCGGGCAGAGATATGCCTGCGCGGCGTCAACCTGTCCGGCGCCGAATTCGGCAACCTGCCGGGCAAGCTCGACACCGACTACACCTATCCCAGCGAAGCCGCGATCCAGCGGCTCGGCAAGCTCGGCGCGAGCGCCATTCGCCTGCCCTTTCGCTGGGAGCGCCTCCAGCCTGAGCTCAACGGCTCGCTCGACATCATGGAGCTGGCCCATCTCGACCAGACGGTCCGCCGCATCAACGAGGCTGGGCTGATCGCCATCATCGACCTGCACAATTACGGCTACTACGCCAAGAAGCAGCTCGGCTCGAAGGAGCTTCCGGCCGAGGCGTTCGCCGATGTCTGGCTCCGGCTCGCCGAGCACTATCGCGATCGCCCCAAACTCGTCTTCTCGCTGATGAACGAGCCCTACGACATCACCAGCGCCAACTGGGCCAAAATTCAGAACGTCGCGATCGCGGCGATCCGCAAGGCCGGGGCGAAGCAGCTCCTGCTCGTCACCGGGACGGCCTTCGGCGGCGCCCATAGCTGGACCTCCGATCTACCGGTCGGCAACAACGGCCGCGACCTGCTCGCCGTCACCGATCCGCTCAATCGCTACGCCTACGATTTCCATCAATATCTCGATGCCGACTATTCCGGCCGCGCCCCGGAATGCTCGGGCGCCGCCGGCGCGCTGAAGGGTCTCGACGACGTCACCGCTTGGCTCAAGGCCAATGGCCGCCGCGGCTTCCTCGGCGAGTTCGCCGCCTCGAACAAGCCCGAATGCCTCGCCACCCTCAAGCAGATGGCAGCGAAGCTCGACGCCAATCCGCAGCAATGGCTCGGCTGGACTGCCTGGGGCGCTGGTCCCTGGTGGCCGGCCGACTATGTCTTCAATCTCGAGCCGACCTCGGCCGGCGAACGCCCGCAGATGAAAGTGCTGATCGAGCGCTTCAAGGCGAAACGGCCCAGCGCCATCTGCGGCCCGGAGGCCAGATCGTGACCGCCCCGTTTTCCCATCGCGCCGCGCCTGCCTTGCCGGCCGGCACGCGCATCATCCATGTCGTTCGCCAGTTCCTGCCCAATCGCGGCGGGCTTGAGGATGTCGTCGCCAATCTCTGCCGGGCGCAATTGGCGCTCGGCCTCAAGCCGTCCGTGGTGACGCTCGACCGGCTGTTCTCGCGGCCGGAGCTCGTCCTGCCGGCGAGCGAGGTGATCGACGGCATCCCGGTCACCCGCATACCCTTCCGCGGCTCGACGCGCTATCCGCTCGCGCCCGAGGTCTTCAAGCACCTGCGCGAGGCCGATCTCGTCCATATCCACGCGATCGACTTCTTCTTCGATGCGCTTGCGCTCGGCTGGCTGCTGCACCGCAAGCCGCTCGTCGCCACCACCCATGGCGGCTTCTTCCACACCGCCGACTTCTCCCGCCTGAAGACGATCTGGTTCAACGGCCCGACCCGGCTCTCGGCCCAGGTCTATCGCGGCATCGCCGGCTGCAGCACGAACGATGCCCGCATGTTCGAGCGCCTCGCGCCCGGCAAGGTCCGGGTGATCGAGAACGGCGTCGACCTCGACAAGTTTGCCGGCGCCTCCAGCCCTGAGCCGCAGCGTCGCCTCGTCAGCATCGGCCGCTTCTCCAAGAACAAGCGCCCGGATCGCCTGATCGCGACGATGGCGGCGCTGACTCGTCGCGAACCTTCCTGGCATCTCGACATGCTCGGCGTCGCCTCCGACTGGACCGAAGAGGCGCTACGGACCGCTATCGCCGGTGCCGGCATGGAACAGAACGTGACGCTGCATCTCGGCCTCGACGACGCTGGCGCGCGGGCCGTGATGAGCCGCGCCTCGCTCTTCGTTTCCGCCTCCGAATTCGAGGGCTTCGGCCTGGCCCTGGTCGAGGCGATGAGCGCCGGCCTCGTCCCGATCGTTCAACCCAACGCTGCCTTCGCCGGGCTGGCAAGCAAGTTTCCCGTCGTCCGCACTGTTGATTTCGCCGATCCGAACGAGGCTGCCTCTGCCGTCGAGCAGGCCTATGCCGATCTCGTGCGTTACCCCGGCAATACGCGCCCGCGCCTCTCGGACCTCGCCTCCTATTCCTGGCACGATGTCACGCGCCGCTATCTCGAATTCTACGCCGCGGCGCTCTGACCAAGCATAATCGTTCCCCGCCAACGCAAGGACCCCCTTGCGCGCCACCGGCTTCTGGCTTTGTAATAGTGGATACACTCATACAAAGTGCCTGACGGCATGCCGTCAGGCTGAGGGGAAATGGGATGAGCTTCGCCTCCAAGGGGATGGCCGCGACGGCGCAGGACGAGGCCTATCGCGCCATTCTCCAGGACATCCGCAGCGGACGCTATCAGCCCGGCGAGCGCTTGATTCCCGAAACGATCGCGCGCGAGCTCGCCATGAGTCGCATGCCGGTGCGCGAAGCCTTCCAGCGCCTCGCCAATGAAGGCCTCGTCCTGATCCGCCCTAATCGCGGCTGCATCGTTTCCGGCCTGACCATCGAGGAGATCTACGAGCTCTTCGAGATCCGCTCCGTGCTGGAGGGGCTGGCCGTTCGCCTGGCCATGCCGCGCTTCGATGCAGCGGCACTGGCAGAGCTCGACGACCATGTCGCCCGCATGCACCGCGCCGGCGCGGCCGGCGGCGCCGAATGGCTCGGCCGGCACCAGGAATTCCACGCCTATATCTGCGGCCTCAGCCGGCGGCCCAAGCTCATCGCCCAGATCGCGGCGCTGCATATCGCCGTCGAGCCCTATATGCGCGTCTGGCTTCACCATGTCGCGCAGCCCGCCCATGCCACCGAGCGCCAGGACGAGGTCGTCGAGGCGATCAGGACCGGCGATGCCGAGCATGCCGAGGCGGTGATGCGCGACCACGTCCTGCGCACCGCGCCGCGCCTCGCCGAATTCCTGCGCAGCCGCGGCCAGGCGGTAAGCATGTCATCTGCCCGCCCGGCCAGCGCAGCAATCTGAACCGAACGCCTGAGCGGCTCGCCAGAAGGCCGCGCTGCCGAGGACGCCCGAGGCTCAACCAGAACAACGAGGGGATCAACGATGGATCGACGCCAGTTCCTGAAAGCCTCGGCCGCAGCCACCTTCCTGCCGGCCGCGCCGCATCTCGCCAGCGCGCAGGACAACAAGACCCTGCGCTTCGTACCATATTCCGATGTCGCGATCATCGATCCGATCTGGACCAACGGCTATTCGACCCGCACCCATGCACTACTGGTCTGGGACACGCTCTACGGGCTCGACGACCAGTTCCAGCCGCAGCCGCAAATGGTCGAGGGCCATGTCGTCGAGGAGGACGGCAAGCGCTGGACGCTGACGCTGCGGCCCGGCCTCGTCTTCCATGACGGCAGCAAGGTGCTGGCGCGCGACGCCGTCGCCTCGATCAGGCGCTGGGGCGCCCGCGACACCTTCGGCCAGGCGCTGATGGCAGCCACGGACGAGCTCTCGGCGCCCGATGACCGCACCATCGTCTTCCGCCTGAAGCAGGCTTTCCCGCAGCTGCCGGCGGCGCTCGCCCGTCCGAGCGCACTCGTCGCCGCGATCATGCCGGAGCGCCTCGCCACGACCGACCCGTTCAAGCAGATCCCGGAAGCGATCGGCAGCGGCCCCTACCGCTATGTCACCGCCGAGCGCATCGCCGGCGCCCGCCACGTCTATGCCAGGCACGAGGGTTACGTCCCGCGCCAGGGCACGCCGAGCTTCACCGCCGGCCCGCGCACGCCCTATCTCGACCGCATCGAGTTCACCGTGATGCCGGATGCCGCGACCGCGGTCGCAGCCTTGCAGACCGGCGCGGTCGACTGGGTCGAGCAGCCGATCATCGACCTGCTGCCGTTGCTGCGGAAGGACCCGAACATCGTCGTCGAGGTCAAGGACCGGACCGGCATGGCCGGGCAGCTGCGGCTCAACCATCTGCAGCCGCCCTTCAACAATCCGGCGGTGCGCCGCGTCATCCTCAAGGCGATCGACCAGGAAGAGTGCATGAACGCCGTCTGCGGCGGCGATCCCCAGATCGAACGCGGCAGCATCGGCTTCTTCCCGAACAACTCGCCGATGGCGTCCGACGTCGCGGCCAAGGCCCTGAAGGGGCCGAAGGATTTCGACAAGCTCAAGCAGGAGCTCGCCGCCGCCGGCTACAAGGGCGAGCGCGCCGTCTTCCTCGCGGCGCAGGACGTGCCGCGCATCGCCCTGGTCTGCGATGTCGCCGCCGATGCGCTGCGCAAGATCGGCGTCAACGTCGATTTCGTCGCCGCCGACTGGGGCACCGTGCTCCAGCGCATCAGCAGCCGCAACCCGGTCGAGCAGGGCGGCTGGAGCTGCTACGTCACCTATTGGGCGGGGCTCGATCTCGGCTCGCCGGCGACGAGTTCGCCCTTGCGCGGCAACGGCGCCAAAGGCAGCCCGGGCTGGCCCGACAGCCCGCAGATCGAGGCCTTGCGCGCCCGTTTCCTGACCGCCGCCGACCCGGCCGAGCAGAAGGCGATCGCCCGCGAGATCGAGCTGCAGGCGATGCAGGACGTGCCCTATGTCCCCGCCGGCCAGTATCTGCAGCCGGTCGCCTATCGCAGGAACCTCACCGGCATGCTCAACGGCGTCCCGGTGTTCACCAATCTGCGCAAGGGCTGAGCGCCCTTCGCTTCCTTCCCAGATGGCCGGCGACGAACGCCGGCCAGTTTTCCACGAAAGCCTTCTCCATGCGTGATCTCGAGCTTCCCGGCCGCTCCCTTGCCATCAGCCGCAATGCGATGGCGGCAACCTCGCATCCCGCCTCGACGCTCGCCGCGCTCGACATCATGAAGGCCGGCGGCAACGCCATCGACGCCGCCATCGCCGCCTGCGCCGTTCAATGCGTGGTCGAGGCCGGCTCGACCGGCGTCGGCGGCGACTGCTTCGTGCTCTATTCGCGCGGCGGTTCGACCGACATCCTCGCCTATAACGGCTCGGGCCGGACGCCCGCCGCCGCGACGCTGGACTGGTACGAGAAGGCCGGCATCACCACGCTGGAGCGGCATTCGCCGCATGTCGTCACCGTGCCCGGCGCGATCGACGCCTGGACGCGGCTCAACAAGGATCATGGCCGCCTGCCGCTGTCGGAGGTTCTCGCCCCCGCCATCGCTTATGCCCGCGATGGCTATGCGCTGACGCCGCGCGTCGCCTACGACCTCGCCGCCCAGCACGAGCTGCTGATCAAGGACGCCAATGCCACCGCGACCTTCCTGGTCGACGGGCAGGCCCCGAAGGCCGGCACGGTGCAGCGCCAGCCAGCCCTCGCCGCAACGCTCGAAGCGATCGGCCGCGAAGGCCGCGATGCCTTCTATCGCGGCGAGATCGCCAGGGAGATGGTCGACTATCTCCAGACCGCCGGCGGCTTGCACACGACCGACGATTTCGCTGCGGCTGAAGGCGAGTACGTCACGCCGATCAGCGCAACCTTCCGCGGCCGCGCCGTCTATGAGTGCCCGCCGAACGGCCAGGGCGTCATCGCCCTGCTGATCATGAAGATCCTCGAGCGCTTCAAGCCCAAGGGCGGCCCGCTCGCGGTCGAGAACCTGCATATCGAATTGGAAGCGACCCGCCTCGCCTATGCCGCACGAGACCGCTTCCTCGCCGATCCCGCCAAGGCCGAGGTTCCGGTCGACCATTTGCTCTCGGACAAGCTCGCCGACGAGCTCGCCGGGATGATCGATCCTGAGCGCGCGCTCGATCCGCTGCCGGTCATTCCCGGCGGGGCCGAGCACAAGGACACGGTCTATATCAGCGTCGTCGACAAGGACCGGAACGCCGTCTCCTTCATCAACTCGATCTTCTCGCCCTATGGCAGCGGGCAGATGACCAGGAAGTCCGGCGTGCTCTTCCATAACCGCGGCCAGAGCTTCGTGCTGAAGCAGGGCCATCCCAACGCGATCGCGCCGCGCAAGCGCCCGATGCACACCATCATCCCCGGCATGCTCGCGCAGAACGGCCGCGTCGTCATGCCCTTCGGCGTGATGGGCGGGCACTACCAGGCGATGGGCCACGCGCATTTCCTGGCGAAGCTGTTCGACCACGGCCTCGATCTGCAGGAGGCGATCGACCTGCCTCGCTTGTTCCCGCTGCCCGGCACGAACACGGTCGAGACTGAAAGCCGCCTGCGCGACAGCGTCGGTGCGGCCCTCATCGCACGCGGCTTCGATGTGCAGCCGCCGAAATCGCCGATGGGCGGTGCCCAGGCGATCTGGATCGACTGGGAAAAGGGCACGCTGACCGGCGGCTCCGACCCGCGCAAGGACGGCTGCGCCCTCGGCTACTGAGTGTCCAGCGCGAGGCCGCCCTGCATGAGGCGGCCTCGACAGCACCCGCGATCCCGGCAAGCTTCTCCTCAGAACAATTAGAGGGAGAAGCGGGCATGGCGGGCGACGAACCGAAGGGGCGCGGCATTGCCGGCGGGCTGACCAATTACGGCGACCCGGACTTCGCCGCGTATCTGCGCCGCTCCTTCGCCCGCTCCATGGGCTATTCCGACGAGGCGCTGGCGCGCCCGATCGTCGGCATAGCCAACACCTATAGCGGCTTCAACAACTGCCACCGGCACTTCCCCGAATTGCTGGAGGCGGTGAAGCGCGGCGTGCTGATGGCCGGCGGCCTGCCGGTCGAGTTCCCGACCATCTCGCTCGGCGAGGTCTTCCTCAACCCGACCAGCCTGAAATTCCGCAACCTGATGGCGATGGGCACGGAGGAGATGATCCGGGCCCAGCCGATCGACGCCGTCGTGCTGATGGGCGGCTGCGACAAGACCGTGCCGGCGCAGTTGATGGCGGCGCTCTCAGCCAATGCCCCGACCGTCGAGCTCGTCGCCGGCCCGATGTCGACCGGCCGCCACAAAGGCGAGCGGCTCGGCGCCTGCACCGATTGCCGCCGCTTCTGGGCCCGCTTCCGCGCCGGCGATGTCGACCAGGACGAGATCGACGTAGTCGAAGGCCGGCTCGCCACCACCGCCGGCACCTGCGCGGTGATGGGCACCGCCTCGACCATGGCCTGCATCGCCGAGACGCTGGGACTGTCGCTGCCGCGCTCGGCCGCGATCCCCGCCGTCCATGCCGACCGCCTGCGCTGCGCCGAGGAGAGCGGCAAGCGCGCCGTCGCCCTGATCGGCACGCAAACGCTGCTGCCGCGCCAGATCGTCACCGAGCAGGCGATCGAGAACGCCTGGCGCGTGCTGCTGGCGATCTCCGGCTCGACCAACGCCGTCGTCCACCTCACCGCGATCGCCCGCCGCGCCGGCATCAAGGTCGACCTCAACCGTCTCAACCAGCTCTCCGACGAGACGCCGGTGCTGGTGAACCTGAAGCCGGTCGGCGACAACTACATGGAGGACTTCTTCGCCGCCGGCGGCGTCCCGGCGGTGCTGCGCGAACTGCGCGATCTCCTGCATCTCGATTGCCTCAGCGTGACCGGGCAAACGCTGCGAGACCTGATCGACGCGCCCCTCGCCGACCAAGTCGACCGCGCCATTATCCGTTCGCGCGAAGATCCGGTCGACCCAGATGGCGGGCTCGTCGCCGTGTTCGGCTCGCTCGCTCCGCGCGGCGCCATCGTCAAGCGCGCCGCGGCCGAGAAGCGCCTGCTCGAGCATGAGGGCCGCGCCGTCGTGTTCTCATCGCTGGAAGACCTCTCGGCCCGCATCGACGATCCCGATCTCGATATCGGCCCCGACGATATCCTCGTCCTGCAGAATGCCGGTCCCAAGAGCGCCGCAGCCATGCCGGAAGCCGGCTATCTGCCGATCCCGCGCAAGCTCGCCGCCAAGGGGGTCAAGGACATGGTCCGCATCTCCGACGCCCGCATGTCCGGCACCGCCTATGGCGCGATCGTGCTGCATGTCGCGCCGGAAGCTGCGGTCGGTGGCCCGCTCGCCCTGGTTCGCAATGGCGACCGCATCCGGCTCAGCGTCGCCGAACGAAGGCTCGACCTGCTGGTCGACGCGGCCGAGATCGAAGCACGCCGGGCCGCCCTGCCGCAGCCGCCAGTGAAGGAGCGCCGCGGCTATGACCGGCTCTATGACGAGCACGTGCTTCAGGCCGACGAGGGCGTCGATTTCGACTTCTGCTGACTCGCTTCAAGCCAAGTGACAGGCGATCTCCAGCTCGCCCTCGCGCCGCAGCGCCGGCGCCTCGTTACGGCAGCGCTCGACCGCCTGCGAACAGCGTGGATGGAAGGCGCAACCCGGCGGCGGCGCGATCGGGCTCGGCACTTCGCCCGACATCGGCCGGCGCTGGCGGTTCGGCTTCTCGACATCGGGGATCGTGTCGAGGAGCAGCCGCGTATAGGGGTGGCGCGGCCGGCCGAACACCTCTTCCGCCGGCCCGCTCTCGACGAAGCGGCCGAGATACATGATGGCGAGATGGTCCGACATGTGCCGGACCACCGAGAGATTATGGCTGATGAAGAGATAGGTCAGCCCGAACTCCTTCTGGAGGCGAACCATCAGGTTGAGGATCTGGGCCTGCACGGAGACGTCGAGCGCCGAGGTCGGCTCGTCGCAGACGAGGAAATCTGCCTCCGTCGCCAGCGCGCGGGCGATCGAAATGCGCTGGCGCTGGCCGCCCGAGAACTCATGCGGAAAGCGGCTCGCATCCGCGCGCGACAGGCCGACGATCTCCAGGAGGTCGCCGACGCGGGTCGCGGTCTCGCTCTCGTCCTTGCGCAGCCGCAATTCGCGGATCGGCTCGGCGATGATGTCGCCGACGCGCCAGCGCGGATTGAGCGAGGCGTAAGGGTCCTGGAAGATCATCTGCACCCGCGGCGGCCCGAACGAGCCGTCGCCGCGCTTGATGTCCTTGAAATCGAGCATGCCCTGCGTCGGCCGCTGCAGGCCGACGACCATGCGCGCCAGTGTCGACTTCCCGCAGCCGGATTCGCCGACGATGCTGAAGGTCGTGCCGCGCTGGACGCTGAACGAGACGTTCTCGACCGCGCGCAAGACGCGGCGCGGCTCATGCGAGAACAGCCGCGACAGCGCCGGCGCCGAGACGTCGAAGCGGCAGGAGGCGGAGGTGACTTCGAGGATGGTGTTCGCCTCAGCCATGGGCCGCCTCCTGGAGCGGGAAATGGCAGGCCGCGGCATGGCCGGATACCGGCAGGCCGGGCTTGGTTTCACGGCAGAGATCGCTAGCGAAGCCGCAGCGCGGATTGAAGGCGCAGCCTGTGGGAATCGCGTTCAGCCGCGGCATCGCCCCATCGATCTGGTTGAGATGGGCGTTGCGGCGGTGGACGCTCGGGATCGAGGCCATCAAGCCGGCGGTGTAGGGATGGCGCGGCCGGCGCGTCACATCCTCGACCGGGCCGATCTCGACGACGCGCCCGGCATACATCACCGCGACCCGGTCGGCGGTTTCGGCGATCACGCCCATATCATGCGTCACCAGCATGATCGCGGTGCCGTGCTCGCGGCAGAGCCGCTTCAGCAGGGTGGTGATCTGCGCCTGAATGGATACGTCGAGCGCCGTCGTCGGCTCGTCGGCGATGATCAGCGTCGGCTCGGCGCAAAGCGCGAGCGCGATGACGACGCGCTGGCGCATACCGCCGGAGAACTGGTGCGGGAAATGGTCGATCCGCGTCTCGGCCGCGGGGATGCCGACCTCCTTGAGCAGGTTGAGCGCGCGCTCGCGCGCCTCGGTCTTGCCGACCGGCAGATGCGTGGTGATGGTCTCGACCAGCTGCTCGCCGACGGTCAGGAGTGGATGCAAGGAGGTCAGCGGGTCCTGGAAGATCGCGCCGATCCGGCGGCCGCGCAGCTTGCGCATCGCCTCGCCCGGCAGGTTGTCGATGCGCTGGCCGGAGAGACGGATCTCGCCGCCGGCCAGGCGCCCCGGCGGGTCGAGCAGGCCGATCACCGCCGTGCCGGTCAGCGACTTGCCGGCACCGGATTCCCCGACCACGCCGAGAATCTCGCCCGGCGCGATCTCGAAGGAGACGCCGTCGAGCGCCGTCAGCGGGCCACGCCGCCCGTCGAAGACGATGCGCAGGTCCTGGACCGAGAGCAGCGCTGGCTGGGCGTTCACGCGGCGTCCTCCTTGCGTTCGATGGCGTAGCTGGACGAGAAGATCTCGCTCATCGGCGGGTGGCCCAAAGTGCGCTCCGGATAACGCGCCATCACGCCCTCGAACTGCTTCTGGGCGCGGATGTTGTCGGCGGCTTCGTCCTGGCCGGGAATGGCCCGGTCCTCCATGACGAAGCGCCCGTCGATCACCACCGCCACGAAGTCGCGGCCATGGCCGGTCAGCATCATCGTCTGAATGGGATCGATGACCTGGCCGCTATGCGGCCGGTCGAATGCGAAGACGGTGATGTCGGCGCGGGAGCCCGGCTGGAGGCGGCCGAGATCGGGCCGCTGCAGCGCATTCGCGCCGCCGATGGTGGCGGCGTCGTAATAGTCCTCCGAGCGCACGGCGCCGACATTGCCGGCCATGGTGCGGGCGAGGATCATGCCAACCTGCAGGTTCGTCACCATGTCCGGCGGCGCGGTATCTGTGCCCATGGCGATATTGAGGCCCATGGCGCGATAGCTGCCGAAATGATTGATCGTGCCGCCATGCCGGCCCGAGACCAGCGGGCAATGGACGATGCTGGCGCCGGAATCGCGGATGATCTCGAGGTCGCGGCCGGGACGGTCGATCAAGCGGCTGCCGGAGACAACGGTGCCATGCGGCAGGAGGCAGCGCTCATCGAGGAAGCCGAGGCTCTCAAGCCATTCCGGCGGGCTCATGCCGTGCTGGGCCAGGACGAGGTCGTACTCGATCTTCGACTGGCAGCAGTGGAGCCGTACCGGCACGTCGAGTTCGCGCGCCGCGGCGGCGGTGCGGCGCAAAAGCTCGGCCGTCGAGGTCTCGATGCGGTCAGGCGCGAACATCGCCCGGATCAGCCCGCCGGCCGCGCCTTCACAACGCCCCGCGAAGTCGATGGCGGCGTCGAGCTCGGCGAGGCCGCGCGGCTCGTCGTAATGGGTGACGATGCGCCCATCCGCCTCGACCAGCTGGTTGCCGGTGCGATAGGCCGGACCGAGATAGGCGCGCAGGCCGAGATCGGCAGCCGCTTCCGCCGCATCCTCGAACTCCTGCACCGTCTCGCCCCAGGCACGGTAGAACAGCGAGGCGATCGGCAGCGCCGTGGTGATGCCGTTGCGGATCAGCTGCGAGAAGGCATAGCGCTTCTGGAAGGCGAGCTCCTCGCGCGTATACATCTCGTAGGGGCCGGCCTCGAGATAGCTGCGGGGCCAGACCCGGCCCTTCTTCCAGGCCGGCTGGTTGTCATAGCCGAGAATGGTGGTGTCGAGGTCCGAGAGCGCATCGCAATCGATGAAGCCCGGCCCGATCAGCGCGTGGCCGTAGTCGATGCGGCGGGCGACCTCGCCCGGGAAACCGTGGCCGACGAAAACGATCTCGCCATTCTCGAACACGACTTCGCCGTGCTCGTAGAGGCGATGGCGGCCGTCCTTGTGGCCGACCACCCAGCGTGCGGTCATCAGGATGCGGCCTTCCGGCCGCTGCTTGGCTTGCAGGGTCACGGGGCGGTCCTGATCGAGACGCCGTCGCGGGCGACGACCTTGCCGCGCTTGATGACGCGGCGCTGCGCCGGGCGGATGGCGACGGCCTCGGCGATCGACTCGGTCGGCAGCAGCACGAGGTCCGCGACGCAGCCGACATCGAGCCCGTAGCCCTCGATCTCCATCACCTTGGCGCCTTCGGTGGTGCAGACATCGAGCGCCAGACGGACCTCATCGTCGCGGCGGAAATTGTTGCGCAGGCCGACAAACATCGCCCGCTCCAGCATGTCGGCATTGCCATAGGGGCTCCAGGTGTCGCGGATGCCGTCGGAGCCGGAGCAGACGCGCACGCCTGCCTGCAGCAGCTTCTTCACCGGGGGAGCCGGGCGGCTCGCCGGCGCGGTCGTCATGATCGCGATGTCGAGCTCGGCGAGTTGATCGATCAGCGGATCGATCAGGGCCGGGTCGGGCGTACCCAGGCAGAAGGCGTGACTGACCGTGACCTTGCCCTTCATCCCGAGCGCGCGGGTGCGCTCGATGATCAGGTCGAGCGAGAAGGCGCCGACTTCGCCGGGCTCGTGCAGATGGATGTCGAGCGGCTTGCCATAGCGCTGGCAGAGCCCGAAGACCGCGTCGAGATGGCCCTTCGGATCGCGATCGATCGTGCAGGGGTCGAGCCCGCCGACGATCTCGCAGCCGGCCTTCATCGCCTGGTCCATCAATTCGAGCGTGCCTGGCCGGCGCAGCAGCCCCGATTGCGGGAAAGCGACGAGCTCGATGTCGACGATGTCGCGATAGGCGTCGCGCGTCTTCATCACGCCCTCGACGCCCCACATGCCATGCTCGGTGTCGACATCGACATGGCTGCGGATATGGGTCGTGCCCTTGAGCGAGGAGAGGATGCTCTGGCGGGCAGACTGGCGCTCGGGATCGATGTCGAGCCGCTTCTTGTTCATCCGCTCATTGTCGATCTTGTCGAGCAGCCTGGGGCCGACCTCGTTGGTGTACCAGGGCAGGCCGAGCAGGCTCTTGTCGAGATGGGTATGAGCCTCGACCAGGCCGGGAATGACGATCTCGCTTTTGCCGTCCTCAATCGCGACACCGGCGGGCGCGGAAAGGTTCGCTCCGACTTGGCGGATCTTGCCGTTCTCGATCAGGAGATCGACGGCCTTGCCGGCATAGGGGCGGACATTGCGGAGCAGGAGAGAGGCGGTCATCGCAGGCGTATCCTCTTTGGTTTCTTGTCGTCAGCGCAGCTTCGGGTTCAGCGCGTCGCGCAGCCAGTCGCCGAGCAGGTTGACCGAGAGCACGATCAGACCGAGCTGCAGCGAGGGGAAGACGACGAGCCACCAGGAACCGGAGAACAGATACTGGTTGCCGATCCGGATCAGCGTTCCCAGCGAAGGCTGGGTGATCGGCATGCCGACGCCGAGGAAGGACAATGTCGCTTCCGAGAGGATGGCGAGGCCGAGATTGAGCGTCGCCGCGACCATCACCGGGGTCAGCGTGTTCGGCAGGATGTGCCGGCGCATGATCCGCCCGGCCGGTACCTTGATGATCCGCGCCGCCAGCACATACTCCTTGCGTCGCTCGACCATGGTCGAGGCACGCACGGTGCGGGCGTACTGCACCCAACTGGTCAGCGCGATCGAGACGACGAGCACCGCCGCGGCGAAGGGATCGCGCAGCGAAGGCGGCAGCAATTCGCGGAAGATCGCCGAGACCAGGATCGCCATCAGCAGCGTCGGGATCGACAGCACGGTGTCGCCGAGCCGCATCAGCAGGTTGTCGATGCGCCCGCCATAGAAGCCGGCCGCAAGGCCAATCGAGACGCCGATCACCATCGAGACCAGCACGGCCGAGAAACCGATGATCAGCGAGACTCGCGTGCCGTAGAGAATGGCCGAGAGCACGTCGCGCCCCTGCGGGTCGGTGCCGAGCAGGAAGGGCCATTCGCCGTCCGCCGACCAGATCGGCGGGATCTCGGCCTTGTCGATGAAGATCTGGGCGAGGTCGTGCGGGTTCTGCGGCGCGATCAACGGGCAGAACAGCGCCGTCAGGATCAGGATCACCAGCACCAGCGTCGAGAGCCAGGCGGCCGGCGTGCGCCTGAAGCTCCAGCCGATGTCGCTGTCGAGGAAGCGGCGGATGCGCCCCGCCTTGGCGGCTTCAGCGGGCATTGGCGCCTCCCGTAAGTGCGTCTTCCCGCAGGCGCGGATCGACCCAGGCATAGGTCAGATCGACCAGCGTATTGAGCGAGACGAAGATGAAGGAGACGACGATCAGATAGGCCGCCATCACCGGGATATCGACGAAGGTGACGGCCTGGACGAAGAGCATGCCCATGCCCGGCCACTGGAACACCGTCTCGGTGACCAGCGCGAAGGCGATGAGGTTGCCGATCTGCAGGCCGGTCACGGTGATCACCGGCATCAGGCAATTGCGCAGCGCGTGGCGGAAGTGCACGGCGCGGGCCGGCAGGCCGCGCGCCCTGGCGAAGCGGATGAAATCGGTCCGCATCGTCTCCAGCATCTCGGCCCGCACCAGCCGCATCACCAGCGTGATCTGGAACAGCGACAGCGTGATGCCGGGCAGGATCAGCGCCTTGCGGCCCGAGGCCGTCAGCAGCCCGGTGCTCCACCATCCCAGCTGGACGACCTCGCCGCGGCCGAAGGCCGGCAGCCATTGCAGGTTCACCGAGAACACCAGGATGAACAGGATGCCGAGCGCGAAGCTGGGCAGGGAGACGCCGAGCACCGAGACGAACTGCAAGGCCTTTGCGAGGACGCTATCTCGTCGGATCGCGGTATAGACGCCAAGGGGGATGCCGACCGCCAGCGACAGGAAGGTCGCGACCAGCACCAGCTCGAAGGTCGCCGGGAAGCGCTCGGCGATCAGCGTGAACACCTCCTGCTGGTTGCGGTAGGAAATGCCGAAATCGCCGCGCACGGCATTGCCGACGAAGGTCGCGAACTGCAGCACGAAGCCCTTGTCGAGCCCAAGCCTGGTGCGCAATTCGTCACGCTGCTGCTGGCTCGCCTGCTCGTTCAGCATCAGTTCGACGGGATCGCCGACGAAGCGGAAGGTCAGGAAAGCCAGGAACGCCACCGCCAGCATGACGCCGGCGGCATTGACGAAGCGCTTGAACAGGAAGGCGGGCATTGTCGTTCGACTCCCTTGAGCTGCGCGAACCCGGCCTGTCTTTCCGGGGCTTCGCGCAGCGAAGAACCCGGAACCCACGCCTGGGTGACATGAGTCAGAGCGGCGGTCGCGGCCACTCGCCCGGTCGTGGGTTCCGGGTTCGCGCCTGCGGCACGCCCCGGAACGACAGGGAGATCACTTCATCACGGTCAGCCACAGGCGCGGCTTGTTGTCCGAAGCCTGGACGGTGGAGGCGACCGTGTTGCGCATCGCCCAGGCCATCGGCTGCTGGTGCAGCGGGATGAAGAGCTGCTCGGCCTTGGCGATCTTCAGCGCCTCCTTCATCATCTCGATGCGCTTGGGCGTATCGAGCTCGACGCCGGCCTTGTCGACCAGCGCGTCGATGCGCGGATCGCCCCAATTGCCCCAGTTGAACACGCCGCCCGTGCCGCTCTTGGAGCGCAGCACCTGCACCAGCAGCGAATAGGCATCGATCATCGGCTCATTGGCCCAGCCGAAGGAGATCAGGTCGAAATCGCCCTTGACCCGCTTCGGTGTCTGCTGGCTGCGCGGCGCCAGGCTGAGATTGGGCTTGAGACCAGCGCGCGACCACATCGCCGCCACCGCCTGGCAGAACTCCTCCTCGTTGACGAGCGAGTCGCTCTGGCAGTTCATCAGGAAGGAAAAGCCGTTGGGATAGCCGGCTTCGGTGAGCAGCTTCTTGGCGCCGTTAAGATCGAAGGGCAGGCGCTCGTCCTGCGAGGGCTCGTAGCCGGGGATCGCCGGGGCGACGAGCGCGCCGGTGTTGCGCGAGAGGCCGCGCATCGCCCGCTTCTGCACCGCGTCGATGTCGATGGCGCGATAGAGCGCCTCGCGCACCTTGATGTCCTTGAAGGGGTTCTTGTCCTTGACGTCGCTCTCGACCAGCTTGTCGGTCAGGTTGAAGGCGAAGAAGACCGAGCGCAGCTCGTTGGTCTGCAGCACCTTGACCTCGTTGGAGGCCTGCAGGCGCGGCAGATCCTGCAGCGGCGCGACATTGGTGTAGTCGATCTCGCCGGAGAGCAGCGCCGCGACGCGGGTCGAGGACGAGGTGATCGGCGTGAACTCGATCACGTCGATATTGTGCTGCGGCTTGTCCCACCAGTCGGGGTTCCTGGCGAAGACCGTCTTGGCGTCGGCGCGGCGGCTCTCGATCTTGAACGGGCCGGTGCCGTTGGCGTTGTCGGTGGCGTACCCCTTCACGCCCTTGCCGGAATCGGTCGGGAGCAGCGAGTTGTTCGCCTCCAGCCAGGCCTTGTTGAAGATGAAGATGTTGGTGAGGTCGTTGAGCAGCAACGGATAGGGGCCGTTGACCTCGAGCTCGACCGTGTAGTCGTCGATCTTCTTCGCGCTCTTATAGGCCGGCAGGTTGCCCTTGAGCGGCGAGGTGTCGTGGGTGACGCGCTGGAGCGAAGCGATGACGTCGTCGGCCGTGAACGGGTTGCCGTTGTGGAACTTGACGTTCTTGCGCAGCTTGAAGCGCCAGGTCGTCGGCGTCACCGTTTCCCAGGATTCCGCCAGCGCCGGCTCGATCTTGAGATCGCCGGTATAGCGCACCAGCCCTTCATAGACATGGTTCAACACGGCGAGCGTGAAGGTCTCGCCATAGGAATAGGGATCGAGCGAAGCGATCTCGCGTGACGCCCCCCATTTCAGCGTCTTCGCTTCGACTGCGCCATTCAGCGCAAGGGCGGCGACCGCCGCCAGCAGCCAGGCCTTCTTCATCGAACTCTCCCCTTTTCGTTGCTCGCCGCCGGCCCGCGCTGCGTACCGGGGAATGCCGTTTCGTTGCCGCCTCTGTGACCATCGTGGCGCTTTTCGCGCCATCTCGTGTGCGATAATTCATCAAACTTGCATACGATACAAGAACCGTATTGTATGCGATTATTGAAGACAAGCGGAAACTCGATTCATGCCGCGCCCTGCCCGCCCGCTCACAGCGAACAAGCCCGGCCCCGACGGCACGGCCGGCGCTGGCATGCCGGTGCCGCGTGCCCAGGCGGTCTACAAGGCGCTGCGCCGCGCCATCATCGAGCAGGCGCTGAAGCCGGGGATGAAGTTGCCGGAGGATTCGATCGGTGAGCAGCTCGGCGTCAGCCGTACCCTGGTGCGCGAGGCCTTCGGGCGGCTCGCGGTCGAAGGGCTGGTCGAACTCAAGCCCAATCGCGGCGCCAATGTCGCCTATCCGACGCTGGAGGAAGCGCGCGACGTCTTCGAAGTTCGCCGCGGGCTGGAGCGGCTCGTCGCCGAGAATCTCGCCGGACGCCTGACCCCGGCGCAATCGGCCGAGCTCGAGGCGCATGTCCGGCTGGAAGAAAAGGCGCATGAGCAGGACGGGCCGGAATCGATCCGCCTCTCCGGCGAGTTCCACATCAAGCTCGCCGAGATGACCGGCAATGCCCTGCTGCTGCGCTATGTCCAGGAAGCGTCGTCGCGCTGCTCGCTGATCCTCGCCATCTACGGCCGCCCGCACTCCTCCGAATGCGCTGTCTCCGAGCATCGCCAGCTGATCGAGGCCCTGCGCGCCGGCGACGCCGCCCGCGCCGCCGCATTGATGGATCATCATCTGCAATCGGTCGTCACTCGCGCGCTGCTGGCTCCGCGTGGCGAGCGCGACATCCGCGACGTCCTTGCCCCCTACGCTTTGAGTGAAGGATTGACCCCATCGTGACCCAGCCCTTGACCCAGGACCGGTCGGCCGCCGCCGAGATCGTCACCTTCGACTTCGCCGCACTGACCCCGCGCGAACGCTACAAGCTCTTGATCGGCGCCGTGGTGCCGCGCCCGATCGCGCTGGTGACCACGATCGACGCCAACGGCGTCGTCAACGCTGCCCCGTTCTCTTTCTTCAACTGCCTCTCGGCCGATCCGGCGATCCTGGCGCTCGGCGTCGAATATCGTCAGACCGGCGGGCAGAAGGACACCGGCCGCAATGTCCGCGAAACGCTGGCCTTCACCGTCAACATCGTCTCCGACGCGCTGCTCGACGGCATGAACGCCTGCGCCGTGCCGTTCGAGCCGGGTACGGACGAACTCGCCGAGGCCGGCCTCACCGCCATGCCCGGCGTCAAGGTGCCCTGCCCCTGGATCGGCCAGGCGCCGGCCGCCTTCGAATGCCGCCACCACACCACGCTCGGCATCGGCAATTCGCGCGAGATCATCCTGGGCGAAGTCGTCTACGCCCATTTCCGCGCCGACACGATCGATACGCTGAAGCACTATGTCGACCCGGTCGCGCTTGATGCGATCGGCCGCATGGGCGGCCATGGCTACGCTACGACGCGCGACTATTTCGACCTGCCGACCATGTCGGTGGCCGATTGGCGCGGCGATCGCTCCAGGGCGAAGCGCACCCGGCCCGGCAAGCGCTGAGCGAATGCATCAGCCGCAACGGAGCGGTTGACCCGCGGCCGATTTCCGCCAGCAATGCGGCCTCGCAAATCAGTCGACGAGGCCCCCATGAACAAGCACGTCTCCGGCATCGATGCCAACAAGCTCGACAAGCTGGCGCAGGTCGCGGTCAAGGTCGGCCTCAACCTGCAGCCGGGGCAGGACCTGTTCCTGACCGCACCGGTCGCGGCCCTGCCGCTGGTCCGGCGCATCGCCGAGCACGCCTACAAGGCCGGCGCGGGCCTCGTCACGCCGATCCTCTCCGACGAGGCGCTGACGCTGACGCGCTACCGCTTCGGCCAGGATGCCAGCTTCGACCGCGCCCCAACCTGGCTCTACGAGGGCGTCGGCAAGGCCTTCGCCGCCAACACGGCGCGCCTCGCCATCGTCGGCGACAATCCGATGCTGCTCGCCGAGCAGGATCCGGCCAAGGTCGCGCGCGCCAACAAGGCGAACTCGATCGCCTATCAGCCGGCGCTCGAGAAGATCGCCAATTTCGACATCAACTGGAACATCGTCTCCTATCCCGGCGCGGCCTGGGCGAGCCAAGTCTTCCCTGGCGATGCCGAGGAGGTCGCAGTCGCCCGCCTCGCCGAGGCGATCTTCGCGGCATCGCGCGTCGACCGCGACGATCCGATCGCCGCCTGGGCTGAGCACAATGCCGCTTTGGCGCAGCGGACCAAATGGCTGAACGGCCAGCGCTTCTCGGCGCTGCATTTCACCGGGCCGGGCACGAACCTCACCATCGGCCTCGCCGATGGCCACGAATGGGAAGGCGGCGCCTCGACCGCCAAGAACGGCATCACCTGCAACGCCAACATCCCGACCGAGGAGGTCTTCACCACCCCGCATGCGCGGCGCGTCGAGGGGCATGTCTCCTCGACCAAGCCGCTCTCCTACCAGGGCACGCTGATCGACAACATCCAGGTGCGCTTCGAGGAGGGCCGGATCGTCGAGGCCAAGGCGAGCCGCGGCGAAGAAGTGCTGAACAAGGTGCTCGACACCGACGAGGGCGCACGCCGGCTCGGCGAAGTCGCGCTGGTGCCGCATTCCTCGCCGATCTCGCAGAGCGGTATCCTGTTCTACAACACGCTCTTCGACGAGAACGCCTCCTGTCACATCGCGCTCGGCCAGTGCTATTCGAAGTGCTTCATCGACGGCACCAAGCTGACGCCGGAGCAGATCGCGGCTCAGGGCGGCAACAAGAGCCTGATCCACATCGACTGGATGATCGGCTCCGGCGAGGTCGACATCGACGGGATCAAGCCCGACGGCAGCCGCGTCGCGGTCTTCCGCAGGGGCGAATGGGCCTGACGGCCATTTCCACCGGCGCCTACCGCCTGAAGCGGTTACGGTAGGCTGCCGGCGACGTCCGGGCGATCTCGAAGAAGGCTTTCCGAAAACTCTCCGGCGAGGCGAAGCCGCAGGCGGCGCCGATATCGGAGAGCGTCATGTCGCTCTCCTCGAGCAGCTTCATCGCCCGGCCGATGCGCTCGCGCCTGAGCCATTTCAGCGGTGTCACCCCGGTGCCATCGCGGAAACGGCGCAGGAAGGTGCGCTCGCTGAGGCCGGCATGGCGGGCCATCGCACCGATCTCCAGCGGTTCCGACAGCTGCCCGCGCGCCCAGTCGAGCACCGCGGCGATCGAGCGGCCGGGCCGCGCCTGGATCGGCGCCTCGACATATTGCGCCTGGCCGCCATCGCGATGCGGCGGCATCACCAGCCGGCGCGCGACGATGTTGGCAATCTTCGCGCCATGATCGGCGCGGATCAGGTGCAGGCAGGCATCGATGCCGGCGCTGCTGCCGGCCGAGGTGACGACGCCCTCATCCTCGACATAGAGTACGTCGTCGACCAGCGTCGCGCCCGGACAGGCATCGGCGAGATGCGGCGCGTGCCGCCAATGCGTCGTCGCCCGCCGCCCATCGAGCAGCCCAGCCGCCGCCAGCACGAAGGCGCCCGAGCAGATCGAGAGCAGCCGCGCCCCACGCTCATGCGCTGCCCGCAATGCTTCGATCAGCGCATGCGGTGGCGCCGCGTCGCGATTGCGCCAGCCGGGAATGACGATGGTCTCCGCCTCCTGGAGGATCTCCAGCCCGGCATCGACCTGCAGTGAGAAGCCGCCCATGGCGCGGATTGGCCGCTCGGCTGCAGCGATGCGGAAGCGATACCAAGGGAAGTCGAACTCCGGCCGCGGCAGAGCGAAGGCCTCAACGACGATGCCGAACTCGAAGGTGCATAAGCCGTCATAGGCGATGGCGACGACCTCATGCGGCGTGGCGAGGCGGTCGATTCTGGCGTCAGCGTGCATTTGGCGAAAACCTGCCGGACATTGTCATTTCCGCTACTGCCTGAAATCCGCGCCGGCCGCTACCCCTGTCGCCATCGCAAGCCCGATGAGGATCGCCATGGCCACCGCAGTCACCGAAATCCCCGCCGCGCCCTCCCATATCGCCCGCGCCCATTTCGAGGCGATGCTGACCTTCGAGACCGATTGCTGGGATACGCACGAGGCGCTGAAGGCGAACGATCGCGACTTCGTCCTCGTCGACGTACGCTCGCCCGCTCTCTACGCTGAGGGCCATATCGACGGCGCGATCAACATCCCGCATGGCAAGATGACCGCCTCCCGGATGGCCGAGCAGCCGGAAGGCAAGACCTTCGTGGTCTATTGCGCCGGTCCGCATTGCAACGGCGCCAACCGTGCCGCGGTCCGGCTCTCGCGCCTCGGCCTGCCGGTCAAGCTGCTGATCGGCGGCGTCACCGGCTGGCTCGACGAGGGCTTCTCGCTGAGCGCCGCCGGCTGAGCTAGGCTATCCGCCCCAGCGCCTGCTCGATCGCGGCGAAGATCTCCTCGATCTCGGCCGGCGCGATCACCAGCGGCGGCGACAGCACCAGCGTGTCGCCGGCATTGCGGATCAGCACGCCGGCGTCGAGGCAGAGCGTGTTCGCCTCCCCGCCCCTGGCGCCATCGGCGCCGGGACGTGGCGCAAGATCGATCGCGCAGAGCAGGCCGGCGGTGCGGATGTCGACGACATGCGCCGCCCCCTTCAGCCGGTGCGCCCGCTCCTCCCAGAGCGGCAGCATCGTTTTGAGCTGCCCAAGGATGTCCTGCTCGGCGAAGACGTCGAGCGTCGCGAGACCGGCAGCGCAGGCGAGCGGATGGGCCGAATAGGTGTAGCCGTGGAAGAGCTCGATCGCCTCGGGCGGACCGGCCATGAAGGCGTCGTAGACAGGACCGGCGACGAGGACGCCGCCCATCGGCACCGCGCCATTGGTCATGCCCTTGGCGCAGCTCATCAGGTCCGGCCTGACGCCATAGGCCTGCGTCGCGAAGGGCGCGCCGAGGCGGCCAAAGCCGGTGATGACCTCGTCGAAGATCAGCAGGATGCCGTGCTTGTCGCAGATCGCTCGCAGGCGTTCGAGATAGCCCTTTGGCGGCGGATAGACCCCGCCCGAGCCGGTCACGGGCTCGACGATGACGGCGGCGACCGTCGCCGGGTCGTGAACCTGAAGAAGCATCTCCAGCGCCTCGGCCGCAGCGAGCCCGCCCTCCGGTCGGCCGCGCGAGAAGGCCATGGTCCCGCGGTCATAAGGCAGCGGCAGATGCGCGACATCGGGCAATAGCGGTCCGAAGGCCGCCTTGTGCCGACCGATGCCGGAGACCGAGAGCCCGCCCCAGCCCATGCCGTGATAGCCCTTGGCCCGGCCGATCAGCTTGGTGCGCGAAGCCTGGCCGCGGGCCTGATGATAGGCACGGGCGATCTTCAGGGCGGTGTCGACCGCTTCCGAGCCGGAATTGACGAAGAAGACATGCTCGATGCCCTCCGGCGCAAAGTCGGCGAGCCTGGCAGCATAGGCCTGCGCATCGGGATGGCTCATCTTGAAGGAGGAGACGAAGTCGAGCCGGCCGGCGGCGGCGCGGATCGCCTCGGTGATCCTGGCCTGGCCGTGCCCGGCATTGACGCACCAGAGCCCGGCCATGCCGTCGAGCACGCGCCGCCCGTCCGGCGTGACGTAGTGCATGCCTTCAGCCCGCTCGAACAGCAGCGGCGCCTGCCGGAAGGCGCGCATCGGCGTGAACGGCATCCAGAACGCGTCGGGAGCGTTGTCGCGGCGGCTTTCGGCGGCAAATGCAGGCGCGGTCATCGTCGGGTCCTCGCTATGAACAGCTGTATGATGTCTTTCTTATATCAGAAAGACAATAGCGAGAATCTCGATCCGCGTCAGTCCAGCCCATCTGGTCTGCGAAGCTGCATGGCGCGCTGGAGATGGCTGCGCATCAAGGCACTGGCGAGCTGAAAATCGCCCGCCTCGATCGTCGCGAGCATCTGCAGATGCTCGCGACTGTTCACCACGACACGCTCATAGCCATAGGTCCAGTCGTAATTGGAGAGCCGGCGCATCTGGTTCTGCCGACGGATGGCGGAATGGATGAAGCGGTTGCCCGAGGCCGCCGCCAGCCCCTCGTGGAAATCAGCATTCATCTCGTAGAAGCCGATCGCCGAGCTTTCCTTCCAGGGTTGCGACAGGGTCTGCTCGTGCCGGACCCGCGTCTCGTCGATCCAGCCCTGGTCGAGCGAGAAGCCAGGCTCCAGGAAGACCATCGGCTCGATCAGCAGGCGGAAGCGGTAGCGCTCATCATGCGCCGACTGATCACGCGGTTCGTGCAGGAAACGCCAGCCATAGCCGCGCTTGCGCTCGACCATGTCCAGATCGGCGAGCCGTGCCATCAGGCGCTGCACCTCCGGCCGGCCGAGATCATAGCGTCGCATCAGTTCGAGCTCGGAGATCTCGTCGGGCAAGCGCCCGCCATGGCGATCCTGCGCCACCTTGACCATGGTAAGCTCGGTCGCATCGGCACTCGCGCCGGGATCGGCTGATGCCTCGGGCGCGCTCAGCAGCTCGACGCCCTTGTTCGGATGCCGGCGGACCAGCCCCTGCCGGGCGAGATGGTCGATCGCGGCGCGTACCGGCGTGCGCGAGACGTTGAGGCGGCGCGCCGCGCTGTTCTCGTTGAGCCAGGCGCCGGCTTCGAGGCCATCCTCGCGGACCATGCGGAGGATCCGTTCGGCGATCTCCTGCTGCAATCGTGTCGGTGCCGTCATCGAAAGCTCTTGATTGTCTTAGTTTGAAATGAAATACATTATAGCCTGACACAGTACCAGTGCGAACGCGGAGATCCGGTCATGGTCGAGCCCTTTCCCTTCGTCGATGTCTCCGGCACGCCCTATGAGCGTGGCCGCCAGCATGGTGCGGCGGTGCCGAAGCGCGTCAAGCGTTCGATCGAACTCTATGGCGGACAGCTCGGCGATCTCGGCTACGACGCCGCCGCCAAGTCGCGCCTGATCGGCGAGTTCGCGCGCGAGATCGAGGCCTTCGGCAAGCACTATGTCGAGGAAATGCGTGGCATCGCCGATGGCGCCGGCGTCGCGCTCGAAGACGTCATCATGATCAATGCCCGCACCGAGGTGATCGCCAAGGCGAAGCTCGAAAAGAGCAAGCCGGTGGGGGCTGAGGAAGAGCTCGACGATGGCTGCACCGGCGCGGTCATCCTACCCGAGCGCAGCGCCTCGGGCGAATTGATCCACGGCCAGAACTGGGACTGGAAGGCCGAATGCGCCGAGACGGCGATCGTGCTGCGCGTGCGCCGCGATGACGGCCCGGATTTCCTGACCTTCGTCGAGGCCGGCGGCCTCGCCCGCTGCGGCATGAACGCGGCCGGCATCTCGATCACCGCCAACTATCTCGAAAGCGAGCGCGACTTCACCCAGACCGGCGTGCCGCTCGCCTTGATCCGACGCAAGGTGCTGGAGCAGGAGCATCTCGCCTTCGCGATCAAGGCGGTGGCAACGACGCCGAAGGCCTGCTCGAACAACATGATGCTTTCGACCGTCGCCGGCTTCGGCATCGACTTCGAATGCGCGCCCGATGCCGCCTTCCCGCTCTATCCCGAGGACGGGCTGATCGTGCACGCCAATCACTGGGTCGGCCAGGTCGCGCTGACCAAGATCACAGATACCGGCACCCCGCGCGTACCCGAGAGCTTCTACCGCGACTGGCGCGTCAAGAAATTGCTCAACGAGGCCGGCCGCAAGCTCACCGTCGATGATCTGAAAGCCGCCTTCTTCGACGATTTCCTGACTCCGCATTCGGTCTGCCGGCCACCGCGCCTCAACGACACCGGTAATCTCTCGGCCACCGTCTCGATGGTGATCATGCAGCCGGCCAAGGGCACGATGGAGGTCGCGCCGCTGCCGGCCCTCAATCGCATCTTCACCCGCTACAGCCTCACCGACGAGCCGGTGACACTGGCGCGGGCAGCCGAATAAGGCGGCCAAGACAGCTCAGTTTCACGCTAGTCATTAAGACAAGGGGAACCCGCCGATGCACAGCCGACGCCGCTTTTCCCTCGCCCTCGCCGGATTGGGCCTCGCGACCGCAGCCGCATGGCCGGCAGCGGCCGCGACGCTGCGGGTGCAGCTGCCCTTCGATATCCGCTCGGTCAATCCGGGCGTGAACCGCGACCACAACACCGATGGCGTCGTGTTGCACATGGTCGAGGGCCTCGTCGCCTATGGCGAGGATGCGGCGCCGAAGCCGCTGCTCGCCGAGAAGGTCGACGTCTCCGGCGACGGTCTGACCTACACTTTCACGCTCCGTCAGGGCGTGAAATTCCATAACGGGGCGACGCTCACGTCCGAGGACGTGCTGTGGAACTGGAACCGCTACATGGATCCGAAGACGGACTGGCGCTGTCTCTCCGAATTCGACGGCCGCGGCCAGGTCAAGGTCGAGCAGGTCACCGCGCCGGACGCTCGCACCGTCGTCTTCAGGCTCGACAAGCCGAGCGCGCTCTTCCTCACATCGCTCGCCAGAACCGACTGCGCCATGACCGGCATCCTGCACAAGGATTCGGTCAAGGCCGATGGTAGCTTCGACAAACCCGTCGGCACCGGGCCGTTCAAGCTCGCCGAATGGAAACGCGGCGAGTTCATCCGCCTTGAGCGCTTCGCCGACTATTCCGCTTTGCCCGGCAAGATCGATGGGCTCGGCGGCGCCAAGCGCCCCCTCGTCGACGAGGTCCGCTTCGTCATCATTCCCGATAGCGCGACCGCCAAGGCGGCGCTGCTGCGCGGCGATGTCGACATCGTGCCCGACGTCGCCAACGCCGACATCTCGGAGCTGAAGAAGAGCCCCGACAAGGTCGGCCTGTCGGTGGTGACGCATATGGGGCTGGTCGGGCTGATCATCCAGACGCGCGATCCGGTCCTCGGCAACGCCAAGCTGCGCCAGGCGATGGCGGCGGCGATCGACACGCCTGAGCTCGTCGCCCAGGTGACAGACGGCATCGGCAAGCCGAACCAGTCGATCGTGCCGGGGCTCTCGGCCTATTACGGCCCGGCCCAGAAGCAGGGCCGCGCCTATGATCCGGCCGCGGCGAAGAAGCTGCTGCAGGAAGCCGGCTACAAGGGCGAGAAGATCGTCATGCTCGCGAACAAGCGTTATCCGCAGAGCTTCGACGCCGCGGTGGTCTCGCAGCAGATGCTGAAAGCCGTCGGCATCAATGTCGAGATCGAGGTGCTGGAATGGGCGACCCAGCTCGATCGCTACAACAAGGGCAATTACCAGATCCAGGCCTTCCCCTATTCGGGGCGGCTCGACCCTGCGCTCTCCTTCGAGTCGATGACCGGGCCGAAGGACAAGCAGCCGCGCAAGCTCTGGGACAATCCCGAGGTCCAGGCCCTGCTCGACAAGTCGATGGTCGTCGGTGACAAGGCCGAGCGCCAGAAGATCTTCGACGAGTTGCATCGGCGCTTCATCGCCGACGTGCCGATGGTGATGCTCTATAACGGCATCGTCGGCGGCGCCCATGGCAAGCGCGTCAAGGGCTACACCTCGTCCCTGACCTCATTGCCGCGTCTCTGGGAAGTGAGCATCGCCGACTGAGCTGCGCCGCTGGCCTCGACCTCGCTCAGGTCCTTGATGATGTGATGGCTGGTGAGCGTGGCCAGACGCTCGCCATCCCCGGCCCGGATCGCCGCGACCATGGCATGGTGGTCGGCATCGCTGGCGAGCAGGGCCTGATGCGAGGCCCAGACCGTGACCGCCGAGCCACGCGAGCGGTCACGCAGGCTCCAGATCGTTTCCACCAGCACCGGATTGCCGCAATGGTCGTAGATCAGGCTATGGAAGGCGCGATTGATCTCGCTCTGCTCGACGCGCGTTCCGCTCTGCACGGCCCGGCTGAACTCCTGGGCGAGCGCATCGAGCCGGGTGATTGCGTCATCATCCATCTTGCCGATGACCAGGCGGGACGCCGCGCTTTCGAGGATGATGCGGGTGTCGCGGATCGCGAGAGAGGTTGCGAAGTCGATTTCTGTGACGCGGTAGCCGCGATTGGGCACGTGCTCGATCGTCTTGCGCACGGAAAGTTCGTCGAGCGCGGCGCGGACGTCGAAACGTGTCGCCTGGAAGGCCTCTTCGAGATCGATCTGCCGCAACCATTCGCCCGGCCGATAGGCGCGGACATGGATCGCCCGGGCGATCTCGTTGGCGAGTTCGCCCTTGGCGCGCTGGCGGGTTTTTGGACGGGTGGCCATGACGGGTTTCTAGAGCATTGCAGCGACGCTTGCGAGCCGGCTCGCATACCTCACGAGCAGCCGCACCGCACGGTCGAATCCGGCTTGCAGGCGCAATCGTATCATGCAACAAAATTGGCGCCAATCTTATAGCCAATCAGGAAACGCCGCATGACCGCTCCCGTCGCAAGCCAGGCCCAGCAGGACGATGCGGCCGCGATCGCCCGCGCGCTCTACGATTTCGGGCCGACCCCGGTCACCGCCTGCAAGGCCGATCCGCGTTTCAGCTACTGCCTCTATGTGCCCAAGGGCCTCGGCAAGGGCGGCGAGGCACCTGAGCTCGTCGTCACCATGCACGGAACCGGCCGTGGCTTCATCGGCTACCGTGACGCCTTCGAGGCCTTCGGGCGCTGGAACAACTGCGTCATCCTCGCCCCGCTCTTCCCGATCGGCGTGATGGGCGACAGCAACCGCAACGGGTTCAAGTACATGGTCGAGGGCGCGATCCGCTACGACCACATCCTGCTCGCCATGGTCGAGGAGGTCGCCCAGGCCTATGGCTTGCGCTTCGATCGCTTCGCCCTGTTCGGCTATTCCGGCGGCGGCCACTTCACCCATCGCTTCCTGATGCTGCAGCCCCATAAGCTTTGGGCCGCCTCGATCGGCGCTCCGGGCTCGGTGACCCTGCTCGACCCGACGCGCGACTGGTGGGTCGGCACCCGCAACATGGCCGAGCTTTTCGGCACCGCCCCCGATATCGAGGCGATGCGCAAGGTCGCCGTCCAGATGATCGTCGGCGCCGCCGATCTCGAGACCTGGGAGATCACCCACAAGCCCGGCGATCGCAGCTGGATGCCCGATGCCAACCGCGCCGGCACCAACCGCCCGGAGCGGCTCGACAGCTTGCGCCGCAACTTCGAGGAGCACGGCATCGACGTGCGCTTCGACCTGGTGCCGAACATGCCGCATGACGGGCTGAAGGCGATCTCGCGGGTCGAGGACTTCTTCGCCGAAGAACTCGCCAGGCGCCGATCCGGCGCGGCCAGGGCGGCCTGAGGCCAACGAACGCAAGCACAACGACAAGACAAAAAAGGGGAATTGCCGATGAACCGTCTGCTCGCTTCCGCCTTCACTTTGCTGGCCTTCGCCAGTCCCGCCGCCGCACAATCCATCACGGTGGCGGTCGCCGCCGACATCCGCAGCAACAATCCCGGCGTCAATCGCGACGACAACACCGACGATTTCGCGCTGCAGCTGGTCGAGGGTCTCGTCGGCTACAATGAGGGCGGCGTCGCGACGCCGCTGCTCGCCGAGAAGGTCGACCTGTCCGCCGACGGCAAGACCTACACCTTCACGCTGCGCCAGGGCGTCAAGTTCCACAACGGCGCCGAGCTCTCCTCGGCCGACGTGCTGTGGAGCTGGAACCGCTACATGGACGCCAAGACCGACTGGCGCTGCACGTCGGAATTCGACGGCCGCTCCGGCCTCAAGGTCGAGTCGGTGACGGCGCCCGATGCCCGCACCGTGGTGATGCAGATCGACAAGCCGAACGCGCTCTTCCTGGACACCCTCGCCCGCACCGACTGCGCGATGACCGCGATCCTGCACAAGGACTCGGTCAAGGCCGACGGCAGCTGGGACAAGCCGATCGGCACCGGCCCCTACAAGTTCGGCGAGTGGAAGCGCGGTGAATATTTCACCATGACCGCCTTCGACGGCTACAGGTCGCCCAAGGAAGGCGGCAAGGCCGACGGCTATGTCGGCTCCAAGCGCCCGCTGCTCAAGGACGTCAAGTTCCTGATCGTCAAGGACCCGGCCACGGTGAAGGCCGGCCTGATCTCCGGCGCGCTCGACATGGCCGAGATCCTGCCCAGCGACGCGGCCGAATTGAAGAAGAACCCGAAGCTCTCGGTCGCGGCCGAGCCCAACGCCGTCCGGCACGTCTTCCTGATCCAGGTCAAGGACGCGATCATGGGCAACCAGAAGCTGCGCCAGGCGATCGCCGCCTCGCTCGACATGGATGAGATCGTCGCGTCCTTCTACAACGATCTCGGCAAGCCCAACACCTCGCCGATCTATTCCGGCTCGAGCTATTTCGGCGAGGTCGAGAAGAAGGGCCTGAGCTTCGACCCGGCGCGCGCCAAGAAGCTGCTGCAGGAAGCCGGCTACAAGGGCGAGAAGATCATCATCCTCGCCAACAAGCGCCCGACCGTGCCGAGCTTCCCGGCCGCAGTGGTGGCGCAGCAGATGCTGCAGGCCGTCGGCGTCAACGCCGAGATCGAGGTGCTCGACTGGGCGACCCAGCTCGATCGCTACAACAAGGGCAACTACCAGATGCAGTCCTTCTCCTTCTCGGCCCGCTTCGACCCCGCCATCGCCTTCGAGCAGTTCGCGGGGCCGAAGGACAAGCAGCCGCGTAAGACCTGGGACAATCCGGAGGCGCAGAAGCAGATCGACAAGCTCTATGTGACCTCCGACCGGGCCGAGCGCCAGAAGATCGTCGACGAGCTGCACAAGCGCGTCGTCGACGAAGTCCCGATGATCTTCGCCTTCAACGGCCTCGACATCATCGCCCATGCCAAGCGCGTCCAGGGCTTCAAGCCGTGGCAGTCGAAGCTGCGCATGTGGGAAGTGACGCTGGCGAACTGACGCCGACAACCGTCAAGCACCGGGGGAGGAAACCGATGCTGCGCTTCGCGCTGACGCGCATCCTGATGTCCGTGCCGACACTGTTGATCGTGTCGGTGGCGGTCTTCGCGCTGATCCGCCTGATCCCGGGCGATCCGGCCTCGTTGATGCTGGGGGACCTGGCGACGCCGGCTTCGATTGCCGATCTGCAGGCCAGGCTCGGTCTCGACCAGAGCGTGCCGGTGCAGTTCGGTATCTGGTTCGGCAACCTGCTCAAGGGCGATCTCGGCCAGTCGATCTCGTCACAGCAGGCGGTGCTGCCACTGATCCTGTCGCGCTTCTGGATCTCGGCGCAGATCGTGCTGGTCGCGGTCGCGCTCGCCAGCCTCGTCGCCGTGCCGGCTGGCGTCCTCGCCGCCTGGAAGCAGGATACCTCGCTCGATCTCAGCCTCGTCGCGGTCGCGACGCTGCTGCTCTCGATCCCGACCTTCTGGCTCGGCCTTTTGCTGCTGCTGTTCTTCGGGCTCAAGCTCGAATGGCTGCCGGTGGTCGGCTATGTCTCGATCGCCGAGAACCCAGTCGCCGGCATCCTCTACCTGATCATGCCGATCATGACGCTCTTCCTGCATGAGATCGGCGTGATCCTGCGCATGGCCCGCGCCTCGACGCTGGAGGTGCTGCGCCTCGACTACATCACCCATGCGAGGGCCAAGGGCCTGACCGAGAGCGCCGTGCTCTGGAACCACGCCTTCAAGAACGCCTTCGGCCCGACCTGGACGCTGATCGGCCTCGTCCTCGGCAACCTGCTCGGTGGCATCGCGGTGGTCGAGACGGTCTTCACCATCCCCGGTTTGGGCCGTCTTCTGGTCGATTCGATCTTCGCCCGCGACTATCCGGTGATCCAGGGCTGCATGCTCTTCGTCGCCTTCACCTATGTGCTGGTCAATCTCGTGATCGACCTCTGCTACCCGATCTTCGATCCGAGGGTGAGCGCGCAATGAAGCTTCCTGCTCCCAACGCCCTGGTCGGCGGCACGCTGATCGGCACTCTCGGCCTCGTCGCGGCGGTCAGCTCGGTCTGGACGCCTTTTGACCCGCTGAAGCTCTCCTTCCGGGCCAAGCTCGCGGCGCCCTCCGCCATGCACTGGCTCGGCACCGACGAGTTCGGCCGCGACGTGCTCTCGCGCCTGATGGCGGGGGCTGCGACCTCAGTCTGGATCAGCCTTCTGACGGTCGCGCTCGCCGTGACGCTCGGCACGATCATCGGCCTGTTCTCCGGCTATGTCCGCGGCTGGGTCGACCGCACCATCATGGCCTTCAACGACGCACTGCTGGCCTTTCCCGGCATCCTGCTGGCGCTCGGCCTGCTCGCCGTGGTCGGCGCCAACAAATACGGCATCATCCTGGCGCTCGGCATCGCCTATGCGCCTTCGGTCGCCCGCATCGTGCGCGGCACGGTGCTGTCGCTGCGCGAGCGCGAGTTCATCTCGGCCTCGCGGGTGATGGGCAATTCGGAAGGGTTCACCATGGCCCGCCACATTCTGCCGAACTGCATCGCACCGCTGACCGTGCTGGCAACCTCGATGTTCGGCTGGGTGCTGCTGGCCGAGAGCTCGCTCTCCTTCCTCGGCCTCGGCGTGCCGCCGCCGGCGCCGACCTGGGGCAACATGCTGGCGGGATCGCGGCCCTATATCGGCCAGGCCGTCTGGCTCGGCGTCTTCCCGGGCCTGTGCATCTCGCTGACCCTGCTCGGCATCAACCTGCTCGGCGATGCCCTGCGCGACAAGCTCGACCCGCGGATGAGGGGAGCGCGATGACCTCGACAAAACCCCTGCTCGAGGTCGACGGCCTCACTCTGCGGATCGGTGCGAGCGGCCGCACCGTGGTCAACAATGTCAGCTTCTCGGTCTCTCCTGGCGAGATCGTCGGCATCGTCGGCGAATCCGGCTCGGGCAAGACGCTCGCGGCCCGTGCGGTGATGGGCTTCATCCCGCCGGCGGTGCGCCTGATCTCGGGCTCGATCCGCTTCGACGGCGAGGAGGTCACGACCATGGCCCCGAAGAGCCTGCGGGCGATCCGCGGCTCGCGCGTCGGCATGGTCTTCCAGGAGCCGATGACCTCGCTCAACCCGTCCATGCTGATCGGGCGCCAGCTCGAAGAGGGCCTCGCACTGCACCGCAAGCTCGACGCCAACGGCCGGCGTGAGCTCATTCTCGACATGCTGCGAAGAGTCGGCATCCGCGATCCGGAAGGGGCCTTCAACGCCTATCCGCACCAATACTCCGGCGGCATGCGCCAACGCATCATGCTCGCCTCGGTGATGCTGCTGAAGCCAGCGCTGCTCCTCGCCGACGAACCGACCACCGCGCTCGATGCCGTGGTCCAGCGCGACGTCATGGAGCTGATGGTCGACCTGACCAAGGAGAACGGCACCGCCGTTCTGCTGATCTCGCACGATCTCGGCATGGTCGCGCGCTATTGCAGCCGCATCGTCGTGATGTGCCAGGGCGATGTCGTCGAGCAGGGCAAGAGCGAAGACATCCTCGCCCGACCGCAGCATCCCTATACCCGCAAGCTGCTCGCCGCGATGCCGCATCGCGAGCCTGCGCGGGCGCTGCCCGACGCCGCGACGCCGCTGGTCTCGGTCGACGACCTCGTCGTCGATTATGGCGGCCGCCAGGGCTTCTTCCGCAAGGAGCAGGGCAAGCGGGCGCTGCACGGCATCAGCCTCAGCGTAAGGCCGGGCGAGGTCGTCTCCGTCGTCGGCGGCTCCGGCTCGGGCAAGACCACGCTCGGCCATGCCATCGCTGGCCTGCTCAAGCCGAGCGGCGGCGAAATCCGCTTCAACGGCAAGCCGATCGCCAGGAGCGACGCCGCCTGGTGGGATTATCGGCTCAACTGCCAGATGGTCTTCCAGGACCCCTATTCCTCGCTCGATCCGCGCATGACGATCGGCGAGCTCGTCGGCGAACCGCTGCGGCTGGTCAAGGGCATGGGCGCCGCCGAGAAGAAGGCGCGCCTGCAGGAGGTGCTGAGCGAGGTCGGGCTCGGCGACGGCTTCGCCGAGCGCTATCCGCACGAGCTCTCCGGCGGCCAGCGCCAGCGCGTCGCCATCGCCCGCGCCATCATCCGCCGCCCCAGCTTCGTCATCGCCGACGAGCCGGTCTCGGCCCTCGACGTGACGGTGCGCGCGCAGGTGCTGGAGCTCTTCGCGCAGCTGCAGAAGAAGCACGGCTTCTCCTGCCTGTTCATCAGCCATGATCTCGGCGTGGTCGAGCAGGTCTCCGACCGCGTCGTCGTCATGCAGGACGGCCGCATCGTCGAGGAAGGCACGCGCGACGACATCTTCGACAACCCTCAGCACGACTACACCCGCAAGCTGCTCTCGGCCGTGCCCGGGCTGGAGAGTACGGAGAACGGCGGTGTGCGCCTGTTCTGGCGGCTGGCTGAGCCGGCGTGAGCCACTATCGGGAATGAGGCCTTCGCAATGAAGAACGGAATGATCGTCGCCCCGCAACCGGAAGCGGTGGAGGCGGGCGCCGCCGTGCTTGAGCGCGGCGGCAACGCAGTCGACGCGGCGATCGCCTGCGCCTTCATGCAGGGCGTGGTCGATCCGCTGATGTCCGGCATCGGCGGCTTCGGCTCGATGCAGCTCTACATGCCCGGCAAGGGCGTCCATGAGATCGTCGAGTTCTACGCCCGCGCCTCTTACTCCGCCAAGCCGGACATGTGGCAGGACAAGCTGCGCGGCCAGTCGCGCGACGGCTTCGCCTTCCTGCTCGAGGGCGGCATCAACGAATTCGGCCATCTCGCCGTCTGCACGCCCGGCAGCGTCAAGGGCTATGACCATGTGCTCTCGCGCTTCGGCACGATGGATTGGGCCGATGTCATGGCGCCGGCGATCCGGCAGGCGCGCGAGGGCGTGCTGGTGCGCCCGCACATGCACTGGTTCTGGACGCAGGACCAGAGCGGCTCCGGCCAGGTCAACACCTCGGACAAGCTGCGCTACAGCGAGACCGGCAAGACGCTCTATTTCCGCCCCGACGGCAGCGCGAAGCGCCCGGGCGACGTCATCGCCAACGCCGACATGGCCAGCACGCTGGAGCGGCTCGCCAAGGGCGGCGCCGACCTGTTCTACCATGGTGAGCTCGCCGAGGAGATCGCTGCCGACTTCGCGCGGCATGGCGGGCTGATCTCGCGCGAGGACCTCGCCCGCTACGAACTCTCCGTCGCGGAGCCGATCTGGGGCTCCTATCGCGGCCATCGCATCTCGACCTCGCCGCCACCGGCGAGCGGCATGTCGATGCTGCAGATCCTCAACATGCTGGAGCCTTTCGACATCGGCTCGCTCAGCCATGGCGGCGCCGAGCATGTCCGCCTGCTGGCCGAGGCGATGAAGCGGATGACCATCGACAAGGACCAGTTCATGGGCGACCCCGCCTATGTCGACGTCCCCGTTGAGCGCCTGATCTCGAAGGAGCATGCGGCGGAGCAAGCCGAGAGCATCCGCCGCGGCGAGCGCGCCGACGTCAAGCGGCTGGAGCGCCCCTCCCAGCGCGAGACCACCCATGTCACCGTCGTCGACCGGCACGGCAATGCCGTCGCGCTGACCCATACGCTCGGCAGCCCGTCGGGCGCGATCACCGAGGGCCTCGGCTTCATCTACAACGGCACGATGAGCCGCTTCGACCCGCGCCCCGGCCGCGCCGGCTCGATCGCGCCCGGCAAGCGCCGCTCCTCCTCGGCCGCGCCGACCATCGTCTTCAGGGGCGAAAAACCCTTCATCGTCATGGGTGCGCCGGGCGGCAGCTACATCGCTCCGGCCATGGCGCAAGGCATCATGAACGTCATCGACTTCGAGATGTCGATGCTGGAGGCGGTGGCGGCGCCACGCGTAATGGGCGTCTCGAACTCCATCGATATCAGCAACCGCATCCGCCGCAGCGTCGAAGCCGAGCTCAAGGCGCAGGGCTACGACGTCAAGCGCTCGGCCCAGAGCTATCCCTTCGCCGCGCTCCACGGCGTCAAGATCGAGGACGGGCTCGCGACCGGCGGCGCCGACCCGCAACGCGACGGCATGGCGATCTCGGTGCCGGCGTAAGCCTATTAAACCGGCGCGATCTGCAGCGGGTCGACCGAGATCGCCCGCTTCAGCGTGCGCAGGCCGAAGGTCGTCCGCGATTGCCGCATCCCCGGCAGCCGGTAGATCTTCTCGCGCAGGAAGCGCTCATAGTGCTCGGTGCCGCTGACCACGGCCTTGACCAGGTAATCGTAATCGCCGGTGACGAGATGGGCTTCGACCACCTCAGGAATCCGCGTCAGCGCCTCCCCGAAGCGGTCGAGCAATTTGTCGTCGTGCTTGTCGAGCGTGATCTCGATGAAGACGACATTGTCGAGGCCGAGCGCGCGATGATTGAGCACCGCGACATATTTCTCGATCGCCCCGCTCTCCTCCAGCCGCTTCACCCGCGTCCAGCACGGCGAGGGCGAGAGGCCGACCTTCTCGGCCAGCGCATTGATCGTCAGCCGGCCATCCTCGTTCAGGGCCGAGAGGATGCGCCGGTCGATCTGATCTAGCTCCTCGCCACGCCTTGCCTTGATCGCCATAGAGTGAATTTTCCGCCAAACATCTAGATGGCAGAAAGATCATCCGAGCATAAGCGAATTACAAGGCCATTTCGGCAAGAAATAGGCATTTCACAGCCCTAACATGCCCGCATAAGGACAGCGCCCAGGCGGGCGCGCCTGCAAACGCGCCTTGCGGCCAGGATCGCGGCGCGGAATGCTGGATCGGACAGAGCCTAGGGAGCGTGGACATGACAGACCCCTCACCGCTTCGGTTCCATGTTCCCGTCCCCGCCAGTCGCCCCGGCGAAAAGCCCGACTTCTCCCATGTCGTGATCCCCAAGGCCGGCTCGGTGCAGCGCCCGCCGGTCGATGTCGATCCCCGCGAGATCCGCGACCTCGCCTATTCGATCATCCGCGTGCTCGACCGCGAAGGCGAGGCGGTCGGCCCCTGGGTGCCCGATCTCTCCAAGGACGAGCTGATCCGCGGCCTGCGCCACATGCTGACGCTGCGCGCCTTCGACGCGCGCATGCAGATGGCGCAACGTCAGGGCAAGACCTCGTTCTACATGCAGCACACCGGCGAGGAAGCCGTGTCCTGCGCCTTCCGCATCGCGCTCAATGACGGCGACATGAACTTCCCGACCTATCGCCAGGCCGGGCTCCTGATCGCGCACGATTATCCGCTCGTCGAGATGATGTGTCAGATCTACTCGAACGAGCGCGATCCGCTGCGCGGCCGCCAGCTGCCGATCATGTATTCGGCCAAGGCGCACGGCTTCTTCTCGATCTCCGGCAACCTCACCACCCAATATGTCCAGGCGGTCGGCTGGGCCATGGCCTCGGCGATCAAGGGCGACAACAAGATCGCCGCCGCCTGGGTCGGCGACGGCTCGACGGCGGAATCCGACTTCCACGCGGCACTGGTCTTCGCCTCGACCTACAAGGCGCCGGTCGTCCTCAACGTCGTCAACAACCAGTGGGCGATCTCGACCTTCCAGGGCATCGCCCGCGGGGGTTCAGGCACCTTCGCCGCCCGCGGCCTCGGCTTCGGCATCCCGGCGCTACGCGTCGACGGCAACGACTACCTCGCGACCTATGCCGTGGCGCAATGGGCGATCGAGCGGGCCCGCCGCAATCTTGGGCCGACGCTCATCGAATACGTCACCTACCGCGCCGGGGCGCATTCGACCTCGGACGACCCGTCCGCCTATCGGCCAAAGCACGAATCCGACGACTGGCCGCTCGGCGACCCGATCGTCCGATTGAAGCAGCACCTGATCGCGATCGGCGCCTGGACCGAGGAGCGCCACAAGCAGACCGAGGCCGAGATCATGGCGACGGTGATCGCCGCGCAGAAGGAGGCGGAGAGCTTCGGCACCCTGCATGCCGGCGGCAAGCCCTCCTCGCGCGACATGTTCGAGGACGTCTATGCCGAACTGCCGCCGCATCTGCGCCGCCAGCGCCAGCAGATCGGAGTCTGACCATGGCCCGCATGACCATGATCGAGGCGATCCGCTCGGCCCTCGACGTCTCCATGGGCCGCGACGACAACGTCGTCGTCTATGGCGAGGATGTCGGCTATTTCGGTGGCGTCTTCCGCTGCACCCACGGCCTGCAGCAGAAATACGGCGTCAACCGCTGCTTCGACGCGCCGATCAGCGAGCTCGGCATCGTCGGCACCGCGATCGGCATGGCGGCCTATGGCCTGCGCCCCTGCGTCGAGATCCAGTTCGCCGACTACATGTACCCGGCCTATGACCAGATCGTCTCCGAGGCGGCGCGCCTGCGCTACCGCTCGGCCGGCGACTTCACCTGCCCGATGGTGATCCGCATGCCGACAGGCGGCGGCATCTTCGGCGGCCAGACCCACAGCCAGAGCCCGGAAGCCCTGTTCACCCACGTCTCCGGCCTGAAGACGGTGGTGCCGTCCAATCCGCGCGATGCCAAGGGCCTGCTGATCGCGGCGATCGAGGATCCCGATCCCGTGATCTTCCTCGAGCCGAAGCGGCTCTATAACGGCCCGTTCGACGGCCACCACGACCGCCCGGTCACGCCCTGGTCGAAGCATGAGCTCGGCGAAGTCGAGGAAGGCCACTACAGCGTGCCGCTCGGCAAGGCGGCGATCCGCCGCGAAGGCTCGGCCGTCACCATCGTCACCTACGGAACCATGGTCCATGTCGCCCAGGCGGCCGCCGAGGAGACCGGCATCGACGCCGAGATCATCGACCTGCGCACTTTGCTGCCGCTCGATCTCGACGCGATCGTGGCCTCGGTCTCCAAGACCGGCCGCTGCATCGTCCTCCACGAGGCGACGCTGACGTCAGGGTTTGGCGCCGAGCTCGCCGCGCTCGTGCAGCAGCACTGCTTCTACCATCTGGAGGCGCCGATCATGCGCGTCACCGGCTGGGACACGCCTTATCCGCACGCCCAGGAATGGGATTACTTCCCCGGCCCCGCCCGTCTTGGACGAGCGCTTCGCGACATCATGGAGGCACGCTGATGGCCGAGCGCATCATCAAGCTGCCCGATGTCGGCGAGGGCATCGCCGAGGCCGAGCTGGTCGAATGGCACGTCAAGGTCGGCGACATCGTCCGCGAGGACGATCTCATCGCCGCGGTGATGACCGACAAGGCGACCGTCGAGATCCCCTCGCCGGTCGAGGGCGAGGTCACCTGGGTCGGCGCCGAGATCGGCGATACCGTCGCGATCGGCTCGGCGCTGGTGAAGCTGAAGGTCTCGGGCGACGGCGCCGCGACCGAGGCACCGACCGAGGCGGAAACGCCGGTCGAGCCGCCGAAGGGCAAGCCCGTCGCTGCGGCCGCCCCTGCCACGCCAGCAGCTGCTCCCGAACCCGCTCCCAAGCAGATGCCAACGCCTAAGCCTGCGGCCCCGGCCCGCCCGGCTCCCGTCGTCACCACACCGGCGCCGCGCCGTCCGGTCGGCGAGAAGCCGCTGGCCTCTCCGGCCGTCAGGCTGAAGGCGCGCGAGGCCGGCGTCGACCTGCGGCAGGTCCAGGGCTCCGGCCCGGCCGGCCGCGTCAGCCATGAGGACATCGACGCCTTCATCCTGCGCGGCCCCGAGGCTCCGGCCAAGGGCGGGCTCGTCGCCAAGACAGGGATCACCGACGTCAAGGTCGTCGGCCTGCGCCGTCGCATCGCCGAGAAGATGGCGCTGTCGAAGTCGCGCATCCCTCACATCACGATTGTCGAAGAAGTCGATGTCTCCGCTCTCGAAGACCTGCGCGCCGCGCTCAACAAGAAGCCGACGGCCGAGCGGCCGAAACTGACGATATTGCCCTTCCTGATGCGGGCGATGGTCAAGGCGCTCGGCGAGCAGCCCAATCTCAACGCGCTCTATGACGACGAGGCCGGCATCGTCCACCAGCATGCCGGCATCAATATCGGCATCGCCACGCAGGCTCCGTCAGGCCTGATGGTGCCGGTGGTCAAGCATGCCGAGGCGCGCGACCTCTGGGGCTGCGCCATCGAGCTCTCGCGCCTGGCCGAACGGGCCCGCGACGGCTCGGCGACGCGCGACGAGCTCACCGGCTCGACCATCACCATCACCTCGCTCGGAGCGCTCGGCGGCATCGCCACCACCCCGGTGATCAACCATCCCGAGGTCGCGATCGTCGGCGTCAACAAGATGGTGGTCCGTCCGGTCTGGGATGGCACCACCTTCGTGCCGCGCAAGATGATGAACCTCTCCTCCAGCTTCGACCACCGCGTCATCGACGGCTGGGACGCGGCGGTCTTCGTGCAGCGACTGAAAGAGCTGCTGGAGACGCCGGCGACGCTGTTCGTGGACATGTGAGCGGCGGGAGCGAGCCATGACCGACATCACCTGCAAGCTCCTCGTCATCGGCGCCGGCCCCGGCGGCTATGTCTGCGCCATCCGCGCCGGCCAGCTCGGGATCGACACCGTCATCGTCGAGAGCAGCAAGCTCGGGGGCACCTGCCTCAACATCGGCTGCATCCCCTCCAAGGCGATGATCCATGTCGCCGAGGAGTTCGAGAAGGCGGCCCATGCCGCCGCCGGCAAGACGCCCTTCGGCCTCACCACCGCGGAGCCCAAGCTCGACCTGAAGCAGGCCGTCGCCTGGAAGGACGGCATCGTCCAGCGCCTCAACAACGGCGTCGCCGGTCTCTTGCGCAAGGCCAAGGTCAAGATCGTCCACGGCCAGGCGCGCTTCCGCGACGGCAAGACCGTGGCGGTCGAGACCGAGACCGGCCCCAAGACCATCACGGCCGAGACGATCGTGATCGCGACCGGCTCGGTTCCCGTCGAACTGCCCTTCCTGCCCTTCGGCGGCAACGTCATCTCCTCGACCGGCGCGCTGGCGCTGACCGAGTTGCCGAAGCGCCTCGTCGTGGTCGGCGGCGGCTATATCGGGCTCGAGCTCGGCACCGCCTTCGCCAAGCTCGGCGCCAAGGTCACCGTGGTCGAGGCGCAGGAGAAGATCCTGCCGCTCTACGATGCCGAACTGACCGCACCCGTCGCCAAGAGCCTCTCGGCACTCGGTGTCGAGGTCCTGCTCGGGGCAAAGGCGCTGGGCCCCACCGCCAAGGGCGACGGCCTGCGCATCGAGACCGCTGACGGCAAGGAGCGCGAGCTGCCGGCCGACAAGATCCTGGTCACCGTCGGCCGCGCGCCTGCGACGAGCAAGCTTGGTCTCGACGAACTCGTGCTCGATATGGACGGCCGCTTCATCCGCATCGGCGAGCGCTGCGAGACCTCGATGCGCGGCATCCATGCCATCGGCGATGTCACCGGCGAGCCGATGCTGGCCCACCGCGCCATGGCGCAGGGCGAGATGGTCGCCGAGATCGTCGCCGGCGAGCCGCGCATCTGGGACAAGGCCTGCATCCCGGCGATCTGCTTCACCGATCCCGAGATCGTCTCGGCTGGTCTGTCGCCGGCGGAGGCCAAGGCCGCCGGCTTCGAGACCAAGATCGGCCTCTTCCCCTTCCAGGCCAATGGCCGCGCCATGACTCGCCATGGCGAGGCCGGCTTCGTCCGCATCGTCGCCCGGGCCGACAATCATCTGGTCCTCGGCATCCAGGCGGTCGGACAAGGCGTCTCGGAGCTGTCCGCCGCTTTCGGTCTCGCCATCGAGATGGGCGCGCGACTGGAAGACGTCGCCGGAACGATCCACGCCCATCCGACCTTGGGCGAGGCTTTCCAGGAATCGGCGCTGAAGGCGCTCGGCCACGCCTTGCACATCTGAGCCCTGCACATCTGAGGCGAACGCAGGCCGGGGTTCAACCCGGCGAGGGTTGACGCGGGAGCGCAGGCCGCTTCGACTGGCAGGACGGGTCAGGATGGACCCGCCCTGACTGCCGGAGCTTTCTGCCGTGACCGAACCCTGCGATCTCGATGCCGTCACCGCCCGCCGCCTGATCGGCGAGAAGAAGCTCTCGGCGAGCGAACTGCTCGAAAGCTGCCTCGCCCGGATCGATGCGGTCGACCCTGCCGTCAACGCCATGGTGGCGCGCGACGACGACCGGGCGCGAGCGACCGCGAAGGCCGCCGACGCCGCCACCATGCGCGGCGACGATCTGCCGGCGCTGCACGGCCTGCCGATCGGCATCAAGGACCTCGAGGACGTCGCGGGCCTGCGCACCACCTATGGCAGCCCGCTCTTCGCCGACCATGTCCCGGACAAGGACCAGGGCATCGTCGCCTCCGTGCGCAAGGCCGGCGCCGTCATCGTCGGCAAGACCAACACGCCCGAATGGGGCGCCGGCGCCAACACCCGCAACGCCGTCTACGGCGTCACCGGCAACCCGTTCGATCCTTCCCGCTCGGCCGCGGGCTCCTCCGGCGGCTCGGGCGTCGTGCTCGCGACCAATATGGTGCCGATCGCGACCGGCTCCGACACCGGCGGCTCCTTGCGCAACCCGGCCGCCTTCAACGGCATCGTCGGCTTCCGCCCGACGCCAGGGCTGGTGCCGAGCGACAAGCGCCCTCTCGGCTGGAACCCGCTCTCGGTGCTCGGCCCGATGGCACGCACCGTGCCCGATCTCTGCCTCCTGCTCTCGACCATGGTCAGCGATGATGCCGTCGACCCGCTGGCGACGACGATCCCTGGCAAGCAGGTCAGGCGCGCCGAAGACTTCGCCCGGCCGGACCATTGCGACCTCGCTTCGCTCAAGGTCGCGCTCACCCCGGATTTCGGCTTCGCACCGACCGAGAAGCACATCCGCGAGGTCTTCGCCGACAAGGTCGGCCGCTTCAGCAAGGTCTTCGGCCGGGCCGACGAGGCGACACCGGACTGCGCCGGCACCGATGAGAGCTTCGAGGTGCTGCGCGCCGTCTCCTTCCTCGCGGGCCATCATGACCGCGCGACCAAGACGCCCGACCAGGTCGGTCCCAATGTCCGCGCCAATGTCGAGGAAGGCCTGCGCTACAGCGCGCTCGACGTGACCCGGGCGCTCAAGCAGCAGACGGTGCTCTATCATGAATGGCAGCGCTTCTTCGAGCGCTACGACGTCATCCTCTCGCCGGCGATCACGCTCTCCCCACGGCCCTGGTCGGAGCTCTACCCGGCCGAGATCGACGGCAAGCCGACGCGCACCTATTTCCACTGGCTCGCCATGGCCTATGCGGTGACCATCGTCGGCCATCCCGCGATCTCGCTGCCGGTCGGACTCGACCGCAACGGCATGCCCTTCGGCCTGCAGATCGTCGGCCCGCGCGGCGGCGACGCCAAGGTGCTTGCGGTCGCGGCGGCGCTCGAGTCACTCTTGGCCGGCGACTCGCTGACGGCGCGGCCCAAGCCCGATATCGCCAGGCTGAAGGCCGCGCCGAAGCTCGCGGACAGCCCGAATTTCCTCGGCTTCGACTAAGCGGGGCAAGCTATTTTCGTCCTATCAAAAGCAGAAAAGAACAGGGCTCATCAGCAGTAATATTCAATCATAAAAAGGGGAGATCAAATGAAGCGTCGTCAGTTCCTGCAGGGCACGGCAGCCGCCGCCCTGTTCGCTCCAGCGCTCGCACGCGAGGCCCTGGCGCAAACAGCCAGCCCGACCGTGCTCAAGATGGCACCACAGGCCAACCTCACCTCGCTCGATCCGATCTGGACGACCGCGACCGTCACCAACAACCACGGCTACTACGTCTACGACACGCTCTATGGCGGCGATCTCGACCTCAAGCCCCAGCCGCAAATGGCCGAGGGCCACGAGATCTCGGCCGACGGCAAGGTCTGGAAGATCAAGCTGCGCGAGGGCCTCGCCTTCCATGACGGCCAGCCGGTCCGCCCGGCCGACTGCATCGAGAGCCTGAAGCGCTGGTGCCAGCGCGACCCCTACGGCCAGCTCCTGATCAAGGCGGTCGAGGCCTGGGGCGCTCCGGACGAACGCACCATCGAGATCAAGCTGACGAAGGCTTTCCCGATGATGCTCGACTGCATGGCCAAGGCTGACAATCCGCCCTTCATCATGCCGGAGCGCCTGGCCAAGACCGACGCGACCAAACAGGTCACCGAAATGGTCGGCTCCGGCCCCTACAAATTCGTCGCCGCCGAATATGTCTCGGGCAGCCGCGTCGTCTACGAGAAGAACGAAGCCTACAAGCCGCGCAGCGAGCCGCCGAGCCGCAATGCCGGCGGCAAGGTCGCACATTTCAAGCGGATCGAATGGCCGATCCTGCCGGATCCGGCGACCGCCGCCGCCGCGCTGACCAAGGGCGAGATCGACTGGTGGGAGCGCCCGCTCGCCGACCTGCAGCCGCTGCTGGCGAAGAGCCCGGACATCACCCGCGAGGTCATCGACAAGAACGGCCGCGGCTCGATCATGCGGCTGAACCACCTCCAGCCGCCCTTCAACAATCCCAAGGTCCGCGCCGCCGTCCGTCTCGGCGTCAACCAGGAAGACTACATGCGGGCCTCGCAGGGCGACGACACCACGACCTGGCAGGTCTGCCGGAACCTGTGGTGGCGCGGCACGCCCTATTACACCGGCGAACTCGAGGACCTGATGCCGCAGAGCCTCGACAAGGCCAAGGCGGCGCTGAAGGAGTCCGGTTACAACGGCGAGAAGGTCATCATCATCAACCCGACCGACTTCCCCGATATCGGCCCGCTCGGCGACGTCACCTACGAATTGCTCAAGTCGATGGGCATGAATGTCGAGATGGCCGCCAGCGACTGGGGCACGGTGATCCAGCGCCGCAACAGCCGCGAGCCGGTCGAGAAGGGCGGCTGGAGCATCTTCCACACCACGGGCGCCGCGGTCGGCTGGGGCAACCCGGCACTCTCCAATATCGTGCGCGGCCCGGGCGAGAAGGGTTGGTTCGGCTGGTGGACCAACGCCAAGGCCGAGGAACTAGCCGAGGAATGGCTCTACGCCCCCGACGAGGCCAAGCAGAAGCAGGTCGCCGTCGCGCTCGGGCGCCTGGCGCTGGAGGAATGCGCCACCATCCCGCTCGGCCAGTTCGTGATCAAGACGGCCTACCGTAAGGGCCTGACCGGCATGCTGCAGGGCTCGGCGCCCTATCCGTGGGGGGTGAAGCGGGGGTAGAGGCGGTTCTGAACCGTAACGCAGAAGGCGCGGGAACCCTCTCCTGTAAGGAGAGGGTAGGGTGAGGTGTAGGCCGTCGGACCAGTTGCGTGAGGCCTAGCCGCGCGGTCGGGTTCAAGCCAGCGTTTCCAGTCCGAACACCTCACCCCTGCCCCTCTCCTTGCAGGAGAGGGGTTCCACCGCAGCGCTTCCGGTGCCTTGTCAATTCGCCGCCACCGCCGCCGACCAGGGCGAGGCGGCGTCGCTGATGCCCTCCTGCCCGTCCTGCCCGGCCCGCACCATGTTCGGGCAGGCGAAGTTGAGCGGCAGCACGCCGTGCTCGACCACCGTGAGCGGGCCGGCGGCAACCAGCGCATCGAGCGTGCTCTCCGGCAGGCGCGCATCGGCGCTGGTGCCATCGGGGCCGGAAACGTCGATGCGCGGCTGGTGCGCGGCATCCTCCAGACTCATGCCGCTGTCAAGGGTGAAGGCCAGCATCTGGTAGACGCTGGCGAGGATGCGCCGCCCGCCCGAGGCACCGGCGCCATAGCGCGGATAGCCGCCATCGGCCGGGGTCACCACCACCGGGCACATATTGCACAAGGGGCGGGCTCCCGGCGCGATCGCATTGGCGCTGCCCGGGCGCGGATCGAACCACATCATGCCGTTGTTCATCAGCACGCCGGTCTCGGGCAGGACGAGACGACTGCCCATGGAGGACAGCAAGGTCGTGGTCAGCGCCACGATGGTGCCTTCGCCGTCGACCACGGTGAGATGGGTAGTGCAGGTCTCGCCCGGCTCCTTCGCAGCTTGCGCCGCGCCCAAGCCTTCGAGCCGGCTGGCATAGGCCTCGCGCATCACCTGCGAGAGCCTGGCGAACCAGGCCGAGTCCGGCCCGCCCTCCGGCGGCGGGCTCGCCGCCATGCCCTCGACTACTGCCTGCAGGGTCGGCGCCGCCGTCAATCCGCCAGCGGTGTGGATGCGATGCGTGCCGCGCCAGTCGATCACCGGCGCCTCGCGCACGGTCGCGTGGCACTCCGCCAGATCCTGCGCGTCGACCACGCCGCCGACGGAGGCGATATCCGCCGAAAGCCATGCCGCTAGCTCGCCACGATAAAAATCGTCGAGCCCGGCCTTTGCGAGATGCTCCAGCGTCACGCCGAGATTGCCGAGCGTCCTGAAGCCCGGCACGCCCTGATAGGGCGGCACTGGCGGCAAACCATCCGGCAAGTAGATGCGGGCGCTTTCCTCGTAGAGTCGGAGCACCGCGGCCGAGGAGGCGATCTTCAGGGTCGTGTACCAGTCCTGCGCCAGACCGCGCTTCGCCAAGGCGATCGCCGGCTGAAGCAGCTCGGAAACCGGCATGCTCGTCCCGAACCGCTCCTTCAACGTAGCGTAACCAGAAACCGAGGACGGAATGCAGAAGGAGAGCGGGCCGTGGATGTTGCGGTCGCCTTCGACCTCCGGCCAGGCGAACAGGTCGAGCTTCATCGCGCCGGTCAGCGGATAGTCGGCCGGATTGGCGCGGCGTGGCGCGACCGGGCCGAAATCGACGACCTGAGCCCTGCTCTCACCGGCCTTGAGCACGACGCCGAAACCGATGCCGCCGAGGCCACTGTTCCAGGGCTCGACCGCCGCCAGCGCGAAGGCGGTCGCGACCGCGGCGTCGGCGGCATTACCGCCGGCTTCGAGGACCGCCGCCCCGGCCGCGGCCGCTTCGTGGTTCTGCGAGACGACGACGCCCTTGCGTCCGCGCGCCGAAGGCTTGGTCAGGCTCCAGTTTTGGGTGCGGTAGGCCTTCGCACGGCGCAGCTCGGTCGTCATTGGGCAGGATCCGGTCTCGATAGGAAAGGCCCATCGTGGCACGGCCCAGCCGGGCCGTCATCGGCGCAAGGCTGGGGACGGCCCCGCGATCAGCGCCGGCTCAGTGCGCCTGGCGATCCTCGCCCGGCAGATGCACCACCGCCTTGATCGGCAGATGGTCTGAGGCCAGCCGCGACAATTCGGTGTCGTGCAGGTCGACCTGGCTGATGGTCTCGGCGGGATAGGCGACGATGCGATCGAGCGCCCAGATCGGGAAGCGCGCCGGAAAGCTCGGGATCGCCGCCTGCAGCGGGCCGAATTTGGGCGCCAGCCCATGCAGCGACGATTTCTTGCCGATCCGCCACTCGTTGAGGTCGCCCATCAGGAAGATCGGGCGCCCGTCGGTCGGCTTGGAGGCGTTGATCAGCGTCTCGACCTGGCGCGAGCGCGAATGACGCAACAGGCCGAGATGCGCCGCGACCACCCGGATCGGCGAACCGCAAACGGTGAGATCGGCGATCAGCGCTCCGCGCGGCTCGACGCCGGGCAGGACGAGCTGGCGGGTCGCGGTGACGGCGCCGTCGCGGAAGAGGACGACATTGCCGTGCCAGCCATGGCCCTGCCAGGCGCTCTGCACCGGCACCGGCTTCAGGCCGGTGCGGCGCTCGAGCCGGGCGAGGTCGAGCAGCCCGGCGCGCTCGCCGAAGCGCTGGTCGGCCTCCTGCAGCGCCACGACATCGGCATCGATCTGGCGGATCACCTCGATGATCCGGTCCGGATCGAAGCGGCGATCGCGGCCCACCGCCTTGTGGATGTTGTAGGAGGCGATCTTCAATTCGGCGGCAGGCGGCGCGCTGGCGAGCGCTTGCTGCCCGGCGGCTTCGCGCGTCCAGCTCGACATCTGCGGCGGCCGCCGCACCCTGATCCGGCGCAAGCCGCGCCCTTCGAATTCCAGCATCCGGCCGGCGTCTCCACGAAGGCCCGTCCACGCGAGCGGGCTTTTGGCACAAGGGCTCTTAGCAAGAGCCTTGCCATGATCAATTCCCCAAAGCGGCAAGGGTTCGATCGGCACTGAGCGAACGACTCGCAGGGATAGGGGTTATAGGAAAAACGGAGTTCCGGCAGTCGCTGAATGACATTTCTCGAAGTCTTGATCGCCCCCCTCGCCTTGATCGTGCTGACCGCGGTGGCGGTTGCCTATTCCTATGGCCGCTTAGCCCGCCGTACCAGCGCTGCTCCCTCTTACGCCTTGCCTTCGACAGAGGTTGCGACGCCGATCGACCGCGCGCTCGTTCCGCTGCTGAGGACCCATCCCGGGCTCAACGGCGTCACCCTCCTGGCAGACGGGGCGCGAGCCTTCGCAGCACGCGTTCTCGCGGCCCGTAACGCCGGCCGCAGCCTGGATCTGCAATACTATTACTGGCGCAAGGATACCGCAGGCCGCCTGCTCATGCGCGAGATCATCGCCGCTGCCGATCGCGGCGTGCGCGTCCGCCTGCTGATCGACGACATCAATACCCGTGGCAACGATTCGATCTATCTCGCGCTCGACGCCCACCCCAATATTGAGGTCCGGCTGTTCAACCCGAGCCGCAACCGCTCCAACGGCATCCGCCGCGGCCTGGAGCTCGCGTTGCGCGCCTTCCGGGTGACGCGCCGGATGCACAACAAGGCCTGGATCGCCGATGGCCGCCTCGCCATCATCGGCGGCAGGAACATCGGCAACGCCTATTTCAACGCGGCGCAGGCCAGCAACTTCCACGATCTTGATCTGCTCGTCGCCGGCGAGGCGGTCGCGCAGGCCGAGACGATCTTCGATCGCTTCTGGAACAGCCCGACCGCGATCCCGATCGCCTCCCTCAGCCGGCCCATCGCCCGCCGCCTGCCGAGCCTGCCCATACCAGCGAGGAGCCGCAACCGCGCCAATGCGGCGGCATTGCTGCGCCTCGTCGAGACGCTCGACGCTGAAACGGCCCTGGCCGGACTGCTCGGCCGACTCCGCTGGATTGCGCAGGTCCAGATCATCTCCGACCCGCCGGAGAAGACGACCGCCGCCGGGGAGGAAGGCTGGCTTGTACGCCGGCTCTACCGGGCGATCGCCGAGACGCGGAGCGAGCTGCAGATCACCTCGCCCTATTTCATCCCCGGCGAGCGCGGCTTGCGGGCTCTTTCCGCCCTCGTCGCACGCGGCGCCAAGGTCACGGTACTCACCAACTCGCTCGCCGCCACCGATGTCGTCGCTGTGCACGGCGCCTATGCCAGCTACCGCAAGCGGCTGCTGCGGCAAGGCATCACCCTGTTCGAGCTGCGCCCCGAACTGCTGCCTGCAGGCGTTTCACTCTTCGGTTCGAAGGGCGCGAGCCTTCACACCAAGGCCTTCACGGTCGATCGGCACACCGGCTTCATCGGCTCCTTCAATTTCGACCCGCGCTCGGTCTCGTTGAACACGGAAATGGGCGTGGTCGTCGTCGATGACGGCCTCGTCGCCGAGATGCGCGACATCTTCGCCAAGGAGACCACACCGCACTGCGCCTTCCGGCTCGGCCTCGACCATGATCGTCTCTGCTGGCACGAAGGGTCGCGGCGCGATGCCCGCCTGCTGCAGGAGCCCGTGGCTGGTTTCGGCCGCCGGCTCACGGCCGCGCTGATCCGCCTCCTGCCGATCGAATCGCAATTGTGAAAAAGCGGCGCCAGCCCCGAAGCGTCAGGCCAAGGCAGGCTGATCGGATTCGGTCGGCTCGCCTGCCGGATTGCGCACCAGGCGTGGCGCGGTTGCATCGAGCAGCGGCAGCGCCGCGGCCCCGAGCGCAGCCGTGAACTGACCGGTCGTGCCGCGCTGGATCCGCGGGATGGCGCGGTCGCCACGCCTGGCGACGGAGAGCGGCAGCGGCTCGGCGGCCGCGATCAGCGCGTCGATGACGCTGTCCGGCAGCGCGCCCCCGAGAATGATCGTCTCCGGGTCGAACAGGTTCTCCAGCATGGCGAGTACCGGCGCAAGCAGCGGCCCGGCCTGGGCGATCCAGCCGATCAGGGCCGGGTGTCCCTCGGCATGCAGCCGCGCGATGCTGGCCGCATCGACCTCGGCGATATCGGCCCGGCGCAGGATCTCCTGCAAGGCCGAGGGCGAGACGTAGCGCTCGAGGCAGCCTTCGCGGCCGCAGACGCAGGGCAGGCCCTGCGGCACCGCCGGAACATGGCCGAGCTCGCCGGCATTGCCCTGGGCGCCGCGATAGGGCTCGCCGCCGAGCATCAGGCCGAGACCGAGGCCTAGGCCGAAATAGACCAGGCAGAAATGGCGGAGGTTGCGGCCGACGCCATAGAGATGCTCGCCGACCGCCGCTGCCGTCGCATCGTTCTCGACCGTCACGGACGTTGCCAGCGCCGCGCTCATCAGCGCGGCGACGTCGCGCCCGGTCCAGCCCGGCAGCGCCGTCGACCCGACGGTGATCGTCCCCTCGAAATCGAACGGCCCGGGCATGACGACGCCGCAGCCGAGCAGGCGCTCCGGCAAGCCCCTCGTCGCCCGTGCCCGTCCGAGCTCGGCCGCCGCCAACGCCTGCACCGCCTCGACCGACAGATCCGCCAGAGGCGCGACGCGCTGGGCCCGGACCTCGCCGGCGAGATCGACCAGCACCGTGGTGACATGGTCGGCGGCGATCTCCAGGCCGGCGGTGACGCCGCCATCGGCATTGAGCGCGAATTCGACCGGAGGCTGGCCGCGCGCCGTGCGCCGGCGGCCGAGCTCGATCAGGAAGCCTTCGTCCAGCAGTTCGGCGACGATGTTCGAGACGGCCTGCGCCGTCAGCCGGGTCAGATTGGCGATGTCGGAACGGCCGAGCCGGCCATGCTGGCGCAGCGTCTCCAGCACGACCCGCCGGTTGTGGCGGCGCGCCCGCTCGGGGTTGGCGCCGAGGGCGACGCTTGGCGCGGCCGGGAGCTTGCGGTGCGGCATGGTGGGCAGCCTCTTTCGTCCGCACAGGCTGCGCCGGCCATTAATCAAACTCAAGTGAATTAATCTATTGACAGCAGGCGAGCCGCGGGAGAGCCTGCTTGCCGAACGTCCGGCAGCCGGGAGCGAGCATGCGGGCGGACGTCGCAACGAGACGGGGAGAAGACCCATGCGCGGCTTTCGCGGACTAGTCCTGGGCATTGCCATGTCGATCGGCGCCATTGCCGGCGCCCGCGCCCAGGCGGTCGAGATCGAGTACTGGCAATATGTGTTCGACGCCCGCATCAAGGCGATGAACGAGCTGATCAAGCGCTTCGAGGCTGCCAATCCCGGCATCAAGGTCAAGCACACGACCTTTCCCTATGCCGACTACCAGACCAAGATCGCCGCTGCCGTCCCGGCCGGCCAGGGGCCGGACGTGGTCCAGCTCTATTATGGCTGGCTCGACAATTTCGTTGGCGCCAAGTTCATCCAGCCGCTGCCGCGCGACGCCTTCCCGCACGACGTGATCGAGAAGGAATTCTACCCGATCGTCCAGACGATGAAGCGTGACGGCGAGTATTACGGCCTGCCGACCGCGGTACGCACGCTGGCGCTGTTCTACAACAAGAAGCTGTTCCAGGAGGCCGGGCTCGACCCGAACAAGCCGCCGCAGACGCTCGACGAATATCTCGAGGCTGCCAAGAAGACGGTGAAGCGCGACGCTGCCGGCAACATGCTCTCGGCCGGCGCCGTCATCGACATGCCCGGCCAGGACCTGCACTGGTGGCGCGAGGTGCTGCTGCGGCAGATGGGCGGCAAGCCCTATTCCGACGACAACAAGACCGTCGCCTATGACAGCGAGGCCGGCGCCAAGGCGCTCAACTGGTATGCCGACCTGCAGCGCGTCCACAAGGTCGGCCAGGCCGGCTTCATGGACGAGGGCCAGGCCGCCTTCCGGGCCGGGCGCGCCGCGATGACGGTCGACGGCTCCTTCCGCCTCGGTGCCTTCGGCGGCATCAAGAACTTCGAATGGGGCGTGGCCGAGCTGCCGGCGAGCGCCGACGGCAAGCGCTCGAACTTCGCCAGCTACTGGGTCAACGCCATCACCGCCAAGCCGACCGGCGCCAAGCTCGAAGCGGCCAAGAAGTTCATGGCCTTCACCACCTCGCCGGAAGCGATGCAGGTCTGGCTCGACATGGTCGGCGAACTTCCCGCCCGCAAGGCCGCGGCGGAGACGCAGGCGAACCTCGCCCACCCGATCTACGGCCCCTTCCTCAAGGCGCTGAACTATTCGCAGGCCACCATCTTCGTCGACGAGCTGGCGCAGCGCCAGGTCGGCCTCGACATGGCCAACCGGGTGTTCATCCAGAACCAGGACGCCAAGGCCTCGCTGGCCGAGGCGGCCAAGGCCGAGCAGGCGATCCTCGACCGCTTCTACAAGAAGTGATCGCGGCTTCCTGAAGCCATCCCGACACGGCAGGACGCGCCATGACCGCCAATACCGAAGTCGCCCGCTCCGGCGGGCGCCTCTGGCAGGACCTCACCTTGCAGCAGAAGCAGGTGGTCTGGGCCTGGGGCTTCCTGGCCGTGCCGATCCTGTTCTACGGGCTGATCCGCTTCTATCCGACGGTCGAGGGCTTCATCATCTCGACCACGAACTGGAACCTGATGAATTCGCCGTCCTATGTCGGGTTGGCGAATTTCAAGCGGCTGATGGCCGATCCGGTGTTCTGGCAGGTGTTCCGCAACACCTTCCTCTATCTCCTCATCGGCACGCCGCTCAGCCTCGTGCTCTCCTTCACCATCGCCTACCATCTCGACCGCGTCCGCTTCATGCACGGCTTCATCCGGGCGCTGTACTTCCTGCCCTTCCTGACCACGGCGACGGCGATGGCCTGGGTCTGGCGCTGGTTCTACCAGCCGGTGCCGATCGGCCTGATCAACGATCTGCTCTCCTCGATCGGCCTGTCGCAGCAGCCCTTCCTGCGCTCGACCACGCAGGCGCTGCCGGCGGTGCTGGCCCCGGCGATCTGGGCCGGCCTCGGCTTCCAGGTCGTGATCTTCCTCGCCGGCCTGCGCGCCATTCCGACGACCTATTACGAGGCGGCACGCATCGACGGCGTCTCCGATTTCGCCATCCTCCGGAAGATCACGCTGCCCTTGCTCAAGCCGACGATCATCTTCCTGGTCGTCTTCTCCTCGATCGGCTTCCTGCGCATCTTCGACCAGGTCTACAACATGACCAGCGGCGATCCCGGCGGGCCGCTCAACTCGACCAAGCCGCTGGTGCTGATGATCTATCAGACCGCGTTCTCCTCCTTCGACATGGGCTATGCGGCGGCGCAGACCGTCGTGCTCTTCCTCGTCCTGCTCAGCATCTCGCTGGTGCAGCTGCGCCTGCTGAGGGATCGTTGATGACCGGCGCCGCCCTCTCTCCCCGCTTCGCTCCCGGCCGCGTCATCGCCTGGCTGCTGCTGTTCGCCGGCGGCCTTTTGATGCTGACGCCGCTGCTCTTCATGTTCTCGACCTCGCTGAAGGACTCGGCTGACATCTACGATCTCAGGCTGATCCCGGCGGCGCCGACGCTCGACAATTACAGGACCGTGCTCTCGGACGGGCGCTTCCTGCGCTGGTTCTGGAACTCGCTGGCGATCGCGACGATCGTCACCCTGTCGAACGTCTTCTTCGACAGCCTGGTCGGCTACACCCTCGCCAAGTTCCAGTTCCGGGGCCGCTATCTCGTCTTCCTGGCGATCCTCTCGACCCTGATGATCCCGACCGAGATGCTGGTCATCCCCTGGTATGTCATGGCCAAGAACTTCGGCTGGCTCGACAGCTACTGGGGCATCATGTTCCCGGGCATGATGACGGCCTTCGGCACCTTCCTGATGAAGCAGTTCTTCGAGACGGTGCCGACCGACTTCCTGGAAGCGGCGCGCGTCGACGGGCTGAACGAGTTCACGATCTTCTGGCGCATCGCCTTGCCGCTGGTGACGCCGGCGCTGTCGGCGCTGGCGATCTTCACCTTCCTCAGCAACTGGACCGCCTTCATCTGGCCGCTGATCGTCACCACCAGCAAGGAGCTCTACACGCTCCCGGTCGGGCTCGCCTCCTTTGCGGTCGAATCGCAGATCCAGTGGGAGCTGATCATGACCGGCGCCGCGCTCGCGACGCTGCCGACACTCGCCATCTTCCTGCTGCTCCAGCGCTACATCGTCCGCGGGGTCGTGCTCGCCGGGCTCAAGGGATAGTTCCGATGACCGCCCACACCGATCCGCGCAGCAGCGACACCTCCGTCTTCCCCGATCCGGTCTACAAGGACACGGTGCTGCGCCCGCTCTTCGACGCGGTGAAGACGCATCATGTCGAAGGCTTCCGCGCCGTCGACCGCGCCCATCTCGTCATGCTGGCCGAGACCGGCATCCTCTCGCGCGAGACCGCCTCCGGCATCGCCCGCGCCCTGAGCGAGATCGAACGCGAGATCGACCCGGCGACGCTGACCTATACCGGCGAGGTCGAGGATTATTTCTTCCTGGTCGAGGCCGAATTGCGCAAGCGCCTGAAGCCCGACGACAATGGCCGCCTGCACACCGGTCGCTCGCGCAACGACATCGAGCACACTTTGTTCAAGCTGGCGCTGAAGCCGAGGCTCGACCGGCTCGCCGCGCAGCTGCGCGCCCTGATCGCCGCGGCGCTGACGCTGGCCGAGCGCGAGAAGGATACGCTGATCGTCGCCTATACCCATGGCCAGCCGGCCCAGCCTTCGACGCTCGGCCACTACCTCTCCGCCGGGATCGAGGTGATGCTGCGTGACCACCAGCGCCTGATGCAGGCGCGCGAACTCATCGATCTCTGCCCGCTCGGGGCCGCAGCGATCACCACCTCCGGCTTCCCGCTGGACCGCCACCGCACCGCCCAGCTGCTCGGGTTCAAGGCGCCGTTGCAGAACTCCTATGGCTGCATCGCCGCGGTCGATTACGTCACCGGCGTCTTCGGCGCGGTTGAGCTGGTCTTCCTGCATCTCGGCCGGCTGATCCAGGACCTGCAGTTCTGGACCGCCTTCGAGGTCGGCCAGGTCTATGTGCCCAACGCCTTCGTCCAGATCTCCTCGATCATGCCGCAGAAGCGCAATCCGGTGCCGATCGAGCATCTGCGCCATCTGGCGTCGCAGAGCGTCAGCCGCGCCCGCATGGTCCGCGACATCGTCCACAACACGCCGTTCACCGACATGAACGACTCGGAGGGCGAGACCCAGGAAGCCGGCTACCAGACCTTCGAGAGCGGCGGGCGCGTGCTCGAGCTGCTCGCGGCGCTGCTGCCCGCGCTCTCGGTCGACAGCCGCCGCGTCGCCGAAACGATCCGGCGCTCCTGCATCACCATCACCGAGCTCGCCGACACGCTGGTGCGCAAGGAAGGACTGTCCTTCCGCGCCGCCCACGAGGTCGCCTCAGCGGTTGCCCGCGCCGTCGTCGCCGCAGATGGCGACTTGCCGCGCGACGGCTACGCACCCTTCCTCGACGCCTTCCGCCACGCCGCCGGCCGCGAGCCGCAGCTCAGCCGCGAGGACTTCGCTACCGCCGTCTCGCCGGAGAACTTCGTCGCCCTGCGCGAGCGCTTCGGCGGACCGGGGCCGACGGTCCTCGGCGACGCCCTCGCCGGCTATCGCACCGAACTCGCCGCGGCCGAGGACGCCGCAGCCGCGATCGCCACGCGCGAGGACGCAGCCCGCCGCGAACTCGACGCCGCCTTCACTGCCCTCGCAGGAGCCGCCTGATGGCCGGGATCGCGATCGACAAGCTGGTCAAGCGCTATGGCGCGACGCAGGTCGTGCACGGCATCGACCTCGACATCCAGGACGGCGAGTTCGTCGTCTTCGTCGGCCCCTCCGGCTGCGGCAAGTCGACGACCCTGCGCATGATCGCCGGGCTCGAGGAGATCAACGACGGCACGATTTCGATCGGCGGCCGCGTGGTGAACCGGCTCGAGCCGAAAGAGCGGAACATCGCCATGGTGTTCCAGAACTATGCGATCTACCCGCATATGAGCGTCGCCGAGAACATCGCCTTCGGCCTCTACACGTCCCAGCTCGACAAGGCCGCCAAGCGCAAGCGGGTCGAGGAGGTCGCCGAGGTGCTCGGCCTGACCAAGCTGCTGGAGCGCCGCCCCTCCGCCCTCTCCGGCGGCCAGCGTCAGCGCGTCGCCATCGGCCGCGCCATGGTGCGCGATCCCGCCGTCTTCCTGTTCGACGAGCCGCTCTCCAATCTCGATGCGCAGTTGCGCGCCCAGATGCGGCTGGAGATCAAGCGCCTGCACCAGCGGCTGCGCACCACCATCGTCTTCGTCACCCATGATCAGGTCGAGGCGATGACGCTCGCCGACCGGATCGTGGTGATGCGCGACGGCCATATCCTCCAGGTCGGCGCGCCGATGGAGCTCTACGAGAAGCCCGCCGACGTCTTCACCGCGCGCTTCATCGGCTCGCCGACGATGAACATCGTGCCTGCGAAGGCGACCGCGGAAGCGGGCCGCAGCACGCTGCAAATCGGCGAGGTTCCGCTGGCCTGGTCCGCTGCGCTCCCGGCCGACGTCCTCGTCGGCGTCCGGCCGCAGGAACTGCGCGTGCTGGAGCAGGGCGAAAGCGCCGATCTCATCCTCTCCGGCACCGTCGCCGTGGTCGAACCGCTGGGACCGGAAACCTTCGTCCATGTCGAAGCCGAGGGCAGCTTGCTGCTCGCCTCGGCCCCGGCCAAGAGCCCGCCTGCCGTCGGCAGCGCCGTCAGACTCGGTGCCCCGGCCTCGGGCTTGCGCCTGTTCGACGCCAAGAGCGAGCGCGCCTTGTGACCTCCAGGCGGCCCCGGCCGGACGGGCTCGTGCTCAGCACCGGCCGGCTTTATTGCGACCTCGTCTTCCGCGGGCTCGACGCGATGCCGCGCCTCGGCGAGGAGCGTTTCGCCGACGACATCGCGATCGTGCCCGGCGGCGGCGGCTTCATCACTGCGGCCCACCTCGTTGGACTCGGACGACCTGCCGCCCTTCTGGCTCGCCTCGGCGAAGACCCCCTCTCGCAATCGCTGCTGCCGGCGCTCGACAGCAGCGGCGTCGAGCTCGCCTTCCTGGAGCGCGCCATCGATGCCGGACCGCAGCTCACCGTCGCCATGGTGCAGGGTGGCGAGCGCGCCTTCCTGTCGCGCCGCGCCGGCCCGGCCCGCCCGGCGACCCTCCCCGCCGCGCTTGGCGATATCCGCGCCGGCCATCTCCACATCGCCGAATTCGCGACGCTCGCCGAGATCCCGCATCTGGTCACCGACGCCAGGCATCATGGCCTCACCGTCTCGCTCGACCCGAGCTGGGATGATGCGCTGATCCGCTCGCCCGATCTCGTCGCACGCTGCAACGGCATCGACATCTTCCTGCCCAACGCCTCGGAAGCCCGCGCGATCGCCGGCTGTGACGATCTCGACGCCGCCGGGCAGCGACTTGCCCGGCACTTCGCGCTGGTGGTGATCAAGGATGGCGGTGCCGGCGCCCGCTTCTACCAGGGCGGGGAGAGCTTCACGCTTCCCGCTGCCCCCTGCGAAGGCGTGCTCGACACCACTGGCGCCGGCGATGCCTTCAATGCCGGCTTCCTCGCCGCCTGGCTCGCCGGAAAGACGCCCGAACGCGCGCTCGCCGAGGGCATCGCCTGTGGTACGCTCTCGGTCCAGAGCGTCGGTGGCGCCGGCCGCAGGCTCGACCCAAGGCATGTGATCCGCATCGCCGACCAACTCCTCGAAGAGCCCTCACGTCGCCATGGCTGAAGCCCTGCTCACCTGCGAGGCCGCCGAGGCCACCGCCGTCGCACGCCGCCAGTTCGCGGAAAACGGCGCGGTCATCGCCGATCTGGTCGAGCGCCTGCGCATCAAGCGGCCGGCCTTCGTCGCGACCTGCGCCCGCGGTTCGTCCGATCATGCCGCGACCTATGGCAAATATCTGATCGAGCGCACGCTCGGCCTGCCCGTCGCCTCGCTCGGCCCGAGCCTCGCCTCGGTCTATGGCGGCGAGCTCGATCTCTCCCGCGCCGTCTTCATCGCCGCCTCGCAATCCGGCCGCAGCCCCGACGCCCTGCTGCTGACCGAAGCTGCCAAGCGGGCCGGCGCGCTCGTTGTCGGTCTCGTCAATGACGAGGCCTCGCCGCTTGCCGGCATGGTCGACATGCTTGTGCCGCTGAGGGCCGGGCCGGAACAGAGCGTCGCAGCGACCAAGAGCTTCCTCGCCACCTGCCTCGCCTTCCTGCACCTGACGGCCGAGTGGGCACAGGACGACGCGCTGCGCGCCGCGCTCGCGCAGGCGCCTGACGGATTGGACGCCGCCGGGCGCTGCGACTGGAAGCCAGCCCTGCTCTCCTGGCGTGAGGCCAACAGCCTCTATGTGATCGGGCGGGGCCTGTCCTTCGGCATCGCCCAGGAGATCGCGCTCAAATTCAAGGAAACCTGCCGCATCCATGCCGAAGCCTTCAGCGCCGCCGAAGTGCTGCACGGGCCGCTTGCCCTGGTTGGCCCCGGCTTCCCGGCGCTGGCGCTCGATCCCGGCGACGAGGGCAGCGAAAGCGTCTGCGCCGCCGCCGCGGGCTTCACCGGTCTCGGTGCCGATCTGCGCTATGTCGGCTACGACACCGGCGCCGGCGAGAGCCTGCCGCTGCCGCCCGGCCTGCCGGCAGCCCTGCTGCCGCTGGCACAGGTGCGGGCCTTCTACGGCGCACTCGCCGCGCTCGCACAAGGCCGCGGCCTCGATCCCGACCGCCCGCCTCACCTCTCCAAGGTGACGCGGACGGTCTGAGCCAGCCTATTTGCCGAGAACCAGGTTCGGCAGCCAGGTCGTCAGCGGCGGCCACAGCGTGATCGCCACCAACACGACGAGCAGCGGCACCAGCCAGGGCAGGATCGCCTTCGACATCGCCTCGAACGAGACATTGGCGATCCGCGTCACCACGAACAGCACGATGCCGATCGGCGGATGGATGGTGCCGAGGATCAGGTTCAGGATCATGATGATGCCGAACTGGACCGGGTCGATGCCGAAGCCGTGAGCCGCCGGCACCAGGATCGGGATCAGGATCAGCATCGCCGCCAGCGCTTCCATGAAGCAGCCGACGATCAGGAGGATCAGGTTGCAAACGAGCAGAAAGACCAGCGGATCGTGGATCGTATTGACGATCAGCGGCGTCAGGGTCTGCGGCACGCGCGAGATCGACATGCACCAGCCGAGCGCGCCGGCCGCCATCACCAGCACCATGACGAGGCCAGTCGTCTCGGCGGTCTCGACCAGGATCGGCCAGAGCTGCTTCACCTCCAGCGTGCGATAGACGAAGAAGCCGAGGAACAGGGCATAGAGGCAGGCGACGGCCGCCGCCTCGGTCGGGGTGAAGGCGCCGCTGAACATGCCGCCGAGGATGAGCGGCGGCGTCATCAGCGCAAAGAAGCCCTGGAAGAAGGTTTTGGCGATGTTGCGGAAGCCGCCGAACGGCTCCTTGCGGAAGCCTTGCCGCTTGGCGATCAGCGCGACCATCACCATCAGCGACAAGCCCATCAGCACGCCGGGGATCACGCCGCCGATGAACAGCCGCCCGATCGAGACGTCTGCCGTGACGCCGTAGATCACCATCGGCAGGCTCGGCGGGATGATCGGGCCGATCGTGGCGGCGGCGGCGGTGATCGCGGCAGCCGTCTCCGGCCGGTACCCGGCCTTGCGCATCGCCCTGATCTCGATCGCGCCCGAGCCGGCGGCATCGGCCACCGCCGAGCCGACCATGCCGGCGAAGATCATGCTGGTCAGGATGCTGGCGTGGGCATAGCCGCCGCGCAGCCAGCCGATCACCGCCGTGGCGAAATGGACGATCCGGTCGGTCAGGCGCGCCGCGCCGAGGATGTTGCCCATCAGGATGAACAGTGGCGCCGCGACGATCGGGAACGAGTTCATCGCCTGCGCCATCTTCTGCGGCACGATCGAATCCGCCAAGCCGCCGAAATGGACGAAGGCGAAGGCCGCGAGCCCCATCGAGGCGAAGAGCGGGAAGCCGGCGAGGATCGCCAGGAACCAGATTCCGGAGATCTGGAAGATCAGCGTGCTCATTGGACGCCGCCCGTCATTGCCGCAGCCTCGGGGACATGCGGAGGCTCGCGATAGCGCCGGATGCTCTCGATGAGCTCGCTGAAGCCTTGCAGCGCCGTGACCAGCCCGGCGAACACGATCGGCACATAGAGCCAGGAGATCGAGATCGGCACGGTGGTCGCTTCGAGATCGAAATTCACCGTGACCAGATGCACGCTGTACCAGGCGACGAGCGCGCCGAAGAGCGTCATCGCCGTCTGCATCACGATCTCGGCCAGCCGCCACAGCCGCGGCGGCAACAGGTCATGGAAGAAGCGGATGCGGATATGCGAGCGCCGCCGACTCGCCAGCACCCAGCCGAAGACGGCGAGCCAGAGCATCAGGAAGCGCGAGACCTCGTCGGTCCAGATCAGCGGATCGCCCATGGCGCGCGTCACGATGCCGAGCGTGACGCAGATCAGCAGCAACACCACCAGCACGGCGGCGATCACCATCATCGCCCGGTCGAAGACCAAGCGCAGAGCAGCCAGCATCGTCATGTCTCCGGAAGGGTCCGGCCCGCAGACCGGGCCGGACATGGGGTCGGACGGCTCAGCTCACAGGCTCTGGATGCGATCCCAGAGGCCCTTGCCCCATTTGCTCTCGAACTTGGCCGGCAAGGTCGCGAGCACCGGCTTGCGGAAGCTCTCGAGATCTGGCGTCGACACCGTCATCCCGGCCTTGCCGAGGGTTTCGGCGAGGCCGGCTTCCTGCTTGGCGATCTCGGCGTCCTGCCAGGTCGACGCCGTCTCGACCGCCGATTTGACAATGGCGCGGTCGGCCTCGGAGAGCTTGGTCCAGGCGCTCTCGTTCACGATCACCAGGCGCGGCGTGATGATGTGCGAGGTCAGCACCAGATATTTCTGGACCTCGTTGAGCTTGGCCGACTGGATCGTCGGCAGCGGGTTCTCCTGGCCGTCGACCGCCCCTTGCGACAGCGCGAGATAGAGCTCGCTGAAGTTCAGCGGCGTCGGCCGCGCGCCCCAGGCCTCGGCCATCGCGCGGAAGGTGTCGACCTCCGGAACGCGCAGCTTGAAGCCCTTCATGTCGTCGACGCTCTTGATCGGCTTGCCGCCGCTCGTCAGGTGGCGCACCCCGTAATAGGTCACGCCGATCATGCGCATGCCACGCTTCTCGACCAGGACCTTGTTGAGCTCGTCGATCAGCGGCGATTTCAGCGCCTTGGTCATATGCGCCGCGTCGCGCCAGATATAGGGCGCCTCGATGATCGAAATCTGCGGCACGAACTGGCCGAGCTGGGCGGCGCCTTCGGTCACCATCGTCAGCGCGCCTGAAGCGACCGACTCGACCATGTCGCGCGAGGAGCCGAGCTGTCCGTTGGGGAAGGTCTGGATCTCGATCCGGCCGCCGGTCTTCTCCTTGACCTCGGCCGCCGCCTTCACGGCGCTCTGCGGCGAGGGATGGGCCTGCGGCTGCCCGTCCGCCCAGCGGATCACGGTGGCCTGCGCCCGCAGCACGCTCGGCATCGCGATCATCGCGCCGGCCGCGGTGGACCCGGCCAGAAAGTCGCGTTTCGTCAACTTCGTCATGGTCTTCGTCCTCCCAAAGCCGCCGGTTTTCCGGCTCGCTGTCCCAGCGCCTTCTCTCGACCGGCGCCCGATCGCTCGTCAGTAGCTCATCGCCCTCGTCCGGGCGTTGTTGATATGCGCGCTCATCTCGGCTGCAGCCGCCTCGGGATCGCGCGATTCGATCGCGGCGATGATCTTGAGATGGTCCTGCATCACCGGGATCAGGATGTGGTTCTGGATCCGCGTTTCGTATTGCCGGATCAGCCTGATCTTCAGCCAGGTGACGCGGAAGGCCTGGCTGACGATGTCGTTGTCGAGATGGTCGATGATCATCTCGTGCATCAGCCGGTCGACATCCTCGGCATCCTCGATCAGCGTCTCGTCGCCGCCGGCCTCGGCCCGGCGGATGATCGCCTCATGCCGCTCGCGCTGCTCGGCGATCTCCTCGTCGGTCGCGGTCTGGGTATAGGCGGCCGTTGCCTCCTTCTCGAGGAAGAGCCGGAACTGGAAGGCGTTGCGGATCAGGTTGAGGTCGACATGGGCGACCTGCATGCCGCGCTGCGGCACGGTCTTGATCAGCCCCTCCGCCTCCAGCCGCGGAATCAGTTCGCGGATCGCCCCGAGCGGATAGCCCGTCATGGCGACGAGCTCGCGCTGGGTGACGAACTGGCCCGGCCGGATCTCGCGCGCGAGCAGCCGCTCGGTGAAGCTGGCATAGGCCCGCTCCCTGAGCTTCAGCGGCTCGCCGTCGCGGTCCGGATCGGGCTGGCTCATCACACCCTCCCTCAGGCGGCCTTGGCTCGGGTGATGCGGTCGAAGGCGGCGAACAGCGCCTTGCGCTGACCTTCGTCAAGCGCGGTCAGCGGCGCCCGCATCGGGCCGTAGCCATCATCGCCATGGAGGTGGCCGACCAGCGCCTTGACCGCCGGCAGCACCGGATAAGAGCAGATCTCGTCGACCAGCGCGTTGACGACCGCGTCCTCGGCGCCCTCATAGACGACCGGACGGAGCAGATGCGGCACCAGGTTGGCGACGCCGCAGATCGAGCCCTGCGCGCCATTGCGCACGGCGCGGCCGAGCAGGCGCTCGTCGCCGACGAGGATGGCGAGCTCGCCATGCGCCTTGAGGAAGGCTTCCGTCGTCGCATAGTCGCCGGAGGAATCCTTGATGCCGGTGACGATGCCGGGGAAGGCCTTCTTCAGCCGCTCGACCAGGCCGACCGAAATCTCGACCGCAGTGACCGAGGGGATGTGGTAGAGAATGGTGTTGCGGGCGGAGGCCCCGAGCTTCTCGAAGAACTGCGAGAACCAGGCATAGAGCCCCTCGTCGCCGACACCCTTGAAGTAGAAGGGCGGAGCGACCAGCAGGCCCTTGGCACCGATGTTGAGCGCGGTCTGCGCCTGGTCGACCGCCTCGTGCAGCGAGGCGGCGGCGACGCCCGCATAGATCTGCTTGGCCGGGTCGACACCGGCTCCGACCAGGGCGCCGAGCATGGCGGTGCGCGCCGGGCCGCCGAGGGCTGCGCCCTCGCCGGTGGTGCCGAACAGCGTGACCGAATCGCAGCCATTCGCCAGCACATGCTTGGCATGATGGACGAGCCGCGGCAGGTCGACGGCGCCGCCTTCCCGCATCGGCGTGGTGATGGCGCAGGAGAGGCCGAAGCGGTTGGGATTCAGAGCCATTGCGAAGCGTCTTTCCGTGAGATGAGCGATTGAAGCGTTGCGAAAGTCGGGCGCGCAGCAAGATCGGCGCCAGCAATGTCAGCCATCCTTGAGCCCTCCGGCGGAAAGGCCGGCGACGATCTCGCGCTGGGCGAGGACGGTCAGCAGCAGGACAGGCAGGGTCACGAGCAGGGCGGCGGCCGCGAGCGGGCCCCAGGAAATCTGCTCGAAGGTCAGCGAGTTGTAGACGGCCGAGGGCAGCGTCCGGCTCGCCTTGCCGCCGAGCACCACCGAGAAGATGAAGTTATTCCAGGAGAAGATGAAGGCGAGGATGCCGCCGACGACGATGCCGGGCCGGGCCAAAGGCAGCGCGACATGTCGGAAGGCCTGCCAGGTCGAGGCGCCGTCGATGCGCGCTGCGTCCTCCAGCTCCATGGGAACGTTCTCGAAATACCCGATCATGATCCAGACGATAATCGGGATGGTGATGACGAGATGGGTGATCACCAGCGCCGTCACCGTGCCGACGAGGCCGGTGATCTGGAACAGCAGGAAGAGCGGGATCAGATAGGACAGCGCCGGCGTCATCCGCGCGACCAGGATCAGGATCGCGAACTTATGCGCCTTGCCGCGGGCGATGCCGTAGCCGGCGGGCACGCCGACCGCGAGGCCGACCAGCACTGCCCCACCCGTGACCAGGATCGAGTTCCAGAGATAGAGCGCGAAATTATTCTTCTCGAACACGTCGAGATAGTTCGCGAAGGTCGGCGGGCTCGGGATGAAGACCGGCGGGAAGGCGGTGTTGTCGAGCTCGTTCTTCAGCGAGAGCGAGATCATCCAGAGGAAGACCAGCACCGCCGGCGAGACCAGCACGAAGACAGAAGCGTAGAAGCCGAATTTGGAGAGCAGGCGCTTCATCACGCGTTCCACTTCGACTTCTGGCGCGCGTAGAGCAGCAGCAGCGACAGCATGATGATGATCACGAAGAAGATCACCACGACCGCGGAGGCGTAGCCGATCTTGTAGAACTGGAAGGCCTGCAGATAGAGGAAGATGTTGAGCGTCTCGGAGGACGTTCCCGGCCCGCCCTGGGTGATCACGAAGATCGTGTCGAAGGCCTTCAGCGCATCGATGGTGCGGATCACGATCGCGACCATGATGAAGGGCCAGACCAGCGGCAGCGTGATGTGCCGGAACATGTGCCAGGCGTTGGCGCCGTCGATCAGCGCGGATTCGTAAGGCTCTTTCGGCAGCCCCGCCAATCCGCCCAGCACGATCAGCATGACCAGCGGCGTCCAGTGCCAGACCTCGACCAGAATCAGCGTCGGGATCACGGTATTGGGCGAATAGACCCAGGCCTGCGGGCCGATGCCGACCAGCGAGAGCAGGTAGTTGAGCACGCCGAGCTGGGGATGGAACATCATCGTCCAGACGAGCGCGACCGCGACCGGCGTCGCCATCATCGGCATGACGAAGATGGTGCGCAGCAGACCGCGGAACGGGAATTCGCGATGGAAGACCAGCGCCGCCGCCGTGCCGAACAGGATCGGCAGCACGACCGCGAGCACCGTGTAATAGAAGGTATGCCCCATCGACTCGATGAAGCGCGGATCGCGGGCGAGCTCGACGAAGTTCTGCAGGCCGACGAATTCCTGCCCGCCGCCGATCTTCCAGTCCTGCGTCGACATGTAGAGCGTGAACAGCCAGGGGAAGACGATCACGCTGGCGATGATCAGCACCGCCGGCAGCGAGAACAGCCAGTAGCGCGGCGTGAAATCCTGCGAATCCGCCGCCGAGGGCGGCGCCGGGTTCGCGAGATTGCTGGCTGGCAAGGTGGTGCTGGTCATGTATTGCTCTGGAAACTCACACCGTCATGCTCGCCCTTGTGGCGAGCATCCACGTCTTGAACACCGCCCGGGCCGCCGGAGGGCGTGGATGGTCGGGACAAGCCCGACCATGACGCGTCCAGCGGCCAGTCGCGGTCGCCTCAACCCTGCTCGCTCTTGGCCAGCACCGGCGCGAAGGCTTCCGTCGCCTTCTTCAGCTCGGCCGCGACATCGGCGCCGCCGATCGCGTTGGTCAGCGCCACCCCGAAGACGTCGCGGAACTCGGTGACCGGAACGATCTGCGGCAGCGCGGCACGGGCGACCTTGGCCGAGTTCAGCAGGCAGTCGAAATACTGCTTGCCGAACTTCGACGCCTCGATCGTCGCCGTGTCGAGATAGGCCGAGGAGCGGGCCGGAGCGCCGGCGCCAGCCTTGAGCATGGCGAGCTGCTGGACCTTGTTGGTGACGAACTGGATGTAGAGCCAGGCCGCCTCCTTCTTGGAGGAGCCGCGCGAGATTCCGATACCGTCGCCGAACATGCCGGCATGATGCGCCTTCGGCCCGGGCGGGGTGACGCCATAGCCGACCTTGCCGACGATGCGCGACTTGCTGGGATCCTCCAGCGGCGTAGCGAAGCCGATGCCGTCGAGCCACATCGCGGCCCGGCCCTGCATGAAGGTGGTCTGGCATTCGTTCCAGTTGAAGCCGACCGAGCCGACCGGGCCGGTGTCCTTGTTGAGCTTCTTGTAGAGCTCGCCCGCCCAGATCGCCTCGGGCGTGTCGGTCAGGAGCTTGCCGTCGGCCGAGGTGGTCTCGACACCCTGACCGAGCAGCAGGCAGGCCCAGACCGGGACGTTGGCGTTCTTCAGGCCACGCGAGACGAAGCCGGCGACGCCCTTGGCCGGATCGTGCAGCTTGGCGGCGGCGACCGCCATTTCGTCCATGCTCTTCGGGTAGGCGACGCCCTTCGCGTCGAAGAGTTCCTTGTTGTAGTAGAGCATCCAGTAGTCGACGAAATAGGGCAGCGTATCGAGCGCCCCGTCGGCCTGGCGGGCATAGGCCACTGCGCCGGCGCCGAAATCCTCGAAGTTGAAGTCGGGCGAGGTCAGCGACGCGTCCTTGATCATCGGCGACAGGTCGGCGAACCATTTGCCCTTGGCCGCCATGCGCTTTTGCACATGCAGCGAGATCGCGCTGACGTCGAAGCTCGGCTTGCCCGAGGCGAACTCGATCACCGCCTTCTGGCGCTGCTGCTGCTCCGGCACCTGCTCGGAGGAGACCTTGATGCCGGTGAGCTCGGTGAACTCCTTCTCGGCCGCCTGAAACAGGTCGGAGCGCGGATTCTTGACCAGCAGCACGTCGATCGACTGGCCGGAGAAGCGCTTCCAGTTGAAGGCGGCCTGGGCGCGCGCCTCGCGCAGCACCAGCGGCGAGGCAATGGCGCCGGTCGCGCCGAGCGCGGCGGCGCCGCGCAGCAGGCCACGCCGCGTCGGCTTCAGAATCTCGGTCATGAACATCCTCCCTGGACAGGTGCGCGGCTGTTGCGAGCCGTCTTGATCCCGTTCCGGCAGGCAGGCTCAGCATGGCCGCACCTACCGGAATGGTGCGCAAGCTAGTCCGGAACGAAGGCGGTTGCAAGCTAACATGTTGACGTGCACATAGTGATGCAACGCGACCGGGTGCCCTGCTGCCGATGACCACTTCCACGCTTCCTGTTCGCTCCCTCGGCCGTTCCGGCCTGAAGGTCACGACGCTCGGCTTCGGCGGCGCGCCGCTCGGCGATCTCTATGCCCGGCTCGACGAGGCGAGTGCGATCGCGACGGTCGAGACGGCGCTCGCATCGGGCATCAACCTGATCGACACCTCGCCGCTCTACGGCCATGGCCTCTCCGAGCACCGGATCGGCGCTGCGCTGCGGCGTGCCAGCCGAAAGGACGTCGTGATCTCGACCAAGGTCGGCCGCGTCGCCGGGCCCTTCGCCGGCCGCGGCAACGGCTCGGGTTATCTCGGCGGCCTGCCACATGGGCTTCGCTTCGACTATTCCTATGACGGGGCCATGCGCTCGCTGGAGCAGTCGGCGCTGCGCCTCGGCGTCGATCGGATCGATGTCGTGTTGATCCACGATGTCGATGTCTGGACCCATGGCAAGGACGCGATCGAGGAGCGCTTCGCGCAGGCTATGGACGGGACCTATCGCGCCCTCGACAAGTTGCGCGCTGCCGGCGCGGTCAAGGCGATCGGCGTCGGCGTCAATGAGGCGCAGATGTGCGAGCGTTTCGCCCGTGCCGGCGATTTCGACACGATGCTGCTGGCGGGGCGCTATTCGCTGCTGGAGCAACCTGGGCTCGCCTCCTTCATGCCGCTGGCGCAGCAGAAGGGCATCGACCTGATGCTCGGCGGCGTCTTCAATTCCGGCATCCTCGCCACCGGCCCGGTCGCAGGCGCGAAATACAATTATCAGCCGGCGCCGCCCCAGATCCTCGCTCGCGTGGCAGCGATCGCGGCAGTTTGTACCCGCCATGGCGTGCCGCTGCGCCGCGCCGCGCTGCAATTCCCGCTAGGCCATCCTGCGGTGGCGAGCCTGGTCATGGGCGCGGTCAAGCCGGAGGAGGTCACCGATCAGGTCGCCGAGCTCTCGGCTCCGGTTCCGGCCGCGCTCTGGACAGAGCTGAAGGCCGAGAATCTGCTCGGCGCCGATGTCCCGGTCCCGGTCTGATCTCATGCGCATCGACGCCCATCAGCACTTCTGGAGCCTCGCCCGCGGCGATTATGGCTGGCTGACGCCGGCGCTCGGACCGATCTATCGCGATTTCGGCCCTGCCGACCTCGCGCCACTCCTAGCCGTCCACGGAATCGAACGCACGATCCTGGTCCAGGCGGCGCCGACCGAGGCCGAGACGGCCTATCTGCTCGAGATCGCCGCGAAGACGCCCTTCGTCGCCGGCGTCGTCGGCTGGACCGATTTCGATGCACCCGATGCGGCGGAACGCATCAAAGCTCTCGCCGCCGACCCGCTGCTCGTCGGCTTGCGCCCGATGGTCCAGGACATCGCTGACGACAACTGGCTGGCGCGCCCCGAACTGGCACTGGCCTTCGAGGCCATGACAGCGAAGGGGCTCGTCTTCGACGCGCTGCTGAAGCCGCGCCATATCGCGCCGATGCTCAGCGTGCTGGAGCGGCATCCGGAGCTCGCCTGCGTCATCGACCATGGTGCCAAGCCCGACCTCGTCAGCGGCGATCTTGCCGCCTGGCGCGACGGCATGAACGCCCTCGCAAAGCATCCTAGCCTGACCTGCAAGCTCTCCGGGCTCGTCACCGAGGCCGGCTCGGACTGGACGGTGGAGACGATCCGGCCGGTCGTCGAGCATCTCCTCGCGACCTTCGGTCCGGAGCGATTGATCTTCGGCAGTGACTGGCCGGTGGTGACGCTGCGCGCTTCCTATGCGCAATGGCTCGAAGCTGCCGAAATCCAGTTGGCCGGCCTGTCAGATACACAGCGCGCCGCCGTTTTTGGCGGCAATGCCCAAAAACTCTACCTCTCGCAGCGCGGACGCAGCTGACATGCTGAAAAACATCGACCCGGTCCTCTCCGCCGACCTGCTCTGGCTGCTCGCCTCCATGGGCCATGGCGATGATCTCGCTCTCGTCGACGCCAATCACCCGGCGGAAAAGATCGCCCGCGCCACCACCAGCGGCCGGCTGGTGCACCTGCCCGGCCTCACCATGGCACGGGCAGCGCGCGCCATTCTCTCGGTGCTGCCGATCGACGATTTCGAGCCGCAGCCGGCCAGGCGCATGCAGGTCGTCGGCGATGCCACGGCGATTCCCGAGGTCCAGGCACAGGTTCAGGCTGAACTCGACCGGGCGCTCGGCCGCCCCGAGCCGTTCACCGGCATCGAGCGCTTCGCCTTCTATGAATCGGCGAAGCAGGCCTTCGCCGTGGTCCAGGTCGGCGATCCCCGCCCCTATGGCTGCTTCCTGTTCCGCAAGGGCGTGATCGCCGGCGAGCCGGGCTGAAAACAGGGCAAACTATTGCTTCGGCGCAGCCGCTCCCGGCATCGAGATCACCTTGCCGTCGGGCATGATGATATCGCCCGGCTTCTGGCCGGGGCCGCACTCGCCGAGACGCTTGGCCTCGACCACGAGCTTGCGCTCGACCGTTCCAGCCTGGCCGGGCATGCCGGTGAGCCTGGTGGTGCCTTCGGTGCGCACGCTCGTCTGGAAATCGCCGGTGACGACGCTGTTGCCGACCGCCTTGATCTGGCCGATCGCGCACTCGGTCGCGACCGCATAGCCGGTTCCGGTCTTCGTCACCTCCATCTTCGAGCAGGTGGCGCCGGTCATGCCACCCAGCATGGCGCGGTCGGTACCGGGACCGACGCATTGCTTGGCGCTCGTCTCACCCTCCGCGCTCGTCGATCTGCTCTCCCAGAGCCCCGGCTTGCGCTGCGGCAGTTCCTCGGCGAAGGCCGGAACGGTTCCGAGAACGCTGGCTGCGACGGCGATGGCAACTGCCCTCATGCTGAGACTCCTCGGCTGCCCTTGAAGGTCGATTCGGGGGCAAGACAGAGCGGGGGCGGGCGGCGATTTTAGGGCGGCCGGCCAGCGCTGCTGTGGCAGGTCTTCTCAAGCCCGTGCGACAGCGCTGCGACGACGCCGTCTCACAACCCCTGTTGACGCTTTTTGTGGCACATGTCTTGCTGCCGGTCCTGACGAAGAAAAATGAGGCAGAAAGCCTCGCTCGGATCAGACTGATCGATATCAGCAGAGGGGATCAACGATGGACGAACACAAGCTGCGCGGGCTGGTCGAGGGCGTGAAGGAGGGCACGATCTCGCGGCGCTCCTTCATCACCAGACTGGCGGCGGTCGGCATCACCGCGCCGATCGCATCGCAGATCCTGGCTTGGAACGACGTCGCGATGGCGCAGGCCTCGCTGCAGTACAAGCCGACCAAGGCCGGCGGCGGCGGGCCGCTCAAGATCCTGCTCTGGCAGGCGCCGACGCTGCTCAATCCGCATTTCGCCAGCGGCACCAAGGACCAGATCGCCGGGCGCATCTTCTTCGAACCGCTCGCCGGCTGGGACAAGGAAGGCAATCTCACCCCGCAGCTCGCCGCCGAGGTCCCGACCAAGGCGAATGGCGGCCTCTCCGCCGACGGCAAGGAGGTGATCTGGAAGCTGAAGCCGGGCGTCAAATGGCATGACGGCAAGCCCTTCACTGCCGACGACGTCGTCTTCACCTGGGAATATGCCGCCGACCCGGCGACCGCCGCCTACACTTCGGGCGCCTACACCAACATCAAGGTCGAGAAGGTCGACGATCTCACCGTCAAGGTGATCTTCAAGGAAGCCACCCCGTTCTGGGCCGATCCTTTCGTCGGCGTCACCGGCCAGATCATCCCGAAACACCATTTCGGCGAGTACAAGGGCGCCAAGTCGCGTGAGGCGCCGGCCAACCTCAAGCCCGTCGGGACCGGACCCTACAAATTCGTCGACTTCAAGCCGGGCGACATCCTCACCGGCACGCGCAATGAGGACTACCACGTCAAGAACCAGCCGCATTTCGACACGATCGAGGTAAAGGGCGGCGGCGACGCCGTCTCGGCGGCGCGCGCCGTGCTGCAGACCGGCGAGTTCGACTATGCCTGGAACCTGCAGGTCGAGGACGAGGTCCTCAAGAAGATGGAGACCGGCGGCCGCGGCAAGGTCAGCGCGGTTCCCTCGGGCGATATCGAGTTCATCATCCTCAACACCACCGATCCGTGGACCGAGGTCGACGGCGAGCGCTCCAGCGCCAAGACCAAGCATCCGACCCTGTCGGATCCGAAGGTACGCCAGGCGATCAACCTGCTGATCGACCGCGACTCCGTCCAGAAGTTCATCTATGGCCGCGGCGGTACCGCGACGGCGAGCTTCGTCAACGAGCCCAAGCAGTTCAAGTCGCAGAAGCTGAAATACGAGTTCAATGTCGAGAAGGCCAACAAGCTCCTCGACGAGGCCGGCTACAAGAAGGGCTCCGACGGCATCCGCGAAAAGGACGGCAAGAAGCTCAAATACGTCTTCCAGACCTCGATCAACGCCCCGCGCCAGAAGACGCAGGCGATCATCAAGCAGGCTTGCCAGAAGGTCGGCATCGATCTCGAGCTGAAGTCGGTGACGGCGTCGGTGTTCTTCTCCTCCGACGTGGCGAACCCCGACACCTATACCAAGCTCTATGTCGACATGGAGATGTATACGACGACGCAGCCGCAGCCCGATCCGGAGCGGTTCCTCAACCAGTTCACCTCCTGGGAGATCGCGACCAAGGAGAACAAGTGGCTGGGCCGGAACGTCTCGCGCTATTCGGACCCTGCGGCCGACGAGGCCTACAAGGCGGCCCAGAAGGAGCTCGACCCGGCCAAGCGCGCTGCGCTGCTGATCAAGGTCAACGAGATCTTCTGTGAGGCCAACGTCATCCTGCCCCTGCTCTCGCGCACCCGTGTCGCCGCCTCGGTGACCAACCTGATGCACGACCACAGCGGCTGGGACGTCGACACCTGGAACGTGGCGGCCTGGTATCGCAGCTGAGGCTGGCTGAATCGCCCGCGGACGGCTGACTACCGTCCGCGGGCGCCCCTGCCGCTTCCACGCGAGCCGGCCCGGCCCGATGGCGTCTCATGCCGTCGGCCCCAGCGGCTCGTTTCAGCGACACCCCGCTTCACGGGAATCCTTGATGGCGACTTATCTTCTGCGGCGATTGCTGATCGCCATACCGAGCTTGCTCGGCATCAGCCTGATCCTCTTCACGGTCCTGGCACTGGCGCCGGGCGATCCGTTCTCGGAGATGGCGACCAATCCCAACGTCCCGCCCGAGGTGCGCGAGGCCCTGCGCGCCAGCTTCGGCCTCAACGACCCGATCATGGTGCGCTATCTGCGCTGGCTCTCGGCCATGGCCAAGGGCGATTGGGGCTTCTCCTTCGCCAGCCGCATCAATGTCGACACCCTGATCCTGCAGCGCGTGCCGACCACGCTCTTCGTCGTCGGTACCTCACAGATCCTGGCATTGTGCATCGCGCTGCCGGTCGGCATCTATGCGGCGACGCGGCCCTATTCGGTCTTCGACCAGATCGCCAACACACTCGCCTTCGTCGGCTTCTCGCTGCCGACCTTCTTCACCGGCCTGCTCTTGATCCTACTGTTCTCGATCAAGCTCGACTGGTTCCCCTTCGTCTACCGCTCCGACCTCGCGGCGACCGGCTGGCGCTGGTACTGGGAGATGTTCCGCCAGGCGATCATGCCGATCACGGTACTCGGCCTCTTCCAGGCGGCGTCCTATACGCGCTATGTCCGCTCGGCCGTGCTCGACGTGATCCGGCTGGACTATGTCACCACGGCGCGCGCCAAGGGCCTCAGCGAGAAAAGGGTCACGCTGCGCCACATCACCCGCAACGCGCTGATCCCGGTCGTCACGCTGGTCGCGCTGCAGATGCCTGCTGTCTTCGGCGGCGCCATCGTCACCGAGCAGATCTTCCGGATCCCCGGCATCGGCTCGCTGCTGATCGACGCGATCCTCGCCAACGACACCCCCGTGATCATGGCCGTGACTTTCGTCTTCGCCTGCCTGGTCGTCCTGTTCAACCTCATTGCGGACCTGCTCTATGGCTGGCTCGACCCTCGCATCTCCTTCGGCTGACCCGGCCGTGGCAGCCGCCCGCGCGGCCGTCTCGGTCTCGCCCGGCCGTGAAACCTGGCGGCGCTTCCGCCGCCACAAGCTCGCCATGGCGAGCGCGGTCATCCTCGCCCTGCTGATCCTCGGCGTCGTCGTCGGTCCCTGGATCTGGACCATCCCGATCAACGACATCGACTTCTCGGCGACGCTGCAGGGCCCGTCGCTGGCGCATCCCTTCGGCACCGACGATCTCGGCCAGGATATCCTGGCGCGGATGATGTATGGCGGGCGCATCTCGCTCGCGGTCGGCCTCGCCGCCATGGTGGTCGCGACCACCGTCGGCGTCGTGATCGGCGCCATCGCCGGCATGTCGCGCAAGATCGCCGACCCCGTGCTGATGTGGGTGACGGACTTGTTCCTGTCGCTGCCGCAGCTGCCGCTGCTGCTCCTGGTGATCTATCTGTTCCGCGAGCAGCTCAAGGCGGTCTTCGGCGTCGAGGGCGGTGTCTTCATCCTGATCGTCGTCGTCATCGGCGGCCTGCGCTGGATGCCGGTCGCCCGGCTGGTGCGGGCGCAGTTCCTCTCGCTGCGCGAGAAGGAATTCGTCGAGGCCGCCAAGGCTCAGGGCGCCACCAAGATGCGCCAGATGACGCGCCACATCCTGCCCAACGCGCTCGGGCCCGTCATCGTCGCATCGACCATCGAGGTCTCCTCGGCGATCATCGCGGAATCGACGCTGTCCTTCCTCGGACTCGGCTTCCCGCCGGATATCCCGACCTGGGGACGCCTGCTCTTCGACGCCAAGGACCATCTCGACACCGCCCCGCACTGGGCGCTGTTTCCCGGCGCGGCGATCTTCCTGACGGTGCTGTCGATCAACTTCATCGGCGACGGCCTGCGCGACGCACTCGACCCGCGCCGCGTGATCTGAACGACCAAACACGCGCATGCCGGGCGGTGACGCCCGGCATGCGCAGTTCTGTCAGATCGCGCACCGACCGATCTGGGCGGTACCCACTCAGCATCGATGACAGAAAGTATGGGATAGCGGAGGCGGCAACGCCGCCCACTAGTATTGGTGCCCTGCCCCGGGATCGAAAATTATCATTAAGATATTGCAAGATATTTGAATTTATAATCGCAATCGCGAGTAAGGCCAACGTTTAGGCCATCATTTTTGTAACGCACTCTCCGCCTGCTCGCCGTCATCTGCGCCCTATTTGTAGTGGAGGTCGCGACGGCTCTGTTCGGTTCCGATCAAATTCCGCCGTCGGCCGCGCCAAAAATGGGTTAAGTGCCGGGCATATGTTGCGCCCGTGGATATTCCAGCGGACACAGATAAGCATGCCTTATCCAGCTCAATCGTGATTGAGAATTTGACCGGGCAATTGTTTCGATTAGCGTTTCAGATCAAGTCAATGGAGATTTGATCTATGTCATCGGTCAGTAATTTTAAGAAAATCGCGCCGATCGATGGCTTGTCTGCTTTGTATTCGGACGCTGTTGCTGCATCCGAGCGCATTGCCGGGCAGATCGTCAAGACGCCTATCGTCGTCAACGATGAGCTCGACCGCCTTTTGTCCGCCAGGGTTCTGCTGAAGGCCGAGACACTTCAGGTCACCGGCTCCTTCAAGTTTCGCGGTGCTCTCAATCGCGTCTTGCGAATGACGGAGGAAGAACGGAAGGGCGGTATCGTCGCCTGGTCGTCCGGCAACCATGCGCTGGCGATCTCGACGGTCGCGGCCCGCCACGGCATAACGGCCACGATTCTGATGCCATCGGACGCGCCGCGCACCAAGATCGAGGGCGCGCAGCGCTGCGGCGGCACTGTCCGCCTCTATGACCGCGCCACCGAGGTGCGCGAGACAATCGGCGCCGAGATCGCGGCCGCGACCGGCGCCGTCATCATCCCGCCCTATGACGATCTCGACATCATGGCCGGGCAGGGCACGGTTGCCCTGGAGATCACGGAACAGGCGCGCGAGCAGGGCTTGGCCCTCGATATGCTCGCGGTGAGCTGCAGCGGCGGCGGCCTCGCGGCCGGCTGCGCGGTCGCGATGCACGGAGCTTCCCCGCAGACCCGCGTCTACTGTGTCGAGCCGGAGGGCTTCGACGACACGGCGCGCTCGCTTGCCTCCGGCCGGCGCGAAGGCAACGAGGCCGGCGCCAAGAGCCTGTGCGATGCGCTCCAGGTCGCGACGCCCGGCGAACTGACGTTCCCCGTCAACCAGGCCCTGCTCGCGGGTGCTGTCGTCGTGACCGACGCCGAGGTCAGGCGCGCCATGCGCGTCGCCTACGACCTGTTCAAACTGGTGGTCGAGCCGGGTGGCGTCGCGCCGCTGGCAGCAGCGCTGGCCGGCAAGCTCGATGTCGCCGGCAAGACGGTCGCGCTCGTGCTCAGCGGCGGCAATGTCGACCACGACAAATTTGCCGCCTGCATCGCCGGCTGAAGGCCGATCCGACGAACCTCCCAAGCAGAAGGCGCCGCCGCGATGCTCGCGCAAGACAACCCGCTCTATGATCGCGTGGCCACCACGATCGATCGCTTCATGACGATCGACCTGACCGGCGTCGGGCTGATCGACAAGATCCGCGAGGCCCTCGAACGACGCCAGCCCGGCCCGATCTGCATGGGCGCAGCGGAGATCATGGTGCGCGCCGTCAGGGCGAAGAATGGGCCGGTTCTGATCGCCACAGGCTTCCCGGAGGGCGGCGGTGTGCCGGAGACCGACGGGCCGGTCGGTGCGGCATTGCTGGCGCGGGCACTTTTCCTCGGCCTCGGCGTCGAAAGCGTCATCGTCGTCGACGAGGACTGGGAGGCGATGATGCGCCAGACCTGCCTCGGTGCCGGCCTCTCGCCCATGCCCTTCCCGAACTCGGGCGTGATCGAGTCGGTCGCGTTCCTGCGCCCGGTCTATATCCGCACCGTCCCGAAGGATGCGGAGGGAGCCCGCGCCGTCAGCGACGACCTGCTGGCACGGACGCGTCCCAGCCTGCTGGTTGCGATCGAGCGGCCCGGCGCCAATGCCAAGGGGCTCTATCACGGCCTCGGCGGGCGCCCGCTCGACGGCATGGTCGGTGATCTCGACTATCTCTTCCGGACCGGCAAGGAGCTCGGCCTGCCATTCATCGGCATCGGCGACGGCGGCAACGAACTCGGCATGGGCGTCATCGCCGAGGATTTGCCGCGATTTTCACCCAAGGCGGCAGATTGCGGCATTCCCGGTCGCGGTGGCGTCGCCGCTGCAACTGGCGCCAGCCATCTCGTCGTCGCCAATGTCTCGAACTGGGGCGCGACCGGTATCATCGCGGCGCTGGCGGCACTGCTGGAAAACGAGGTCGTCTTCCATGAGCCGGAACTCGAGGTGCGCTGCATCGAGCAATGCGTGTCGGGCGGCGGCGTCGACGGCATGTTCATGGCGCCGGAGCCTGCCGTCGACGGCATTTCCGCACGCGAATGGGAGGGGCTCGTCCGCACCTTGCGGGCCTCGGTGTTCAGGGCGCTCGGCCATTCGGTCAACTGGAAGGGTGACCGTGGCGACTGGCGACAGGTGAAATAGATGGCGTCAGCTCCAGATCAGGCCACACCGTCCACCGGACGGGTCGCCGGCCGGCTCGCGGCGCTCGGCCTTTCTCTCCCGGCGCCTGGTTCACCGCGCGGTAGCTACGTGCCCTTCGTCGTCGCCGGTGGCAATCTCGTCTTCGTCGCAGGGCAGGGGCCGCGCCGTGACGGAGACCTGCTCTTCGCTGGCAAGCTCGGAGCCGAGCGCAGCGTGTCCGAAGGCTATGAAGCCGCCAGGCTTTGTGCCCTCAATCTGCTCGCGCATCTGCAAATTGCCTGCGGCGGGGACCTCGACCGGGTCAGGCGCGTCGTTCGCGTCGCAGGTCTCGTCGCCTGTACCGCCGACTTCAGCGAGCACCCCAAAGTGGTCGATGGCGCCTCCGATCTGCTGCATGCCGTTTTCGAGGAGAAGGGGCAGCATGCCCGGATCGCCTCCGGCGCCGTCTCGCTGCCGTCGAACAAGACTGTCGAGATCGAGGCCTGCTTCGAGATCGAGGAGGCAGCGTAGCGCCGCTGCGCCCGCCCCCTGGGTCATGCTAGCGTGCGCGCGCAGCCGCCGCGCCGGCTGGCTGTGACGCCCCGCGAAAAGGCCCGGCACGCATGACGGACTTCCGCAGCCTCGAGCTGTTCTACTGGGTCGCCGAGCTCAACAGCTTCAGCCGCGCGGCAGAGCGGGCCAACACGACCCAGCCCTCGGTGTCCCAACGGATCGCGGCGCTCGAGGCGGAGCTCGGGGTCAAACTGTTCGACCGCAACCCTCGCTCGATCAGCCTGACGCATCAGGGGCGCAAGCTCGTCCAATATGCAGAGCGCTTCCTGCTTCTGCGGGCCGAAATGCTGGCGGAGGTTGGCTCGGCGGTCGCCATGAAGGGCATCCTGCGGCTGGGTGTCTCTGAAACCATCGCGCAGACCTGGCTCAGCCGCTTCATGGAGCGCGCCCACGCGGTCTATCCCAATATCGTCATCGACCTGACGGTCGACGTCTCGCCGGTGATGCGCGAGCTTCTGGCTCGCGGCGATCTCGACCTTGCCTTCCTGCTCGGCCCGGTCGACGACCTCACTACGGCGAGTTGCGATCTCTGCGCCTATCCGCTCGCCGTGATCGCCTCGCCTGAATTGCCAATCGGCGAGGAGCCGTTGAGCATCGCCCGGATCCGTGATTTCCCGATCATCACCTATCCCAAGGCGACCGCCCCCTATCCGCGGCTGCGCGAGGCGCTGAACGATCCGACCCTGCCGCCGCCGCGCATTTTCGGCAATTCCTCGCTGACCACCATTGTCCAGATGACGCTTGATCGTATCGGGCTCAGCCTGATCCCACCGATCGTCGTCCAGAAGGAACTGAAGGCGGGGCGGTTGCGCATCGTCGACACGGTGCTGCGGCTGCCGGACCTGGTCTTCATGGCGGCTTTCCCGCTCACGCTGAGCGGCAGCCTCGCCGGACCAATGGCCGAACTCGCCCAGGAAGTTGCGCGGGCTTACGAGGCCCCCGCACCCGCTTGATCCATTCCGCTCGTCTTGAAAGCGAGCACGGTGGTTTGCAGTTCCTCTTAAAAACGAAAACAGAGAAACGCATTTCTGGTTTCAGGGCGGCGGCGTCAGACTGGCCTTGCTCCATCGGCTTCTTGCGAGGCTCCCATCTCCTTGGAGCCCTTTGTCAGCACATCGTGCAGCTACGGCTGCTCGGGCCGCATAATGGAATCTTATTGTGATCCATCCCGATTCACGATTGGACGAGCCGGCCCGGGAATGCGCCCATTGTACCGTCACAAGCGGCACGATCGAGGCCCCGGCGCAATGGATCAGGCAAGCATCCTCGCAGCATCGCGTGGCCCGGATATGACCGGCGCCGCGGCTTCGGCTCGCGCCATCCGGCATGCCTGTCGCGACGGTTCTCTTGCCGGTGCCACCTCAGGGCTCGCGCCGGGCTTCGTCCAGGGCAATCTGGCGATCCTGCCGTCGGATCTCGCAGCCGATTTCCTGCGCTTTTGCCAGGCCAACCCACGGCCGTGTCCGATCATCGGCGTGTCCGATATCGGCAGCCCGAAGGTTCCCGTGCTCGGCGAGGATCTCGATATCCGCACCGATTTCCCTGGCTATCGCGTCTGGCGGAACGGCGAGCTGATCGACGAGACAAACGACGTCAGCGACTACTGGCGCGACGACCTCGTCTCCTTTGTGATCGGCTGCTCGCTTTCCTTTGAGGAGGCGCTGCTCCAGGAGGGCATCCCACTGCGCCATGTCGAGCGCGGCATCCGCGTTCCCATGTTCCGCACCAATGTCTCCTGCACGCCGGCCGGGCCGTTCGAGGGGCCGCTGGTGGTTTCGATGCGGCCGCTCAAGGCGGCACATGCGATCCGCGCCATCCAGATCACCTCGCGTTTCCCGGCTGTGCATGGAGCACCGGTTCATATCGGCGATCCCGCCCTGATCGGCATCCGTGACGTCTCACGGCCCGATTACGGCGATCCCGTCGAGGTGCTGGCGGACGAGATTCCGGTCTTCTGGGCCTGCGGGGTCACACCGCAGTCGATCATCGCCAATGTGAAGCCGCCATTCGCAATCACGCATGCACCTGGCTGCATGCTGGTGACCGATCGACGCAACACGGAGTTCGCCGTCATTTGAAGATTTTCGACCTGCCGGCCGCCAAAGAGCCGCGCAGGCATCACAACAGAGAAGAGGGGTTACCATGAATCGTAGAGAACTGCTTCTGGCCGGAGCATCGACCATTGCCGCCGCCGCCGTCGGCTATCCGCAAAACGCCGCTCTCGCCCAGGCACCGAAAGAGGTGACGATCGGCGTCATCTACCCGATGTCCGGCGCCAGCGCCCAGGTCGGCATCGATGCGCGCCACGCGTTCGAGACCGCGCTCGACATCATCAACAACGACCATCAGCTCGACCTGATCGCCGCCAAGGGTGCCGGCCTGGCCGCGCTTGGCGGGGCCAAGATCCGTCTCGTCTTCGCCGATCATCAGGCCGACCCCCAGAAGGGCCGCGCCGAAGCCGAGCGCCTGATCACGCAGGAGAAGGTCTCGGCGATCCTCGGCTGCTACCAGTCCTCGGTCTCGGCCACGGTCAGCGCCGTCACCGAGCGCTATGGCGTGCCGTTCCTGTGCGCCGATTCCTCCTCGCCGAGCCTCCAGCGGCGGAATATGAAATTCTTTTTCCGCCCTGCCGCGCAGGACGAAATGTTTTCCGCTGCGATGTTCGATTTCTTCGACGCGGAGAAGAAGAAGGGCAAGAAGATCGAGAGCGTCGGCCTGTTCTTCGAGGACACGATCTTCGGTGTCGATTCCTCGAACACGCAGCGCAAGCTCGCCAACGATCGCGGCTACAAGATCGCCGCCGACATCAAGTACAAGACCAATTCGCCTTCGCTGACCGCCGAGGTCCAGCAGCTGAAGAGCGCCAATCCCGACGTTCTGATGCCGTCGACCTACACCACCGATGCGATGCTGCTGGTCAAGACCATGGCGGAGCTCGGCTACAAGCCGCAGAACCTGGTGGCCCAGGCCAGCGGCTTCTCCGAACAGGTCACCTATGACGCGGTCGGCGACAAGCTGAAGGGCGCCATCACCCGCGCCAGCTTCTCGCTCGACCTGGCGGCGAAGCGCCCGTTCATCGCCAAGGTCAACGAGATGTTCAAGGCGCGCTCGACCCGCGACCTTAACGACAACACCTCGCGTCAGCTCATGGGCCTGCTCTTGCTTGCCGAGGCGATCAACCGCGCCGGCTCGGTCGAAGGCCCGAAGGTGCGCGACGCGATCGCCGCTACCGATATCCCGGGCACCAGCACAATCATGCCCTGGGCCCGCGTCAAATACGGCGCCGACGGCCAGAACGCCGACGCCAGCCCGGTGCTGCTGCAATATCTCGGCGGCAAGTTCGTCACGATCTTCCCGACCGAGGTCGCGATCGCCGAGGCGATCTGGCCGATGAACGGCTGACAGCTGCAGCATTTGGAAGGAATTCCGGCATGACGACGCAAGCACTGCTCCAGGTGCTTGCGAGCGGCCTGCTGATGGGGCTCATCTATGCCCTGATCGCAGTTGGCCTCTCGCTCATCTTCGGCCTGATGGACGTGGTGAATTTCGCCCATGGCGAGTTCCTCATGATCGCGATGTACGTCGTCTTCGGGCTCTTCTTCTTCACGGCTCTCGACCCGGTGCTGTTCACCCCCGTGGCGGTGGCGGTGCTCTTCGGCGTCGGCGCCCTGGCCTATCTCGGCATCGTGCGCTTCGCGATGCGGGCCAAGGCGAACCAGGGCATGGTCCAGATCTTCGCGACCTTCGGCCTTGCCACCCTGCTGCAGGGCGCCGCCCAGTACGTGCTGACGCCCGATTATCGCAGCATCGGCAATTCCTGGCTGGGTGGGAAGACGCTGGATCTCGCCGGCGTCTTCCTGCCCTGGCCACAGATATTCGGCGGCCTCGTCTCGATTGCGGCCTTCGGAGGGCTGTATCTGCTGATGTCGCGCACCGATTTCGGCAAGGCGCTGGAGGCGACACGCGAGGATCAGGGCGCGGTCGCGCTGGTCGGCATCGACCGCAACCGTGTCTTCGCGCTCGGCTGGGGCCTCGGTGCGGCTCTCGTCGGCCTCGCCGGCGCGGTGCTCGCGATCTTCTACTACATCCACCCGCAGGTCGGCGCGACCTTCGGCCTGATCGCTTACGTCACCGTCGCGCTCGGCGGCTTCGGCAGTGTCTTCGGCGCGCTCGCCGCGGGCGTCATCGTCGGGCTGGTCGAGGCGCTCACCGCCGCGTTCCTGCCACCGGCCATGAAGTCGATCGGCATCTACGCGCTCTATCTCGGCGTCGTCTTCATCCGGCCGAGTGGCCTGTTCGGGAAACTGTGACGATGGCCAGTGAAGCAACCGCCCTTCTGCCGGCCTCCGGCATGCTGCCGCAGCGCCGCAACCAGATCGTCACGGCCATCGTCGTCTTCGCGGCGATCGCCCTCTCACCCCTCTTGATCCGCGACGTCTATCTCCAGAACGTACTGGTGTTGACGCTGCTCTATGCTGCGGTCTCGCAGAGCTGGAACATCCTCGGCGGCTATTGCGGGCAGATCTCGCTCGGCCATGCGCTGTATTTCGGCATCGGCGCCTACGCGACCTCGGTGCTGTTCGTCACCTTCGGCATCGTGCCCTGGGGCGGCATGCTCGTCGGCGGGCTACTGTCCGCCATCATCGCCCTGCTGCTCGGCTATCCCTGCTTCCGGCTGAAAGGGCACTATTTCTCGATCGCGACGATCGTCATCGCCGAGATCGGGCTGCTGCTCGTCCATAACTGGGACTTCGTCGGCGGCGCTCTCGGCATCCAGTGGCCCTTCGGCTCCGACAGCTGGGCGACGCTCCAGTTCGCGCGCGACAAGGTGCCCTACATCCATCTCGCGCTCTGCCTGCTGGCCATCACCTGGTTCGTCACCTTCCTGATCGAGGGCTCGCGCTGGGGGTATTGGTGGCGCGCGGTCAAGGACAATCCCGAAGCGGCCGAGAGCCTCGGCGTCGAGATCTTCCACTCCAAGATGGCAGCGGCCGCCGTCTCCGCCTTCTTCACCGCCATCGGTGGCGCCTTCTATGCGAGCTTCCTGGCCTATATCGACCCGGAAAGCGTGATGAGCTTCCGCTTCTCGCTGCTCTTCGCTCTGCCGGCCGTGCTGGGCGGCATCGGCACGCTCTGGGGCCCGGTCGTCGGCGCGGCGGTCCTGATCCCGCTGACCGAGATCACCCGCTCCTATCTCGGAGGCTCCGGCTCCGGCATCGACCTGATCATCTATGGCGGCCTGATCATGGTGGTCGCGCTCGCCAAGCCGGAAGGCATCCTCAGCCTCTTTCAGGGCAAGCAGCGTCGGGCGGAGGCACGCGCATGAGCACGGACATCCTCCTCACCGTCTCCAATGTAACCCGCCGGTTCGGTGGCCTAGTCGCCAATTCGGACGTGTCGATGACCGTGGGCCGCGGCGAGATCCTCGGCCTGATCGGGCCGAACGGCGCCGGCAAATCGACCTTGTTCAACCTGATCGCCGGCGCCTTTCCGCCCAATGAGGGACGCATCCTGTTCGAAGGCCGAGACATTGCCGGGCTCTCGGCGCCGGCGCGCTGCCGGCTCGGCATCGCCCGCACATTCCAGGTGCCACGGTCCTTCGACTCGATGAGCGTGCTCGACAACGTCATGGTCGGCGCCTTCGCGCAGGAGGCGAGCGGCCACGCCGCCCGCCGCGTCGCCTACGAGACGCTGGAGTTCTGCGGGCTGGTGCAGCGGGCACTTGCCCCGGCGGGCGAGCTGACGCCGCCCGAGAAGCGGCGCCTCGAAGTGGCGCGCGCTCTGGCGACGAAGCCGAAGCTCCTGCTGCTCGACGAGGTCATGACCGGCCTGACGCCGAGCGAGGCCCGCCTCGGCGTCGAGCTGGTGCGCAAGGTGCGCGACCAGGGCGTCACCATCGTCATGGTCGAACATGTCATGGAGATCGTCATGCCGCTGGTCGACCGTGCCGTAGTGCTCAATCTCGGCAAGGTGCTGGCCGAGGGCAAGCCACGCGACGTCGTCCGCGACGAGGCCGTCATCACGGCCTATCTGGGGGAGAGACACCGTGCTGCTTGAAGTCTCTTCGCTGACCACGGCCTATGACGGCCTGATCGCCATCTCCGAGATCTCGATCTCGGTCGCCGAAGGCGAGATCGTCGTCGTCGCCGGTGCCAATGGAGCCGGCAAGTCCACCTTGCTGAAATCCATCTCGGGCATGGAGAGGCCGCGCTCCGGCGAGGTTCGCTTCGACGGCGAGACGATCAGCGGCCTGCCCGGCCACGAGATCACCAGACGCGGGGTCGCCTATGTGCCGGAGAACCGGCGGCTCTTTCCAAGGCTCTCCGTCGCCGACAATCTCCGGCTCGGCAGCTATCTGCACCGGGCGAAAGCGGATCGCGAGCAGCCGCTGGAGCAGGTCTTCACGCTGTTTCCGCGTCTTAAGGAGCGTCTGCCGCAGCGCGCCGCGACCCTGTCCGGCGGCGAGCAGCAGATGCTCGCCATCGGGCGTGCGCTGATGACGCGCCCGCGCATCCTGATGCTGGACGAACCATCGCAGGGCATCATGCCGAAGCTGGTCGACGAGATCTTCGAGGCTGTGCTGGCGATCCGCAAGGTTGGCGTCACCGTGCTCCTGGTCGAGCAGCGTCTGGTCGAGAGCCTGGAGATCGCCGACCGTGCCTATGTGCTGCAGACCGGACGGGTGATCCTGTCCGGTACGGCGGCCGAGGTCCGCGACAATCCGGATATCCGCCAGGCTTATCTCGGTATTTGATGAGCGCGGCTCCGCCGGTCGGCGGTGCCGCACTCCGCTTCATGCGGCCTGGGAGGATTTCAGATGGTGTCCGTCGATCTCAACTCGGATCTCGGCGAAGGCTTCGGTGCCTATAGCTGCGGCGACGACGAGGCCATGCTCGCCATCGTCACCTCGGCGAATGTCGCCTGCGGATTGCATGCCGGCGATCCCGAGATCATGGCGAAGGCCTTTGCGGTGGCGCGCGAGCGCGGCGTCGCGGTCGGCGCCCATCCGGGCTTTCCCGATCTCTGGGGTTTCGGGCGTCGGCGCATCCCGTTCTCGATCGGCGAGATCGAGCGCCTCGTCGCCTATCAGGTCGGCGCCGCGGCTGCGCTCGCGGCCTATGCCGGCCACCGCATCACCTATGTGAAGGCACATGGTGCGCTCGGCAACATCGCCGCCGAGGACCGTGAGGTCGCCGACGCGATCGCGCGGGCGGTGAAAGCCGTCGATCCGAGCCTGGCTTTGCTCGCCATCGCCCTGAGCGAGCAGGTCGCTGCCGGCGAGGCGGCCGGGCTTTCCGTCCATCAGGAGATCTTCGCCGATCGCGGCTACACCGAGGAGGGGCAGTTGATCGCGCGCAGCAAACCCGGTGCCATGATCTCCGACCCCGAGGAGGCCGCCGGCCGCGTCGTCGAGATGGTGACGGAAGGCATCATCATCACCGCTTCGGGCCGGCACCTGCCAACGAAGGTGCACTCGATCTGCGTCCATGGCGATTCCAGCCATTCCGTCGCGATGGCGCGGCATGTACGCAAGGCGCTGGAGCAGGCGGGAGTGCGCCTTGTCCCCTTCGCATGAGCCCTGAGCCTTCGTCGCGGCCGCGTTTCCTCGACGCCGGCGAAGCGGCACTGGTCGTTGAGTTCGGTACGGACGTCGATCCGGCGATCAGCGACCGCGTGCTGGCGCTCGACGCCGCGCTGGCCGCAGCCACGCCCGACGGCGTTCGCGAGCTGGTCCCGACCTATCGCTCGCTGATGATCCACTACGACCCGCTGCGGCTCGGCCGGGATGCGCTCGTCGCACTGGTGGAGGAGCGTCTGGCCGCGCCGACGGCTCGGACTCGCGCCGCTTCGTTCTGGACGCTTCCTTGCTGCTATGACGAGCCTCATGGCGAGGACCTCGCCGAAATGGCGGCGATCATGGGCCTGCCCGCCGAGAAGGCGGCTGCGATCCATGCCGGTGCGATCTATCGTGCCTATATGTACGGGTTCGCCCCGGGTTTCACTTATCTCGGCGGCCTGCCGGAGGAGATCGCGATCTCCCGGCGGACGAAGCCACGCCCACCGCATGACACCAAGGTGGTGCTGGTCGGCGGCGGCCTGAGCGCCATCGCGACCTTCTCGATGCCCACCGGCTGGTATGTCGTGGGGCGCACGCCGGAGCGGCTCTATGCGCCCGAGCGGCAGAGCGCGTTCCTGATGGAGCCGGGCGACAGCCTGTGCTTCGAGCCGATCGACGCTGCGACCTTCGCCTCGCTCGACCAGCGCGCCGAGGCCGGCGAGGTCGTGGCGCGCAGGCAGCCGGCATGACGGCGCTCGGCGTGCTCGCGGCCGGGCCGGGCTCCACCATCCAGGATGGCGGCCGTCACGGCTATCTGCGCTATGGCGTCACCGGGGCCGGCCCGATGGATCCCTTCGCTCATGCGCTCGCCAACCGCGCCCTCGGCAACGTTGCCGGCGCGGCTGCGATCGAGGTCTCGCTCGGCGGTCTCGAGGTCACGGCAGAAGGCGGTCCCGTTGCCGTCGCGCTCGCCGGCGGCGCTTTTGCGGTGACACTCGACGGTCAGGCGCTGCCGCCGGCAGTCGTCGTCGCGGTCGAGCCGGGCGCCAAGCTGAAGCTACGCGCCGGCCAGGCCGGAGCCTGGTGCTATCTCGCCGTGTCGGGCGGCTTCGACGTGCCCCAGGTCCTCGGTTCGGCAGCGACCCATACCCGCACCGGCATCGGCGGCATCGAAGGGCGGGGGCTGATGAGCGGCGACCGCCTGACGATCGTCGGGGCCTCGCCCGCCGAGATCGAGACGGGCCAGATCATCGCGCCGCTGCTGGAACGGCCGGCCGAGGCGATCCGGGTCATCCTCGGTCCGCAGGACGATTACTTCGCTGACGACCAGATTGCCACCTTCCTCGCCGGCCCCTGGACCATATCGGCCCGCGGCGACCGCATGGCCTGCTTCCTGGACGGACCAAAGCTCACTCATGTCCGCGGCTACAACATCGCCTCCGACGGTATCGCCATGGGTGCGATCCAGGTTCCCGGCGAGGGGCAGCCGATCGTGCTGATGGCCGACCGGCAGTCGACCGGCGGCTATCCCAAGATCGCCACCGTCATCGGCCCGGATCTCGGGCGGCTCGCCCAGGCCCGACCCGGGACTGTGATCTCGTTCCGGGCCGTGACGCATGGCGAGGCGGTAGCGGCGCGGGCGGCGGAGCACACCTTCCTCACTGGCGCGATCGCAACCGAGCCGTTGATCCGCACCCGCTTCACCTCGGAATTCCTGTTCGGCCTCAACCTGATCGATGGTTGGGTCGATGCCCATCAACCGGCCTGACCGATACGAGACTTGCATGCGCGGATCGGGATACGCCATCACCCTTCAGACGAGGATCGCCGCAGGTTTCCTGTCGGTGCTCGCCATGTCCGCTTTGCTCGGCTGGCTCGCGATCTCCTCCGCACGGGAATCGCTGGCGCTCTACGGGCAATATCGCTCCATTACGAGTGTCGCGGCTGGACTCGCCAAGGCGCAGGCGAGCTTTGCCGATGCCCGGCTCGCTGGCGAGGCCTTCGGCCTGTCGCTCGATCCTTCCAAGCTCGACGAAGCGGAGGCTGAGACCAAGGCGAGCCTGGCGAGCATCGTGGCGGCGAAGGCGGCGGCGCGTGATGATGTCGAGGTTCTCGTCGGGGCGCTCGACATGCAGGTCTCAGCCTACCTCAAGCAGGTGACGAGCCTGAAAGGGGCGGGATTGCAGGCCGACGCCTCCCAGACACTGCTCAAGCTGGGCGAGGACAATTCGGCTGCGATCAGACAGGCGGCAGCTTTGCTGGAGAGCAGGGCGGCGGTAGCCGGACCCGAGATCGAGGCCGTGATGGTGCAGGCGGGGCGTACTGCCTTCGTCCTCGTCGCGGTCGTCTTCCTGATCGGTTGCGGCGTCGCTTTCGCGGTAGGCCGCTCTATCGCGCGACCGATCCGCCGGATCACCCTAGCGATGGGAGAGATCTCGGAAGGCCGGCTGGACACCGCGATCCCGGTGCGTGAGCGCAAGGACGAGATCGGCGAGATGGCGGCTGCGCTCGAAGTCTTCCGCGACAACCTCGTTCGAGTCAGGGCGCTCGAGACGCAGGAGCGAGCCGCCGCCGCCGAGCGTGCCGCCCGGGCGGAATCGATGATCGCCGTGGTGAACGATGTCGGCGCCGTGGTCGCGGCTGCGGCGGCGGGTGATTTCAGTGCGCAGCTGAGGATCGAGCATGCCGATGCCGAGATGCAGAAGCTCGTCGCCGGTATCAATGAGATCAATGCTGTCGTCGATCTGGCGACGACTGAGTTCTCGCAGGCGCTGACGGCGATCGCGCAGGGTGACCTGACCCGGTCGGTGACCGGGCGCTATCAGGGACGCTTCGCGGAGCTCAACAGCTCGGTCAACGACATGGTGGCGCGCCTGTCCCATGTCGTTTCCGGCATCAAGGCTTCGGCCACCCAGGTTTCCTCGGCGGCACGCGATATCCGTTCGGGTGCCGATGATCTTTCATGTCGCGCCGAGGAGCAGGCGGCCTCGCTCGAACAGACGGCGGCGACCACGGAGGAACTGGCAGCCTCGGTCAAGGTCAGCGCCCAGTTCGCCGCAACGGTCGCGCTCGCGGCCGGAGATGCAGCGGCGGTGGCTGCCCAGGGCGGCTCGATCGTCCGCGAGGCGATCTTGGCCATGGAGCGCATCGAGCAGACCAGCCGCGAGATCTCGAAGATCAGCCGGATGATCGATGATATCGCCTTTCAGACCAATCTCCTGGCGCTGAATGCCGCCGTGGAGGCGGCGCGCGCGGGCGACGCCGGTAAAGGCTTTGCCGTCGTGGCCGGCGAGGTCAGGACGCTCGCCCAGCGTTCCGGCACGGCCTCGCAGGAAATCAACAAGCTGATCGCGGCAGCGACGCAGGAGGTCGTGCAGGGCTCCAGCCTGGTGCGCTCGGCCGGCACGGCGCTGGAGCAGATCGTCGTCGCCTCGAAACAGGTCGCGGACACCGTCGCGGAAATCTCGACGGCCTCGAGCGAGCAGGCGCATGGCATCGAGGAGATGAACCAGGCTGTCACGCATATGGATGGCATGACGCAGCAGAATGTCGCGCTGGCCGACAGGAACGCCGCCGCGGCCACAGTGCTGACCGACCAGATTCGCTGTCTGGACGATCTGGTGGCGACCTTCGTGCTTCCTGGCGCGGTTCCGGTAGCGGGGCCTGCGACCAAGCCTTCCATGTCATCGCTGGCCCGGGCCGTCTGATCCCCTGTCGCTCAGGTCCATGCCCTGCATTCGTCCAGGCCGGGCGGACTCGGTTATCCCTGGCCGGGCGGCACGCGCGGGGGGTGCTTCAGCCGGATGGCGCTCACTGCTTCGGCGACGAAGGCGCGGATGAGAGGCAAACGGTTCGAGCTGCGCGACCAGACGATGCCGATATCGCGTGTGGGCGCCCCGATAGCCCTGATCCGGCGCACATTGGCGCCCTCCGGCCAGGGCGGCAGCCAGTCCGGAACGAGCGAAACCCCGAGACCACGGCTGACCAGGATGGTGATCGCCTCGAGCGAGTCGAGTTCGTAGCGCTCTTTCGGCTGGATCTTCAGCTTTCGCAGATGAAGGTCGACGATGCGGCCGCCCCAATGGTTGCGGTCGTAGCGGATGAAGGGCTCGCGTTTCAGGATGGAGCGTGGGTCCGTCTCGATGACGGCGGGCGGGGTGATCACCAAGAGCTCTTCCTGGCGCAGGAGCACCCAGTCGAAGGCCTTGGGCAGGGCGAAATGGGGCTGGACGATGACCGCGGCGTCGAGCTTGCCCTCGCTGATGCGGGAATAAAGATCGCCCGACATGCCCGGCAGGATATAGAGTTCGATCCCTGGTCGGTTCTGCCGCAATTGCACGAGCAGATCAGGCAGCAGCCCGGTCAACGCAGAGTGGATCACACCGATCCGCAACAGCCCGGTTTCGAGATCGGCCGCTGCTGCCGCCTTGATATCATCCGCGAGGGCGAGCATGCGCTCGACCTCCGGCAGGATGGCGTCGCCAGCCGGTGTCGCCTGCATGGCGTGGCCGGCGCGCTGGATGAGCGGCTGACCGATCTCGTCTTCCAGTGCCTTGATCCGCTGCACCACTGCCGACGGCGTGATGTTGAGCCGCCGGGCCGCTTCGGACAGCGAGCCGGTTTGCACGACGCTCAGGAAGGTCTGGAGAAAGCGCGTCTCCATTTGCAGTTTGCCTGAATTTCGAACGCGGGAAAACGCATATTCCCTTTCTGCGGCACGAGCGCAATGCTTCCGAGAAAGGCGATGAGCGCGGAAGCCGACGTATCGAAGGCAGGTTCCGCCAAATGGAGACGCGACGATGCATGGCACCACTGCAGCGATCCCCCCGGTGCCGGCCCTCGGCGTTCGGCTCGCGCGCCGCATGTCGGCAGTCCAATCGTCGCCCACGATCGCGATCACCCAACTCGCCAACGAACTTCGCCGGCAAGGCAAGGACGTCATCGGCTTGTCGCAGGGTGAGCCCGATTTCGACACGCCGGAGCATGTCAAGGCAGCGGCCAAGGCGGCCATCGACGCTGGCCAGACGAAATATACCGATGTCGACGGCACACCCGAGCTTAAGCGCGCCATCGTCGCCAAGTTCGCGCGCGAGAATGGTTTGCACTACGAGCCCTCGCAGATCAGCGTCGGGACCGGCGGCAAGCAGGTGCTCTACAATGCGCTGTGCGCGACGCTCGACGAGGGTGACGAGGTCATCATCCCGGCGCCGTACTGGGTCTCCTATCCCGATATGGTCCGGCTCGCGGGTGGCAAGCCGGTCACGGTGGCTTGCGGCGAGGCCAACGGCTTCAAGCTGACGGCCGAGGCGCTGCGCTCCGTGCTCACGCCCCGCACGAAATGGCTGGTGCTCAACTCGCCGAGCAACCCGACCGGTGCCGGTTACTCGGCGGCCGAGCTGCGAGCACTCGCCGATGTCCTGCTCGACCATCCGCAGGTGATGGTGCTCACCGACGATATGTACGAGCACCTGCGCTATGACGGCTGGGAATTCGCCACCATCGCCGCTGTTGAGCCAGGGCTGTTCGACCGCACGCTAACGGTCAATGGCGTCTCGAAAGCCTATGCGATGACCGGCTGGCGGATCGGCTATGCCGGTGGGCCGACGAAGCTGATCAAGGCGATGGCGACGATCCAGTCGCAGAGCACGACCAATCCGAGCTCGGTCTCGCAGGCTGCGGCCGTCGCCGCACTGACCGGCCCACTCGACTTCCTGGCCGAGCGCAATGCGGTGTTCCAGCAGCGGCGCGATCTTTGTCTCGCGGCGTTCAACAGCGTCCCGGGCCTGAGCTGCCGCAGGCCCGACGGGGCGTTCTACCTGTTCCCGTCCTGCGCCGGCCTGATCGGCCGCCGCAGGGCGGACGGGCGAGCCATCGAGACGGACGTCGACTTCGCGACCTTCCTGCTCGAAGAGGCCAATGTCGCGGTCGTTCCCGGCTCGGCCTTTGGGCTGGCACCGTTTTTCCGCATTTCCTTCGCCACCGCGACCGAGCGTCTGCGCCAGGCCTGCGAACGCATCGCAGATGCCTGCAGCAAGCTCGGGTGAGCTCGGCAACCCACCAAGAGGACTCATCCGATGGATTTCGGCATCGACGGTAAGGTCGCGCTCGTGCTCGGAGCCGGCGGAGGTCTCGGCAGCGCGATCGCCAGGGCACTGGCTCGGGAAGGGGTCCGCGTCGCACTCGGCGACATCGATCCGGCGGCGCTCGAGCGCACGGCCGGTGAAATCCGAGCAGAGGGCGGCTCTGCCCTGCCACTGGCCTGGGACCTCGCCGACCTCTCGGTCATCGAGGCGCGCGTCGCCGCCATCGAGGCCGAGCTCGGGCCGGTCGACATCCTCGTCAACAACACCGGCGGTCCGCCGCCGACCCCCGCTTCCGGCCAGCCGACCGAGCTCTGGGCCAAGCACTTCCAGGCCATGGTGCTTTCGGTGATCGCACTGACCGACCGTGTCCTGCCCGGCATGCGAGCCCGCAAATGGGGCAGGGTCATCACCTCGACCTCCTCGGGCGTGGTGGCGCCGATCCCCAATCTGGGCGTGTCCAATGCGCTCAGGCTTTCGCTCGTCGGCTGGTCGAAGACGCTGGCGCGCGAGATCGGAACCGACGGCGTCACCGCCAATATCGTGCTCCCCGGGCGGATCGCGACGGCCCGGATCGGCTTTCTCGACGAGCAGAAGGCCAAGCGCGAGAACCGCAGCGTCGAAGCCGTCGCGGCGGAGAGCACCGGCTCGATTCCGCTCGGCCGCTATGGCCGGCCCGAGGAATACGGCGACGTCGTCGCCTTCCTGGCAAGCGCGCGCGCCGGCTACCTGACTGGCAGCGTCATCCGCGTCGATGGCGGGTTGATCGCCAGCATTTGATGTCCTTTCGATCCTTTTCAACAGAAAGAGCTTCCATGACCACTCATGCCGAGATCGTGGACATCCTGTCCAAGGTGACGACCGCTACCCTGACCACGATCCTGCTCAAGAAGGGTCTACGCAACGTCTGGATCCGCGGCACCAAGCCGCTGAGGTCGGGTCAGCCGCGGCTTGTGGGACGCGCCTTCACGCTGCGCTTCGTGCCGGCACGCGAGGATTTGGCGACGCCGGAATCCTGGTCATCGCCGAAGTCGACGCGAGCTGCGATCGAGGCGATGCCGGAAGGCTGCATCGCGGTCGTCGATGCCATGGGCGTCACCGATGCCGGCATATTCGGCGACATCCTCTGTGCCCGCATGGCCAAGAAGGGCGTGGCGGCGCTGATTACCGATGGCGTGGTGCGCGATGTCGCCGGCGTGCTCGGGACCGGCCTGCCGGTCTGGTGTCAGGGCGCAGCGGCACCGCCCTCCGTGGCGGGTCTCACCTTCGTCAATTGGCAGGAGCCGATCGCCTGCGGCGGTGTCGCGGTCTACCCGGACGACATCATCGTGGTCGACGATGACGGCGCGGTGCTGATCCCGGCCGCCCTGGTCGAGGCGGTCCTGGAAGCCGCGCCCGAGCAGGAGCGGCTCGAAGCCTGGATCATGAACGAGGTCGAGGCTGGCGCCGCCCTGCCGGGCCTCTATCCGCCGAACGCCGAGAACAAGGCGCGCTACGAAGCCAGCAAGATCGCGGGCTGAGCCGCCGCGCGAAGGGCCCCCTCGCCGCGCGCGATGCTGCTGCACGCCTCGCGCTGTCCGACACGTTCGCCTCGGGTATCGTCTCCCGTGGCGCGCAAGAACTTGGATGGAAAACGAACACCGGCGAGCAACTGCAAGGGGAAATTCGAGCCTAGCTGCAGCGCCGGCCCCCCGTCGAAGTTTGGCATGCGTCAGCAATTTTCTCGGCCGTCGCCGGGAGTGCGCCAGTTCCAGACATCGGCCCGCCAGCTGAAGCCGACATTCAAACGAGTGCGCCTTGAGAGTGGTCAAGGCCGGACGTTAGAATTCGCGGAGCAATTTCTTGACGGAAAGGCAGGGAATCGAATGGAGCTGCACATCAGCATTTCCGGACGGGTCCAAGGAGTTGGCTACCGGCAATGGTTCCGCGGCCGCGCCCTCACAGCTGGCGTAAGCGGTTGGGTGCGCAACTGCGCAGACGGCACCGTGGAAGCAGTCCTTTCCGGTCCAGCCGAAAGTGTCGAGCGATTGGTTTTTGAGGCGCGGCAGGGCCCCAGCGGCGCCGATGTCGAAGACATTCGTCGCCTAGAGGCAGCGCCGCCACGGTTGGATGGCGGCGGCCAGACCTTCTTCATCGCCGCGACCGATAGCTTTCCACGATCCGGGCGCGATCCTGCTCAGTCGCCTTAGCCGGACGCCCTCGAAGCCCGGAGAGCGCGAGGAATTCGCCGACCCTCTGTAGCGCAGGGCCTCGATGCGCCAGAAGCTGACCTCAACACTGCTCTGGATAGCGGACATTCCGAAGAGACGCTTCAAGCTGGTGTGGCGCTGGGGCCAATGCCTTCTTTTCGGCGGCACCAACCAATGGCATGTCCGTTGCTAGCTGCCTCTTGATCCGCGCGAACCAACGCCGGGCCTCTAGGGGAGCTCTGTCATGTCGTCTACATCCATCACGCGCGCTGCCGTACTGGCGCTCGGGTTCTCGACCGCGCTCGCGGGCGCTGCACTCGCGCAGGAGAAAGTCCTGCGCATCGGCATGACCGCCGCCGATATCCCGCGCACCCATGGCCAGCCTGACCAGGGCTTCGAAGGCAATCGCTTCACCGGCATCCCGATGTATGACGGGCTGACCAATTGGGACCTGTCCTCGGCCGACAAGGCCAGCGTCGTCATTCCTGGCCTCGCCACCGAATGGGCGGTCGATGCCGGCGACAAGACCAAATGGCTGTTCAAGCTGCGCCCCGGCGTCAAATTCCAGGACGGCTCCGCTTTCGATGCCGCCTCGGTGGTCTGGAATGTCGAAAAGGTGCTCAACAAAGAGGCGCCGCATTTCGCGGCCGACCAGGTCGGCGTCACCGTCTCGCGCATGCCGACGCTGAAGTCTGCCAAGGCGATCGATCCGCTCACCGTCGAATTGACGACGTCGGAGCCCGACGCCTTCCTGCCGATCAACCTGACCAATCTCTATATGGCCTCGCCCGCGCATTGGGCGGCCAAGCTCGCGGCGGTGCCGGCCTCGATCACCGATGCCGGCGAGCGCGCCAAGCAGGCCTGGACCGCCTTCTCGGCCGACCCGTCGGGCACCGGCCCGTTCAAGGGTACGCGTCTCGTGCCGCGCGAGCGCTTCGAGATGGTCGCCAACAAGGACTATTGGGACAAGGCGCGCACGCCGAAGGTCGACCGGGTCGTGCTGCTGCCGCTGCCGGAAGCCAACGCCCGCACCGCCGCCCTGCTCTCGGGCCAGGTCGACTGGATCGAGGCGCCGGCGCCCGACGCCGTGCCGCAGATCCAGAGCCGCGGCTTCAACGTCTACACCAACGCCCAGCCGCATGTCTGGCCCTGGCAGCTTTCCTTCGCCGAGGGGTCGGTCTGGCTCGACAGGAAGGTGCGTCACGCCGCCAATCTCTGCGTCAACCGCGAGGAGCTGAAGACGCTGCTCGGCGGGCTGATGGAGGTGCCGAAGGGCACGGTGCCGCCCGGCCATCCCTGGTGGGGCAACCCGAAGTTCGAGATCAAATACGATCTCGACGCCGCCAGGAAGCTGATGACGGAGGCCGGTTTCTCGGCATCGAAGCCGGCGAAGGTCAAGGTTCTGACCTCGGCCTCGGGCTCCGGCCAGATGCAGCCACTGCCGATGAACGAGTTCATGCAGCAGGCGCTGAAGGATTGCTATTTCGACGTCGCGCTCGAGATCGGCGAATGGAACGCCGTCTTCACCAACTGGCGCGAGGGCGCCAAGCACGCCAATGCCCGCGGCGCCAACGCCACCAACGTCACCTATGCGGCAATGGACCCGTTCTTCGCCATGGTCCGCTTCGTCTCGACCAAGACCTTCCCGCCGGTCTCGAACAACTGGGGCTATTTCGGCAATGACGAATTCGACAAGCTGATCGCCGACGCCCGCACCTCCTTCGACGGCACGGCGCGCGATGCGGCGCTCGCCAGGCTCCATGCCCGCATCGTCGAGGAAGCACCTTTCGTCTGGGTGGCGCACGATGTCGGCCCGCGCGCGATGACCGCCAAGGTCAAGGGCGTGGTCCAGCCCAAGAGCTGGTTCATCGACCTTGCGCCGATGTCGATGGAGTGAGGAAGCCATCAGTCGTCATGCCCTGACGGCGGCAGGTCGATCCCGACGCTGCTGCCGTCATTGCGAGCGAAGCAAAGCAATCCAGACCGTCACGCTCGGCCATCCCTGGATTGCTTCGTCGGCTGACGCCTCCTCGCAATGACGAGGGGCGCACGTGGCACGGCCCTTGCTGAGCCGATTTCAGAACACGTCCAGATCAGAGGTGACCGATGGTCCGTTCCGCTCTCGCCCTGTCGCTCGCCGCCAGCGTCGCGCTGTTCTCGCAGCAGGCCCTCGCCCAGGGGACCTTGCGCATCGGGATGACGGCGTCGGACATCCCGCTGACCACCGGCCAGACCGACCAAGGCGGCGAAGGCATGCGGTTCATGGGCTATACGGTCTATGACGCGCTGATCAACTGGGACTTGAGCAAGGCTGACAAGGCCTCCGACCTGACGCCGGGCCTTGCCACCAGTTGGGCGGTCGACGCTGCCGACAAGACGAAATGGACGTTCGTCCTGCGCGAGGGCGTGAAGTTCCATGACGGTTCGGAGTTCACCGCCGAGGCCGTGGTCTGGAACCTCGACAAGTTGCTCAAGAACGACAGCCCGCAATTCGACCAGCGCCAGGCGGCGCAGGGCCGCTCGCGCATTCCAGCCGTCGCCAGCTACAAGGCGATCGACAAATACAAGGTCGAGATCATCACGAAGGCGCCGGACGCGACGCTGCCTTACCAGATCGCCTGGGTGATGATGTCTTCGCCTGCGCAGTGGGAGAAGCTCGGCAAGAGCTGGGAGGCCTTCGCCAAGACTCCCTCCGGTACCGGCCCCTGGCAGTTGACCGCTTTCCAGCCACGAGAGCGCGCCGAGCTCTCGCCCTTCAAGGATTACTGGGACAAGGCGCGCGTGCCGAAGCTGGAAAAGCTGGTGCTGCTGCCGCTGCCCGAGGCCAATGCCCGTGCCGCGGCGCTGCGCGGCGGCCAGGTCGACTGGATCGAGGCACCATCTCCAGACCTGATCCCCTCATTGAAGAGCGCTGGCTTCAAGATCGTCACCAACGCCTATCCGCACAACTGGACCTGGCACTTGTCGCGGGCGGAAGGCTCGCCCTGGAACGACATCCGCGTGCGCAAGGCGGCCAATCTCGCCGTCGACCGCGAGGGGCTGAAGGAACTGCTCGGCGGCCTGATGATCCCCGCCGAGGGCTTCTACCCGCCCGGCCATCAATGGTTCGGCAATCCGAAGTTCAAGCTGAAGCTCGACCAAGCCGAAGCGAAGAAACTGTTGGCGGAAGCCGGTTACTCGCCCGCCAAGCCGCTGCAGACGCGCATCCTGATCGCCCCATCGGGCTCGGGCCAGATGCAACCCCTGCCGATGAACGAGTTCGTGCAGCAGAACCTCGCCGAGGTCGGCATCAAGGTCGATTTCGAGGTGGTCGAGTGGAACACGCTGATCAACATCTGGCGCGCCGGCGCCAACCATGAATCCTCGCGCAAGGCGACGGGGATGAACTACACCTATTTCATCCAGGACCCGTTCACCGGCCTGATCCGCCATCTGCAATGCGATCTGAAGCCGCCGGCAGGCACCAATTGGGGCCTCTATTGCGACCCCGAGATGGACAAGCTGTTCGAGCAGATCCGCACGACGTTCGATCCGGCCGAACAGACCAAGATCCTGCAGAAGACGCATGAGAAATATGTCGATGACGCGCTCTTCCTGATGGTGACGCACGACGTCAACCCGCGCGCCATGTCGCCCAAGGTGAAGGGCTTCGTCCAGGCGCAGAACTGGTTCCAGGACTTCTCGCCGATCTCGATGGACAAGTGAGAGGCGGATGACGCGAGGCTGGCCATGCTGACCTATCTCGCCAAGCGCATCCTCTATGTGCTGCCGGTGGCGCTCGGCGTGAGCCTGTTCTGTTTCCTGCTCGTCCACATCGCACCGGGCGACCCGCTGACCTCGGTGCTGCCGCCGGATGCCTCGCAGCAGATGCAGGAGGAGATCAGGAAGCTCTACGGCTTCGACCGGCCTCTGCCGGTGCAGTTCGGGCTCTGGCTCTGGAAGGCGGTCCAGGGCGATCTCGGCACCTCGATCGCGACCGGCCGCCCGGTCGCCGCCGAGGTCTGGCGCGCGGTCGGCAACACCTTGCTGATCGCCTGCCTCGCGACGGTGATCGGCTTCGTGCTCGGCTGCTTTTTCGGCTTCGTCGCCGGCTATTTCCGCGGCTCCTTCCTCGACAAGTTCGCCTCCCTGCTCGCTGTGCTCGGCGTCTCCGTCCCGCATTACTGGCTCGGCATGGTGCTGGTCATCGTGTTCTCGGTGCAACTCGGCTGGCTGCCGCCGGGCGGCGCCGGCCCCGGCGGCTCGGCCGCCTGGAAATGGGACTGGGAGCATGTCAGCCACATGATCCTGCCGGCGGTCACCATGTCGGTGATCCCGATGGGCATCATCTCGCGCACGGTCAGGGCGCTGGTCTCCGACATCCTGAACCAGGAGTTCGTGCCGGCGCTGCGGGCCAAGGGCCTGATGGATTTCGGCGTCTTCCGCCACGTCGTGAAGAACGCCGCCCCGACCGCGCTCGCGGTGATGGGCCTGCAGCTCGGCTATCTGCTCGGCGGCTCGATCCTGATCGAGACGGTCTTCTCCTGGCCGGGCACCGGCTTCCTGCTCGGTAACGCCATCTTCCAGCGCGACCTGCCGCTGCTGCAGGGCACGATCCTGGTGCTGGCGATGTTCTTCGTCGGCCTCAACGTTCTCGTCGACATCGTCCAGGGCCTGCTCGACCCGCGCGTGAGGAGGCGCTGAGATGAGTGCGGTGACCTCTCCGGCCGCGATGTCGGCAATACCCCGACCTGTGCGCTCTCCCGGCTACTGGTCCGGCGTCTTCAGGCGCTTCCGCAAGGACAAGGTCGCGGTCGGCGCCGGCCTCGTCGTGCTGGCGATCATCCTGATGGCGGTCTTCGCCGACTATATCGCCCCGGCTGACCCGACCCGCTCCTCGATGCTGCGGCGCCTGCGCCCGATCGGCACGCCGGGCTATCCGCTCGGCGCCGACGAGCTCGGCCGCGACATGCTCTCGCGCCTGATCCATGGCGCCCGGCTGTCGCTGTTCATGGGCGTGGTGCCGGTCTTTATCGCCTTCGTCTTCGGCTCGCTGATCGGCGTGGCCGCCGGCTTCTTCGGCGGCAGGTTCAACACCATCACGATGCGTACCGTCGACGTCTTCTACGCCTTCCCCTCGGTGCTGCTGGCGATCGCGCTCTCGGGCGCGCTCGGCGCCGGCATCTTCAACTCGTTGCTGTCGCTGACCATCGTCTTCATCCCGCCGATCGCCCGCATCGCCGAGAGCGTGACGACGCAGGTGCGCTCGATGGACTATGTCGAGGCGGCGCGCGCCTCGGGGGCCGGCTCCGGCACGATCATCCGGGTGCATGTGCTCGGCAACGTCCTCGGGCCGATCTTCGTCTACGCGACCAGCCTGATTTCGGTCTCGATGATCCTGGCCTCGGGCCTGTCCTTCCTCGGGCTCGGCACCAAGCCGCCGACGCCGGAATGGGGGCTGATGCTGAACACGCTGCGCACCGCGATCTATGTCCAGCCCTGGGTCGCCGCGCTGCCGGGCGTCGCGATCTTCATCACCTCGATCTCCTTCAACCTGCTCTCGGACGGGCTGCGCTCGGCCATGGACGTGAAAGGCTGACCCATGTCGCTCTCACTCCATGCCGAAGACGGACTCGACCGCGGCGGCGCCGGCACCCCGTTGCTCGAGGCGCGAGCGCTGACCAAGCATTTCCCGCTCGGCCGCGGCGCGGTGGTGCGCGCGGTCGACGGTGTCGACTTCTCGGTGATGAAGGGTGAGACCCTCGGCGTCGTCGGCGAATCCGGTTGCGGCAAGTCGACGACGGCGCGCGTGGTGATGCAGCTCATCCCGCACGACAAGGGCGAGATGCTGTTCGACGGCGAGGCCGTCGGCAGCAGCGCGCTCTCGCTGAAGGACTATCGCCGCCAGGCCCAGATGGTCTTCCAGGATTCCTTCGCCTCGCTGAACCCAAGGTTGACCATCGAGGATTCGATCGCTTTCGGTCCGACCGTGCATGGGGTCCCGAAGTCCGGCGCGATCCTGCGTGCCCGCGACCTGCTCGCCCGGGTCGGACTCGATCCCGCCCGCTTCGCGGCGCGCTATCCGCATGAGCTCTCGGGCGGCCAGCGTCAGCGCGTCAACATCGCCCGGGCGCTGGCGCTCGGACCGCGCCTCGTCATTCTCGACGAAGCGGTGTCGGCGCTCGACAAGTCGGTCGAGGCGCAGGTGCTGAACCTGCTGATGGACCTGCGCGAGGAGTTCGGGCTGACCTACATCTTCATCAGCCACGACCTCAACGTCGTCCGCTTCATCAGCGACCGGGTCATGGTGATGTATCTCGGCGAGGTGGTGGAGATCGGCCCGGTCGAGGAGCTCTACGACGATCCGCGCCATCCCTATACGCGGGCGCTGCTCTCGGCGATGCCATCGATGGACCCGGACAACCGGACGATGGAGGCACCGCTCGCCGGCGATCCGCCGAACCCGATCGACCCGCCCGAGGGCTGCCGATTCCACCCGCGCTGCCCGCAAGCGCAGACGGTCTGCTCGAAGGTCAAGCCGGCATTAACGCCGGTCGGCGGCGGCACGCGGCTCACCGCCTGCCATATGGAGATCCCCGGTTCCGGCCACAGCCGTGCGCCCGCGCTGGAGGACGCCGCATGAATCCCCCGCTCGTCGCGATGGAGAACGTCACCGTGCGCTTCAAGGGCGCGCAGACGGTGCATGCGGTCAATGGCGTCTCGCTGACGCTGGAGCCGGGCAAGGTCCTCGGCATCCTCGGCGAATCCGGTTCGGGCAAGAGCGTGACGCTGAAGACGCTGCTGCGCCTCCTGCCGGAAAGCCGCTCCGAGATCGGCGGCAAGGTGATGGTCGACGGCAAGGACGTGCTGGCCCTCGGCCCGCAGGAGCTGTCGAGTTATCGCGGCGCCGTCACCTCGATGATCTTCCAGGATCCGGCGCTGGCGCTCGATCCCGTCTACACCGTCGGCGAGCAGATCGCCGAGGCGATCAGGCGCCATGAGAAGCTCTCGGCGAAACAGGCGATGGCGCGCGCGCTCGAACTGCTCGAGCTGGTGCGCATCCCCTCGCCAGAGCGGCGGCTCAAGGCCTATCCGCACGAGATGTCCGGCGGCATGCGCCAGCGTGCGATGATCGCACTCGCACTCGCGGCGCGCCCCAAGCTCCTGCTCGCCGACGAGCCGACGACGGCGCTCGACGCGACCGTCCAGATCCAGATTCTGCTGCTGCTGCGCCAGCTCCAGCGCGATCTCGGCATGGGCGTGATCTTCGTCACCCACGACATCGGCGTCGCGGTCGAGGTCTCGGACCGGCTCGCGGTGATGTATGCCGGCCAGATCGTCGAGACCGGCACAGTGCGCGAGCTGCTCAGGGCTCCGCGCCATCCCTATACGCGCGGCCTCCTCGCGGCGAACCTGCATGGCGCGAAGAAGGGCGAGCGGCTCGAAGCGATCCCCGGCGCGCCGCCGCCGCTAAGCGAGGCGCCGTCCTCCTGCTCCTTCGCACCGCGCTGCAAGCAGGCTGAGGATGCCTGCCGGACGGGCTTGCCGCCGGCAGTGGCGCTTGGCGAAGGGCGGATCGTGCGCTGCATTCAAGCCGAAGCGGCGCTTCATCCTGCATGAGCGCCTGGCCGTCCAGCGCTTCGGCTAGCTGCCGTAGACGCGGACATAGTCTACCCGCAGCCGGGCCTCCCGATCCTCAGGCCCGAGCGGGTGCGGAAAGGGCACGTCGGTTCGCAAAGCCAGCGTGATCAGGGGCCAGAAGACATCATTCTGCGCGTCGAGTTCGCTCGCGCGCCCGATGCGCCAATCGATCGCGCGGCCGGTCTTCGGATCGCGGATCGGCCTGCGCTCGAAGTAGAGCACGCACCGATCGCCCTCGATCAGCCCGCCATAGCGGAAATAGCCGCTGGTCAGGTCGACTTCCGTGGGGACGCCGACACCTTCATGGCGCTCGCCCGGTTGCCCCCATTCATGCAGATACGCCCCGTAGAGCCGATGCTCCCAGCCCTTGTGCTCGACGATGTCGATCTCGACGCTGGTCCTGGGGAACAGGATGCTGCGGCCATTCATCAGCCAGAAGGCCGGGAAGCTGAGTGGATGGGCCGGGAACCGCATCCGCGCCTCGAAATAGCCGCTGCGCCAGCCTTTCAGGATCGTGCCGTCGCGGCGCGCCGTCTGGAGATTGCCGGAGACCCACTGAAACTCCGGGAGCGCATTGCCGTAATAGGCGGGCACGTTCATCTGCCGGCCGAGATAGCGAGCCGAGATCTCGAGCGCGTGACCGCCAGAGGCCAGCGGGTCGGTGACGATGGCATAGGGGTCGAAACCCTCCTCGCCGCCACGGCGGCTGAAAGCCGAGCGGCCGTAGAAGCCCGGCTCGTGAGTGGTCGCCTTCGGACCGGCCTGCCAGATCGCCGGATCGATACGCGCGAAGGATTCGTCGAAGACGAGCCTGCGGCCGAGCGTCGGGTCTCCCGCATCCTGCTGTGCACCTGCCGACATCGGGCGCGCGCTCGCCGCTGTCGCGAGGGCCGCTGCCGCACGCAGCAGCGCCCGGCGGGATGGCATGGTCGGCATGGCTCACCTCCGTCTGATGGGAAGGGCCGAGGCGGCTCCGGCGTATTCACCCCGTACGGGGTAGAACGGATCCGGCTTTGCGGCCCAGTTGCAGGGCCGCCTCGTCGTAGAGATCAAGCGTCTCGCGGGCGACGCGTGCGATCCTGAGATGATCGACCCTGTACTGGCTGCGCGCCCGCCAATGGCTGATCGCCTCCGGCTCTGCAACCAGTGCGGAGAGAGCTGCGGCGAGTGCATCGGGGTCGCGGGCCGGGACCAGCATGCCGGCCTCGCCGCCTTCGAGCAGTTCGGGAATGCCGTCGACACGGGTGGCGACGACGGCGCAGCCTGCCTCCCGAGCCTCCGGCAGGACGAGCGGTGCGGGATCGGCATGGGAGGGCAGCACGAAGATGTCGGCGCCGCGCATCCAGGGAAAGGGATCCGCCTTGCCGCCTTCGAAGCGCACGGCCTCGCGGCAGGAGAGGCCCGCGACCATCTCGCGATAGGTCTGGGCGAAGGGCCCGTCGCCGACGATGTGCAGGCGCGCCTGCGGATGCTTGCGATAGACCAGATCGAAGGCCGCGAAGAGATCGGCCAGCCCCTTGCGGGGGTGCAGGCCACCGACGAAGAGGATGCTCGGCGAAGCGAGCGTGACAGCGATGCTCTCGCGGTTGGCGAGGCGGGCGGAGCCGATGGTACCGTTGAGGATGACGCGCAGCTTTTCGGCCGGAATGCCGCGCCGGCGCATCGAGGCGCCGACCGCGGCACTGACCGCGATGACGCGCGTGCCGAGGCCCATCAGAATGGCGCTCTTCTCGAACTCGTTGTGAACCGTCGTGATCAGCGGGATGCCGGCGAGCTTGCAGACCGGCCAGGCGAGCACCGCGCTGGTCATCATATGGGCATGGACGATGTCGGCGCCGAAATCGCCCACCACCTGCCGCAGATCCAAGGCCGATCCCAGGAGCGTCAGCGCCTTGCGCCGATGGTCTATCGTAAAGACCTTGACGCCGTTGCGAACGAGCAGCCGATCGAAATCGCCGCCACCGCTCGCGACAGCGATGGCATGGCCAAGGCGGCTCTGCTCGCAGGCGAGGTCGACGGCAGCGTGGACATGGCCGTTCGACTGCGTCGTGTGATTCAGCAAGTGCAGGATACGCATGGGCCCATCACGCTGCTCGGACCGCAACTCGCCTGCGCTCGCGCCTCTGCGCCGCTGGGCGCAAACAGCCCTGCATTTACCGTGCCGGGATCGTCGCAGCGTCACGCAGCGCCGCCTCGGCCTCGATCGTCGAGACCCGCGCCGTCGGCTGGTAATTGAACCCACCCTGCCGACCGAAGGATTCGATCCCGAAGGCCTTCAGCGCCTTGACCGCCTCGGCGGCGCTCTCGTCGGCACCATTGCGATAGATCGGATAAGCATTGTCGAGGAACTGGCCGCCTTCGAGCCGGAGATCGCCGCGGAACAACCCATTCGCAGCGGCATGGGCACGGAAATCCGCCTCGCCCTGGGCGATGGACTTGCCGACATGGTTGGCGATCACCTCGACGCCGAAATACTCGCGTCCCTGCACGCGACCATAGAAATCGGAATACATGGTCAGGCGCTTCCAGGCGCCATCATAGGAGAAATTGTAGATGATCTCCTCGTCGAAGCCGCGTGCGCCGTCAAAGCTGAAATAGAGCGCGAGGAGCGTGATCGTCTCCAGTTCCTGCGAGACCGGCAGGTTGCAGAGCGCCTGCAGGCGCCGGATCGGAATGGTCGAGACGATCCGGTCGGTGACGATCGCCCTCCCCTCGCGGAAAAGGACGAAACGATTGTCGAGTTTCTCGATCCGGGCGATCTTTGCTCCCAACAGGAAGCTGGTGCCGCGTGCGCTCAGCGATGCGGCTGCGGCAGCATAAAGCGTGGCGAAGCCTTCGCGGGGCCGCGCCAGTTGCCGATTGGTCGGGGCCGCCGGCTTCGTCCGGCGCAGTCGGCCGAGCATGGCGCGCAGCGACGCATGCTCGCTGATCCACTGCATCCGCTTGCGGGCCAGCTCGATGCCGATCCGGTCAGACGCTATTCCGTAGAACCGGGTCATGTAGGCGTCGAGGCCCGAGCGGCGCAGCAGCCTCGCCCCGATCCAATGGCGCGCGAATTCGCGGGCGTTGCGCATACGCCGCTTGAACAGCCGGGCATAGGCCGCCGACGCCAGGATCCGGGCGATCTCGACCGGCCCGGCGCGCAGGATGTCGTCTTTCACAGAGATCGGGTAGGCGGTGATCAATCCTTGCGGGTTCAGCCTCGCCCAGCGCGGCCGGATCGGTACATAGAACGGCAGCAACTCCGGGAAATGCTGCAGCAGCGGCGAATCGTCCTGGAAGATCAGGCTGCCAATGTCGAAGGTGTAATCGCCGGACGACCAGTCGATATGGTTCCCACCGAGATGAGCGTATTCGTCGACGACGACGATCCGCCTGCACCCCTGCCCGGCCAGGACCGAAGCCGAGACGAGACCGGATACACCCGCGCCGAGGACGATCACATCGCAGTGCTGGGCGGCCATGCTGACGGCATCGTCGATCCGCTGGACCGTCTCTTCCATCCCGAACCTCATCGACCGGACATGAAGCAAGGCTAGCCCCCGGCAAGATCAGCCGAAAGCAAGACTCGTCATCACAGCCATCATATTCCTGCTCATTCGTGCGGCGATTGCGATTCGAATGAGCAATCGAGCCGAAGCTTCGACGCGACACCAGGCCAGAACTGGCACGGTCCCTGCTTTCACCTGCGTAAGGCGTGCATTTACGCATGCCATCGTCGTCGTGGCGGCGGTCTCGACCTTTGCGTCTGGACACGGAGCGTATGATGCCGGGCTGGCCATATCCGAACGAGGCGGCACTGCTGGACGGGGTCAAGCTGGTCTCGACCGACCTGTTCGACACTCTTCTGCTGCGTACGCTTCGCTCCGAGCGGGCTCGCATCATCGCCGGCGAACGCCGCTTCGCCCGCAAGCTCGCCGAACAGGGCCTGCAGCTTGCGGAGAGCATGCTGGTCGAGGTGCGTCTGGAGGCACAGCACCTCGCCTATCGCGCGCTCGACATGGCCATGCAGGACGGCGAGGTCGCCGTGCAGGATGTCGTCCGGCGCCAAGTCGTCATGCTTGGACTGCCCCGAGCTCGGATGGAGGAGTTGTGCGAGATCCGTCTCGCGATCGAGCTCGCCATCGAAAAGGAATCCCTGCGACCAAACCGTGAGCTCGCCGCGCTGCTGCGCCGCTGCCGCAGCGAAAGCCGCCGCGTCGTCGCGATCAGCGATATAGGGCTATCGACCTCGACGCTCGAAGGGCTGGTTGCGCATGTCCACGGACCCGATCTGCTCGACAAGATCTATTCCAGCGCCGATCTCGGCCTCACAAAACGGCGCGGCGAGCTTTTCCACGCAGTCCTTGCCGCGGAAGGGATCGACGCCCGGCAAACCCTGCATATCGGAGACGATCGGCACGCCGACCACGTCATGCCGTCGGCGCTCGGCCTGCGCACGCTCCATCTGCCGCGCCCTAAACTGCGCCGCCGCCTGTCGCGCCTGCACGGTGCGGCGAGCGAGCTTGGCCGCCTCATACGCAGGAGCCAGGCGCATGGTCGCCCGTCAACGGAACAGGCGGGCGATCCCCACGAGTTCGGGCGCGAGGTGCTTGGGCCGATCGTAGCCGAGTTCTGCCTGGCGATCTGGCTCTACACGGAGGAAGCCGGCAAGCGCGGAGATACCGCGCTGCTGTTCTGCGCACGCGGTGGCGTCGGCATCCGGGCGGCATTCGAGCGCGTCGCCGACCGCCTGAGCCTGCCGTTGTCCGCGCCGCGCGAAAACCTGATGGTTTCGCGGCTCGTTGCCGCCAGGGCCGCCGTCATGGCCCGCAGCGGAGCGGCGCTGGACGAGCTCGGCCGCGAGTTCCGCGACAGCAGCTTCGCCGATGTCGCAGCTGCCCTCGGCGGCAAGCGCTACGAACTTCTGCGGTCATGGGAGGAGCCGTTTGCGCCCGAGCGCTTCTTCGCCATGCTCGACCGGCCTGCTGGGGACGACATCCTGGCCGACATCGATCGGCAGAATACGCTTTTCCGGCGCCATCTTTACGCCGCCAGCGCCGACGCGAAGCGCATCATCCTGTGCGACACCGGGCTTTATGGCAGCACCCAGCGCCTGCTTGCGGCCGGGTTGCCGGAGCTGAGCTTCGAGACGATCCAGCTCGCGCGCTGCAACTACAAGGGTTTCAGCGAGGACCATTTCCCGCGCGTCGTCGGGCTCGCCGTCGAGCGTAATCGCTACAGCCCCTTTGCCGTCCGCTCCACGGTCTTGCGCTACTGGCAGTTGATTGAAAGCCTGTTCGAGCCGGCGATCCCGTCAGTGCGCTCGTTCTCGGAAGACGAGAACGGTGGCGTTACCTGCAATGCCGGGGACATCGCCTTCGGCGCCATCGATCCCGGCATCGGCAATCCGCTGCTGGCCGGTGCGCTTGCTTACATCGACGACATCAGCAGCGGAACGGCGATCATCGCCGATGCGGCCCATGCCTGGCCACGGCTCAGGCAGGCCGTGACCCGCCCGGTCCAAGCTGATCTGTCGGCGCTCGCGATCGGCCAACGCTCCGTCGATTTTGGCCGGTCCGGCATCGTCGGGGATGGCGAGGCGTTGTCTGGCGGCGCGCTTTTCCGCCTCGCCTCGATCCGCAGCCAGCTCTGGCGGGAGGGCGCGATCACGCGCGCCTTCCCCCGCGCACGCCTGCCACTGCTTACGGCGCTTGAAGCCGTTCACACCCTGCGCGGGCTCTCCGCCGGTTTCCATCGCTGATGCGAGGCGGTGTGGGGCAAGCGATGTCGATAGTCGCTGCTGCGGCACGAGCCCCGCGTCTGCGCGCTCGCAAGGACGGGGTGCCATGCTGGCGATGAAAGCCCTTCAGGGCGCCGGCTGGCTGGTCGCGTCGCGCTTCCTCGGCCGCTTCATCGATTTCTTCACGCTGCTGATCATGGCGCGGATGCTGACGCCGGCCGATTTCGGCCTGACGGCGCTCGCCATGTCCTGTGTCGCGATCGTCGACATGGTGCTCGAGATCCCGGTGACCCAGGCGCTGGTCCGCCTGCCGCAGGTCGACAAGGCGCATCTCGATACCGGCTTCACGCTAGGCGCCCTGCGCGGTCTCGCAATCGCGGCGCTGCTGCTCGCCGTGGCTTGGCCGTTCTCCTGGCTCAACAGCGACCCGCAGCTGGTGCCGGTGATCCTCGCGCTCGCCTTCGCGCCGATCGCGCGCGGCCTCGCCAGCCCCGGCCTCGTCCTGTTCATCCGAGAGCTCGGCTTCCTGCGCAATTTCCTGCTGGAGACCGGCGGCAAGCTCGCCGCCTTCTGCCTCGCCGTCGCGGCGCTCCTGCTCGGTAGCGGCTACTGGGCGCTCGTCGTCAACTTCGTCGCCGCCCCCGTCTTCGGCTGCGTCATCTCCTATCTGCTCGCGCCCTATCGCCCGGCCCTGTCGCTGTCCCGTCTGTCGGATTTCGCCAGCTTCGTCGGCTGGTTCACCTGCGCACAGCTCGTCTCGGCGGTGAACTGGCAGTTCGACCGCATCCTGCTCGGGCTCGGTGGCAGTAAGGAGGTGCTCGGGCGCTATGCGGTCGCGGCCGATCTCTCGGTGATGCCGACCCAGAGCCTGATCGGGCCGGCACTGCAGCCGATCATGGCCGCCTTCGCCCGGATCAAGGAAGAGGATCGGCGGCTGCGGCTCGCTTTCCTCAAGGCGGCGCGCTTCAGCATGCTGGCCTCGGTGCCGTGCAGCCTGGGGATCGCCCTGACCTCGGACCTGATCGTTGAGGTTCTGCTCGGCCCCAAATGGCATGGTGCCGACTGGCTGCTCAGCCTGCTCTCGCTCTCGGTGATGGCGACGCCCTATTTCCAGACGCTGTATTCGCTGAGCCTGGCGCTTGGCCGTCCCGAAGTCATCTTCCGGCTCAATCTCTACGACCTTGCCATTCGGGTTCCGGCTGTCGTCATCGGCTTCCTGCAATGGGGCGCCGTCGGCATGGCGGCTGGCCGCCTGGTCGCGGCAGCAATCATGGCGGTGTCCTTCCTGCGCTGGGTGCGCAGCCTGCTCGCCATCGGCATCGCCGAGCAGCTGGCCAATCTCTGGAAGATCGCCGTCGCCGCAGCGGTCATGACCGCCGGGGTGCTCGGCCTGCGCAGCGCCGTCGCCGCCTGGCACCTGCCGGCCCTGGCCGAGCTTATCGCCATCGCAGCCCTGGGAGCCGTGCTCTACGGGCTGGGCCTGCTCGCCTGCGGCATGCGGCTCGCGATCGGTGCCGGGCGCCTCGATCTCTCCGATCGCTGGTGGCGACCGCGGATCGGCGCCGCCGAGACGAGGGAGGGCTGGTGAGCCACAGACTCGACCATCTCGACGGGCTCCGCGGCGTCGCTGCGGTCGGGGTCGTGATCTTCCATCTGATGTCGGCCTTGGTGCCATGGCTCGTGGCGGAGCAGCAGCCCGGCGCGCATTGGCTCGCCTATACGCCCGTCGCCGTGCTCTGGAACGGAACCTTCGCCGTCTCGGTGTTCTTCGTGCTGAGCGGCTTCGTCGTGACCAATGCGACGCTGCGCAAATCCGATCCGATCTGGATCGACGTCGTCATCCGCTATCTGCGGCTGGCGATTCCGGCGACGGCCAGCACGCTCGCGGCCTGGTCGCTGCTGAGCCTGTTTCCGACCTCCGCCACCGATCTCGCCGCGCTCACCGGCAGCCGCTGGCTCGGCTGGACCTATCAGGGAACGATCCCCAGCCCTGGCGCAGCGATCTCGAATGGCATGGCGGGGATATTCCTCAGCGGCGGCTCGTTCTTCAACAACGTCCTGTGGACGATGCGGCCGGAATTGCTCGGCTCGATCCTCTGCTTCGCCGTCTGCATCCTCGCAAGGCCGCGGTTTCGGATCGCAGTCGCGATCGCCAGCGCCGTGACCTTCATCGCTCTGCGGCGTTACGACTATGTCTGCTTCCCGCTCGGCATCATCCTGCGCGAGGCCTGGGCGGCAGGACGACTGGCTTCGGCCCTGCCGATCTCCGCGATGCTGCTCGGTCTCCTCATCGGCTCGCAGAGCGGCGATGCGGCGCGGCAGCTCGGCCTCGACTGGCTGCCGGAGGCGTTCAATCCCGAGAAGAAGGGCGGCTTGCTCTACCCGCTCGGCGCGCTGCTCGTCGTCTATGGCTGCCTGCGCTCCCCCCTGCTCACCGCTCTGCTCTCAGGCCGGCCCGGGCGTTTCCTCGGCGCTATCTCGTTCCCGCTGTACCTGATCCACGTCCCGCTGATTTATACGGTCGTCGCGGAAGGGTATTTGCGCGTGAACCATCGCGCGCTGGCGCTCGCATGCCTCGTCGCCGGGAGCCTGCTGCTGATGATCGCCGTGGCCTATGCCGCGGAGCGCTGGCTCGAGCGGCCGTTCCTCGGCCTGCTCGGGCGCCTGCGCCGGCGTTTGCGGGCGATCTGGATCGGGCGCCGCGACATGCGCGGCGCCACCGGCTGAGAAATCAGGATCTGCTGCGATTGATCGCGGTGCCGATGACGGCGACACCGGCGCGCTGGAGAGCACCGAGTGCCTCGTTCAGCTCGTCATGCGTCGTCACGCCTTCGGCCGCGACGAGGACAACGATGTCGGCATGAGTCGCGAGCGCGACCGCATCGGAGGATTCGCCGAGCGGCGGCAGATCGATCAGCACCTCGCCGCGTTGTCTCGCCTGGGCGAAGACCAGAGCTGCGCGCGAATCCCGGAAGTCGACGAAGCGGTTGAGCTGCGGCGTCGCCGAGCGGATAGGCAGCAGATGAACCCCCTCGATATTGGCATAGGCCGCTTGCGTCGTGCCGCCCGAGGCGATCACGTCGGTCAGCGATGCGCCCTCCTTGCCATGGTCAACGCGCATGCGTGCGCCGTCCGGACCAATGACGCTGACCTGACAACCACGATGGTTGATCAGCTGCGCGAGATTCAACGTCAGCAGCGTCGCGCCGGCGCCCGCCCGCCAGGACCCGATCGCGACGACCGGGCTGCCCTGGGAGCGGCTCGCAGCCCAGGCGATCTCGATCGCGCTCTGAAGGTCGCGGATGGCCGTCGCGAATGAACCGGCATCGGCACGCGTCACCAGCATGGACTTGTCCAGGCCGGAGGCGCGCGCCTGCCCGCGCCAGCCACCGACCTCGGGGACGACGGCGAGACAGGGCAACCCTGTCTCGCGCGTGATGTCCTGCGGGAGGCGAACGCGGCGATCGAAGACCGAGGCGAGCGCAGCGACGAACAAACCGCCGAGCAGGCTGAAGACGCCGGCGAACGCCATGATCAGGCTGCCGCGCGGCGCCGAAGGGCCGAGCGGCGTCTGGGCGGCGCCGATGATCCGCGCATCCGCATCCGGGATCGGGTGTGCCGGCAGTGTGCCGCTGCGGACAGCGGCCTCCGCAGTTCGGACCTGGCTCGCTAGCGTGTCCAGCCTGCCTTGCAGGAATTCCGCGCCGCTACGGGCGGCATCGGCCTTGAAGGCGACGGATTGCAGCAGATAGGCGGACGCGGCGGCGTTGGCGACGCGCGCTGGCAGCTCCGGATCAGCCGAAGAATAGGTGATCTCCAGCACATAGGACTGGCCGACACGGCGCGCCGAGAAACGCCGCGCGAAATTCTCGAAGGCGTTGCGCCGCGGATCGACGCGAAGGGGGACTTCAGCGCCTTGGCCTGCGGGTTGATTACCGGCAACCGTGGCGAAGACACCGCGAAGCATCGCTGTGGCGTGACTGGTCAGAGCCTGCAGCGGCCCCGGCGACCGTGGCCCGAGCTCGGGATGGCTGCCCAAGGCCAGCGCGTCGAAAACCGTGCTGAGCAAACGTTCGGACCGGATCACCTGCAATTCACTGTCGGCGGCGTTCAGATCGAGCGAACTCGGCGCCGCGATTTCTCGCGCCGTGGTCGGAGCCTGCCGCCGTGGCTCCAGCAGCACGGTTGCGGCCGCGCTATAGGTCGGCGGCGTGGTCCGAATATAGGCGAAGGCTGCCACGAGGCAGAGCGCAACCCAGATGGCCAGCTTGCCCCTGTGCCGCAGCCCGGCGGCGCCGATCGTCCGTAGCAGGGCGACCGGACCGTCACCGGCAGGCGCCGCAGTGGGGTCCGGCAGCGGCAGGATACGGAATGGTGCGCCGGATGCGCCCGGTTTTCCCAGCATCATCTGAACTTCCCCCTCGGCTGCAAGGCGGCGGCGCGCTCGGGCTGCATGCGCCCGCGCAGGATGGCGGCGATTCCGAGCAGGTTGCCCCAGAGGCGACCGCGCCGATCGATGAACGGCTCGGGTCGCAGCGAGCGGCCGAAATTGCTCGACATGTTGCGGAAGAGATGGTCGGCGACCTGGCCGAGCGTCATCGTGCCCTTGCGCAGCATGTAGAGCGGGTTGACGATCTGCGAGTAGCCGAAGCGCTCGCCGGCCATGCGACCGCCCTTGACGCCCATATGGACGCCGACCGCATCGGCGGATTTGACCAGGCGACCGCCGCGCCGGGCCAAGCCTGCCGCGAAGTCGCGATCCTCCAGCCAGCCATAGAGCACGAGCCGCTCGTCGAAGCGCAGATCACCGATGCTGGCGAGGCGAAAGGCCATATTGCATCCGTAGGGGCTATAGGGCTCGATCCAGGACCAGTCGCTCGCCGGAGGCGTAGCAACCAGCTTCATCGCCTCTGCAAGCTCAATGCCGGGACCGGTCGCTCCGTCGGCCAGGACCCGCCCGGTGAAGGCGACGATGCCCGCCTCGTCGCGGAAGGTCTGCGCAGCCGCGGCCAGCCAATCCCGATGGGCGACGAAATCGTCGTCGAAGAAGGCGACGATCTCCGTGCCGGGCGGCAGGTTCGCGAGCGCCGTGTTGCGTTGAGCCGCCAGCCCCGCCGGCCCGGTCAGCACGACGACGTCGTTGCGCCCCTGCAAATCGCCGGCATCGGTCGGATCGATGCAGGAGACGATGACGCTGTCCGGCTTGAGCGTCTGGTGAGCGAGCAGGTGCAGGACCGTTTCCGTTACGACCTCGGGCCGGCCGCGCGTGGCAATGACGGCGGCAATGCGCGGGGCCGCAATCGAAGGTGCCGTCGACGGGGCACGGTGTGCGTTCGGCGACTGCGCCAGGTCGAGATAGCCTTCCGCGGTGCTGCGCCAGGAGAACAGTGGCAGGCGCTCGCGTCCGCGCCCGCTCAGCTCCTGTTGCAGCGACGCCGAACCCGCCAGCGCCCTAATGTATTTGACCCACGCTTCCGGATCCGCTGGCGAAGCGAGCAGCGCAGCGTCGCCGCAGACCTCGGGCATGCTGGCGCAGTCCGACGAGATCACCGGGCAGCCCCGCGCCATCGCCTCCAGGATCGGCAGACCAAACCCTTCGGTCCAGGACGGGAAAGCCAGGCAGAGCGCCCGCTCGAGCAGAAAGGCGAGATCGTCGTCGCTCATCCGCCCCAGCAGTGTGAGATTGGCGGCCTGCGCGAGCTGTTCCTGCGCGAAGATGCCGCTGCCGCCTCCGGCGATCACGACATCGATGCCGAGCTCAGCGAGGCGCGGGGCGATCGTGGTGAGGAGCGCGAGGTTCTTGTGGCGAGCGCGCGAGCCCAGAGCCAGAACGAAAGGCCGGCCGGCATCGGCGCGGGCCGCCAGCAGCTGCGGAGCCCGTCCCGCTCTAGTCGGGTCCCAGGCCAAGGCATGCTCATGACCGTTCGGAAGTACGGCGATCTCGGCGACGCGAAGCGGCAAGTGCCGCGCCAGCTGCCGGGCCGAGGCCTGCGAGACGGTGGCGATCCGGGCGCTGCGGCGCGCGAGCATCGGCTGCAGAGCCTGGTAGACCGCACGAAAGCCGCGGCCATAGCTGTCCGGCGCGGTGAAGACGTTGCCGTCGTGAATGCAGACGATCTGGTCGCCCTTCACCGCGGGCGCCGTGTTGCAGAGATTGAGGAGGCGTCCTCGCCAAAGTCGCGGCAGCTCGATCTGCTCCCAGGCATGCCCCTTCAATCGCCCGTCCTGGACCCTATCGATCGCCTGCAGCGCAATGGCCTCCGCCTCGCGCGGCGCGATCAGTGTCGCCCTCTGGCCTGCCACCGCAAGACTCGCATCGAGGGCTGCGACGACGTTGTGTGCATAGCGTTGGACGCCGGTCATCTCCTGGGAAAGGAAGCGGCCGTTCACCGCGAAGGTCTCGGTCATGTCCTCGCTCCAGTGGCCCACGGAAGAAGACGGGGGGCGTTCGAAGCTCGCGGCCTGATCGCCGCAGCCAGCCCGGCCAGCATGCAGAAGAAGAAGCCCTGATCGATGATCGGGCCGATGAGCAGGTCGCCGATGAGCAGGCCGGCATAGCCATTGCGCACGGCAGCGGCGACATCGGCCTCGAGGCTGCCCGGCTGGCCGCGCGGACGCAGGAAGCATTCGAAGACGAAGACGGCGTAGAAGAGCGCGCCGGGAATCCCGACACTCGCGAGCAGAGCTACGGCGAAGCTCGATGCACGGGCCGTGCCCAGCCCGACACCGAGTCCCCAGCTGTCGAGGAAATTCTGGAAGGAGATGACGTTCCAGGAGCTGCGCTCGATGCCGGAATCGGAGCTCGCCTTGTTGAGCACGACGAGGTCGACATAGCCGTAGATCTTCGCGGTCGCATCGGCATCGAGCAGAAGCAACAGCACGACCGCCAGACCGATGACCGGCGCGCCAAAGGCGAACATCGTCACCTGCGGGCCCGCTCGGCCCTGGACCAGCCGGGAGAAGGCGTAGCCGTAGAGCAGGAGCAGCATCACCGGCGCGCCGGCGAGCCCGGTCGAGGAGGTCGACAGGACGATCAGGACGAGCGAGAGCCCGGCGAGCGTGCCGGTGAGCCCAGGGCGCACGCCGCAGAGCCACAAGGTGCCGGTGACGCCGAGCACGCCGAGGGTCGAGCGCGCGAAGACCGAAGCCTCCGTATAGGAGCCGACGATCCGCTTCATGCCGGCGATCTCGGAGTCGGTGTGCAGCGTGTAGCGGGCGTTGCGGATGAAGCCGAGCACCTCCTGCGTGCCGGTGGCATAGGTCGCGATATCGAGGACGGCGAAGACCGTGTTGGCAACGCAGCAGGCGAGCAGCGCGTTGAAGACGGCCGAGAAGCCCCCACGCGTCGCGGCGACGGCGGTCAGCGTGATCAGGCAGAGCAAGGTGGTCGACAGATAGAGGCTCTGCGTGACGTTGCTCGAGACCGGCGCCAGCGGCACGGTCGAGCCGGTGTCGTCGAAAGCCGTGGTGCCGAGCGGGATGATCTCGGTGATGCCGGCGAACACGCGCGGCATCAGGAAGGCACTGGCGACACCATAGGCGACGAGGCAGGTGAACCAGAAGCCGGGCTCGTTGGGATGCAGGGCGCGGATGGCGGCAGCGGCCTCGCGGCGCCGACTCAGCACGCCGAAGGCCAGAAAAACCAGCATCATATGCCCGGGCTGAATGTTGGCGGCGCCGATCAGCATGGCCGCCGCAGCCCCGAGGACCGCCATGACCGCAAGCCCATGGACGAGCGCAGACGTGCCGAGCGTCAGGCAGATCAGACCGATCAGAATGGTCAGGGCGCCGATCGGCTCGATGCTCATGGCAGCCGAGCCTTCCGCGGTGGCGACCGCCCGGTCCTGCCAGGATCGCGCTCGCCCGCCATGCTCATTCGGCCAGCACCATCAGCGAGTAGCCGCCCAGCACGCGGACGGTCAGGTCCGGATTGAGTGAGAAACAGAGCCGGCGCGGCAGGCGCATCAACCGGCTGCTCAGCGCCTGGTCCGGCAGCTCCAGCCGGCTCGCCGTGTAGGCATGATCGATGACCCGGTAGCCGCAATCGGCCAGCGTCGCGAGCGCAGTCTCCTTGAAGAAGTAATGCAGGTGGCCGACGTTCTCGCGCAGCTTGGTGATCGGCCAGCCGCGCAGCAGCGACTGGACGGACAGGTCGAGCGGGATGTGGAAGACCTTGTAGCGGCCCTTGCCGCGCAAGGCCTTGATGAAGGCGATATAGTCCTCGACGTGCTCGATCACGTCGGCGATCACCAGCAGGTCGTAGTCCGACGGGCCCTCGGTCGTGAAATCGCCGAGCGAGAAGGTGACCTTGTCGGCCTCCTTGTACTTGGCGCGCTGATAAGCGTGCGGCGAGATCTCGTAGCCGTGGAAGCGTACCGCCGGGAAGGCCTTCGCCAGGTTGAACAGGATCTCGCCGGTGCCGCAGCCGACCTCGCAGGCCTTGTCGAAGGCGATTGCGTTCTTGCGCAGGATCGCCTCGACCTGCCGCGCCTTCCACGGCGAATCCTCCTCGTGCCAGGTCGGGTTCAGGTCGGCATAGACTTCGCTCTGGTAGATCGTCTGCATCAGGTTCTTCCTCGATATCGCTGAGCGCCGGCCTCGATCACGCCAGACTCTGGACCAGAGCCGGACGCGGCTGCGCCAGCGGCATGGCCATCGAGATCGTCCCGGCGAGCGGCTTGAGTAGCTGGTTGATGTGGAGCGCCATCTGTTTCTCGAAGACGGCGATCGAGAAGTTACGCGCATAGGCCGCGATCTCGCGCGGCTGCCAGGTGATCGCCCGGGCGCGCTCTTCGGCGGCGATCAGCGCATCGACGCTCTGCTCGTCGAAGAAGACGCCGCTCATGCCGTCGACCACGGTCTCGGTCGCGCCGCCGCGGCGGAAAGCGATCACCGGTCGCCCACTCGCCATCGCTTCAACCGGGACGATCCCGAAATCCTCCTCCCCGGGGAAGATCAGGGCGCGGCAGCGCGAGTAATGGTAGCGCAGGACGCTGAAGGGCTGCGGCCCGAGCACCTGGACGTTAGGCTTGGCGATGCGGCGGAGCTCGGCGAGCATCTCACCTCCGCCGATCACGACCAGGCGCCGGCCGGTGCGATTGAACGCCTCGACCGCAAGCTCGGGCCGCTTGTAGCCGACGAGCTCGCCGACCATCAGGCAGTAATCCTCGACGAGACCGTTGGGCAGCACCTCAAAGGCATCGACGTCGACGGGCGGATGGATCACCGTCGAGGCACGGCGATAGTAGCGGTGCAGCCGGGCGGCGACGGTCTCGGAATTGGCGACGAAATGATCGACGCGATTGGCCGAGACGCTGTCCCAATTGCGGATGTAATGAGCCAGGGTCGGCATGGCCAGGCGCGTGATCAGCCCGGAACGTTCCCTGTACTCGTGGAACATGTTCCAGATGTAGCGCATCGGCGAATGGCAATAGCAGATGTGCATTGCGCCCGGCGGCGGCACGATGCCCTTGGCCGGCCCGGACTCGCTGGAAATGATCAGGTCGTAGCCGCGCAGGTCGAGCTGTTCGAGTGCGAGCGGCATCAGCGGCAGATAGCGCTGGTAAAGCTTTGCCGCGCGCGGCAGCTTGCCGATGAAGCTCGTCGTCACCCTGTGGCGCCGGATTTCGTTCGAGACCGCGTCGGGCACGTAGACATGGGTGAAGACGTCGGCGTCCGGATACATCCGGCACAGCGCCTCGATCACCTTCTCGCCGCCGCGCATGCCGACGAGCCAGTAGTGGACGATAGCGACTTTCATGGCCTGAACTCCATGGCGTTCATCTTGTCTGGGCGTGGCATGTCCGGCGCATTCATTCGCCAGCGCGGGCCTACCGGCTGCCCCGTTGCATCAGGACTGCGGGCACCGTCTTCACCAGGATCTTGGCGTCGAGCATGAGGTGCCACTCCGACGCGTACTGGCTGTCGAGCAAGACGCGGGTGGCGTACGAGCAGTCACTGCGACCGCTGATCTGCCACAAGCCGGTGAGCCCGGGCGGAACCGAGAAGCAGTGTGTGAAGGCTTCGCCATAGCGCTCACGCTCGGCCGCCACGATCGGGCGCGGCCCGACGAAGCTCATATCGCCGAGGATGATGTTGAAGAGCTGCGGCAGCTCGTCGAGGCTGGAGCGCCGCAGGAAGGCGCCGACCGGCGTGATCCGTGGATCGCGGGTGAGCTTCTGGCTCTCGGCCCATTCCTGCGCAGCGACAGGATCCGCGGCGAGCAGACGCTGCAACGCCTCATCGGCATTGCAGGCCATGGTGCGGAATTTCCAGCAGCGGAAGCTCTTGCCACTGCGGCCGATCCGCGCCTGCTTGAAGAAGGCGGGGCCGCCGTCGCCCGTGCGGATCAAAGCGACGATCAACAACATCAGCGGTGCGAGTAGAAAGAGAAGCGTAATACCTGCCGTAAGGTCGATTGCACGCTTTACTGCGCTTTGAGTCGGTTTGCACTCGTCTCGCGCTACACGCAGAGGTAGAGAGAAGGACGCCGGCAAATTCTGCGAGTCCGGAAATCGGCTCATTGCAGCACCCTACGCATTAACCGCATCTTAATAGATTATTAACGCAGCTCGAATACATAACAATAGGATTTTGTGCGGTGCAGCATATTTATTCATCATGCCCGGCAATTGATCGCAACACAGGCGTTGTCGGTAAAATCCCTGACAAATTTTACGGAAATTCGCCCGTTTTCACGGCATTCTGGCGCGCTGAATTCAGAAGCGAGCCTGCACATCACCGCGTCGTGATGACGCAGCAGGAGATTCAAGATGAAACGACCGGGAAGCGGCAGATAACCTAAATTATTTAATCGCGTTACTGAAACCATCCTTGGGTGATGGCGTATTGCACGATCTGCTGGCGACTATCGATGCACAGCTTGCTGCTGGCGCGCGCCTTGTAGGTTTCCGCCGATTTTGTGGTGATTCCGATGCGTTCGGCCGCTTCACGGATACTGAAACCGAGAGCGATCAAGCGAAAGACTTCCTGCTCCCGCTCTGTCAGGGCAGACCCACGGCGTATTCCCGCCGGCGTCGGAACAATATCTGTGGAATCGAGGAAGCAGCCGCCGCGGAGAACCGTCGCTATCGCCTTGCAGATGACTGAACCGGACGACTGTTTCAGGACGTAACCGCGCGCTCCCAGCGCGAGCAGGCGGTGAGCACGCGCGATATCGGGTTCTTCGGCAACGAGGAGTATCCGCAGCGACGGGAGGTCGGCGAGTAACCCCTCGGCCACCGAAACACCGTTGAAGGACTCGCTGACGACCGCAATGTCGGGAGCAGCGTCCCGAAGCACCCGTGCAAGGTGGGCAGACGAATGCACCTCTCCGACAATGTCGATGTCAGGCTGCTCAGCCAGGCAAGATCGCAGCCCCGCCAGGAAGATCGGATGTTCGTCGGCAAGAAAGATGCGGGCTGGTCGTTCGAATGCCAGCATGGGCAAGCCTCCCTGTGGACGGGTGCCTGGACTCGGTCGACCGCAGATCGGCCGCAGATGTTCGCGGAACGCTAGTTCTGGACACCAGCCGCGCCTGCCGGGCTCAGCGAAGAGATGATCGCCTGCAGCGGGGCACGTTCGACCCTGACGATGTCCCCCGGCAGGATCGGCGAGGTCTCCTCGATCGCGAGTTCGGTGACCGCGTCGCCCTGGCGCCGCTGGACGCTGAAGCGCATGCGCGCGAGCTGCTTTTCCTGCTGGCTCTGCAGCTTCGGCGCGAGCGCGGTCGACTCGTGGATGAGCGCTCGCAGGGCGGCGATCCGATCGTCGGTCTGCTTCAGCGAAAGCTGCGTGTCCCGCAATTCTCGGCCGATGTCGATCTCCCTCTGATTCTGCTGATCGGCCAGCGTCCGGTCGATGCGGCTGATCTCTTGTTTTGCTCGCGCAGTCGCGAGCATCAGATCGAGCGCCTGGCTCTCCGATTGCGCAAGGTTCTGCTCGACTGCGAGCTGGCGCGGGCTCACAGAGAGCCCCTTGCTAATCAAACTGTTGATATTGTTGAGCTCTCTCCGAATCAGATCCTGCTGGCGCTGCTGTGTCGCAGCCTTTGCGCCCAGCGTGCGCAACTCCTCATCGAGAAGGGTACGCGACTGCTGCAGCAGATCGAACTGCGAGCGGGCAGCCTTGCGACGCGACGTGAACAGCGAGCTCTCCTCGCGCATCGCCTGCGCGATGCCGTCGTCGACGCTCCTGCGGACGCCCTCGGAGAAGGCGATCGCTTCCGCCTGGCTCGCCTCGGCCTGGAGCCTGTCGCGACGCATCTGCAAGGCGAGTAACTGCGTCTGCTGGACGCGAATCTCACCTTCGGCGACGATGGTTTCGCGCTCGAAACGACCGAATGCGAGCTCCATGCGCTGAAACCCGCCGGCGATGGCGACCGCCTGCAGCGCGGTCATCGTCGGCCGGAACGCGTATTCGCCCGGCTTTTCGACGACACCTACGACATAGATCGGCCGATACTGGGCGATCTCGACCGCTGCGGCCGGGGCGTTGACGAGGCCGGCCGTTCCCTTCAGCCGCTCCGAGATCAGTGAAGCGATCTCGGCCGGCGCTTTTCCGTCGACCGAGAAGGTGCCGACCACCGGCAGCGAGAGCATGCCCGTCGAGCTGACGGCGAACTCGCCGCTGAGCGCCGACCATTCGAACAGCTCGCGCGAGTTCGGCCGCCATTCCGAGACCTTGATCTTCAGCCGGTCCTGCGCCGCGACGCGATACTCGAATTCGCTGGCGCTCGCTGGCAGGCCGCCGGCGAGAAGCGGCGGCAGCGTCACAGCCATCAGGGCAAACGCCCGGGCTGCCACCCGAATCGGCCTGAGAACAAGGTAGTTGGGGAGGGTGAGATATCTCACGAAACACTCCACGGCGGACCACTCTGGCAACGACCAAGCAAATCCGTTGCCAGCTCGTAACAGGCCATTAGCGCGGCCTTAACCATGAGGGTTCAGGCTGGTGGATATCCCTCGCGCCCCTGAAGCCTTTCTCGGGCAGCGGAGCAAAGCTATAGTCATTGGCCGATAGCGAGCCGCGAAAGCACGAGTGATGCTGATCGTCTTCTTCCTGGCTGCCATCGCCAGCGGCGCGCTGACCCTCTGGTTGATGTGGCCGCATGGCCTGCTGCTCGCGTTGATCGCCAGCGCTGCCGTCGCCAGCGCGGCAGTCGCCATTTGCGCGGTGCTCGTCGCTGTCTTCAGGTCGCGCGCCGCCCCTGGCGACCAGCCGCGCCCGCGCGGCGTACTCGACATCCTGGGGCCGCGCCAACCGCGCTGACAGGCCGCGCGAGCGGCATCTGGCACATGAATTGCTGATCATCCCCGCAATGGCGGTTCGCGCAATCGCGTGTCGTACCGCTGCCTGCCATTGCTATGGGAGACAGGGCAATGACGCTTCCTGCCCGGTTTCGTAATTCGGGTCGGGACCGCCAGACGGACCTCGACAGGCTGGGACCGCTTCATCTGCAGATCGAGCGGGCGCTCGCAGGCATCGAGCGCGAATCCACGGGATTGACTCGCCGGCTCGACGAGGCCCGCGCCCGCGCCGCCGTGCTGCTGGGCAATGAGGACGGCATCTATTTCGAACGCGAGCCGGCTGACGAGGCCAAGCTGGTCGAGGCGGAGGCCCAGATGATGGCGGCCTTCCACCGGCTCGAGCAGTTGCGGGGGCAGAAGGCGATGATCGCCGGCTGGCGAACCGAGATCGAGGATTCGGGCATCGGCCGCGCATTGCGCGACGGGGCGAGGCCGGCCGGACGGCTCTCCCGCCTCCTGTGCCTGGTGCGAGGGCGGATGGCGGCGATCCGGCGCCTGTCGCGCTTCTCCGGCTGGGCGCTGATGCTCGTCATCATCTATGCGACCCTGTCCGGGATCGAGCAGCGGCCGTCCGTGGCCTGGCTGATCCCGGATATCGAGCGCGGCCTCGCATTCCTCGCCGCAGCCGCCGCCTTCGCGATCGGCTATCCGCGCCAGCGCTTTCTCATCTTCGCCGCCGGCCTTGCCGCGGTCTTCTCGCTCGAATTCGCCCAGAACTGGTCGCCGTCGCGCCACGGCACCGTCCACGATGCCTGGATCAAGGCGGCCGGCCTCGGGCTCGGCCTGGCGCTCGTCAGCGGCATGGAGCGGCTCAAACCACTCGTGAGGGCCTCGTGAAGATCGATCCGATGATGCAAGCTTCGGCGGTCACCACCGGATCGGTCCTTGCCGCGCGTGCCGGCACGATCATACCGATCGTGCTGTGTGGCGGCGCGGGTTCGCGGCTCTGGCCTGCTTCGCGCGAGGCTTTTCCAAAGCAGTTCATCTCCCTGCTCGGCGAAGAGTCGATGTTCCAGCAGACGCTCGCTCGAATCCGGCACCCGCTGTTCGGCGCTCCGGTGATCGTCACCCATGACGATTTTCGCTTCCTCGTCCTGAGCCAGCTGAAGCAGATCGGAATGGCGGGCGAAATCCTGCTGGAGCCGGCCAGACGCGACTCCGGGCCCGCCATTGCCGCCGCCGTCAGTTTCGCGCAGAAGCGCGACCCGCAGGCGCTGGTGCTCGTGCTCGCCTCCGACCATCTGATCGGCGACCTCGCTGCTTTCCGCAGTGCCGTGGAGACTGCCATGTCAGCCGCCGCTCAGGGACGGCTCGTCACCTTCGGCATCGTCCCCGACAGGCCCGCGACCGGCTATGGCTATATCCGGTCGGAACCGGGCGAAGGCGCACGCAAGGTGCTGAGCTTCGTCGAGAAACCCGATGCGGCGACGGCGGCCTGCTATCTCGACGAGGGCCATCTCTGGAACAGCGGCATGTTCCTGTTCCGCGCCGACAGCTTCATGGCGGAGCTCGCTAGGCACGAGCCGGCGATCGCGAACGCGGCGACGGCTGCCGTGGCGCATGCCAAGGAAGACATCGGCTTCCATCGCCTCGACGCCGACCATTTCGCCGCCGCCCCCCGCAAGTCGATCGACTACGCCGTGATGGAGCGGACCGAGCTCGCCAGCGTCGTCCCCTCGGCCTTCGGTTGGTCGGATGTCGGCAGCTGGTCGAGCGTCTGGGAGGCCTCGGCGCGGGACGAGGCCGGCAATGCCGGTGGCGACAATGTCGAGTTCGTCGACAGCCGGAACTGCTATGTCCAGAGCAGCGGCCCGCTCACCGTGCTGGTCGGCATCGAGGATGCCGTGGTCGTGGTCGAGAACGACGCGGTGATGGTCACCAGGCGCGACTGCGCCGAGCAGGTCAAAGGTGCCGTCGAGCGGCTGAAGGCCGACGGGCATCCGGCCGTGGTCAGCTCTCGCCGGGTCGACCGGCCCTGGGGCTACTACCAGACGCTCGATCTTGGCGCACGCTTCCAGGTCAAGCGCATCGTCGTCGACCCCGGCCAGAAACTCTCACTGCAGAGCCATTATCATCGCGCCGAGCACTGGGTCGTCGTTCGCGGCACCGCCGAGGTGACACGCGACGATGAGACCATCCTCGTGCACGAGAACGAGTCGATCTACCTGCCGATCGGCTGCGTCCATCGCATGGCCAATCCGGGCAAGATCCTGCTCGAGATCATTGAAGTGCAGTCCGGCTCCTATCTCGGTGAGGACGATATCGTCCGCTACGAGGATGTTTACCGCCGCGTATGAGCGAAGGCCGTGGCGCTCAGGATGCTGCGGCTGACGCGGCTCTCAGCCTGTCTCCGGCGAGAGATGACAGTGGCTCGACACGTCCATCGGCGGCGAGCAGGGCTCGCGCATGGGCGTGCACGACCTTGTCGAGGCTGAACCGGTCGATGTAGTCGGCGCGATATTGCGCGTGGCCGCGTTCCGACGCGACATGGTCGTGATAATGCACCATTGCGGTGACGAAACCGGCCATGTCTCCCAGCGGAACGAGCCGGCCGAGCCGGTCGTCGAGAAGGATGTCGCTCGGTCCGAACTCGCAATCGAAGGCGACCACAGGCAGGCCGAAGCGCAGCGCCTCGCAGATGGCGAGCGACCAGCCCTCCCAGCGGGCGCCCGACAGGTAGACGTCGCTGTTCGACAGCGGGATGGTGGGGCTGTCCGGGTAATGTTCGATCGTCACGCGCGCGGTGAGGCCGAGTTCGTCGATCAAGTTGCGGATCGCCGGCTCCTCCTCACCATAGCCGACGAGGGCGAGCTCGGCGCCCTCGCGCTTCTCGCAGAAGCCGGCGAAAGCGCGCAGAAGGATGTCGTAGCCCTTCTGATAGGCGAAACGGCCGACCGTGACGAAGCGGATCGGGCGGTCCATGGCAGGCGCCGGGGCAGGCACGGGCGCATCGAACGAACGTACGGGATTGGGCACCCAGACATGCTCGACCTTGCTGGGATAGTCGGTCCGAAAGGCATCGAGCTGGCGCGGCGATGTCCCGAAGATGCGGGCAAGCCGCGGCAGCACCAGGAGCCGCATCGCCTCGAACAGGACGCTCGCCTTGAAGGAACGCCGCTCGAGCCTTGGATTGCCGTGAAGATAGAGGATGAAACGACGCCTGATGCCGAGGCAGGCAAGCCAGAACACGGCGGTCGGCTCGACCTGCGGGACCACGACGAGGTCGAACCGGCCGCGGGCAATTGTTTTCCGGACCCTTCGCAGCAGGTCCATTCGCCCCTTGGAGAAGCTGAGAAGGACGTCATATGGCCGCGGCTGACCGACGATCTGCTCGAAGGGCGAGGTGTAGAGGACGGAAATGTCGAGATCGCTTTGGTACTCGGTCGCCAGCGCCGAGCAGATCGAGTCGGTAACGCGCTCTATGCCGGCAAATGAACGCGTCGGCGGCACGATATAGAGAATCTTGGTCTTCCTGTCCGGCATCGCGCGCTCGACCATCGCTCGGAGACCGCCGATCGGCCCGGTATGGCTCTTGCAATGTCCGCGCCAAGGGGGGCGTTTCATCGCCGATGGCGCGGGCCAAGCGCCATGACGAACAGCGCCCCGTTCCAGGCTTCAGCGGGGCGGCGCATGACCGGTTCGACCGTCAAGCTCGCGGTGATCGTCAACTGCTACAACTATGCTGAGTATGTCGAGCGCGCGATCCGCAGCGTGCTGGCGCAAGGTCGCAATGACTGCGAACTGATTGTCGTCGACGACGGCTCGACCGACGCTTCCTGGGACGTCATAGGCCGGACGGGAGTTAGGGCCTACCGGATCGAGAACGGCGGCCAGCGCCGCGCCTGCGTCTTCGGCCTCGAGCACACGACGGCGCCGTTCGTGCTGTTCCTCGATGCGGACGACGAACTCGGCCCGGGTGCCCTCGATGCGATCATACCGCACCTTCAGCCGTCGATAGCCAAGCTGCAGTTCTGCCTCAGCCGGGTCGACGGCGACGGCAACCGCCTGGGCTCGGCCGTCCCCGAGCCCGATCTGATCCGCGCAACGGGTGATCTCAGCGAGCGTGTCCGCAGGACCGGCGTCTACATCAGCCCGCCGACATCCGGGAACGTATTCAGGCGCGACCTCTGCGAGTTACTGCGCGATGCCGACTATGACGACGCAGTTGACGGGATCATCCTCCTGGCGGCCCCGTTTTTCGGCGAGGTCGTATCTCTGCCTGAAGAACTCGGCCTCTACCGCGTCCACGATCGCAACATGTCGGGTGTCGGGCGCTCGATCGATACCACCAAGATCGAACAGCATATGGAGCGTTTCAGGAACCTCGTCGACCACCTGAATCGGGTCATGCCCGGGAGTTCGAAGTCGCAGCAGATCGATGTCGAGCGGACCTTCTTCTACCTCGAAAAGAAATCGATTATTGCGTCGATCGAGCGCCGGATGGATCGCTATCGACAACTCCCGAGGCTCATCGCTGTCATCAGCGGCGACTATTTTTCCCCGAAGCGAAAGCTCGCCCTTTCGCTCTTCCATATCCTAATCGCTGTCCTGCCCATCGGGATGTCACGTCGCCTCATCGAGGTCCGTTATCGTCCGGAGCAGCGGACGGCGATTGCATTGGTCAGGGCAGTGGTCAGCAACGGGAGGTGAGCCCGGCTCCGATCGCGGTGATCCTGCTATCGGCAGACCTGCGTCATGGAGCAGGGAAGGCGACAGCTCAGCAAAGTCCCGTAAACGGATTTTGGTGCCCCTGGCCGGGATCGAACCAGCACTCCTTGCGGAACTCGATTTTGAGTCGAGCGCGTCTACCAATTCCGCCACAGGGGCCCCTTTCGGGCGGGCGGACTATAGCGATCGGCAGGAGCCGGTCAATCTCGCGTGAACGCCTTTTTCTGCGGCATCGGCCCCATGGACGGACGCTCCGGCGCCCGCTAAGGGGCAACCATGTTCGAACGCCTCTATCTCTGGACGCTCTCCCTCGCTGCCCGCCGCAGCGCGCAGGCCTGGCTAGCCGTCGTCGCCTTCGTCGAGAGCTCCTTCTTCCTGATCCCGGCCGACGTGCTGTTCGTGCCGATGGCGCTGGCCAAGCCCGAGCGGGCCTACCGCCTCGCTTTGATCGCGACCATCTTCTCGACGCTCGGCGGCATCGCCGGCTACGCGCTCGGCTATTACGCCTTCGACGCGCTGGCCCGGCCGGTGCTCGCCTTCTACGGCAAGCTCGACGCCTTCGAGCAGTTGCGCGCCTGCGCCGGACCGGACACGACGCTCCTGCTGCTCACCACCTCGGGCCTGGCGCATCTGCCGCCGATCAAGGTCGTGACCATCCTCGCCGGCGCCGTCCATATCGGGCTCGGCTTCTTCGTCCTTTCCTGCATCCTCGCCCGCGGCGCTCGCTTCTTCGCCCTCGCCTTCCTGCTGCGCCGCTATGGCGAGACGATCCGGCATTTCATCGAGAAGCGGCTGAAGCTGATCGCGCTGGGCGGCGCAGCCTTGCTCATCCTGCTCTATTTCGGCCTCAAGCTGCTGACAGGCTCGGGCCAGCTCCTCTCCTGCTGAGCGTCGCCAATGACCGGCCTTGCCTCGCGCCTCCTCGATGATCCCCGCCGCCTGATCGCGCTGATCGGTTTGGCGAGCCTGGCCCTGATCGCGGGCGCCTGGTTCTTCGAGCTCGTCCTGCATCTGCGGCCCTGCAAGCTCTGCCTCGAGCAGCGGGCCCCGCACTACGCCGCGATCGGCCTGACGACGCTCGCCCTGCTCCTTACCCGCTCGCGCCGACTGCAGATCGCGGCGCTGATCGTTCTTGCCCTGCTGATGGCCTGGAGCACCGGGCTCGGCGTCTACCATTCCGGCGTGGAATGGGGCGTCTTCGCCGGGCCGAACGATTGCGGCGGCACGCCCGCCCCGGCCGCAGCCGGCGTTCAGGATCTGATGAAGCAGTTGCAGACGACCCGCATCGTCTCCTGCACGGAAGCCGCCTGGCGCTTCCTCGGCCTCTCGCTCGCCGGCTGGAACGCGCTGGCGTCGCTCGGGCTGCTGACCGCGACTCTGCTGGGATTGAAAAACGCACTGAAGAGCCCCGGCAGCCTGACGGCGTAGCCCAGCCAAGCCGGCGCGCGCTCACAGGGTGCCGCGTGCACCTGCCTGCAGATGGTCCGCACCGGCCTCCGCCTTCAGCCAGGCCAGGAGCTTGCGCGTCGCCGCCTTCGGCTCCCGGCGCCGGTGCGGGAAGGCGACCAGCCCATCCTTGATCGTCAGCACGCCGAGTGGCGCGACCAGGCGGCCATCGGCCAGCTCAGGCTGCGCGAGACGCGTCTCGATCAGGGTCACGCCCAACCCGCCGACGGCAGCCTCGATGCACATATGGGTATGCGGAAAGGTGAGGCTCCGTGCCACCAGCGGCACGACGAGCGGGTGGCTGCGATAGGATGGCTGGATCGTGATCGGGAAATTGCCGACCAGCTGCGTCTCGGCCGACAGGCGCCCGGCCTCGACCTGGAATCGGTAATGCGGCGCGCAGACCAGCGCGAACGCGACATCGCCGAGCACGTGATAAACCTGATCATCCGGCAGGTCGTAGCCGAGCCGGTTCCAGCTGGTGACGATGTCGTAGTCCTCGACCTCGAGGGCCGAGGCACCGACCATCGTCAGCCGGAGCGAGATTTCCGGATGGGCCGCGTAGAAGCGCGGCAGGCGCGGCACCAGCCAGCGAGTCGCCAGGCTCGAGCCGATGGCGAGTGTCACGGTCTCGCCGCTCTGCGCCGGCCGGAGTTGCCCCATGCAGCTGTCGAGCGCCTCGAAAGCCATGCGCGTCGTGGCATAGAGCGCCTTGCCCGCTGCAGTCAGTCCCAGCGGCGCGATGCCTCGATCGAGCAGCTGCAGGCCCAAAGCCTCCTCCAGCGCCTTGATCTGCCGGCTGATGGCACTGTGGGTACGGCCGAGCTCCTCGGCGGCGAGCGTCATCGATCCCAGCCGCGCGGTCGCCTCGAAGGCAGGCAGCGGCGAAAGCGGCGGCAACCGCAGCGGTGCAGCCGCCATGTTCGGGAAATGCACAGGGCTGTTCGAATTCGTCGTGTGCGCGTCGCTGTCGTTGCCGTTACCGGTCGTCGCACCGCGTCGTTCGCCGGGAGGCTTCAATGGGCGAGACCTTATCCGCGCAAGTCATATCGCTAGGGGCACATCTCGTCGCGGAGCGCTCCGGAGCTGTCAAGGCCGGGCCGGCGAGCGACGCCACCCGCAACGATCTGCTGCGGCCATCATTCGAAGCCGAACTGCCGGCAGGGCCGCGGCTCTGGCTGCGGCGCCTGCTCTGGCGCCGGCGACTGCGCGCCGCCTTCCATGACGAAGTCGATACGGTACTGGAAGATTTCGGCCTGTCACCGGCAAGCCTTGAACGCTATCTCGCGCAGCCATTCTGGCGCCCATAGCCGGCCGCGAGCAGGAGCAGCCGGCGATTACGGCTCCAGTTCGGAATCCCAGTAGAGATAGTCGAGCCAGCTGTCGTGCAGATAGTTCGGCGGGAACAGCTTGCCGTTGCGGTGCAGGTCGTTGATCGACGGTGCGAACGGCTTCTGCATCGGGATCATCCCGACAGCGGCCGGCATCTTGTCGCCCTTCATCAGATTGCAGGGCGAGCAGGCGGCGACGACGTTCTCCCAGGTGGTGAGCCCGCCCTTGGAGCGCGGCACGACATGGTCGAAGGTGAGCTCGTCACGCGTGCCGCAATACTGGCAGGCGAAGCGGTCGCGCAGGAAGACGTTGAAGCGGGTGAAGGCCGGGGTGCGCGAGGGCTTGATATAGGTCTTGAGCGAGACGACCGAGGGCAGCTTCATGTTGAAGCTCGGGCTGCGCACCACCGTGTCGTATTCGGAGACGATGTTGACCCGGTCCATGAAGACCGCCTTGATCGCGTCCTGCCAGCTCCACAACGAGAGCGGGTAGTAGCTCAACGGTCGGAAATCCGCGTTGAGCACCAGCGCCGGACAACCGTCCGGCGAGGCCATCGGATGCATCACATGCGCCGTCACCCGTATCGCGCCTCCGCTTCTAGGGCTCGCACGAATCCTGACGCATCAATGTAAGCGCGATGCGACAAGAATGTGAAGCGACGATGTTGCGGCGCGAATGCGCACGCTCCGCAGGCGAAAGCCTCCGGAGGAGCGAAATTGGCGGAGGATGATGTCACGGCGACGCGCCCGGCTCGTGTCCGGGCGCGTCAGCCGGTCTCAGCGCGTCGGAATCGGCTTCTCGCCGCGATAATCGTAGAAACCGCGCTTGGTCTTGCGGCCGAGCCAGCCGGCCTCGACATATTTCACCAGCAGCGGGCATGGCCGGTACTTCGAGTCGGCGAGGCCGTCATGCAGCACCTGCATCACCGACAGGCAGGTATCGAGGCCGATGAAGTCGGCGAGCTGGAGCGGGCCCATCGGGTGATTCGCGCCGAGCCGCATCGCCGTGTCGATCGCCTCGACCGAGCCGACGCCCTCATAGAGCGTGTAGACGGCTTCGTTGATCATCGGCAGCAGGATGCGGTTGACGATGAAGGCCGGGAAATCCTCGGAGACCGACGCGGTCTTGTGCAGCGAGGCGACGAAGTCCTTGGCGCGCTCGAAGGTGCCGTCATCGGTGGCGATGCCGCGGATCAGCTCGACGAGCTGCATCAGCGGCACCGGGTTCATGAAATGGATGCCGATGAAGTGCTCGGGGCGATCGGTCGCCGCGGCCAGCCGCGTGATCGAGATCGACGAGGTGTTCGAGGCCAGGATCGCGTCGGGCCGCAGATGGGGGCAGACCGCGGTGAAGATCTTGCGCTTCACCTCCTCGCTCTCGGTCGCGGCCTCGATCACGAGGTCGCACGGACCCAGATCCTCCAGCTTGGGCGCCGAGACGATCCGCTTCATCGCCGTGCGGCGATCCTCGTCGGCGATGGCACCCTTGGCCACCTGGCGGGCCATGTTGCCGTCGATCGTCGCCAGCGCCGCATTGATGCGGTCTTCGGCGATGTCGTGCAGCCTGATGTCGAAGCCCGCGACCGAAGCGACATGGGCGATGCCATTGCCCATCTGCCCGGCCCCGATGATGCCGACGGTCTTGATCTGGTGATCCATGTGACGCTTCTGTTCCGCGAGGGAGCTGGCGCGAGCGGCTCATGGCCGCCCGCGGCGCGACTTAGTTTACCGGTTACTTGCCGGCCTTTTCGAGCTCTTTGTCGAGCTCGGGCAGGATGGTGAAGAGGTCGCCGACGAGGCCGTAATCGGCGATCTGGAAGATCGGCGCTTCCTCGTCCTTGTTGATTGCGACGATGACCTTCGAATCCTTCATGCCGGCGAGATGCTGGATCGCGCCGGAGATGCCGACAGCGACATAGAGCTCGGGGGCGACGACCTTGCCGGTCTGGCCGACCTGCCAGTCGTTGGGGGCGTAGCCGGCATCGACCGCGGCGCGCGAGGCGCCCATCGCGGCGCCGAGGCGGTCGGCCACCGGCTCGATCACCTTGGCGAAGTTCTCGGCCGAAGCCAGCGCGCGCCCGCCCGAGACGATGATCTTGGCCGAAGCCAGCTCCGGCCGGTCGGACTTGGCGACCTCCTCGCCCTTGAAGGACGAAGTGCCGGGATTCGCGGCGGCAGAGACACTCTCGATCGGGGCGCTGGCGGAACCATCGCCGGTCGCGGCGAAGGAGGCGCCGCGCACGGTGATCACCTTCTTGGCGTCGGATGACTGCACCGTCTGGATGGCGTTGCCGGCATAGATCGGCCGCTCGAAGGTATCGGCCGAGACGACCTTCGTCACCTCCGAGACCTGCATCACGTCGAGCAACGCGGCGACGCGCGGCATCACGTTCTTGCCGGTGGTGGTGCCGGGCGCGACGAGCGCGTCATAGCCCGGCGCAAGCTGGACGATCAGCGCCGCCAACGGCTCGGCCAGGCGATGCTCGTAAGACGCGTCGTCGGCGAGCAGCACCTTCTCGACGCCGTCGAGCTTGGCGGCGGCCTCGGCGACGGCCTTGGCGTTGTGGCCGGCGACGAGGACGTGCACGGGCGCGCCGAGCGCCTTGGCGGCGGTCAGCGCCTTGCGGGTGGCCTCGTTGAGGCTCTTGTTGTCGTGCTTGGCGAGCAGCAGCGTGGTCATCAGATCACCCCGGCGGTCTTGAGCTTGGAGACGAGTTCGGCGGCGTTGGCCACCTTGACGCCGGCGGAGCGTCCGGCCGGCTCGGCCGTCTTCAGCACCTTGAGGCGCGGGGCGACGTCGACGCCGAGCGTCTCCGGCGTGGTCTCGTCGAGCGGCTTCTTCTTCGCCTTCATGATGTTGGGCAGCGAGGCGTAGCGCGGCTCGTTGAGACGAAGATCGGTGGTGACGATCGCCGGCAGCTTGAGCACAACCGTCTGCAGGCCGCCATCGACCTCGCGGGTGACGTCGGCAGAACCCGCCTCGATCACCACCTTGGATGCAAAGGTCCCCTGCGGCCAGCCGAGCAGGGCGGCGAGCATCTGGCCGGTCTGGTTGCAGTCGTCGTCGATCGCCTGCTTGCCGAGGATGACGAGCTCCGGCGTCTCCTGCTCGACGACCTTCTTGAGCAGCTTGGCGACGGCGAGCGGCTCGGTGGCGGCGTCGGTCTTCACCAGGATGCCGCGATCGGCGCCCATGGCGAGGCCGGTGCGGATCGTCTCGGCGGCCTGCGCCGGCCCGACCGAAACCACGATCACCTCGGTGGCCTTGCCCGCTTCCTTGAGCCGCAGCGCCTCTTCGACGGCGATCTCGTCGAACGGATTCATCGACATCTTCACATTGGCCAGCTCGACCCCGGAACCGTCGCCTTTCACGCGGATCTTCACGTTGTAGTCGACCACTCGTTTCACTGGCACAAGTATCTTCATAAGGGCGTCACCGGTTGCGGAGAGATGCGATTGGATGCCGATCCACCGGCCAGGCGATGACCGGCATCGCGGCACTCGGCTGAAATGCGGACGGACCGTAACGACGGGGATTTGCGCTTGTCAACGCCATGAAAGTCACGGCAGCCCCCGCATGCCGCGGCCGAACAGGCGCAGCTCGCGCCGGATCAGCAGCGGTGTCAGCGCTGCCCCGGCGCCGAGCCCGCCGAGATGCGCCCACCAGCCGACGGCGCCCTGCTGGTCGAACAGCGCCGAGACGAGCTGGAACAGGATCCAGGCGCCGAGCGCGTACATCGCCGGGATGTGCAGCGGGATCGCCTTGAAGGCCAGGCCCCAGACACGCACGCGCGGGTAGAGCATCAGATAGGAGGCGATCACGCCCGAGATCGCGCCGGACGCGCCGATCAGCGGCTGCTCCGATTGCGGGTTCATCAGCGCATGCAGCAGCGCCCCGGCCATGCCGCAGAGCAGGAAGAAGACGAGGAAGCGCAGATGCCCCATCGCGTCCTCGACATTGTCGCCGAAGACCCAGAGGAACAGCATGTTTCCGATCAGATGGGCGAAGCTGGCATGCAGCATGATGCCGGTCATCAGCGTCAGCCAGGGCGGCGCCCGGAGCAGCTCGGCCGGCAATTGCGCCTCGCCGAACAGCACCGCGGGAATGGTGCCGAAGCCGGCCATCACCGCGATCTCGCTGGCCTCGCTGGTCCAGCGCATCAAGGCGAAGCGCAGTACGATGCAGAGCGCGATCAGCGCATAGGTGACGTAGGCGACGCGGATGAAGCGCATCGGCACGCCGTCATGCAGCGGGACGAACATCGGATCAGCGGTTCTGGCCGGGCGTCCAGAGCACGTCGCCCCCAGCCCTGGCATTGAGGTGGCGCGAGGCGACGAAGAGGAAATCCGACAGCCGGTTGATGAATTTCAGCGCCGGCTGGGCGACGCTCTCGCCCTCGCCCTGCGACAATTCGACCATCAGCCGCTCGGCCCGGCGGCTGACCGTGCGGGCAAGATGCAGGTGGGCCGCGCCCGGCGTCCCGCCCGGCAGCACGAAGGAGCGCAGCGTCCCGAGGGGCCGGTTGAGCTGGTCGATCTCGGCCTCGAGTCGGTCGACCTGCGCCTGCACGATCCGCAGCGGCTCCCAGGCCAGCTTTTCGCCGGTGTCGGGCGATGCGAGCTCGGCACCGAGATCGAAGAGATCGTTCTGGATGCGGCCGAGCATCGCATCGAGCTCGGGATCCTCGCCGGCACAATGCAGCCGCGCCATGCCGATGCAGGCATTGGTCTCGTCGACGGTGCCGTAGGCGGAGACGCGCAGATCGAATTTCGGCCGGCGCGCGCCGGTGGCGAGCGCCGTGGTGCCATCGTCGCCGGTGCGGGTATAGATGCGGTTGAGAACGACCATATTCGAGTTATAGCGCGCTGCAGCATCGGCGGAAGGGGCAATCTTACCCCATCGCCAGCGGCAGGAGGCCCGGCTCCTTCAGCGTCTCCAGCGCGATCTCGGAACGCACCCGCGCGACGCTCTCATGCGGCAGCAGCACCTCGTTGACCAGGCGCGCCAGTTCCTTGAGGTCGCCGACCGCGACCTTCAGCATGTAGTCGGCCTCGCCGGTCAGCGCATGCGCCTCCAGCACCGAGGGCGTCAGCTTGACCAGATCGCGGAAGCGCCGGGCATTGTCGCGCGAATGGGTGTTGAGCGCGACATGGATGAAGACGGTGACGGAAAGCCCGATCGCCTCCGGGTCGATCAAGGCCCGATAGCCACGGACGACGCCGGCATTTTCCAGCGCCTGACGCCGCCGCGAGACCTGGCTGGCGGAGAGACCGACACGCTCGGCGAGCGCGCCATTGGTCAGCGAGGCATCCTGCTGCAGAGCTTCGAGCAGGCGCCAGTCGAAAGCGTCGAGCTGCGGCATTTCGTGAGCCTTCCTGCGCTTTCGTGCACGATCTGTGCAAATTCAATCTCAGAGCGCTGAATTTTGCAAACCTTTCGCCCGATGGCTGCGCGAGGATCGGTCAACCACAGTTTCAGGAGGATGCATATGGGACCGTTCCCGCACGATTCCGCCCCGCCAGCCATCTCGGACGCCAATCCGATGGGCACCGACGGCTTCGAGTTCGTCGAATATGCCCATCCCGAGCCGGAGAAGCTCGGTGCGCTGTTCGAGACCATGGGCTTCACCAAGGTGGCGAAGCATCGCTCCAAGAAGGTGACGCTCTATCGCCAGGGTGACGTCAATTTCATCGTCAACGCCGAGCCGGACTCCTTTGCCCAAGGCTTTGCCGCCGAGCACGGCCCCTGCGCCTGCGCCATGGCCTTCCGCGTCGTCGACGCCAAGCATGCCTTCGATCGCGCCGTCTCGCTCGGCGCCGAGCCCTATGAGAGCAAGGTCGGCCCGGGCGAACTGCAGATCCCGGCGGTGAAGGGCATCGGCGGCTCGCTGCTCTATTTCGTCGACCGCTATGGCGCGAAGGGCTCGATCTACGATGTCGACTTCGAATGGCTCGGCGAGAGCGACCCCCATCCCGAGCAGGCCGGGATGTATTATCTCGACCACCTCACCCACAACGTCCAGCGCGGCCGCATGGACCATTGGGCCGACTGGTATGGCGAGCTCTTCAATTTCCGCGAGATCCGCTTCTTCAACATCGAGGGCAAGCTCACCGGCCTGATCTCGCGGGCGCTGACCTCGCCCTGCGGCAAGATCCGCATCCCGATCAACGAATCCCTCGACGACAAGAGCCAGATCGAGGAGTACCTGCGCCAGTACAAGGGCGAGGGCATCCAGCATGTCGCGCTCGGCTCGCGCGATATCTACGCGAGCGTCGAGCAGCTCCGGCGGAACGGCCTGCCCTTCATGCCCTCGCCACCCGAGACCTATTACGAGAAGGTCGACGGCCGGGTGCCGAACCATGGCGAGCCGGTCGCCCGCCTCAAGGCCAACGGCATCCTGATCGACGGCGAGGGCGCGGTCGCGCTCGGCGAGAAGGCCGGCCGGATGAGCAAGGTGCTGCTGCAGATCTTCTCCGCCACCGTGGTCGGGCCGATCTTCTTCGAGTTCATCCAGCGCAAGGGCGATGACGGCTTCGGCGAGGGCAATTTCCGCGCCCTGTTCGAGTCGATCGAAGAAGACCAGATCCGCCGCGGCGTGCTGAAGCCGCAGGCGGCGGAGTAGCCGGCAAGGCCCTCTCCCGGACGGGAGAGGGCTCTCGCTGTCCCGTGATCGCCGGGCGTCTTCCCAAGCTTGCCGCCCTCAGGGAATGGGCGTAGCCCTTTATGGACGCGCCGGCCTGACATGGCGCGCGACAAGGGGAAACGGCCATGGCGACGGCGTCGGCAGAGGTCATGCGGGGCCATCAGGGCCCGTGGTGGACCCATCTTTATGTCCAGGTGCTGACCGCGATCGCCATCGGCGTGCTGCTCGGCCATTTCTACCCCCAGACCGGCGAAGCGATGAAGCCGCTGGGCGACGCCTTCATCAAGGCGATCAAGATGATCATCGCGCCGATCATCTTCCTCACCGTCGTCCACGGCGTCGCCTCGATGGACGACATGAAGAAGGTCGGCCGGGTCGGCCTGAAGGCGCTGATCTATTTCGAGGTCGTGACCACGCTGGCCCTGATCGTCGGCCTTCTCGTGGTCAATCTCTGGAAGCCCGGCGTCGGCATGAACGTCGACCCCTCCACCATCAACACCGCCGGTATCACCGCCTTCACCGCCAAGGCGCATGACCAGAGCACGCTCGCCTTCCTCATGAACATCATCCCGGAGACGGTGGTCGGCGCCTTCGCCAATGGCGAGATCCTGCAGGTCCTGTTCTTCGCCCTGCTCTTTGCCTTCGGCCTGCAGATGCTTGGCGAGCGCGGCAAGGCGGTGCTGCACTTCATCGACGAGATCGCGCAGATCTTCTTCAAGATCGTCGGCATCATCATGAAGGCGGCCCCGATCGGCGCCTTCGGCGCCATGGCCTTCACCATCGGCAAGTTCGGCGTCGGCACCCTGCTTTCGCTCGGCTCCTTCATGGCCTCGTTCTACACGACCTGCCTGATCTTCATCTTTCTGGTGCTCGGCACGATCGCGCGGCTGACCGGCTTCTCGATCCTGAAGTTCATCGCCTTCATCAAGGAGGAGCTGCTGATCGTGCTCGGCACCTCCTCCTCCGAGAGCGTGCTGCCGCGCATGATCGCCAAGATGACCCATCTCGGCTGCAAGGAGAGCGTGGTCGGCCTGGTCATCCCGACCGGTTATTCCTTCAATCTCGACGGCACCTGCATCTATCTGACCATGGCCGCCGTCTTCCTGGCGCAGGCGACCAATACCGACCTCTCCCTGTCGCAGGAGATCGGCATCATCGCCGTGCTGCTTCTGACCTCGAAGGGCGCAGCCGGCGTCACCGGCTCGGGCTTCATCGTGCTGGCCGCGACGCTCGCCACGGTCGGCCATATCCCGGTCGCCTCGATCGCGCTGATCCTCGGCATCGACCGCTTCATGTCGGAGGCGCGGGCGCTGACCAACCTGATCGGCAACGGCGTCGCCACCATCGTCGTCTCGAAATGGGAGAACTCGCTCGACGAGGCGAGGATGCAGCGCATCCTCGCCAAGGAGACCGGTTTCGACGCCGACGAGCCCGAGAGGGTCGCCGCCTGACCCGGGCCATCAGGCCGCCAGCCGCGGCGCCGCCATCGCCTCGCGCAGCGCCTGCGCGAAATGCCGCGCCGCGACACCCGCTTGCGGCGCGATCACCAGCGCGACCGAGAGCTCGAACAAGGACGGCAGGTTCTCGGACGGCTCCAGCCGGCGCAAGGAAGCCGGCGCGGCGCTCTCGGTGATCGCGGTGACGCAGAGGCCCGCCTCGACCGCCGAGAGCAGGCCAGCCATGTGCGATGACGAGAACACCAGCCGATGCGGCCGCTCGGCCGCCTGCAGCGCATTGAGGATGCGCGGCCGCGCCCGGCAGCCCTCGTTGAACAGGCCGAGCGGCAGGACGTCGCTCAACTCGGGCCGGTGGCCACGGGCCGCGACCCAGACCAGCGGCTCGCGCCTGAGACGCTCGCCCTTCGGCCGGCCCGGATCCTGGGTGATCACCGCAAGGTCGAGCTCGCCCGCCGCCACCGCCGGCTCGATCCGCTTCGAGAGCTCGCAATGCACCTCGATCTCGACGCGCGGATGCTCCTCGGCGAAGCGCACGATCAGCGGACGGAGATAGGCATCGACATAATCGTCCGGCAGGCCGATGCGCAGGCGGCCGACCGCCTTGTCGCCGTCGAGCTCGGCCCTGGCCTCGCGCTCGATCGCGAGCAGGCGGCGCGCCTGGGCGATCAGGCGCTCGCCCGCCTCGGTCGGCGTCACGCCGCGGCGCGAACGCTCCAGCAGCTGCTTGCCGAGCGCCGCCTCCAGATCCTGGATGCGGCCCGAGACCGCCGATTGCGTGCGCCCGAGCTTCTGCCCGGCTGCGGTGAAGCCGCCGGTCTCGGCCACGGCGACGAGCATGGCGAGGGCATCGAGATCAAGATGAGTCGACATCACCATTCCATCGGAAACAGCAATAGATAAATCAGGATAATCCGTTTTTCCGATTGCCGGAAGCACCCTATATCGAGGGCTGGATCACCAGCTTTCAGAATGTGCACCATGTCTGCCCCGAGCCTTTCCGTGCCCGACCGTCCCGCTGCTCCAGCGCTCGGCATGTTCCTGACGCTGCTGCTCGGGGCGACCTGCATCGGCTTCTCCGGCATTTTCGTGCGCTTCGCCGATGTCGGCCCGGCCGCTGCCGGCTTCTGGCGTATGGCCTTCGCGCTGCCGGTGCTCGCCACCTGGATGGCGCTGGAAGACCGCCGTGAAAGCGCTGGCAAGGCGAAGCCCGGCGCCATGCTGCCGATCGCGCTCGCCGGCCTCGCCTTCGGTGTCGACGTCGTGCTCTACAACGCCTCGCTCGGCTTCACCTCGATCGCCAACGCCTCGCTGCTCGGCAATCTCTCGCCGGTCGGCGTCATCCTCGGCGGCTGGCTGCTGTTCCGCGAGAAGCCGACGCGGCGCATCCTCGGCGCGCTGCTGCTCGCCATCGGCGGCGCCGGCCTGCTGGTGTTGCCGAAGCTCTCGGGAAGCGGAGTGACGCCGCTCTCCGGCAGCATGTTCGGCGACGGGCTCGCGATCGGCGCCGCCTTCTCCTATGCAGCCTATATCCTCGCCGTCCGCCGCGCCCGCAATCGCGCTGCCGCCGGCCGGATCGGCCTGATCTCCAGTGCGATCTGCGCCGTGTTCTGCCTCGTCGCCGCCCTCGGCCTCGGCGAGACCATCCTGCCGCAGAGCCTGACCGGCTGGCTCGCCGTCGCCGCGCTCGGCCTCGTCTCGCATGCGATGGGCCAGGGCCTGATCACGCTGGCGCTCGGCCATTACGGCGCCAATGCCGCCTCGCTCGTCATGGTCTGGCCGGCGCTGGTCTCGGTGCTCGCCGCCTGGGCGATCTTCGCCGAGCAGCCCTCACCCGCCCAAGCCTTCGGCGGCGTCGCCATCCTGGCGGCGGTGCTGCTGGTGCGAAAGGGCTGAGCGCAGTCCGGACCGCTGCGCACGAGATAAAAGGCAGCTTGAACGCCGATCAAATCGGCGCAGAATTTCCACGGCCTCACCTCGAGGCCGTGGAGATCTGGCCATGATCACCCGGATTGCTGCTTCACTACTCACCTGCCTTTTGGTCAGCACGCCAGCCGGCGCCCAATCGCGCCCCGGCGGCAAGCCCGCCGGAACCGTCACCATCAACCAGTTGCAAGTCGCCTTCGTCGGCTCCGGCGCGATCGGTGGCGGCACACTCCGTTTCAACAAGCGCAATTACGACATCACGGTCGGTGGCCTCGGCATCGGCGGCATCGGCGCCTCGCGCCTGACCGCGACGGGTTCGGTCTATCGCCTGACCAATGTCGAGGATTTCACCGGAGCCTATCTCCAGATCCGCGAAGGCTGGGCGATCGGCGACGAGGGGCGCGGCACGCTCTGGCTTCGCAACGCCAAGGGGGTGGTCATGCGGCTCGCGACGAAGCGCCGGGGCCTGCAGCTCTCGCTCGGTGCCGACGGCGTCCTGATCGGCTTCAAGCAATAGGCCGCGGAGGCTCACGGGGTCCAGACGCACCGGCGCTGCGGAGGGGCAAGCCATCCTCTCCGCAGCACATCGCCTTTGCGTCATTTGCCAGGTTCGTAGCGCAGGATCACCGTGCCGTTCTTGAGCGGCCGGCTTTCCAGTAGGTCGAGCTTCTGCTGCTCGCCACCCGCCTTGAAGAACGGCGTTCCCGTGCCAAGCCGCACCGGGACGATGGCCAGCATCAACTCGTCGACCTGCTGCGCCGTCAGCAGAGTGTCGACCAGCTCGGCGCTGCCGAAAATGAGGATGTCCTTGCCCGGCGCAGCGCGCAGCTCGGCGATCTCGGCCGCGATATCGTCGGTGACGCGGGTGTTGTTCCAGTCCGAGTCCGACAGTGTCCGCGACGCGACCAGCTTGGGCAGGCTGTTCATGTAGCGCGTGACCTCGCTGTCCTCGTTAGCATCGGCCGAGGTCCAGTAGGCCTTCATTCCGTCATGGGTGACGCGGCCGAAGACCAGTACTTGGGCACGCCGGCCGAATTCCTTGCTGAGCGCATCGAGCTCCTCGCCCCAGGCCACATTGTGGAACGAGAGATCCCACTTCTCCTTGCCCTCGAAATAGCCATCCAGCGTCACGAGGTTCCAGACGATCACCTTGGCCATTGCATCCTCCAGCGCTGCGCCCGTTCGGCGCCTTAAACCGATCTCAATTTGCAAGCAGTTTCCTTGTAGCCAAACTGATTTCGAAATGCAACTGGTTTTCTCGAGCTACTCGATTGTCTCGAAGATTCGGGCTCGGCCGTGATCGAAATCGCTCCCGCGACGTTTAGCCAGCGGGAGGATGGTTCATGACAGGACAGCCTATGACGAAGACACTGGCCATCGCGGCACTGTTCGCGCTGGCGCAGCCGGGCCTGGCCGAGCAGGAACTCGGCCGCGCCGAGACGGGGTTCCTCAGCTCCCTGGAGGGCCGCTTCAGCGGCAATGGCACGCTCCAGAACGCCGATGGGAGCAGCCGCTCCCTGACCTGCCGGTTCAACGGCGAACAGGAAGGCGCAAGACTCAGCCTCGACGGCAGCTGCACCGCCGCCGCGATCTTCAGCGCGACGATCCGGATCGAACTGCGCCATGACCCGAAAAGCGGTGGCTATGTCAGCAGCTTCAGGGAGAGCACCGGCACTGTGGCCGACCTTTCCGGCAAACGGCAGGGCCAGCGCCTGACGCTCGCCTTCAACGAGACGGCGGAAAGCGTCCGGCCGAATCCGCCCGCGACCCTGACGGTCTCACGCCAGCAGGACGGCGTGGCGCTGACCCTGCGCGGCAGCCCGCCAGGCAAGGGCCAGAACCTCGATTTGTCGCTGCGAGAAAATTGAAGCGGCGCGCCGGCGAGTTCTGCGCAGCCTCCTATCTGTCAGGCCACTGCAGAAGCTCGCCTGTCCGGACCGCGGTGTAGAGCCTTACGCCTCCGACTTCGGTGATCTGCCGGACAGACAGGTCGGGAGCGAGAGTTCCGTCGAGCTCGATATGCGAGACCACGAAGACGGAGACGCCGGAGGGTAGCCACGCCAGCTCCGCTGCGACATCAGCGAATGTCTGGGATGTGGCCGGGTCGGGCAGTTGCGGAAGCTCGGAAGCCCGCTTCGCCCAGAAGTTCAGGAAAACCTGCGTCGGCAGGACATTTCGGCCGGCGAGATGCCTGAGCAGAAGATGCGGATGCTCGACGAAGACATGCGCTTCGGCGGCAGGAACCGGCTGAAGTGCCGAGACCAGCCTGGCAAAACGCCTGGCACGTTCGATCGCGTCTGGCCTCGCCGCCTCGACGGGTGGGGCGAAGAGCACGATCGCATGCGTCGGAATCTCCTTGGCAATGGCGGCATAGGTCGCGTCGAGCTGCTTGAGCGGTGCCCAGAGATAGACCAGGAGCACGGCCTTCACGGCCACGATGGCCACGAGAAGCATGGTCGCGGCCCTGTCCGACCTCACGTCCTGCGGAAGCGGGCCGCGCAGGAATATCGCCGCGATCGTCACGATCGCCGGGACCAGGCGTCGGTCGGCGGCCCCGACGCTCATCAGATATTTCGGCATGACCAGAAACAGCAGGCCGCATGCGAGCAACCCGGCCAGTTCATGGCGGCCGGCATTGAGCCCCCTGCGCCAGGCCAGCCAGCCGACCACGCCCAGAACAAGCGCCGATAGACCATATTCGAACGAGAGGTTCGTCGACTTACCGACCGAGAAGATGCCGGTGATCTTGGTGGCGATGTGCCATTCCGTCTGCCCCGACTGACCCGGGTCCATGACCAGCAGGAGGAGGACCACCACGACGGCCGACAGCCAATGCGATCTGATCAGATCCGCGCTGTCGGCGAAGCGTCGTGCGCGCCAGTCGTCGCGCAGCGCGACCGCGAGCATTCCGAAGCAGAAGCACACATAGAGGATCACGGGGAATATGCTGATCAGGCATATCCCGCCCAGGATGAGGGCCTGCGTGACGAGGAAGCTGTCCGAATGGCTCTTGCGCTGCTCGCTCGCCCTCTGAAGCGCGACGAACATCACCCCGAGCCCGAGAATGTAATTGAACAGCCCCCAGTAAAGCGGCTCGGAGTAGACCGCGAGAAGGACGACGAGAAGGATGGGAAGGTCCGTGCATTCCCCCCGCGCCTGCCGGCACCAGATCACGGCCAGGACGTAGATGGGACACCGCCGCGCAGATGAACAAGGTCAACGCGACCGGCGGTGATACGGCCTTACCCAGAAGGCTGGTGAACACGTCGATGGCGAGATTCGGATAGAGCCTGTCGCCGGCTTGAAAGAACTGGGCGACCATATCGTCGGCCAGCATCGTCTCCCACAGCGTCACTCGGAAGAGATGGTTCGGCCCGTCGACGAAGAAGGCCCCGCCCGAAACCAGGATCGGCAAAGTGGCCGCCAGGATGATGAGGGCCACATGCCCGCGGCGCGACCGTTTTACGGGCGGGCAAATGGCGCCGCGACCACGCTGGTCCCGGCCATTCAGTGCTCTCGCGGCGAGGACCTGGTCTTCCATGCCGGGAGTGTAGGCTGCCGCCTTCCGCCGGCAGCAGCCGTGCAAAATAGGTAGCTCATCGTGGCGCGGCGCATCCGCTCCGATGAGCTGCCGGCCGCGGCTGAATAGCCGCGGCCGGCGCGTCACTCCGCCGCCAGCCGCGGCGGCGGCAGCTTGCCTGCCATCGCCTTGGCGCTGGCTTCGCCCGGCGTCTCCTCGTCGCTGATCGCGGCCCAGCTGCTCTCGTCCTCGGCCTTGCCGAAGAAGCGGCCGAAGATCCAGCCGGTCAGGCGGCCGAGATCGTCCATGACCACGTAGAAGGACGGCACGAAGACAAGGGAGAGCACGGTCGAGACGATCAGGCCGCCGATCACCGCGATCGCCATCGGGGCGCGGAACTCGCCGCCATCGCCGACGCCATAGGCCGAGGGCAGCATGCCCGCCGCCATGGCGATGGTGGTCATCACGATCGGCCGGGCTCGCTTGTGCCCGGCTTCGAGCAGCGCGGTCATCCGGTCCTTGCCGCGCGCCACCTCCTCGACCGCGAAGTCGACCAGCATGATCGCGTTCTTGGTGACGATGCCCATCAGCATCAGCAGGCCGATATAGACCGGCATCGAGACGGGGTTGTGGGTGGCGAGCAGTGCGATCACCACGCCGCCGAAGGAGAGCGGCAGCGAGAGCAGGATGGTGATCGGCTGGAAGACCGAGCCGAACAGCAGGATCAGCACGGCGAGCACCAGCATCAGGCCGGTGGTCATCGCAGTGATGAAGCCCTCGACCACCTCGCCCTGGATCTCGGCGTCGCCGGTCGCGGCGATGCGCACGCCCTCGGGCAGGCCGACCTCCTTGACGATCTCCTGGAACTTCTCCTGCGCCGTGCCGAGCTCGAAACCGCGCTTCAGGTCGGCGCCGATGGTGGCGCGCCGAACGCGATCGTAACGGTCGATCGAGGACGGACCCTCGCCGAAGCCGATCTCGGCCACCGCCGTGAGCGGGATCGAGATGCCGGCCGTATTGACGACGCGCAGCGCCGCGATGTTGCGGATGTCGGCGCGGGCCGCCTCGTCGAGCTGGACGCGGATCGGCACCAGCCGGTCGCCGGCGTTGAACTTGGCGAGGTTCGGGCCGATGTCGCCGATGGTGGCGACGCGCAGCGCCTCCGAGATCGCCTCGGGCGTGACGCCGAGATTGGCGGCCTGCTCGAGCTTCGGCGTGACGCGCAGCTCCGGCCTCGCGAGCGAGCCGGCCGAGGCGACGTTGAGATAGCCGTCGACATGGCGCATGCGCGCCTCGATCTTCGCCACCGTCTCGTCGAGCGCATCGCCGTCCTTGGACAGGATCGAGAACGCCATCTCGCGCTCGCCGCGCTCGTTGACATACCAGGCGCGGACATCGGGCACGCTCGCCAGCTTCTCGGCGATGGTGACCTTGAGCACCTTCTGGGGCACGTCACGCTCCGCCTTCGGCGTCAGCAGGATGAAGACCGCGGCGCGGCGCACCTCGCGCTGGCCGGTCGGCGAGGCGCCGCCGAGCACGAAGACGTTGGTGACCTCAGGGATTTCACGCAGCTTGTCGACGATCTTGTCGGTGGCGACGGTGGTGTCGTCCAGGGTCGCGCCGGGTGGCAATTCGACCGATGCGACGATGCGGGCAGTGTCCTCCTCGGGGAAGAAGCCGGTCGGCAGCAGCGCCGTCGCCTTGATCGAGATGAACAGGAAGCCGAAGCCGGCGATGAGCGTTAGATAGGCCGTATTGAACGGAATCTTCCGCCAGCCCCGCGAGCCGTCGAAACGCGGCAGCACCGGGATGCGGCGCCGCTTCAGCGAGGCCTCGAGCAGCCAGGAATAGGCACGCATCACGAAGCCATCGCGGGCATCATGATGCTTCACCGGCCTGAACAGATAGGCCGCCATCATCGGCGTGATCAGGCGCGCGACCAGCAGCGAGAACAGCACGGCAACCGCGACAGTGAGACCGAACTGGCGGAAATACTGGCCGGCGATGCCGCCCATGAACGACACGGGCGCGAAGATCGCGACGATGGTCAGCGTGATCGCGATCACCGCGAGGCCGATCTCGTCGGCCGCCTCCATCGCGGCGCGATAGGGCGATTTGCCCATCTTCATATGCCGGACGATGTTCTCGATCTCGACGATGGCATCGTCGACCAGGATGCCTGTCACCAGGGTGATGCCGAGCAGGCTGACCAGATTCAGCGAGAAGCCGAGGATCTCCATCGCCCAGAAGGTGGGTATGGCTGACAGCGGCAGGGCGATCGCGGTGATCAGCGTCGCCCGCCAGTTGCGCAGGAAGGCGAAGACGACGAGCACGGCCAGCGCCGCGCCCTCCATCAGCGTCTCCATCGCCGCCTTGTAGTTGCCATGGGTGTAGGCGACGGCATCGTCGATCGGCTTCAACGCGATCGTCGGATAGCGCTTGTTGAGAGCGTCGATCTTGGCCGAGACCACGTCCTTGACCGAGAGCTCGCTCGACCCCTTCGAACGGAACACGGCGAAGGAGACGACCGGCTGCTTGTTGAGGCGGCCGAAGGCGCGCGGCTCGGAACTGGCGTCCTCGACGCGGCCGAGCTCCTTCAGGCGCACTTCGCGCCCGCCGGTGAGCTGGATCTTGCTGTCGGCGAGCTCCGCGACGGTCTTGGCGCTGGCGAGCGTGCGGATCGCCTGCTCCTGGCCGCCGACCTCGCCGCGCCCGCCGGCGAGATCGACATTGGTGGCGCGGATCTGGCGGTTGACCTCGCCGGCGGTGGTGCCGAGCGCCAGCAACCTGTCGGGATCGAGCGAGATGCGGATCTCGCGATCGACACCGCCATAGCGCTCGACCCGGCCGACACCCTTCAACCCCTGCAATTCACGCGCGACGACGTCGTCGACATGCCAGGAGAGCTGCTCCAGCGTCAGGCCGGGCGAGGAGGCGCCATAGGTCAGGATCGACTGCCCCTCGACATCGATGCGCTGGATCACCGGCTCGTCGATGGTACGCGGCAGGTCGGCCCTGATCTTGGCGATCGCGTCCTTGACGTCGTTGACGGCGCGGTCGGTGTTGGTTTCGAGCCGGAACTCGACCAGCGTCACCGAGGAGCCGTCGGTCAGCGTCGACATCACATGCTTGACGCCGGTGATGTTGGCGACCGCATCCTCGACGCGCTTGCTGACCTGGCTCTCGAGCTCGGCCGGGGCGGCACCCGACTGGGTCACCGTCACCGAGACGAAGGGCACGTCGATGTTCGGGAAACGCGTCACCGGCAGCTTCGAGAACGAGAGCAGCCCGAGCACGCACAGCACGACGAAGAGCAGGATCGCCGGAACCGGTTTCCGGATCGACCAGGCGGAGAAATTGACGCTCACGCAGGGCTCCCGTCAGTTCGTCGCGACCGGCGTGATGGCGTCGCCGTCACGCACGAAGGTGCCGGCCCGCGCCACCACGCTCTCGCCCTCTGCGAGGCCGGAGACGATCTCGGCGCGACCGCCGCCGATCAGGCCGAGCGTGACCTTCTTGGTCGTCACCCGCCCGTCCTTGACGGCCTGCACCATGGCGCCGCCGCGCGAATAGGTGATCGCCGAAAGCGGCAGCACGATGCTGGTCTTGCGGCCGGTCTCGATCACGCCGCGGGCGAAGGAGCCGACGGCGACCGGCGGATTGCCGGTCAGCGCGATGCGCAGCTTGCCGAGCCGCGAAGCCCGGTCGACCTCCGGCGAGATCAGCCGGATCTGGCCGGCGAGCGGCTTGTCGGAGCCGGCCGGGGTGACTGCGACCGACTGCCCGAGCTTGAGGTTGGGCAGTTCGACCTCGGCGACATCGGCTTCGAGCTCGATCGCGCCGTCGGCGATGATCTTGAACAGCGGCTCGGCCGCGGCCATCGTCGCCATGGCGCCGAGCTTGGCGTTGCGGCGGCTGACGATGCCGGCCTTCGGCGCCTTGATCTCTGTGCGTGCCAGCCTGACCTCGATGTCGCGCCCCTGCGCCTGCGACAGGGCAAGATCGGCCTCAGCCATCGCCAGCGCCTGCTTGGCCGAATTCAGCCGCGCCTGGCTGCCGCGGGCCACCGCGGCGCGCTGATCGAAGGTCTCCAGGCTGGCATTGCCGCTGTCGCGTAGCGCCTTGGTGCGGTCGAAGGCGTTGTTGGCCTGAACAAGGTTGGCCTCGGCCTCGACGATCTGCGCCTTGGCCTGGTCGATCGCAGCCTGCGCCTTGGCGGTCTGCGCCTGGTTCTGGGCGCGCTGGACCTCCAGCGTGGTGCGTGACAGCCGGGCCAGCACCTGGCCGGCGGCGACGCTGTCGCCCTCCTCGGCGAGCAGCTCGGTGATGACGAAGCCGTCGACCTCGGGCGTGACCAGAACCTCGTCTCGCGCGACCATCGAGCCGGAGACGACGACGCTCTGCACGATCTCGTCGCGCTTGGCCGATGTCACGGTGATCGCCGGCCCTGCCGAGGGCTGCTGGGCGGTGGCCGCGGAGGCCGGAGCCTGGGCGAACGCCACGGCAGGCGCGCAGCCAAGCGCGACGAGCGGCAGCAGGATCAGGGTCTTGGACGATACGGGCATGGTCGGTCTTCGTCTCTAGGAGGTTGGCTCGCCAGCGGGCGGCAGCAGCATGGTCTGCGCCAGGCCCCGCATCGCGGCGAACAGGGCTTCGGCGCCAGCGGCGGCGTCGAAATCGGGATCGACGGCGCGCCGGCAGAAGAAGCCGTCCGCCATCATGAACAGCGCCGTCAGAAAGCGCGCTTGATCGAGATTGCTCGGCAGCTCGCCACTTGCCTTGGCAGCCGCGACGGCAGCACCGAGGCCTTGCTCGACCACCTCGTCGAAACCGGCACAGATTTGCGCCATCTCAGGCGTGCGCGAGGCCTCGGCCCAGATCTGCAACGCGATGATCGCCTTCTCGCGCGGCTTGCGCACCATATGCTGGCGGCCAAGTTCCTCGAGCTGGTCGAGCAAGCCGCCTTTGGCCGGATCTAGCTGGGCAAAGTCGGCCGCGACGTCCGTCCGATCGCGCTCGCTGATGCCGGCGATGAGCGCATCCTTCGACGAGAAGTAGCGGTAGAGATTGCCGGGGCTCATCGCAGCTTCGGCGGCGATGTCGTTCATCGTCGCGACATGGAAACCGGCGCGCGCAAAGACGCGCTCGGCCGCATCGAGGATGCGGATATGGCGCTCGGAGAGACCGCGTTCGGCCGAGAAGGAGGAAACGACTGGTGACATGCTTGTTTGGAACAATGAGAATGAATGTTCATTCTCATGCCTGAACCTGGCTCGAAAGTCAATTGTCGTCAGCACTGAGGGTTGCATTGCCAGAGGTGTATTGATGAAAGATTGCACGGAGCATGCACGGCGCTGGCCTCTGCCATGCCGACCCTAGCTTACAATTTGCTTGCAGTAACAGTCGGCAAACCGCATTTTAGGCGTGATCCGGCGCGAGAATCTGGCCTCGGGAGCGCAATCGACCATCGCGATGAACGATCTGTCCTATCGCTTCCCAAGCCGTCGCCGGACCGAGCCTTCCCCGCCGCGGCGCAAGCCGGTGCTGATCGTGCTCCACCAAGAGCATTCGACCCCCGGCCGCGTCGGCCGCCTCATCGCCGAGCGCGGCCACACCCTCGACATCCGCAAGCCGCGTTTCGGCGACCCGCTGCCGCAGACCATGCAGGACCATGCCGGCGCGGTGATCTTCGGCGGGCCGATGAGTGCCAACGATCCCGACGACTTCGTCAAGGCGGAGACCGACTGGATCGGTGTCTGCCTCAAGGAGGATGCGCCCTTCCTCGGCCTCTGCCTGGGCGCTCAGATGCTCGCCCGCCATCTCGGCGCGACCGTCTACACCCACGCGCAAGGCCGGGCCGAGGTCGGCTACTACCCACTCAGCCTGACGGAAGCCGGCCATGCCGACGCCGCAGCCACTGGCTGCACCTGGCCGAGCATTGTCTATCAATGGCATCGCGAGGGCTTCGACTGCCCAACTGGCGCCGAATGCCTGGCGACCGGCGGCGACTTCCCGGTCCAGGCGATCCGCAGCGGCGGCAAGGCCTATGGCCTACAATTCCATCCCGAGGTGACGCTGGCGATGATGTGCCGCTGGTCGGTGCGCGGCCATGAGCGCACGATGATGCCGGGCGCACAGTTGCGCCATCAGCATCTCGACGGCTGGTACCAGCACGATCCTGCCGTGCGCGTCTGGCTCGATGGTTTCCTCGATCACTGGCTGAAAGAGCCGGCCGACCGGGACGCCATCGCGTGACTCGCACCGCCATCGTCCTCGGCGCCGGCATGGTCGGCGTCTCCTGCGCGCTCGCGCTGCAGAAGCGCGGCCTCAAGGTGACGCTGATCGACCGGCGCGATCCCGGCCGCGAGACCTCCTACGGCAATGCCGGCGTGATCAGCCGCTCCTCGATCATGCCGCTCAACAATCCCGGCCTGTGGAAGAACCTGCCGAAATATCTGAGCAATCGGCATGCCGCGGTGCGCTACCGGCTCGGCCATCTCTTGGCCAATCCCGGCTGGATCCTCGGCTTCCTCAACGAGGCGAGGCCGGAGAAGCTCGCACCGCGTGTCGCCGCCCTGGAAAGCCTGGTCACGCCGGCCCTGCCCCTGCACAAGCGCCTGATGACCGAGGCCGGCATCGCCTGGCGCCTGCGCGACACCGGCTTCCTCGAGCTCTGGCGCAGCGAGACCGGCCGGGCTGCCGCCGAGGCGCGCCGCACCTTCCTCGAGGCTCATGGCGTGCGTGTCGAGGCGCTCGACCGCCAGGCCCTCTCGGCGCTGGAGCCGAGCCTGAATCCGATCTTCTCGGCCGCCCTGCATCACAAGGACAGTGCCTCGGTCGACTGGCCGGGGGCTGTGGTCGAGGCCTATGCCACCCTTTTCGTTGCCCGCGGCGGCACGATCCTGCGCGACGAGGTCACCGCCCTGTCGAGGCAGAGCGAAGGCTGGCGCGCCACAGGCAAGGGCACACAGCACGACGCCGATCTCGCAGTGGTCGCGCTCGGCCCCTGGAGCGCCGATTTGTTGCGCCCGCTCGGTCTCAAGGTCCCGCTCGATGTCGAGCGCGGCTATCACCGCCACTACAAGCCGGCGCAGGGGCGCTTCCTCAACCGGCCGCTCTACGATGTCGAGGCGTCCTACATGCTGGCGCCGATGGAGCTCGGCCTGCGCCTGACCAGCGGCGTCGAGCTCGCCCATCGCGACGCGCCCGATAGCCACGCCCAGATCGACCAGGTGCTGCCGCGAGCGCGCGAAGCCTTCCCCCTGACTGAAGCAGCGGAAGACGCCACCTGGCGCGGCTCGCGCCCGACCTTGCCGGATTCACTGCCGATGATCGGGCAGGCACCGCGCAATCCCGGCCTCTGGCTCGCCTTCGGCAACCAGCATATCGGCTTCTCGACCGGCCCCGTGACGGGCGAAATCCTGGCCGCCCAGATCTGCGGCGAGACGCCCATTGCCGATCCGACGCCGTTCAGGCCGGAGCGGTATCTTTAACCTGCATCAGGCAGGTCCACCCGCATCCATCCCGTGAGTGTAGTCTTCATAGACCATGAAGGCGCAAGGATGATCGTGGAAGCTCTCGATGAGGAGGGGCTTGACCTCCTCCGACCAGGACAACTTTCCGAGCCCCGCACCGATTTTCGGCAACGCGACTGACTCCACAGCCGATGTCCCGGCCCAGTTTGCCAGCTTCCTCAGGGAGCGCCGCAGGAAGGGCAGCGTGGCGTGATACATGTCCGGCTGGGTCGCGAGGTAGATGAAGCCCGGCCTGCCCTCTGAGGGCGGGTGAACCCAGATATCGCCGCCGTTGAATCGTCCTTGCCGGGCATGGCGCTTGAATGCGGCCTGGACTTGCGGCCATCGGGACGAGATTTTGAAGGCAAGGCCAGTTCCGAGGCCTTCCTGATTTCCGGCCGCGACACCTTGGGCGATATACTGCTCGCGAGCCTGAAGAATATCGCCGGACACGAAGTGGATCATTACGTCCCCCTCCGAAACCCGGAATCCCTGCGAGCAGCGTAGCGACGACGCAATCCAGAAGCCATATGGCTAGAAGCTGGATTGCTTTGCTACGTTCGCAATGACGGATACGCCTCAGACCTGCCGCGCCACCATCATCTTCTTCACTTCCGCGATCGCCTTGGCCGGGTTGAGGCCCTTCGGGCAAGCGTTGGCGCAGTTCATGATGGTGTGGCAGCGATAGAGCCGGAACGGGTCCTCGAGATCATCGAGGCGCTCGCCTGTGGCCTCGTCGCGGCTGTCGATCAGCCAGCGATAGGCCTGCAGCAGCGCGGCGGGGCCGAGATAGCGATCGCCGTTCCACCAATAGCTCGGGCACGAGGTCGAGCAGCAGGCGCACAGGATGCACTCATAGAGACCGTCGAGTTTCTCGCGGTCGTCCTTGGCCTGCTTCCACTCCTTTTCGGGCGCCGGCGTCGTCGTCTTGAGCCAGGGCTCGATCGAGGCGTGCTGGGCGTAGAAGCGGGTCAGGTCAGGAACGAGGTCCTTGACCACCGGCATGTGCGGCAGCGGATAGATCGCGACCTTGCCCTTGCCGCCGCATTCGTCGATGCCGGTGGTGCAGGCGAGGCCGTTCTTGCCGTCCATGTTCATGGCGCAGGAGCCGCAGATGCCCTCGCGGCAGGAGCGCCGGAAGGTCAGCGTCGGATCGACCTTGTTCTTGATCCAGATCAGCGCGTCGAGCACCATCGGTCCGCAATCGTCGCGGTCGACATAATAGGTGTCGGTGCGCGGATTGGCGGTGTCGTCCGGGTTCCAGCGATAGATCTTGAACTCGGTGACCTTCTTGGCCCCGGCCGGCTTCGGCCAGGCCTTGCCCTCGGTCAGGCGGGAGTTCTGCGGGAGCGTGAATTCAGCCATCGGTCAGATCGTCCTCAGTACACCCGCGCCTTCGGCTTGATGTATTCGATGTCGTTCGAGAGCGTGTAGGTGTGCACCGGACGGTCATCGAGCGTGACGGTGCGCTGCTCGTCGTCGATCCAGGCGAGCGTGTGCTTCATCCAGTCCTTGTCGTCGCGGTTCGGATAATCCTCGCGGGCATGGGCGCCGCGGCTCTCCGGACGCTGCAGCGCCGAGTCCATGGTGACCACCGCCTGGGTGATCAGGTTCTCGAATTCGAGCGTCTCGATCAGGTCCGAGTTCCAGATCAGCGAGCGGTCGGTGGTACCGATGTCAGTGATGCCGGCCCAGACCTCGTGGATCGCCTTGTGGCCCGCCTCGAGCGTCTCGCCGGTCCGATAGACGGCGCAATCGGACTGCATGGTCCGCTGCATCTTGTCGCGCAGCACCGCGGTCGGTGTGCCGCCCTTGGCGTTGCGGTACTTGTCGAGGCGGCTCAGCGAGAGATCGGCCGAATTCGCCGGCAGCTCCGGCTGCGTCTCGCCGGCCTTGACGGTCTCGGCGCAGCGCAGGCCCGCGGCGCGGCCGAAGACGACGAGGTCGATCAGCGAGTTCGAGCCGAGGCGGTTGGCACCGTGGACGGAGACGCAGGCCGCCTCGCCGATCGCCATCAGACCCGGCACGACCCGATCCGGATCGCCGTCGACCTTGGTCAGCACCTCGCCATGGAAGTTCGTCGGGATGCCGCCCATGTTGTAGTGCACCGTCGGGATCACCGGGATCGGCTCGCGGGTGACGTCGACGCCGGCGAAGATCTTGGCGCTCTCCGAGATGCCGGGCAGGCGCTCATGCAGGATCTTCGGGTCGAGATGGTCGAGATGCAGGTAGATGTGATCCTTGTCCTTGCCGACGCCGCGGCCGGCCCGGATCTCCATCGTCATCGAGCGTGAGACGACGTCGCGTGAGGCGAGGTCCTTGGCTGATGGCGCATAGCGCTCCATGAAGCGCTCGCCCTCGGAATTGGTGAGGTAGCCGCCCTCGCCGCGGGCGCCCTCGGTGATCAGGCAGCCCGAGCCGTAGATGCCGGTCGGATGGAACTGCACGAACTCCATGTCCTGCATCGGCAGGCCGGCGCGCAGCACCATGCCGCCGCCGTCGCCGGTGCAGGTATGGGCCGAGGTCGCCGAGAAATAGGCGCGGCCATAGCCGCCGGTCGCCAGGATCGTCTGCTGCGAGCGGAAGCGATGCAGCGTGCCGTCATCGAGCTTGAGCGCGAGCACACCACGGCAATGGCCGTCCTCGTCCATGATCAGGTCGATGGCGAAGTACTCGATGAAGAACTCGGTGTTGTAGCGCAGCGCCTGGCCATAAAGCGTGTGCAGCATGGCGTGGCCGGTGCGGTCGGCGGCGGCGCAGGTGCGCTGGGCCGGCGGACCGTTGCCGAAATCGGTGGTCATGCCGCCGAAGGGGCGCTGGTAGATCTTGCCGCTCTCGGTGCGCGAGAACGGCACGCCCCAATGCTCGAGCTCGTAGACCGCGGCCGGCGCGTTGCGCACGAGGTATTCGATCGCATCCTGGTCGCCGAGCCAGTCCGACCCCTTGACGGTGTCGTACATGTGCCACTGCCAGGTGTCCTTGCCCATATTGCCGAGCGAGGCGGCAACGCCGCCCTGGGCCGCAACGGTGTGCGAGCGGGTCGGGAAGACCTTGCTGATGCAGGCGGTGCGCAGGCCGGCCTGCGAGCAGCCGACCGTGGCGCGAAGCCCGGCGCCGCCGGCGCCGACGACGACGACGTCGAAGGTGTGGTCGGTGATGGCGTAGGCCTGGCCGGTATAGGCCGGGGTGGCGCGGGCGCGGGTGATCGCCATGATCAGCCTCCGAACGAGATCTTCAGGAGCGCGAAGGCGCAGGCGGCGCCGACGGCGATCGCAAAGAAGGTGTTGGCCATCACGGCGAGGATCTTCAGCCCCTCGTGCTGGATGTAGTCCTCGATGACGACCTGCATGCCGAGGCGCATATGGACGGCGCCGGACACGGTGAAGAGCAGCATCAGGATCGCGACATGCGGCTTGGCCAGCGTCGCGATCGCAGCGCCGTAGGGCTTGCCGATCAGCGACAGCACGATGCACAGAAAGCCGATCGTCAGGATGACGTTGGCGACGGCGGTGACGCGCTGCAGCCAGAAATGGCCGGTGCCGGACTTGGCCGAGCCGAGACCGCGAACGCGGCCGAGCGGGGTGCGCATCGAGGAGTTGGAGAGCATCGGTTGTTCCTCAACGCGTCAGGGCGATGATCCAGACGAGCACGGTGAGCGCGCCGGAGACGGCGACGCTGTACTTCGCCAGATTCGTGCGGGTCTGCGGATCGAAGCCATGGCCGAGATCCCAGACGAAATGGCGGAGTCCCCCGACCATGTGGTGCAGCAGCACGAAGGTGTAGCCGAACAGCACCAGCCGGCCGAGGATGGAGCCGGCGATCGCCTGGGCGGTCTCGTAGGCGGCCGGGCCGGAGGCAGCAGCGATGAGCCAGAGCGCGATCAGCAAGGTACCGCCGTAAAGCGCCGAGCCGGTGGCGCGATGGGCGATCGACATCGCCATGGTCCAGGACCAGCGATAAATCTGCAGATGCGGTGAAAGCGGGCGCGCCGCCGGTCTGGACTCGGCCAAGTCTTGAACTCCCGACCTTTCAAGCTCACGAAGCGAAGATCGCTTGGTATCGTTCTAGAGTGAATGGCTCTCTAACGAAACCATCTCCTTGCCGCAATGCGATAGGCGATTGTGCACTTACAGAAATCGAAATCTGTAACTTTTCTTGCCCAGAAGGTCGCCGGAGGCCGGGCTGCGAAAATCGCCTAAAGCCGGACAAGCGCTGCTCGCAACCCTTTCCGCAGGGTCATATCGCACAGGGCGAGCGAGGACCATCATGAAGCTGGGCATGAGCCTTCCAAAGTTCGACGCCGAACTGAACACCGACACTTGCGACCCTTACAACAATGCCGAGTTGACGCTGACGCTGAAGCTCGGCTTCCGGCAGATCAATCCCGCCGCGGGCGCCGACGAAGGCACCTATCACGACTATGGCCGCGCCACCGCCCCGACCCGCAAGATCGTCAAATGGACGGTCGGCAGCTGGAATCTGTGGCGGAAGAACTTCGTCGACACCGCCACCCGCTTCTGGAACGGCAAGTTCTGGCTCTCCAACAACTTCCCGGTCTACGAGTTCGATAAGAACGGCACGAAATACCGGCCCAACATCTGGTGCCTGCTGAAGATCGAGGATCGCGACATCGCGCTCGGCGGCCAGCATCACGTCATCGACGTGGTCCGGCTGCACAAGAGCGAGACCTGGTTCGGCTCGCATGCCAAGCTCTATGACAGCCTCGACACCAACTCGGTGCAGAAGGGCACGAACAGCAAGGGCAAGCCGATCATGCAGCGCGCTCATGTCCACGAGGTCGGCCATCTGCTCGGCCTCGGCCATGTCGACATCGGCAAGGCGCATTGCCTGCCCAGCGGCGACACCAATGCGAGCGACTGCTACGGCGTCGCCGACGTCGACAAATATTCGGTGATGGGCCAGGGCATGCAACTGCGCCTGACCCACGCCATGCCCTGGCGCAGGGCGATGACGACCTTGTCGGGCAAGGGCAGCGTGCTGACGGAGAGCGACTGGGAGGCGAAGCTGCAGCGCATCTATCCGCGCATTCCGGCCGAGATCGCCAAGAACGCGATGCTCACCCACCGCCCCTTGCGCAAATGACGCCCGGCCGGATCGCCATGTCAGGAACCGCCCGACGAAACTTCGCCATGGTCATTCTCGTTCTCAGCGGGATGCTGGGTCTGCTCGGCCCCGCCCACGCCACAGGAAAGCGCTGTCAGATGAACGCGATCGAACGCTCCAAATGCATCATCGAGGCGATTCTCGCCGATATCAGCCGGACCTACACCCAGGTCGGTGGTGGCGGGATCAGCGCGATCAAGCAGAACTCGACCTCCTCCTTCACCGTCTCGATCTCGCAGGAGGAGCGGGTCGACCTCCTGACCTACGAGGCGACGATCGACGCCAAGGGCAAGGTCAGCGTCAGGAAGACAGGCGAGGACACCAAGTCGCCCTGAGGCCGGGTTAGCGCGGCAGCAAAGCCCAATAGTCGAGATCGAGGATCACGCCATCGGCATACTGGTCGGCGTGCTTCAGCGGATGCTCGTTGCAGGGCAGGTTCTTGGTAGCGACCAGACGGAGCCGGAGAGCGCCGACATCCGAACGTCCCGGCACCTCGGCGCTCTCCAGCACCTCGCTCCAGGCGAAGACGGTGTCGCCGGCAAAGAGCGGCGAGACGTGCCGGCCCGCATTGATCGCGGCGATGTGGAAGGCGTTGCCGAGTCCGTTGAACGACAGGGCTCGCGCCAGGCTGATGACGTGGCCGCCATAGATCAGGCGCTTGCCGAAGCGAGTCTCGCGCGCGCCGTAGCCGTCGAAATGCACCTTGGCGGTGTTCTGGTAGAGGCGGGTCGCGATCTGGTGCTCGGCCTCCTCGACCGTCATGCCGTCGACGTGGTCGATACGCTCGCCCATCTGGTAATCGCCCCAGCGAAAGGGCGAACCCGCGAGTGCATCGTCATAGGCTGCAAGATGCAGCGGCGGGCAGCCCTCGCCCAGCGCCTCCGGTGCGACGCTCTTCGGCAGCTCCGGCACCAGCTCGAACTCCGCCGGCGTGCCGGGGCGGCGCTTGCGAACCAGCACCCAGCGAGCATAGCTCAGCACGATCTCATTGTGCTGGTTGCGGCCGATCGAGCGGACATAGACGATGCCGGCATCGCCGCCCGAGGTCTGCTTCAGCCCGATCACCTCAGAGCTGGTCGAGAGCGTGTCTCCCGGGAAGACCGGCTTGAGGAAGCGGCCATCGGCATAGCCGAGATTGGCGACCGCATTGAGCGAGACGTCCGGCACCGTCTTGCCGAAGACGATGTGGAAGACGAGAAGGTCGTCGACCGGTGCGGCGGGATAGCCGACCGCCCTGGCGAAGGCGTCGGAGGACTGCACGGCGAAGCGCGTCCCGTAGAGCGCGGTGTAGAGCGAGACGTCGCCGACCGTGACCGTGCGCGGCGTCGCGTGGACAATGGTCTCGCCGAGCCGGAAATCCTCGAAGAAGCGGCCGGTATTGGTCTTGCTGGGGCTGTCGGACATCGGCTCGGCTCTCGCGACGGGGCTTCATAGTGCGCTGCGGCGCGGCCCGCCGTAAAGCCGCTCCGAAGTCGAAGGCTACCGGAAGTCGCACGGCCGCAAGCCCGCGTGGAACCAGGTGATCATCGAATAGATGTCGTAGACCGGCAGCCTAGTCGCCGCCTGCACCGCCGCGGCATAGGGCGGCATGTTGGTGCACTCGAGCACGATGGCGCCGACTTCCGGGTGTTCCGCGACCAGCCGCCGCGCCGCCTCGACCACGTCCTGCTCGGCGAGGTCGATGTCCATCTCCTCCTTCTCCGCCTTGATCAGCACGCGGAAGAATTCGCGGCCGTTCTCGGTGCCGGTCACCGGCGTGTCGGCGGGAACGCCGACGGCCGCGAGATGCTGTGGCGTCAGCGTCGCCGCCGAGACGGTGACGAGGCCGACGCGCTTGCCGGGCGGCAGGGTCGCCTGCACCCAGGGCACCTGCATCAACGAGGAGGTCGCGACGGGCACGCCGACCGCCGCCGCCAGCTCTTGCTGGAACAGTGAGAGGAAGCCGCAATTGGTGGTGACCGCCTCGGCACCGAGCCGGACCAGCTCCTGCGCCGCCGCAACGAAGTCCGGGAGCAGCCCGGCCGCCCCCTTCAGCACCACCTTCTCCGGGCTCGCGCCGGAGACGACGCGGTAGAGCACCGGGAAGGGCCAGGTCGTGGCATTGCCCATGTCGCCGAAGATGCGCGGAAAGCGCGCCTCCAGCATCAGCACGCCGAGCGGCGCACCATAGAGCGCCTTGCCGCCCTTCGCGATGCCCCGCCTGCTCATGCGGTGATCTCAACCAGCTTCGTCAGGTCGACATTGGCGCCGCAGACGAGGACGCCGAGGCGCTCGCCCGGCTGCGGCTTGTAGACCCCGCCGATCAGCGCCCCGAGCGCCGCAGCGCCGCCGGGCTCGACCGCCAGGCGGAAATCACGCCAGAGCACGCGCTGCGCCTCGACGATCGCCGCATCCGGCACCAGCGCGACATGATCGACCGCATCCTTGCAGACGTCATAGACCAGCTGCCCGGCATTGCGGGCCCCCAACGAATCGGCCGCGACCGAAGCGACGGTCACGGTCACCGGGCCCTTCGCCTCCAAGGCGGCCTGCAGCGCCCGCGAGCCCTCCGGCTCGACGCCGACGACCTTGACGCTGCTGCCAGCGAACCAGGCGGCGATGCCGGAGATCAAACCGCCGCCGCCGACCGCGACCAGCACGGTGTCGAGATCAGGCTCTTGGCTTTGCCATTCGCGGCCGAGCGTGCCCTGTCCGGCGATCGTCTCCTTGGCCGAGAAGGGGTGGATCTTCAGCGCGCCGGTCTCGGCCACGAACTTGTCGCAGGCGGCCTGGGCATCGTCATATTGCGCGCCGCCGATGCGGACCTCGGCGCCGAAGCGGCGGATCGCTTCGATCTTGGCGGCCGGCGAGATCTCCGGCACGAAGATCGTCGCCTTCACGCCGCGCTTGCCGGCGGCATAGGCGACGGCCGCGCCGTGATTGCCACCCGAGGCCGCGGCAACGCCGGCGGCTGGAACATCGAGCGAGAGCAGATTGTTGAAGGCGCCGCGCGTCTTGAACGAGCCGGCATGCTGCAGGCTTTCGAGCTTGAGCGAGACATCGGCGCGCGAGCCGAAGGCACCGGTACCGAGCCGCATCACCGGAGTGGTGCGAGCATGGCCGGCAATGCGGTCAGCCGCGGCCTCGATCATCGAGCGCGGCACAGGCTTGTCTGTCATGGCTGGATCCTGGACGAGGGAGCGATCCGCGACATAGGTCCAGATCGCGATAGGTAGACCGTGGCTATCGCGTCCCGGTGGATCGGGGAAGGGCTTCCCGCGCCCGACGGCAATGTGCCGGGCGACGACCAGCGCCGCGAGGGCATCGAGGGCGTCATCAGCCGCAGCCCCGCGCGGCGGCTTCGCGTGGATGATGGCGTCCGGCAGCCCCGCCGCCAGCAGCAGGGCGCGGCGCTCAGTTATCCCCGCCGGATTGACCACGCCCTTGATCTTCTTGGGGTGCACCAACGGGGCGCCGCGCATGGTCCGGAAGGCGAGCTCGGGATGCGTCTCGAAGATGCGCGCCCGCCAATCCGGCTCGGCCCGCAGCAGCGCATCGATCTCGCGGATGCGCGGGAACAGGTGGAAGCCCTGCTTCGAGACCATGCGCGGCGGCTCCGAACTCGCCAGCGCCAGCCGGCAGGCCTCGGCATAGTCGGCGGCATGGACGGCGACGCGCGAGGGGATCGAGAACACCGAGGATTGTCGCTCGCCGAGCAGCGCCCGCACCGCCTGCTCCGGCCCCCGTCCCGATCCGGCGATCCGGTCCGGCAGGCCGATCGGCATGTCGACCCCGATCAGCTCTGGCACAGGCGGGCCAGCGAGCAGGTCGCTCCAGCGCGTGAAGACGCGGAAGAAGGGCGCCTCCGCTCCCGAGACATCGGCAAAGGCCGCGATCCAGCCCGCCTTGCAGCCATCGACACCCGCAATCCAGCCCATCACAGCCCTGTCATCCGTCTTTCGCAGAACTGACATTGCATTGCGGCGCAGCTTAGTGTGCACTGCAGCGAACCCGGCGACCCTCAATCCGGAGAACCATAATGACCGATATCCGTCCGCGCCGCAGCGTCCTCTATATGCCGGGCTCCAATGCTCGCGCCCTCGAGAAGGCCCGCGAGATCGCCGCCGACGCGCTGATCCTCGATCTCGAGGACGCGGTCGCTCCCGATGCCAAGGAGCTGGCGCGCGAGCAGGTCTGTTCCGCGGTCAAGGCCGGCGGCTACGGCCGCCGTGAGCTGGTCATCCGCACCAACGGCGTCGATACGCCCTGGTTCGACGCCGATCTCGCTGCTGCGACGGAGGCTGCGCCCGACGCGATCCTGATCCCGAAGGTCTCCTCGCCTGAGACCCTCGTCGAGATCGGTCACCGCCTGACCGGGCTCTGGGCCAAGCCGAAGACGCGGGTCTGGGCGATGATCGAGACGCCGCTGGCTATCCTCGATTGCGAGAAGATCGCCCGCGCCGCCCGCGATCCCTCGACCCGCCTCGCCTGCTTCATCCTCGGCACCAACGACCTCGCCAAGGAAACCCGCGCCCGCTTCGTGCCGGGCCGCGCGCCGATGCTGCCCTGGCTGACCACGGCGATCCTTTCCGCCCGCGCCCATGGCATCGACGTCGTCGACGGCGTCTACAACGACCTCAAGGACGAGGCCGGCTTCCGCGCCGAATGTGAGCAGGCCCGCGATCTCGGCTTCGACGGCAAGACCCTGATCCATCCGAACCAGGTCGCGGTGGCGAACAGCGTCTTCGCGCCGGAGGAGACGGAGCTCGCCCGAGCCCGCGCCATCATCTCGGCCTTCGACGAGCCGGCGAACGCCGACAAGGGCGCGATCCAGCTCGACGGCCGCATGGTCGAGCGCCTGCACGCCGAGATGGCCAAGCGCGTGGTCGCGCTCGCCGAGGCGATCGCGGCCTGAGGCTGCCTTGATCGGCTGTCATCCCGGGCGACCCAAGGGAAGCCCAGGATCACAGCGCGTCAGGTTCACGCCGGTCGAACCGATCGTTTCGCCTTGCCCAGGACGACGTGGTATCCGGGAAGTCATGACGCCTTCCCTCCCCTACCGCCCCAATGTCGGCATCGCCCTGTTCAACGCCGACGGCCGGATCTTCGCCGGCCGCTCGCACAGCGCCGGCCCCGAGATCGTCCTGCCGGGCTTCGACTGGCAGATGCCGCAAGGCGGGATCGATGCGAACGAGGATATCGTCGCGGCTGCTCGCCGCGAGCTGGCCGAGGAAACCGGCGTGACCAGCGCCACCCTCCTCGCTGCCACACAGGAGTGGTGGGCCTACGACTTCCCCGCCTATGCCGGCCCGCCGCATAAGCTGACCGCCTTTCGCGGCCAGCGTCAGCGCTGGGTCGCCTTCCGCTTCACCGGCGCCGAGGCCGAGTTCGACATCACCATGCCGAACGGCGACGAGCCCGCCGAGTTCTCGGAATGGGCCTGGCTGCAGCTGGCGCAGATGCCGGCGCGCGTCGTGCCGTTCAAGCGGGCGGTCTATGAGAAGGTGGTCGCGGCCTTTGCCGGGTTCGCCGTCCCGGCTAGCTGACTCTTTCTTCTCCGGGAACAACGAAAAAGGGCCGCTTGCGCGGCCCCTTCGCATCTTGTCCCACGTCGCGAGGCGTGATCAGGCAGCCTTGCGCTGCTCGAACACGCCCTTGAACTCGCGCAGCTGCACGAGCTGGTCATGCAGGCGCTTCTTCTCGGCTTCGTCATGCGAGCCGGCATGGCGGGTCTCGGCGGTCAGGATTTCCTGATCAAGCACGGCGTTGTCGACGTCCTCGAGGAAGCGGGCCTGCTCGGCCAGGATGGTGACGCTCGTCGCGTTGACCTCGGCGAGGCCACCCGAAACGAAAAATTCCTTGCCGTTGCTGGAATCGGTCTGGACCAGGACGATGCCGGGCTTCAGCACAGCAACCACCGGAGCATGGCCGGCGAGCACGGTCATCTCGCCCTCGACCGACGGTACGATGACGCTGACGGCTTCGCCCGAGAACAGGATGCGCTCCGGCGAGACGAGTTCGAATGTGAAGGTGGCCATCGTAAAATCTCTCCAGGCTCGTCATGGTCGGGACTGAGCCGACCATCCCTGAAACCAGTGTCTTCCCATCCAGAGATTCTCAGGCCAAGGCCCGAGAATGACGCGTGTCACACCTCCCGGCCGGCAGAAGCCGGCCGGAATGGCCCGTGAAACTTACGCCGCCTCGGCAGCCAGCCGCTGGGCCTTCTCGATCGCCTCGTCGATCGAGCCAACCATGTAGAAAGCCGCTTCCGGCAGGTGGTCGTACTTGCCCTCGACCAGGCCCTTGAAGCCCTTGATCGTGTCTTCGAGCGCAACGAGCTTGCCCGGCGAACCGGTGAAGACTTCCGCGACGAAGAAGGGCTGCGACAGGAAGCGCTCGATCTTGCGGGCGCGGGCGACGGCGAGCTTGTCCTCTTCCGAGAGCTCGTCCATGCCCAGGATCGCGATGATGTCCTGCAGGGCCTTGTAGCGCTGGAGGATCTGCTGGACCTGGCGGGCGACGCCATAGTGCTCGTCACCGACGATGGCGGCCGAGAGCATGCGCGAGGTCGAGTCGAGCGGGTCAACCGCCGGGTAGATGCCCTTTTCCGCGATCGAGCGCGAGAGCACGGTCGTGGCGTCGAGGTGGGCGAAGGAGGTCGCGGGCGCCGGGTCGGTCAGGTCGTCCGCCGGCACGTAGATCGCCTGCACCGAGGTGATCGAGCCCTTGTTGGTGGTGGTGATCCGCTCCTGCAGGTTGCCCATGTCAGTGGCGAGCGTCGGCTGATAGCCCACCGCCGACGGAATACGACCGAGGAGCGCCGACACTTCCGAGCCGGCCTGGGTGAAGCGGAAGATGTTGTCGACGAAGAACAGCACGTCCTGGCCACGGTCGCGGAAGTCTTCCGCGACGGTCAGGCCGGACAGGGCGACGCGCATGCGGGCGCCCGGCGGCTCATTCATCTGGCCGTAGACGAGGGCGCACTTGGAGCCTTCGCCGCCGCCCTTCTTGTTCACGCCCGACTCGATCATCTCGTGATAGAGGTCGTTGCCCTCGCGGGTGCGCTCACCGACGCCGGCGAACACGGAATAACCACCGTGGGCCTTCGCGACGTTGTTGATCAGCTCCATGATCAGCACGGTCTTGCCCACGCCGGCGCCGCCGAACAGGCCGATCTTGCCGCCCTTGGCGTAGGGAGCCAGCAGGTCGACGACCTTGATGCCGGTGACCAGGATCTGCGCTTCCGTGGCCTGATCGGCATAGCTCGGAGCCGGCTGGTGGATGCCGCGGGTGCCCGAGGTCTTGATCGGGCCGGCTTCGTCGACCGGCTCGCCGATGACGTTCATGATGCGGCCGAGGCACTCGTCGCCGACCGGAACCGCGATCGGCGCGCCGGTGTCGGTGACTGCCTGGCCGCGAACCAGACCTTCGGTCGAGTCCATGGCGATGGTGCGGACCGTGTTCTCGCCGAGATGCTGGGCGACCTCGAGGACGAGGCGGTTGCCGAGATTGTCGGTCTCGAGCGCGTTCAGGATCTCCGGCAGGGCGCCGTCGAACTGCACGTCGACGACGGCGCCGATGACCTGGGCAACGCGGCCGGTGCCGGTGTTGGCGGGCTTGTCGGTCTTGGTCTTGGTAGCGGCTTTGGCCATGGTTCGAACCTCGGATGCGAAGCGTGTCGGATGGCCGGCACGCCGGCCTGAATTTAGGCGGTTAGAGCGCTTCCGCGCCGGAGATGATCTCGATCAGTTCCTTGGTGATCATCGCCTGACGCGAGCGGTTGTAGATCGTCGTCTGCTTCTTGATCATCTCGCCGGCATTGCGTGTGGCGGAGTCCATGGCGGACATGCGCGCGCCCTGCTCGGAGGCGGCGTTCTCGAGCAGCGCCCGCAGCACCTGGACAGCCAGGTTGCGCGGCAGCAGCGTCTCGAGGATCTCGCTCTCTTCCGGCTCGTAGTCGTAGACCGCGTCGGTCGTCTTGGCGCCGGCCGGAATCTCGGCCGGGATGATCTGCTGCGCCGTCGGGATCTGCGCGATCACCGATTTGAACTTCGAGAAGAACAGCGTCGCGACATCGAACTCGCCATTGGCGAAGCGCGTCAGGATGTTCTGCGCGATCGTCTCGGCATTGACGAAGCCGAGCTGCTTGAAGGCACGCAGGTCGACGAGCTCGATGATATCCGCGGCGAACTGCCGGCGCAGGATGTCATAGCCCTTCTTGCCGACGCAGATGATCTTGACGGTCTTGCCTTCGGCCTTGAGCGCATTCGCCTTGTCGCGGGCGAGACGAGCGATCGAGGAGTTGAAGGCGCCGCACAGGCCGCGCTCGGCCGTGCAGACGACGAGCAGCTGGACCTTGTCCGAGCCCGTGCCGGCGATCAGGCGCGGCGCGCTGCCACTGGCAAGGCCGCCGGCGAGGTTGGCCAACACCGCTTCCATGCGCTCGGCATAGGGACGGGCCGCCTCGGCCGCGGTCTGGGCGCGGCGCAGCTTCGCCGCCGCGACCATCTGCATGGCCTTGGTGATCTTCTGCGTCGCCTTCACCGAGGCGATGCGGTTGCGTAGGTCCTTAAGGGACGGCATCCGGTCTTGATCCCCTATCCGTCACTGCAGGGAGCAGCGACGAAGCATCCAGAACTGGTGCGCAGCGGGGCTGGATTGCCTCGCTGCGCTCGCAATGATCAGGCGAAGGACTTGGCGAAGCCTTCGACGATCCCCTTCAGCTTCGCGGCGTTCGCGTCCGAAAGGTCCTTCGAGGAGCCGATCTCGTTCAGCAGGTCGGTGTGCTTGCCGCGGACGAGCGAGAGCAGCCCGTCCTCGAAAGCGCGCACCTTGTTGACCGGGAGCGGGTCGAGATAGCCGTTGACGCCGGCGTAGATCACCACGACCTGCTCTTCCATCTTCAGCGGCGAGAACTGCGGCTGCTTCAGGAGCTCGGTCAGGCGGGCGCCGCGGTTGAGCAGGCGCTGGGTGACCGCGTCGAGGTCCGAGCCGAACTGGGCGAAGGCGGCCATCTCGCGATACTGGGCGAGCTCGCCCTTGATCTTGCCCGCGACTTTCTTGGTCGCCTTGGTCTGGGCCGAGGAGCCGACGCGCGACACCGAGAGGCCGACGTTCACCGCCGGGCGGATGCCCTGGTAGAACAGGTCGGTCTCCAGGAAGATCTGGCCGTCGGTGATCGAGATCACGTTGGTCGGGATGTAGGCCGAAACGTCGTTGGCCTGGGTCTCGATGACCGGCAGCGCCGTCAGCGAGCCGTTGCCGGCGGCGTCGCCCATCTTGGCGGCGCGCTCGAGCAGGCGGGAGTGGAGATAGAACACGTCGCCGGGATAGGCTTCGCGGCCCGGCGGGCGGCGCAGCAGCAGCGACATCTGGCGATAGGCGACGGCCTGCTTCGACAGGTCGTCATAGATGATCACGGCGTGCATGCCGTTGTCGCGGAAATACTCGCCCATCGAGCAGCCGGCGAAGGGCGCCAGGAACTGCATCGGGGCCGGGTCGGAGGCGGTGGCGGCCACGACGATGGAGTACTCCATCGCGCCGCGCTCCTCGAGCACCTTCACGAGCTGGGCGACGGTCGAGCGCTTCTGACCGACGGCGACGTAGACGCAGTAGAGCTTCTGGCTCTCCGGAGCACCTTCGACGTTGAGCGGCTTCTGATTGAGGATCGCGTCGAGCGCCACGGCGGTCTTGCCGGTCTGGCGGTCGCCGATGATCAGCTCGCGCTGGCCGCGGCCGATCGGGATCAGGGCATCGATCGCCTTGAGGCCGGTCGCCATCGGCTCATGCACCGACTTGCGCGGGATGATGCCGGGGGCCTTGACGTCGACGCGGGCGCGCTGGGCCGCCTTGATCGGGCCCTTGCCGTCGATCGGGCTGCCGAGGGCGTCGACGACGCGGCCGAGCAGCTCCTTGCCGACGGGAACGTCGACGATGGCGCCGGTGCGCTTGACGGTCTGGCCTTCCTTGATCTCGCGGTCGGAGCCGAAGATGACGACGCCGACATTGTCGCTCTCGAGGTTGAGGGCCATGCCGCGCACGCCCGTCTCGAACTCGACCATCTCACCGGCCTGGACCTTGTCGAGGCCATAGACGCGGGCGATGCCGTCACCGACGGAGAGAACCTGACCGACCTCGGTGACCGAGGCTTCCGAGCCGAAGTTCGAGATCTGCGACTTCAGGATAGCGGAGATTTCAGCGGCGCGGATGTCCATCAGCCGACCTCTTTCATGGCAAGACGAATAGAATTGAGCTTGGTTTTCAGGGACGCATCGACCATGCGCGAGCCCATCTTGACGACGAGACCGCCGATGATGGCCGGGTCGACCTTGAGCGAAACATCGACATCCTTGCCGGCGACCTCCTTGAGGGCGGCGGTGATGTCCTTGAGCTGAGCCGCGGAGGGCTGCTCGGCGAGCGTGACCTCGGCGCTGACCACGCCCTTGGCCTCGGCGACCTTGGCACGGAAGGCGCGGATCATGCCCGGCAGCGCGAACAGGCGGCGCTTGCTAGCGACGAAGCCGATGAAGTTGGCGGCAAGCCCGGTGATGCCGGCCTTGGCGGTGAGCGCGGTGATGGCGGAGACCTGGTCCTGCGCCGAGAAGGCGGGGCTCTCGATCAGGCGCTTGAGATCATCGCTCTCGGCGATCATCGCGGCGAAGCCGTCGAGATCCTTGCCGACGGCGTCGATGCTCTTGGCCTCGCTGGCCAGCTCGAACAGGGCCGTCGCATAGCGCTCGGCCACGCCCGAGACAGGGGATTGTTCCTGCGATCCGCCCTCGGCCACGCTCTCGCTCTCTCTTCCAGGGGACCGCTCCGGCGACCTTCTGACGAAGGTGGAGTGCACGGCCCCGACGCTGCGATGATCAAGCGCACGACAAACCTGTTCCAGGGCTTGCGGCGCTTGGATTGCGGCGGTGCGATAGCATGGGGTTTCGGGGTGCGCAACCGACGAAACACCCACTTCTCATGCTTTGGATGCGGTCGAAAGAAGCAGTTGATGCACGTCGTGACGGCCTGCACGGCTGTCGAGCGTGAATCCGGCTAAAGGAAGCTCTGTGGATCGACGTCGACCGCGACCCTGACCGAGCCCTTCGGCCGCGGGGCGCGCCTAAGCCACGCCCGCAGATAATCCTGCAGGTTGATCTCGCGAGCGGTGCGGACGATCAGCCGCATGCGATGGCGCCCGCGCAGGATGGCGAGCGGCGCCTCGGCCGGGCCGAGCACGGCGACACCGGCCGGCGCCTCGGCGCAGCGCGCCAGCGCCCGCGCATGGGTCTCGGCCTCTCCTTGCGAATTCGCCGAGACAATCAGCCCGGCGAGCCGGCCGAAGGGCGGCAGGCCGGCGGCCTCGCGCGCCGCCGTCTCCGCCGCATAGAAGCGCTCGGGATCGCCGGAGATCAGCGCCTTCAGCACCGGGTGGTTGGGGTCGTGCGTCTGGAGCAGCGCCCGCCCCGGCTTCTCGCCACGCCCGGCCCGGCCGGTGACCTGCCTGAGTACCTGGAAGGTACGCTCGGCCGCGCGCGGATCGCCCGAGGTCAGCCCGAGATCGGCATCGATCACCCCGACCAGCGTCATGCCCGGAAAATTATGGCCCTTGGCGACGAGCTGCGTGCCGATGACGATGTCGAACTCGCCCTCGGCCACCGCCATCAGCTCCTGCTTCAGGCGCTCGGTCCCTCCGGGAAAATCGCTCGACAGCACGATCGAGCGCGCCTCCGGGAACAGGGTCGCAACCTCCTCGGCCAGGCGCTCGACGCCCGGCCCGCAGGCGACGAGGCTTTCGGGCTGGTGGCAGGCCGGGCATTCATGCGGGCGGCGCTCGACATGGCCGCAATGATGGCAGACCAGCGCCCGCCGGAAGCGATGGTCGACCAGCCAGGCCGAGCAGTTCGGACACTGGAAGCGGTGGCCGCAATCGCGGCAGAGCGTCAGCGGCGCATAACCGCGCCGGTTGAGGAAGAGCAGCGACTGCTCCTTCGCCTCGAGATTGGCCTCAACCGCCTTGATCAGGCCCGTCGAGAGCCAGCGCCCGCGCTCCGGCTTGTCCTTGCGCAGGTCGACCAGGCCGAGGATCGGCAGCTCACGCCCGCCAAATCGCTCCGGCAGCTTGAGATGGAGATAACGGCCGCGCTCGGCGTTGACCCGTGTCTCCAGCGAGGGCGTCGCCGAGGCCAGCACCACCGGCGCGTTCTCGATCCGCCCACGCACCACCGCCATGTCGCGGGCATGGTAGGCGACGCCGTCCTCCTGCTTGTAGGCGGCCTCGTGCTCCTCGTCGATGACGATCAGGCCGAGATCCTTGTAGGGCAGGAACAGCGCCGAACGTGCGCCCGCCACCACCAGCGCCTCGCCCTTGGCGATCGCCGCCTGCAGGCGCTCGCGCCGGCGCCCGCTCACGGCCGAGTGCCACAGGCCGGGCCGCACGCCGAAGCGCGCCTCGAAGCGGTCGATGAACTGCGCGGTCAGGGCGATCTCCGGCATCAGGATCACGCTCTGGCGCCCGAGCCGGATCGCCTCGGCGACGGCCTCGAAATAGACCTCGGTCTTGCCCGAGCCGGTGACGCCTTCGAGCAGCGCGACCTGCCAGGATTGCTTGCGGACCATTTCGGCGAGCGCATCGCCGACCGCGCGCTGGTCGTCCGAGAGCTGCGGCCTGGCATGATCCGGATCGGGCCTTGCCGCGATCGCCTCCTGCGGCAGCGCCTCGACGGAGAAGGTACCGGCATCGACGAGGGAATCGATCACCGCCGTGCTGACAGAGGCCGCCTCGGCCAAAGCCGACTTGCCGATCAGGAGCCCGCCCTCGGCTGCGGCCATGGCACGGGCACGAGCCGGCGTCATCCGTGCCGGCGGCGCGCCGACCAATCTCACGCCGAGCTTGGGCCGCTCCGGCGTGTCGTCGGGCGGGCGGCGCAAGGCGAGCGCCAGCACCGAGCCCTTGGCGGCGAGCGTGTACCAGGCGACCCAGTCGACCAGCTTGCGCAGCGCCGGATCGAGCGGCGGCATGTCGAGCTTGCCGACCACCTTCTTGAGATTGCCGCCACGGCCGGAGCCCGCTTCCCAGACGACGCCCACCGTCTCGCGCGGCCCGAGCGGCACCTGCACGACATCGCCCGGCGCGAGCGTCAGCCCTGGCGGCACGGCATAGCTATAGGCCTGGTCGAGGCCGAGCGGGATCAGCACCTCGACCGTGGTGGCGCCATCCGTAGGCTGCGAGGTGTCCGAATCCATCGCGCTGGGTTTAACATCGTTCGTCACGAGAGGCAGTCGCGATGTCGGAACGAAAGAACGCCAAGGCAAACGGCCACGTCATCCTCTTGGATACCGAGTACCATCGCGTCCGCCTCGCAATAGACCGGCTCTACGTCGTTTTCGCGAGCTATCCCGCTCCCAAGAGCCTCGAAATCTCGCCCCTCAACGACCGTGACAAGATGTTTCGAATGCTGAACGGCCAGCCCTTGTCAGCACTCTGGGAAGACGACCTTGGAGCATACGCTTTCAGCGCCCTGTACACGGCCGGCGATGATCGCGACTATCGCCATTTCCTTCCTCGCATTCTCGATCTGGCTCTGAGGCCGAGCGGCCAGCCCGGCTTGAGCCCGCCTGTCATCGCGGGGAAGCTCGATTATGCCGGCTGGCGGGCATGGCCATCGAACGAGATCGATTGCATCGAGTCCTTCTTCGCCTTTGCTTGGGCTTTTGCCCTTTCCTCGCCCCCCGATCTCACCGAAGCGACCGACTGGCTTGCCGGCATGGCGAGGGCCCGGATGGAGGTCGGCGGCGCGTTGAAGACATGGGAATCCGCCAAGTCCCATTGGGCTTGGCTGACTCTGGCACGCTTCGTCCTCGATCGACCAAAAAGGTTCCGCGAGACAGGCCTCGTCTGCGGCGGATACTGGAGCGAAGTGGATTCCGTTGCGATTGAAGAGATCAGCCTGTGGCTCCGCTCCCCGTCGCTGGCGGACGGCCTGCTCAGAGCGGGCATCGAAATGAACTGGCCTGATGATGCCAGCCCGGAGCTACTCGCCGCCGCTGCTGACCTGCTTGATGAGCTGAGAGATCGGTTCAGCGATCCCTCAGCCCGTCTCTAGCACTGATTCGGCCCTATCGCCGGCAGCAACCTCAGGCCGCCGCAGGCCGCTGCGTCCTCAGCCTGTTCATCGTCCAGACGAAGACCGGCCAGAGCAGCGCGCCGAAGGTCAGCGCCGCCAGCACCGAGGAGACCGGCCGGCTGAAGAACGGCAGGATCGAGCCGTCCGACTTGATCAGCGAGGTGACGAAGCTCTGCTCCACCATCGTGCCCATGACGATGCCGAGCACCATCGCCGCGACCGGATAGCCGTTCTTCTCCATCACGAAGCCGATCAGGCCGAAGATGGCGACGCACCAGACCGCGAACAGGTTGTTGCCCGCCGTGGCGAAGGCGCCGACCGCGCAGAAGACCATGATCACCGGCATCACCGCCGAGCGCGGCGCGCCGACGACCTTGCTCGCCAGCCGGATCATGACGATGCCGAACGGGATCATGATGATGTTGCCGATGATGAAGATGATGTAGAGCGCGTACATGCTCGACGCCTGCGAGGTGAACAGCGTCGGGCCCGGGTTTAGGCCCTTCATGTAGAGCACGCCGATCGCGATCGCGGTGATCGTGTCGCCGGGGATGCCGAATAGCAGCGCCGGCACCCAGCCCGAGGCGAGCGAAGCGTTGTTCGAGGCGCCGGCCTCGATCAGCCCTTCCGGATGGCCCGTGCCGAATTTTTCCGGCGTCTTCGAGAAGCGCTTGGCCATGGCGTAGCTGACCCAGGCCGCCATGTCGGCGCCGGCGCCCGGCAGCACGCCGATGATGATGCCGATCAGGTTTCCGCGCGCCTGCTGCTTCGGGTATTTCTTGGTCAGCTCCCATTGGCCCTTCAGGATCGAGCCGAGCTTGCGGTTCTCGAGCTTGGGCGGCTCGCGCTCGGTCAGAGCCCGCATCACCTCGGCCAGCGCGAAGACGCCGACAAGCGCCGGGATCGGTTCGATACCCCCCAGCAGATCGGTCGAGCCGAAGGTGAAGCGCGCGACGCCACCGGGGTTGTCGATGCCGATGCAGGTGATCAGCAGGCCGAGCAGCATTGCCGCGATCGCCTTGATCGGCGAGGAGCGCGCCACCAGCGTCGAGCACATCAGCCCGAGCATGGCGAGCCAGAAGTTCTCATAGGTCGAGAAGGACAGCGCCATCTCGGCCAGCAGCGGAGCGATCAGCATCAGCGAGAGCGTGCCGGCGATGCCGCCGAGCGCCGAGAACCACAGGCAGATGCCGAGCGCCGTCTCCGCCTCACCCTTGCGCGTCATCGCATAGGCTTCGTCGGTATAGGCGGCCGAGGCCGGCGTGCCGGGGATGCGCAGGAGGCAGCCGGGGATGTCGCCGGAGAAGATCGCCATCGCCGACGCCGTGATGATGGTGGCGACCGCCGCGATCGGCGAGAGGTAGAAGGTGACGGGAACCAGCAGCGCCGTCGCCATCGTCGCCGAGAGGCCGGGCAATGCGCCGACGGTGAGGCCATAGAAGGCGGAGGCGACGACCGCGATCATCACATCCGGCTGGAAGACGAGCCCGAAGGCCTGGATGACAGTGTTCATCGCGGCCTCACCAGGGGAAGGGCAGCAGACCGTCGGGCAACGGCACGCGCAGCAGTTTCAGGAAGATCAGGTTGATGACGAAGGGCGCGACGATCGCGAGCGGCACCGCAAGTTTCGGCTTGGCGCCGAAGGCGAGACTCGCGATCAGCACCATGATCGCCGCCGTCGGCAGGAAGCCGAGCGCCTCCGAGGCGAAGGCGTAGAACATCAGCAGCGCCGGCGGCAGCAACGCCAGCCAGTTGCGCCAGGCCGGCAGCGGCTCGAGCTCCTCCGGCGTCGCGTGGCTGACGACATCGGCCTCGGCGACCTCCTCGAAACGTCGGCCGATACCGAGCACGATCATGACGCCGCAGAGCACGAGCCCGGCGCCGACGACCATCGGGAAGGCCGACGGCCCGACCTGCTGGCCGGGCACCGGTGGCAGTTTCGAGCCGTAGAAGAAAGCGGCGGCGCCGAGCGTCGCGATCGCGCCCCCGGTCACGCGGTCTGACAACAACATGCTGGGAAGTCTCGTCGAACTGGCCCGCCAAAGCGGCGCGCTCTAAATTACGAAATCCGGGTCATCCCGGACGGAGCGAAGCGGAGATCCGGGATCCATGCCGGAACGCTGGCCGTGACAGGTTCAGGCATGGCTCCCGGGTCGAGCTGCGCTCGCCCGGGACGACCTGAACTGGTTCCCGTCAGGCCTTGGCCAGGCCCGCGGCCTTCATCGCCGAGGCCATCGAGGTGTCGCTGTCGGCCATGAACTTGGCGAAGCCCGCCCCGTCGGCGAACTTCATGCCGAACCCGCGCGAGTTCATGAAGTCCTGGTAGTCCTTGGAGTCGAAGGCCTTCTTCAGCGCGGCCGTCAGCTTGGCCTGGATGTCGGCCGGCACCGCCTTGGGCGCGCCGATGCCGCGCCAGGCGCCGACCGAATAGTTGATGCCGAGCGACTCGTTCAGCGTCGGCACGTCCTTGAACTGCGGATTGCGCGCACTCGCCATGATCGCCAGCGCCTTGGCCTTACCGGCGTCGATCATCGCGCGCGCTTCCGGCACCGAGCAGGTGACGATGTCGATGCCGCCGGCCGCCAGGTCCTGCATGCCGGGCGCCGCGCCGTTCGACGGCACCCAGGCGACATGGTCCGGCTTCAGTCCCATCGCGACCAGCCAGCCGACCAGTGCGAGATGCCAGATGCCGCCCTGGCCGGTACCGGACGCCTTGAGCTTGCCGTGAGGGGCGGCCTTGATCGCCTCGGCCAGCGCCTTGATGTCCTTATAGGGGCTGGAAGCCGAGACCTGCACGCCCGGCGGGTCCTCGTTCATCAGGCCGAGCGCGGCATAGTCGCTCGACTTCAGCTCGGTCAGGCCCTGATGGCGCATCATCGCGATCTCGACCGTCAGCATGCCGATCGTATAGCCGTCGGCCGGGGCCGAGGCGATCGCCTGGTGCCCGACGACGCCCGAGCCGCCGGTGCGGTTCACCACGTTGACGGGCTGGCCGAGATCCTTCTCCAGCAATTGCGCGACGATGCGCGCCGTCGCATCGGTGCCGCCACCCGCGCCCCAGGGGCAGATCATCGTCATCGGCCGGCTCGGATACTGTGCCTGGCCTATCGCCGGGCGCGCGATCAATCCCGTTGCGCCGGCTGCGGCGGCGCCAGCCAGGACCGAACGTCTGCTGATCTTGCTCATTATTGTCTTCCTCCCGTTCAATCGATTTAAAATTTGAAAGCTTCTTCGCCTCGCGGCGCGGCCTTCTTGGTTATCGCGCTATCAGAGCCGATTGCCGCTGGCGAGGCAACCGTCTTTGTATGCTGTATGCACGGCTCGGCCTTGCGGATTTAGAGCCCGCAGGCGACCGGCACGACGCTCTTGCCAGCGGCCTCGGCGATCGCGCCAGTGCTGAGCTCACCGCTAGCGGCAGCAGCGGCCGCCGGTCGGGCGTCCGCCTTCTCCAGCATCGCCTTGAGCTGGGCGACGCCAGCGATCGCATGATTGCGCTGCGGTGCGACCCCGGCGATCAGGGCCTTGTCCGAAGGATTGGCCGTGACCAGCCCGGCGAGCCGCCCTTGCCGGTCGAAGATCGGGCTGCCCGCTCCGCCCGGCTGTAGGGGCGCCAGCACCGCGTCGCTCATCACCTCGCCCGGCAGCGCGACCGCGGCACGCGCCGCAGCGGTTCCGTCATAGGCCAGCAAAACCACCGCCTCTTTCGCAGTGGGCGCGGCCTCGCGCAGCCCCGGCACCGCACTCGACGCCAGCCCGGGCACGTCGAGCAGCGCGAGCCCGCTCGCCTGATCCTGCAACCGCAATTTCGCCGGGCGCGAGCCGACCTTCAGGCCCTTGCAGGGATCGACCGCGGCGCGCGCCGTCAGCACCAGCTCCTTGCCGATGACGAGGCCGACGCCGAAGCGCTCGGTCGCTGGCGGCGCCGGGACGGCCGCTACAGCCGGAGCGCCGGGCGCTGCCGGCGTCGGAGCAGGAGCCGGCGCCGCCCCGCTCGGGAACGGCTCGAAGCTGTCGGCGATCGCGGTCACCACCTTGTCGAAGGTCGCCGCCACGCTCTTGTCGTAACCGACCGAGAAGCCGCGCAGTCCCGCGGGCCCTAGCGCCTGGCGCCGGAAGAACTTCCCGGTCGGCGTCTCGCCGGCGACGACGAAGAAAGTCGGCTGCAGCAGCTTGTAGGTGACCTTGCGCTGGACGTTTGGATTGACCGCAATCGCCCGCTCGAAGATCGCCTGCAGCGGCTCTGTCGCCGGGCCGGCGCTGACGTCGAGCGTGATCTTGCCGTCGCCGCTCTGCCAGCGGCTGCCGCCGGCTGGCGTCGCCTCGCGCTTCGGCAGCAGCTTCTGCGGAATGCCGATGCGCACGCCGGTCGGCTGGTCGGCTATCACGGCAAAGCCCGCCGCATCGCGCGCGGTCCTGGCGAGGCGCGCCAGCTCCTGCCGCTCCGCCGGCGTCAATTGCCCATCCGGCTCGCCGCGCCCGGCCTTGAAGCCGTTCACGGCACGGAAGCTCAGCGGCCCGAAATTGCCGGTGGCGGCGCTGTTGAGATGGCCGGTCCAGATCAGATCCGACTGGATCGCCTTGCGCTCGGCTTCCGGGAGGGCGGAGAAGCTTTGCGTCGCCGCAGCCAGCCGCGGGTCCGCCGGCTGCTGCGCCGAGGCCGGGCCGGCCATCAGCGCGGCGACGATACCGATGAGCGAAACGACCCTGACCATGGCGAACTCCCTGCGCAACGACTCGTCCGATCCTGCCGCTACGACATGACGGCTATTCAGCGTCACCACCAGCCAGGTGGCAAGCTCCTTCTGCAGGCGAAAGATCGGCTGGACAGACGGCGCAACCGCTGATTGAGTATCATCATGACGCTGCGTCATGCACGCTTGGGCCGCCGTCGACATTGCCGCGGCGGATTTCCGGCGAAGCCAGACGGAGGAACGCATCATGGCAGCGCACCAGACAGCCAAACCCGCCGTCAAGCGCAAGCAGGCCAAGGCGTCGGCGCAGCGCAAGAGCGATGCGCCCGATCCCTTGTCCCTGCCGGAGTTGCAACGCCGTCTCGCCAATCCCGACATCCCGATCGAGACGCTGGAGCCTTACCTGCTCGTCGTGCCGGACCCTGAGACCGGCGCCCCGAAACTCGCTCCTAACCCGAAGACCGTGAGCCAGATGGACGATCCCGGGCTGCGCACGCGCGGCATGGGTGGCATGGACGCGCTGAACGGGGCCGAGCGCGTGCGCCGCCGCGTCGCATTCGAACGGCGACTGATCTTCGAGAAGAAGCCGGTCATTCTCGCTGAGGGCGATTCCTGGTTCGAATATCCCTTCTTCCTGGCGGACACGATCGATGCGCTGTCGAGGGATTACAACGTCTTCTGCCTGTCGGCGGCGGGCGACACCATGGCCAACATGTCCGCCAATATCGAGGTGGTGGAGAGCCTCTTCACCCTGGTGGAGACGCGCAAGCTCCCGGTGAGGGCGGTGATCCTGTCGGCCGGCGGTAACGACATCGTCGGCGACACGCTGGCGCGATGCGTCCGCACCTTCGCCGGGCAGACCACGGCCGAGGAGTTGCTCGACCGGACACGGCTGCAGGCCGAGCTCGACAAGGTGATGCACGGCTACCAGCGCATCATCGCCAAGCTGCGTGCGGTCCGCGGCGACGTCCCGATCCTCGTCCATGGCTACGATCACGCCATTCCCTTGAACCCGCCGCTGCCCGATCACCCCTGGGCGAAGGACCCGATACGGAAGATCGCGCCCCGGGATGGCTGGCTCGCCACACCGCTGCGCAGCAAGAAGATCATGGACCCCAAGCTGCAGGCCGGCATCGTCAGGCTGATGATCGACGCCTTCTACGCGCGGCTGGAGGGCTTCGCCGACGCGACCGGCACGGGCACGACCAAGGGTGTCTACCTGATCGACAATCGCCGGACGGTGAAGGCGCGCTGGAATGACGAGCTCCATCCCACCGATGCCGGCTTTGCCGATGTCGCCGCCAATTTCGCCAAGGTCCTGAAGGCCTTGCCCTGACCCGAACCGATTCGCAGGAGCCGATCATGAGCCCAGACGAACAAGAGGCGAGCCGGGTCCGCAAAGATCGCGACTGGGATTTCCGATCGGTCGCGAACCTGACCTCGGAACGCGCCCGGCGCGCCATGCTCGTCCAGTTTCCCCCGCTCCGGGACGAGGTGAGCGTCGGCCAGCGCGTTGCGAAGCCGCTGCTCGTCTCGACCCATCGCCCGAGCCCCGCGGCAGAGCCCTGGCTGAACACCCGTCCCGATCCGATCGATTTCCGCGACTATTTCTACGAGCCGTCGCTGATCGCGCTCGATTCCTTCCGCTATCCCGAGCCGCTCCAGCCCTTCGCCGTTCGCGACCAGGGCTTCGAGGGCAGCTGTACCGGCCAGGCCCTGGCGGCGATCGTCGACCTGCAGAACCGCTTGCGCCTCGAGCAGAATGCGGACGTGCCCAAGCGGGTCTCGGCCCGCATGCTCTACGAGAGCGCCCGCGCCTTCGACGAGTTCGCCGATGACGGCCTGCCCGGCTCCTCCCTGCGCGGAGTCCTGAAGGGCTTCTTCCACAACGGCGTCTGCGACGCGGTGCTCGCCCCCTACGTTCCCGGCGATGTCGGCTGGCATCTCGACGTCGCACGCGCCAAGGACGCGCGCCGTGTCGGCCTCGGCGCCTATTTCCGCCTTCGCCATGTGCTGAATCACTATCATGCCGCCCTGTCCGAGGCGGGAGCGATCCTGTGCAGCGCTGTCATCCATAAGAATTGGGAAGCCGGGCCGGTGCGCAAGAACGGCGGCCGGATCCATTGCCCCGACGGGGGGCCGGAACCGAAAGTCATCGGCATGCATGCCTTCGCGATCGTCGGCTACGATGCGAAGGGCTTCATCATCCTCAATTCCTGGGGGCCGGACTGGGGCAACTGCAACCCGTCGCTCCTGCAGAAGACGATGCCGCCCAAGGCCCTGCTCGAGCACGGCCGCGAGCTGCCCGGCATGGCTCACTGGAATTATCACGACTGGCGCGCCAACGTCGTCGATGCCTGGGTTCTCAGGCTCACGGCACCGACGGCGCTGCCCTCGGATTTCGCCGGCGGCGCTTTCGGCGCGAGCACGCGCCAGGCCGGGGTGGTCAAGGCACCGACCGTGCCGGCCGCAGCAATCCGCGGGCACTATGTCAACATCGACGACGGCGAATATGTCGGCGCCGCCCCTTATCCCAGCGATTCGGAAAGCGTCCAGGTCACCGCCGACTTTCTGCGCAAGAACGAAGACGAGGACGCCGTCGACAAGCGTTATGAGCACCTGCTCTTCTATGCCCATGGCGGGCTGAACACGCTCGACGATGCCGCTGCCAGGGCCGCCGCGATGACGCCGGTATTCAAGCAGAACCGCATCTACCCGGTGTTCTACCTCTGGCACACCGGCGCGATGGAATCGGTCGGCGACATCGTGCAGGGCTTCGTCGACAAGATCCTGCTGCGCACGCACGGCATCAGCGATCTCTCCGACATGCTGATCGAGAAGACCGCACGGCCGATCGGGCGACCGATCTGGAGCGAGATGAAGGGCACGGCCGAACGAGCCTTCAAGGGCACGCCTGCTGCCGGGCTCGACGCCACGCGTCGCCTGCTGAACGCCGCGGCCGCGCGCAAGACGCATCCTCTCAAGGTGCATTTCGTCGGCCACAGCGCCGGCGCGATCTTTCTTGGGCAACTTCTGGCGGAGCTCGCCGGAAGCGCCGACGGGAAGAAGCTGCGCGATCTCGTACACAGCGTCAGCCTGTTCGCCCCGGCATGTACCAATCGGGTCTTCACCGAAAGCCTCGCCCCCCTTGCTGACGAAATGAGCGGCGCCCGCTTCTTCAATGTCTACAATCTACCCGATGCGGCCGAGCGCGCCGACAATGTCGCGAGCATCTACCGCAAATCCCTGCTCTATCTGGTCTCGAACAGCTTCGAGGCCACCCCGGGCGAGCAGATCGCCGGCATGACGCGGTTCTGGACGCCCCGCAAGGGCATCCGCCTCCTCGTTGCCGGCGAGGTCGACAAGAGCGGCAAGACCCCGACGCTCGCCAGCGCCGCGACGACGCATGGCGGCTTCGACAACGACCCCATCACCATGAACCACCTGCTGAACGCGATCATCGCACCGAGACAGGTCACTGCGGAGCAGGGCGGCTTCTCCAAATCGCAGCTCGGGACCGATACGGTTTGATGATCGCGGATGCGGGCTGCGCTTGCGTTGTCCTGGAGCCCGATCGGAACAGGCTCCAGTGGAAGAGGCGAGAAGGGCTCAACCGAGCGCAAGCCGAGTTGCGCCCGACGCGCCGGGTGCTAGCTTCGCGTGGCCCGATGCGATGACCCGTCATCGCGTCGACGCCTGCCGCGGCAACACTGAGGCCGCCCGCCTTTCGGAGACCGAGCCATGCGCCATCTCGTCCGTCTCGCTTTCCTGCTCGGCCTTTCCATCGCCGCCGGACCCGCTTTCGCCCAGAAGGCCTATGTCCGGCCCGATCTCGCCAGCGACGGCCAGCGCCTTGAAGAACGGCTGAAGCGCGAGGTCTCGGTCGGCCAGCGCCCCTTCGCCACCTTGCTGCGCGACGGCACCGCCGCCCTCAATCGCGGTGACGCCCGCGCCGCTTTGCCACTGGCTAATGCCGCAGCCGTGGCAGAACCCACCAATCCCGGCGGCTGGCGCCTGATGGCTCAGGCGGCGAGCGGCATCGAGCCGCGCGATTATCGCGAGCGCTATGAGCTGCGCGAGCGTGCGATCAGTTCCGCCTATCTCGCCTATCAGCGCTCGACCTCGCGCCCGGACGAGGCCTCCTCGCTCGGCGTGCTCGCCCGCGTCTTCGAGAAGCACGAGCTCTGGCGCCCGGCGCTGACCACCTATCGCCTCAGCCTCGACCTTGCCGACAACGCTTCCCTGCGCACCGATTACGAGGCACTGCGGGCCCAGCGCGGCTTCCGCCTGCTCTCGAACAAGGTCGATTCCGACGCGGCGAGCCCTCGAGCCTGCTTCGAATTCTCCGAGCCGCTCTCGCGCGGCCGCGTCGACTTCACGCCCTATGTCGCCATCACCGGCAAGGGCGATTTCGCCGTCACCGGCGAGGAACGCCAGCTCTGCGTCGACGGCCTGCGCCACGGCGAACGCTACAGCTTCGTCATCCGCCAGGGCGTGCCCTCGGCCATCCCCGATGAGAAGCTGCTGAAATCGGCCGATTACGAGGTCTATGTCCGCGACCGCGCCCCGTCCGTGCGCTTCACCGGCAAGAACTACGTGCTGCCGCGCACCGGCCAGCAGGGCGTGCCGGTCGTCTCGGTCAATGCCGACAGCCTCGATCTCGAGGTGATGCGCATCGGCGACCGCAACCTGATCGGCTCGGTCCATTCCGACGACTTCCTCAGCCAGCTCGGCAGCTACAACGCCAATCAGATCGCCTCGGACAAGGGTTCAAGCGTCTGGAAGGGTACGATGGCGGTCAAGTCCGAGCTCAACAAGGACGTCACCACCGCCTTCCCTGTGCTGGAGGCGGTCGGCCGGCTCCAGCCCGGCGTCTATGTCATGTTCGCCAAGCCGACCGGCACCAGCAAGACCGCGAGCTCGTCCGACAGTGACAGTGATTATGACTACGATGGCACCACTCGCGCGACGCAATGGTTCGTCGTCTCCGATCTCGGCCTGACCTCCTTCTCGGGACCGGATGGCGTGCATGTGCTGGTGCGCTCGCTCGCCGACGCCTCGCCCGTCGCCAATGCGGAACTGCGCCTGATCGCCCGCAACAACGAGGTGCTGGCGACCGTCCGCTCCGACGCCAACGGCTACGCCCGCTTCGACGCCGCTCTCGGCAAGGGCCAGGGCGGCAATGCACCCGGCCTCGTCACCGCCAGCGTCGGGGAGGATTACGGCTTCCTCGACCTGAAGCAGACCGCCTTCGATCTCTCGGATCGCGGCGTGAAGGGCCGCGTCGCCCCGGCCGGGCTCGACGCCTTCCTCTACACCGAGCGCGGCGTCTATCGCTCCGGCGAGACCGTCTACCTGACGACGCTGCTGCGCGACGCCAAGGGCGGCGCCGTCACCGGCCTGCCGCTGACGCTGGTCGTCAAGCGGCCGGATGGCGTCGAGTACCGCCGCCGCCAGGTCGAGGACCAGGGCGCCGGCGGGCGCGCCCATTCGATCCCGCTGATCTCCGGCGCCCAGACCGGCACCTGGCGCGTCCAGGCCTATTCCGATCCGAAGGGCGCCGCGATCGGCGAGATCTCCTTCCTGGTCGAGGATTATGTCCCCGAGCGGCTGGAGCTGACGCTTGCCCCAAAGAAGCAGGTGCTGCAGGCCGGCGAGCCGGCCGAGATCGACGTCAACGCCCGCTATCTCTACGGCGCGCCAGGCTCCGATCTCGACGTCACCGGCTCGATGACCGTGCGCTCGGCGGCGCAGACCGCGATCCCCGGCTTCTCCGGCTATGAGGTCGGCCTGACCGACGAGGCTTTCGAGCCGCAGCAGGCTGAGTTCGAGGACGCCGCCAAGACCGGCGCCGACGGCAAGGTCACGATCGCCAATCCGGTCGCCCAGCCCGAGACCAACCGTCCGCTCGAAGTCGAGCTCACCGTGCGCGTCGGCGAGCCTGGCGGGCGCGCCATCGCCCGCTCCGTCACCATGCCGATCGTGCCCAAGGGCGCCGCCATCGGCGTGCGCAAGGCCTTCAAGGAGGGTGAGCTCGGCAACGGCCAGACCGCGACCTTCGACGTGATCATGGCCCAGGGCGACGGCCGGCGCATTGCCCGCCAGGGCGTGAAATGGACGCTGTCCAAGGTCAGCCGCAACTATCAGTGGTTCTACCAGGACGGCCGCTGGAACTATGAGGGCGTGAAGACGACCCGCCGCGTCGCCGATGGCGAGATCGCCATCGCCGAGAACGCCCCGGCCCGCATCGCCGCCCCCGTGCAATGGGGCAACTACCGGCTCGATGTCAGCGCCGATGGCGGCGAGGCGACCGAGACCAGCGTCTCCTTCAATGTCGGCTACGAGACCGAGAAGACCGCCGACCAGCCCGATGTGCTCGACGTCGCCCTGGACAAGCCGTCCTACGCCAATGGCGAGAGCATGCAGGTGCGCCTCACCCCGCGCTTCGCCGGCAAGGCGACGCTGGCGGTGATGAGCGACCGCGTCGCCGAGATCCGCACCGTCGACGTGCCCGCCAACGGCACCACCGTGACCATCCCGGCCAAGTCGGATTGGGGCGCCAGCGCCTATCTCGTCGTGCTCGCCCATCGCCCGATGGACACGGCAGCGCAGCGCATGCCCGGCCGCGCCATCGGCCTCGCCTGGTTCAGCGTCGGCAAGGACGAGCGCAACCTCGCCATCGATCTCGGCGCACCGAACCTGGTGCGTCCGCTCTCGACGCTGTCGCTTCCCGTCAAGGTGGCCGGCGCCAAGGCCGGCGAGGAAGCCTTCATCACCGTCGCCGCGGTCGATATCGGCATCCTCAACCTGACCCGCTTCGAGAGCCCGGATCCGAGCAGGTACTTCTTCGGCCAGCGCCAGCTCGGCCACGAACTGCGCGATCTCTACGGCTATCTGATCGACGGCATGCAGGGTGCACGTGGCGCGATCCGCTCCGGCGGCGACGGCGCCCCGCAGCTCAATGGCGAGGCGCCGACACAGGAGCCGCTGGCGCGCTATTCCGGCGTGGTCAAGCTCGGGCCGGACGGCACTGCCAAGATCGATTTCGAGCTACCGGCCTTCAACGGCTCGGTCCGCGTCATGGCCGTGGCCTGGAGCGCCGGCCGCACCGGCCAGGCCAGCGCCGATGTCTTCGTGCGCGACCAGATCGTCGCCCAGGCGACGCTGCCACGCTTCCTGGCGCTCGGCGACCAGTCGCGCTTCCACCTCCAGATCGACAATGTCGAGGGGCCGGCCGGCTCCTATCTCGTCGATCTCGACGTCAAGGGTCCGGTCGTCGTCGCTGCCGACGCCACCCGCCGCAGCATGACCATGGCCGCTGGCGCCAAGAGCTCACTGACGATCCCCGTCACCGCCGCCGGCCTCGGTCGCGCCTCCTTCGACGTCAAGGTCACCGGCCCGAACGGCATCGGCACGGTGCAGAACCTCGCCGTGCGCGTGCAGCCCTCGACCCAGACGATCGCGCGCCGGATCGTGCGGCCGATCCCGGGTGGCGGCTCGCTCACCGTCTCCTCCGATTTGATGGCCGATCTCGTCCCGGATTCCGGCGCGGTCTCCGTCTCGGTCTCGCCGGTCGCGGCGCTCGACGTCGCTTCGGTGCTGAAGGCGCTCGACCGCTACCCCTATGGCTGCACCGAGCAGACGATCAGCCGGGCGCTGCCGCTGCTGGTCGTCAACCGGCTCGCCTCGATGGAGCAGCTGGCGCTCGACGGCAATGCCGATGAGCGCGTCACCGCCGCGATCGAGCGCGTGCTCGCCCGCCAGGGCAATAACGGCTCCTTCGGCCTCTGGGGCGTCGGCGGCGAGGATCTCTGGCTCGACGCCTTCGTCACCGACTTCCTGACCCGCGCCCGCGAGCGCCAGTTCGCAGTGCCGCAGACCGCCTTCAACATGGCGCTCGATCGCCTGCGCAACCAGGTCGTCAACACCAGCGAGATCAACAAGGAGGAAGCGGCCGGCATCGCCTATGCCCTCTATGTGCTCGCTCGGAACGGGCGGCCGGTGATGGGCGATCTGCGCTATCTCGCCGACAACAAGCTCGGCGATTTCGGCTCGCCCCTCGCCCGCGCCCAGATCGGCGCCGCGCTCTCGCTGCTCGGCGACCGCACCCGCGGCCGCGCCGCCTTCACCAGCGCGCTGGGAACGCTGCAACAGGCCAGCGATGACGGCCTCTCGCGCGCCGATTACGGCTCGCGGCTGCGCGACGGCGCCGGCATCCTGACGCTGATCGCCGAGAGCAATGGCGAGCGCGCCGATCTCTCCCGCGCTGCCGACGTCGTCCAGAACGCGCGCCAGAACGCGCGCTATACCTCGACGCAGGAGAACATGTGGATGGCGATGGCCGCCGCCGCGATGGCCAAGGACGCCGAGGGCATGGCACTGACCGTCGACGGCGCCGAGCGCAAGGGCGCTTTCTACCGGACGGTCCCGCAGGCGACACTGGAAGCGAAGCCCCTCGTCATCGGTAATCCCGGCACGGCCTCGGCCAATGCGGTGATCACCGTCTCCGGCATCCCGGCGACGCCGGAGCCGGCGCTGAACCAGGGCTTCGGGCTGGAGCGCACGCTCTTCACCATGAAAGGCGAACGCGTCGATCCCTCGCGACTGCGCCAGAACGAGCGTTATGTCGTCGCGCTCAAGGTCACCGAGCCGGCGACACGCTATGGCCGCCTGCTGCTGGTCGACCCCGTCCCGGCCGGCCTCGAGATCGAGAACGCCAAGCTGACCGAAGGCGCCTCGGTCGAAGGCCTCAACTGGCTGAAGCAGGAGGTTGCACCTGTTCATACCGAGGCACGCGACGACCGCTTCGTCGCGGCTTTCGAGCGCAGCGGCGGCAAGAACGATCCGCTGAGCTACACGGTCGCCTATATCGCCCGGGCCGTCTCGCCCGGCCGCTATGTCGCGCCGGCGGCGGTGATCGAGGACATGTACCGCCCCGACCGCTTCGGCAGGACCGCGTTCGGCACGATCGAGATCGCGTCGGCAAGGTAGATCTGAGGTGAACGCGCCGCACGACAGGCCAAGCGCGACGGAGCCCCCTCTCCCCTCGGGGGAGAGGGATGGGGTGAGGGCCGGCGCGACAGGTGGCGGGCTTGTCGCAGGCTTGACTGCCCTCATCCGTCAGCGCTTCGCGCTGCCACCTTCTCCCCCGAGGGGAGAAGGGAAGCGCGTCTGGCCGCGTCGGCTCGCCTATACCGGTCTAGGCGCTATTGCGCTGGCCGTCGCTGGGATGGCTCCCCTTTTCTGGTACGCTTCAGCCCTGCCCCCGATCGACTTCGCCGCCGCCCGCGACCGCTCGACGGTGGTGCTCGACCGCGAGGGCAAGCTGCTGCGCCCCTTCGTCACCAGTGACGGGCGCTGGAAGTTGCCGGTCGGCGCCGACGACGTCGATCCGCGCTATTTGTCCATGCTCAAGGCCTTCGAGGACAAGCGCTTCGACGACCATGTCGGCATCGATCCGCTCGGCGTGGCGCGAGCGGCCGGGCAGATACTCGGCAATGGCCGCATCGTCTCCGGCGGCTCGACCCTGACCATGCAGGTCGCGCGCCTGCTCGAACCGCGCCAGGAACGCTCGCTCTCCGCCAAGCTCCGGCAGGCGGTGCGCGCGGTCGAACTGGAGCGTCGCTTCAGCAAGACTGAGATCCTCGACCTCTACCTGACGCTCGCCCCGTTCGGCGGCAATCTCGAAGGCGTGCGCGCCGCGAGCTTCGCCTATTTCGGCAAGGAGCCGAAGCGGCTCTCGACTGCGGAGGCCGCACTGCTGGTCGCCCTGCCGCAATCGCCGGAGACACGCCGGCCCGACCGTTTCCGGGAAGCCGCGCGCAAGGCCCGGGAGCGCGTGCTCGCCCGGGTCGAAGCCGCCGGACTCGCGACGCCGGACGAAGTCGCTGCCGCGCGCGAGGAGCCGGTGCCGACGGCGCGCAAACCTTTCCCGAACCTTGCCCCGCACACCGCCGAGCAGGTCGTCGCCGAGGCGCCGGAACAGCGCAGCCAGCGCCTGACCATCGATGCACGCTGGCAGGCGAGCCTGGAGCAGCTCGCCCGCGAACGCGCCATCGGCCAGGGCCCGCAGCTCTCGATCGCCATCCTGGTCGCCGACAACGAGACCGGCGAAATCCGCGCCTCGGTCGGCGGCGTCGATTATTTCGACGCGGGGCGCGCCGGCTCGCTCGACCTGACGCAGGCGCTGCGCTCGCCCGGCTCGGCGCTGAAGCCCTTCATCTACGCGCTGGCCTTCGACAACGGCCTCGCCCATCCCGAGACCATGCTGGAGGACCGGCCGACCCGCTACGGCCTCTATGTCCCCGAGAATTTCGATCTCGGCTTCCAGGGCATGGTCAGCGCCCGCAAGGCGCTGCAGCTCTCGCTCAACCTGCCGGCGGTCGAACTGCTCTCGGCGCTGGGGCCGCAGCGTTTCCTGTCGCGCTTGAAGGATGCCGGCGCCGCGATCGCCATGCCCAAGGATGGCGGCGCGCCCGGCCTCGCCATCGGCCTCGGCGGCCTCGGCATCACCCTCTCCGACCTGACCCGGCTCTATGTCGGCCTCGCCCGCGGCGGCGAGGTCGTGCCGCTGCATGTGAAGCCGGCGAGCGGCGTGGCCGAGCCGCCTTTGCGCCTCGTCGAGCCGGTTGCCGCCTGGTATGTCGCCGACACCTTGCTCGGGGCGCCGCCGCCGCTCAACGCCCCGCCGGGCCGGATCGCCTACAAGACCGGCACCTCCTATGGCTATCGCGACGCCTGGGCCGTCGGCTTCGACCGCAAGCACACGATCGGCGTCTGGGTCGGCCGACCCGACAACGGCGCGGTGCCCGGCCTCGTCGGCCGGGTCGTCGCGGCGCCGATCCTGTTCGACGCCTTCGCCCGTATCGGCCTCGATCCCCATCCCTTCGTGCAGCCGCCGGGCACGATCGCCGCCAGCAGCGCGACGCTGCCGCCGCCACTCCGGCACCTGCGCCAGGATGTGCCGAAGACCGTCGCCGCGCTGGCGACACCCGGCCTCAAGCTCGCCTTCCCGCCCGAGGGCGCGAAGATCGACCTCGCCGCCTCGGCTCTCGATGGCACGCCGCAGCTCAACCTCAAGGTCTCCGGCGGCGTCGCACCCTTCACCTGGCTGGTCGACGGCGCGCCGGTGATGGCGGCGGTGAAGCGCCGGGAGGCCGCCTGGCAGCCACCCGGCAGGGGCTTCGTCCGGATCTCGGTGATCGATGCCGCCGGCGCCAGCGAGAGCGTCTCGGTCAGGCTGCAATAGCCTGAGCATTTTCAAGCGAAGTGGATACCGGTTCGCGTGAAGAAAATGCGATGAGACAAAAGCCCGACCTCACTCGATCTTGACGCCGCTCGCCTTGATGATCGGCGCCCAGCGCTCGATTTCGGCCCCGACAAAGGCGCGCAGACCAGCCGGTTCCTGCAATTCGGCGGAGGGGATTTCGGCCCCGAGCTCGTTGAGCTTGGCCTTCACCGTGGCATCGGCGAGCGCAGCCTTCAGCGCTCCATTCAGCCTGGCGACGACCGGCGCCGGCGTGTCCTTCGGCGCGAACATCGCGTTCCAGACCTCGACCTTGAAGCCGGGCACGCCGGCTTCGGTGCTGGTCGGCACGTCCGGCGGGGCCGTCGCGCGGGTGGTGGAAGCGACGGCGAGCGTCTTGATCGTGCCGGCGCGGTGCTGCGGCGCGACGTTGACGGCCTGGTCGCAGAGATAGTCGACCTGGCCGCCCACGAGGTCGTTCATCGCCGGGCCGGTGCCGCGATAGGGCACGCCGTTCGGCTTCACCCCGACGACGGTGTTGAACAGCAGGCAGGTGGTGTGGCTGACCGAGCCGACGCCGGCATGGGCGTTGCTCGCCGCCTTCTCGTTCGCCTTCACCCAGGTGACGAACTCGCTGAGCGTGCTGCTCGGGTGGGTCTTGCGCACGGTCAGGAAGATCGGATTGGTGTTGACCAGCCCAACCGGGGCAAAGTCCTCCACCGGCCGGTATTTCAGGTTCGGGTTGAGCGAGACCGCCGCGGCATGCGTGCCGGTATGGCCGATCAGGATGACATGGCCATCGGCAGGCGCGGCCATCAGGCGCTGGCCGGCCAGCGTGCCGGCGGCTCCGACCGCGTTCTCGATGACCACCGGCTGGCCGAGCGTGCGGCTCATATGCTCGCCGACGAGGCGCCCGACCACATCGGTCGGCCCGCCCGCCGCAAACGGGATCAGCATGGTGATCGGCTTGCTTGGGAACGTCTGCGCCTGCGCGATCGAGCTCGCCATGCACACGGCGAAGGCCGCGGCCTTGAGCCAGAAGCCAACCTTCATGCCGTTCCTCCCGTCGATGTCACGGGCGGCACCTGAGTTCTCGCTCATTGGGCGCCGCCGCCCGGACGGTTAGCCTCGGGCGGCGATCAAAGCGAATAGACGTTTCCGCTAGGGGTTATCCGGATATCCTCTACCCGGATAGGGCAGTGCCTACTCCGCCGCTTGCGCATGTGGATGCGGATGCGCCTCGACGGCGGCATGGCGCGAGCCGTGCTTGGTGCGCGCCATATAGCTGTAGGCGACCGGCACGACATAGAGCGTGAGCAGCGTACCGAAGGTCATGCCGCCGACGATGACCCAGCCGATCTGCGAGCGGCTCTCGGCGCCGGCGCCATGCGCCAGAGCGAGCGGGACGGCACCGAGCACCATCGCGCCGGTGGTCATCAGGATCGGCCGCAGGCGCAGCTCCGCCGCCTCGACCAGCGCGTCGACGAGCTCCCGCCCCTCCTCGCGCAGCTGGTTGGTGAATTCGAGGATCAGGATGCCGTGCTTGGTGATCAGGCCGACCAGGGTGATCAGGCCGATCTGGCTGTAGACGTTGAGCGTGCCGCCGGAGAAATAGAGCGCCGCCAGCGCGCCGGTGATCGAGAGCGGCACCGAGACCATGATCACCACGGGATCTACGAAGCTCTCGAACTGCGCCGCCAGCACCAGATAGATGAAGCCGAGCGCCAGCAGGAACACCAGGAAGATGCTGGCGCCGGACTGCTTGAACTCGCGGCTCTGGCCGGAATAGTCGGTCTGGAACGAGGTCGGCAGCACCTTGGCCGAAGCCTGCTCCAGGACGCCCAGCGCATCGCCCAGCGAATAGCCGGGCCCCGGCACGGCGGTGATCGTCGCCGAGCGCAGCTGGTTGAAGCGGATCAGCTCCTTCGGCGCGACGTTCTCCTCGACCTGAACCAGGCTGGAGAGCTGCACGACCTGGCCGCCGCGGCCCATCAGATAGATCGACTGCAGCGCCTGCGGCGTGTTGCGGTCCTCGCCCGCGACCTGCAGCATCACGTCGTACTGCTTGCTGTTCATGTTGAAGCGCGTGACCTGGCGCCCGCCCAGCAGCGTCTCCATGGTGCGGCCGATGACGTCGACGCCGACGCCGAGATCGGCGGCGCGCTGGCGGTCGATCGAGACCTTGATCTGCGGCTTGTCGAGGATGAGGTTGCTCTCGATGTTCGTCAGAGCCGGATTGCCCTGCACCTCGGCGATGAGGCGATCGACGCTCTCCTTGATCTCGGCATAGCTGTCCGACGAGCGCAGCACGAACTCGACCGGCTTGCTGTTGGCGCCGCCCTGGCCGAGCGACGGCGGGTTGGTCGCGAACAGGCGGATGCCGGGGATCTGCGACAGCCCCTTGTTGATCTCGGCGACGAGGCTCTGCTGCTTGCGCTCGCGCTCCTCCCAGGGCTTCAGGCGCGCGAAGGCGATCGCGCGCGTCACATCGGGGAAGCCGACGATCACAAGATAGCTGTCGACCTCCTGGATGTTGCGGAAATAGTCCTCGACCCGCCGGGCATAGTCGGCGGTGAAGGCCATGGTCGCGCCTTCCGGCGCGACGCCGATCGCGGTAATGGTGCCGCGATCCTCGACCGGCGCCAACTCCGAGCGCAGGTTGGTGAAGAAGAACCAGCTGCCGCCGGCGACGCCGAGCGCCAGCAGCACGATCACCGGCCGGATCGACAGCGCAAAGCGCAGCGAGCGGCGATACCCACTGGCGAGTGCCTCGAAGAAGCGTTCCAGCGCGTTGTAGAGGACATTGTGCTTGTTCTCGTGGCGCAGCAGCTTGGCGCACATCATCGGCGTCAGCGTCAGCGCGACGAAACCCGAGACCAGCACCGCGCCAGCAAGCGTCAGTGCGAACTCGACGAAGAGCTTGCCGGTGCGCCCGGTCGAGAACGCCATCGGCGCATAGACGGCGACCAGAGTCAGCGTCATCGCGACCACCGCGAAGGCGATCTCGTTGATGCCCTTGATCGCCGCCTTGGTCGGCTCCATCCCGTCCTCGATATGGCGGTGGACGTTCTCGAGCACGACGATGGCATCGTCGACGACGAGGCCGATGGCGAGCACCATCGAGAGCAGGGTCAGCGTGTTGACCGTGAAGCCCATCGCATACATCAGCGTGAAGGCGCCGATCAGCGAGACGGGGATGGTGACGAGCGGGATCAGCGTCGCCCTGAGCGAGCGCAGGAACAGGAAGATGATCAGCACCACGAGGACGACCGCCTCCCCGATCGTCGAATAGACCGCCTTGATCGAGCGGTCGATGAAGATCGAGGTGTCGTAGGAGGTCGCGATCGACATGCCGTCGGGCAGGTCCTCGCGGATGCCCGGCAGCGCCGCGACGACGCCCGAGGAGACGTCGAGCGGATTGGCCGTCGCCTGCTTGACGATGCCGATCGTCACCGAGGGCTCACCACCGAACCAGGCGGCGTTGCGCTCCTCGCGCGCGCCGAGTTCGACCTTGGCGACGTCCTGCAGCTTCACGGGAAAGCCGCTGGCGTCCTTGATCGTGATCTGCCGGAACTGCTCGGGCGCGTTGAGGCTGGTCTGCGAGAGCACCGTGAATTCGCGGTCGTTGCTCTCGATCCGGCCGGAGGGAATCTCGATGTTCTGGGCCCGCAACGCCCCTTCGATCTCCTGCACGGTGATGTTGTAGGCGGCCATGCGGGCGCGATCGAGCCAGATGCGCATGGCAAACTGACGCTGGCCGAGGATGCGGACCTCGGCGACGCCCGTGATGTTCTGGACCCGGTCCGAGATGAAGCGGTCGGCGAAGTCGGTCAGCTCCAGCGGCGAATGACGCTTGCTGGTCAGCGAGAGGTACATCACCGGCTGGGCGTCGGCCTCGACCTTGGCGATGATCGGCTCGTCGATCTCGTCGGGCATGCGCCCGCGCACGCGGCTGACGCGGTCGCGCACGTCGGAAGCCGCGACGTCGGGATCGACGTCGGGCCGGAAGCGTACCGAGATCTGGCTGCGCTCCTGGCGGCTGGTCGAGTTGATGATCTCGATGCCTTCGATGCCGGCGATCGAGTTCTCCAGGATCTGGGTGACCTGCGTCTCGATGATCTCGGCGCTGGCGCCGCGATACACGGTCTGCACCGAGACGATCGGCTCGTCGATGTTCGGGTATTCGCGCACCGTCAGGCGCGTATAGGAGACAAAGCCGATCAGGACGACGAGCAGGCTGAGGACGGTCGAGAGGACCGGCCGGCGGACGAAGAGCTCGAACAGGCTCATTGCTGCGCAGTACCTGGCTGCACGACGCCCGGCAGCGAGCTGGTCTGGACCGAGGCCTTCTCCTTGATCGCCACGGTCGAGCCGTCGCGCAGGCGCATCTGGCCGGCGGTGACGATCTGCTGGCCGGGTTTCAGCCCCTTCACCACCTCGACCTTGCCGAGCAGGCGCTTGCCGAGCTCGACCGACATGCGCCGCGCCTTGCCATTCTCGATGATGAAGACCGCCTTGCCGACACCATCAGGCACCACCGCGGTCTCCGGCACGAGCAGGGCGTTGTCGCGCTTGTCGACCACCACGGTGACGCGGGCGAACAGGCCGGGCTTCAGCACGAGGTCGCCATTGGGGATGGTGGCGCGCAGGCGGACCGCGCGGCCGTTGACGTCGACGACGGGATCGATCGCGAAGACCTGACCGGTGAAGGGCCGGTCGGGTACCGCATCGACCTTGAGCTGGATCGGCTGGCCGACCTTGACCTGGGTCAGGAAAATCTCGGGCACGCGGAAATCGACCTTGATCGGGTCGATGTTGGTCAGCGTGATCAGCGGCTTGCCGATCGAGACGAAATCGCCGACGCCGACCGAGCGCAGGCCGACCACGCCGGTGAACGGCGCCTTGATCGTCGCCAGGGCGAGCTTGGCCTGGACGAGCTGGATCTTGGCCTCCTGCGAGGCGAGCTGCGCTGTCGCCTGCTCCAGCGCGACCTGCGTGCCGGAGCCGCGCTGAACCAGCGAGCGGTTGCGGTCATAGGTGTCGCGGGCGAGCGAGAGATCGGCCTGGGACTGCTTCAGCTCGGCGTCGAGCATGGCGGTGTCGAGCATGACCAGCTTCTGGTCCTTGGCGACCCGCTCGCCTTCCTTGAAGCCGAGCGCCACGACGCGGCCGGCGATCTCGGGCGCGATCACCACGGATTCGTCCGCAGCGAGCGTGCCGAGCGCCTCGACCTCCTCATTGACCGAGGCGAGCTCGATCGTGCCGACCTCGACCGGCACGCCTGCGCTTTGGCCGGGACCGGTCGCTTGTGCCTGCGCCTGCTGGCTGCCGCCCTTGAAGTGGTTGCGGTAGCCGTAATATCCGCCGCCCGCCAGCCCGGCGATCAGGATAAGGAGGAGAAAACGCTTCATCAGGCTGGACGCTCCGGTAGTACGGACATATTCTAGACTGGACGGTCTAGTTTGATAAGCACCCTTTAAGGGCGGAAGCGTGACGGAATGATCAATGCACGGACGCGGTAGCGCCACCGCTGCAGAAGCAAGACAGATGCCGGCCGAAAAATCACGGCCGGATAAACATGACGCGATCACCAAAGCCGCGTCGGAGACGTTCCTGGCCGAGGGCTTCGACCGGGCCAGCCTCGACCAGATCGCCCAGCGCGCCGGCGTCTCCAAGCAGACGATCTACAGCCATTTCGCCGACAAGCAGGCGCTGTTCCTGGCGATCTGCAGCGAACTCACTGAAAAACTGACGATTCCGCTGCGCCAGCCGGCGAGCGAAACCGGCGATCTGCGTACCGCCCTGCTGCGTCTCGGCGAGGATGCACTGGCGATGATGCTGCATCCCGCCTCGCTCGATCTGCATCGGCTGATCATCGGAGCGACCGCCCGCTTTCCCGAATTGGGACAAGCCGCCTACGAGGCCGGAGCGGGGCAGATGATCGCGGATCTCTCCGCTCTGCTGGAGCAGCGTTCACGATCGGGTGATGGCCTGTCGCGGCCGCTCGCGCGCGAGGAGGCCGACAGGCTCGCCGAGCAATTCATCGGCATGCTGCGCGGCTTCCATCAGGTCCGCGGCCTGCTCGGCATCGCTGCCGTTCCAGGGCCCGAGCGCAGGGCTTATGTCATCGCCTGCGTCGATCTGCTCCTGCGGGCCACCTGACGCACCGGCTTTGGCCCGCGGCAGCGGGCGATATGGTTGACGTTCGGTGACCGCCCTGCCGTTCTGACCGTCCCGGAATGCGCCTCCTGTCACGGCGCTGTCATCTGCCGTCGATACCGCATCGTCCCGCAATCGCGGGAGAGTGTTGATGCTGCGTATCGAGGGTCTGACCAAGCGGTTCGGTGGCAAGGCCGCCGTCGACAACGTCACCCTGTCGATTCCGCGCGGCGAGATGGTCGGCGTCATCGGCCGCTCCGGCGCCGGCAAGTCGACGCTGCTGCGCATGCTGAACCGCCTCGCCGACGCCAGCGAAGGCCGCATCCTCAGCGAGGAGCGCGACGTCACCGCCCTGCGCGGCGCAGCGCTCCGGGCCTGGCGGCGCGACACCGCCATGATCTTCCAGCAGTTCAACCTGGTCGGCCGCTTGGACGTGCTGACCAATGTCCTGCTCGGCCGCCTCAATCATCGCTCGGCGGCGCTGACCCTGGTCAAGAGCTTCTCCCAGGACGACAAGGTCCGCGCCATCGCCGCGCTCGAGCGGCTCGACATGGGCCACTTGCTCGCCCAGCGTGCCGAGACCTTGTCCGGCGGCCAGCAGCAGCGCGTGGCCATCGCCCGCGCCCTGGTGCAGGAGCCCAAGATCATCCTCGCCGACGAGCCGATCGCCTCGCTCGACCCGCGCAACACGCAGGTCGTCATGGACGCGCTGTTCCGCATCAACCGCGAGGACGGCATCACGGTGGTCTGCAATCTCCACCACCTCGACATCGCCGCGAAGTATTGCGACCGCCTGATCGGCATGGCCGGCGGCAAGGTCGTGTTCGACGGCCCGCCGCACGCTCTCACCAGCGAGCTCGCCGCCGAACTCTACGGCATCGAGGCCAAGGACGCCGGTGCCGAGGCGCTCGACGCGCTCGAAGCCATCGCCAGCCAGGAAGCCAAGCGCGTCAAGCAGAACGCCGCCTGAGACAGCCGGCTGCGCCCGAGCCTGCCGTTAAGCCTGCCCCGTCATCGCCGATATCTTCAAAGGAGCACCACCATGCTGACCCGCCGTCATACCCTCACGCTCGCCGCGGCCGGCCTCGCCGCGACGCTCGCCGCCCCGGCCTTCGCGCAGGACTGGAAGGCGAAATATCCCGAGCTCGTCTTCGCCATTATCCCATCCGAGAACGCCTCGGGCGTCGTCGAGCGCTACACCCCCTTCGTGAACTATCTCGCCAAGGAGCTCGGCACCAAGGTCACGCTTCGCATCGCCAACGACTACGCCGCGATCATCGAAGGCCAGCGCACCGGCAACATCCATATCGGCATGTACGGCCCGGCCTCATTCGCTCGCGCCCTCATGACCGGCGCCAAGGTCGACGCCTTCGCGATCGAGACCAATCTCGACGGCACCAAGGGCTACTACTCGGTCTTCTATGTGAAGAAGGATTCGCCCTATCAGAAGATCGAGGATCTGAAGGGCAAGAATCTCGGCCTGGTCGACCCGAATTCGACCTCCGGCAACAACGTGCCGCGCTTCGCGCTCGACGGCATGAAGATCGAGCCCGAGACCTATTTCAGCAAGGTCGTCTACACCGGCAGCCACGAGAACGCGGTCATCGCCCTGCAGCAGGGCACCGTCGACATCGCCGCCAACTGGTGGAACGACGAGCAGGAATCGAACCTGCTGCGCATGGACCGCAAGAAGATGGTCAAGGCGGACGACTTCCGCATCATCTACAAGTCCGAGCAGATCGTGAATTCGCCGATGGCCTACCTCACCGAGCTGCCGGAAGAGCTGAGGGCCAAGATCCGCGACGCGGTGCTGAACCTCGCCACCAAGGACAAGGCCGCTTTCGACAAGATCTATGAAGGCAAGCAGGGCCCGCTCGTCGCCGTCGACAACAAGGCCTACGACCCGATCATCGAGCTGAACAAGTTCGTCGACGCGCTCCGCAAGAAGAAGTCGTCGTAAGAATGCGCTCCCTCCCCTCTCCCGGATGGGAGAGGGGTCG